>ERZ842401.399-NODE-399-length-62283-cov-46.236357_pt1 | contig 62283 bp, 50 predicted proteins | sample MGYA00521270_ERZ842401 | MGnify/ENA primary metagenome ERZ842401 (study PRJEB31892, sample SAMEA3878208) | bioreactor metagenome | biome: Moose rumen | place: Sweden | collected 2011-10 | study: EMG produced TPA metagenomics assembly of the PRJEB12797 data set...
CCTTGACATACTTCACCAACGACTGGTCGCCCAGATACTGCATGACGTAGTAGGCAGTGCCGTTGGCTTCGAACACTTCCTTGACGGGCACGATGCCCTCGTGCTTCATCTTGTGCAACCGCTCGGCCTCGTGCAGGAAGTCGCCCATGCTACTGCTGAACTCTTCCTGGTCGCGTTCGGCCACGGCGATGCTGCCGTCGGGCTTGCGCAAGCAGACATCGCTCATGCAGAACTCCTTGATGGTATAGCGTGTCGTCTGCGGAATGTTGCCTACGTACTCTTCCGAAGTGGCCAAGTACGTAATGCCGAAGCCTCCGCGACCCAGTTCCCGCTCAATGTGATAAACTCTCTGTTCTTTGCTCTGGCCATTCACTAACTGATAGCCTTGCTTTAACGATTCGATTGCCTTATCCATACTGTTGAATTAAAGATGGTGCAAAAGTAGTGAAAAAATCCTTAATACAGAAATGATTTTGCAAATATCTCTTAAATATTGAACTTATTCTGCTTTAAATCCTCTACGAACTGACTTATTTTCTGTAATTCACGTGGAATGCGGATGCTCTGAGGACAGTGGGGCTCGCACTGGCCGCACTGGATGCAGTGGTCAGCCTGGCGCATGCGGGGCACGGCGCGGTCGAGGCCTATCAGGTAGTTTCGGCGCAAGCGGAAATACTCGTCGTCGAGCTTCAGGCGGGGGAGCGTACCGTCGTTCTTACATTTATTATAATGTACGAAGATGGCGGGGATGTCGATGCCGTAGGGGCAGGGCATGCAGTATTTGCAGTCGTTGCAGGGAATGTTCTCCAGTCCTACGATGCGCTCTGCGACTTCATGGTCGAGGAATTGCTGTTCCGTCCTTGTGAGCGGCACCAGCGGACAGTAGCTGAACAGGTTGTCCTTGAGGTGTTCCATATACGTCATGCCTGAGAGCACGGTGAGCACTCCCTTGGGTGTGCCTGCATAGCGGAAGGCCCATGAGGCTACGCTGCGCTCGGGGTTTCGCTTCTTCAGTTCGGTAGCCATATACTGCGGCAGGTTAGCCAGGCGGCCGCCCAGCAGCGGTTCCATGATGACGGCGGGAATGTTGCGCTTCTGCAACTCGGCATACAGGTAGCTGGCATCCACATTCCTGCTGTTGATTTCGTTGGCAAAGTCCCAGTCCAGGTAGTTCAGCTCTATCTGCACGAAGTCCCAGTGGTACTTGTCGTGCATGGCCAGCACTTGGTCGAAGACATCCTTCAGTCCGTGGAACGAGAAGCCGAGGTTCCGTATGCGGCCGGCCTCGCGCTCCTTCAATAGGAATTCCATCATGCCGTTGTCCAGGTAGCGCTTGCTGAACTCCTCCATGCTGCCGCCGACGGCATGCAGCAGGTAGTAGTCGAGGTAGTCGACCTGCAGTTCCTTCATCGACTTGCGGTACATGGCGATGCTGGCCTCGCGGCTATGGGTGTCGGGATGGAAGTTCGACAGTTTGGTGGCCACAAAGTATTCCGACCGCTTGTGGCGGCTGAGGGCGATGCCCGTGCAGGCTTCCGACTTGCCTTGGCAGTAGACGGGACTGGTGTCGAAGTAGTTGACGCCGTGCTCCAGGGCATAGTCCACCTGTCGGTTGATCATCTCCTGGTCGTAGTCGTCCTTGTTCTCGGTCTTCGACGGCAGGCGCATCATGCCATAGCCCAGCAGTGATACCTTCTCCTGAGTCTTGGGATTGACGCGATAGGTCATCTGGCCTACTGGCGGCTCTACTTGCTTCTTGTATTCTTCGACGGCTTTCGTCTCGGTCTTTGACTTGCAGCCCGTCATCACGGCGGCAGCGGCCAGTGCTCCGCCGCTGAATATCTTCAGGAAATTTCTTCTGGATATATCTTGTTTCATTGTCTTTTCGGTGTTTCGATGCTTCGTTAGATTTCCTTGTGCACTTCGTGCCCCTCGACGTAGATGGCCGAGAAGGGACGGGCAGGACAGAGGTATTCGCAGGCGCCGCAGCCGATGCAACGCGCCTCGTTGACGGCAGGGACGTAGGCCGACTCTTCGTCGTCGGGGTCGGAGGGTACCATTTCGATGGCGCCCACGGGACAGTGGCGGGCACAGTTGCCGCACTCCACGCCGTCGGTCAGCGGGATGCAGTTCTTCTTAATCCATACGGCATGTCCAATCTGTGTTGATGCCTTGTCTTCATGTCTGACGGGCTTGATGGCGCCGGCGGGGCATACCTCTGAACAGCGGTTGCACTCAGGACGGCAGTAGCCGCGCTCGTACGACATTACCGGCTGCATGAGGTGCATGAGGTTGTCGGAGGGACGTAGGACACCGTTCGGACATTCAGAGATGCACAGCTGGCATCCCGTACAGCGCAGCGCCATGTTCTGTGCCGACAGCGACCCCGGGGGAGTCAGCGGTGTCTGACGCTCGGGGGCAACCTTGTCTGCTATTTCAGCCAGTCCGCCGTCCATCATCTTCTCCTTCTGCTGTGCCAGGGCGGCTGTCGTCAGCAGGGCGGAGCTGACGAGGAACGAGCGGCGCCCAGACTCTCCCCCCTGCCTCTCCTTCACAGGGAGGGGCTGGTGGGAGAGTCTTAGTGCCCCGAACTTACAACTGTCAATGCAGTCGCCGCAAACCACACAGCGGCTATAGTCTACGCTATGCGTCTTGAAGTCGATGCACGATGCCTTGCAGTTCTTGGTACACAGTGAACAGTTCTTGCACTTGCTTTCATCAAAGTGAATCTTCAGCCATGAGAAGCGGGCAAAGAATGACAGCAGCGTACCTACCGGGCAGATGGTGTTACAATAGGTACGCCCGTTGCGCCATGCCAGCACGGCCAGTATGGCCAGCGTCACGGCCGCGATGCCCAGCGAGATGCCTGAGCGCAGCCACACGTCGCTGTGGTAGAACGCATAGCTATCGTAGTGTTCGGCAATGGCGGCCAGCACGTTGTTGGCTGCCTGGTAGACGGGTTGCAACAGATTAGTGGCAATACGTCCGAATGCGGAGTAGGGGGCCAGCAGCTGCACGATGCTGCTCAGCCCCAACAGCAGTGCCAGCAGCATGACGGCGAGGAAACCCGCCCGCAGCCATATTTTCTCTTTGGAATAGGTGTAGCGGTTCTTCTTCGCCTTCTTGCCCAGCCATCCGAAGACGTCCTGCATGATGCCTAACGGGCAGATGACGGAACAGTAGATGCGTCCGAAGACGAGCGTCAGTACGACGAGTGCCGCGATGACAACCGCGTTGACCGCCAGCACAGCCTCTAACAGCTGTACTTTTGCCATCCAGCCGAGCCAGTGGTGGGCAGTCCCCGTGAAGTCCAGAAACAGCCAAGTGATGCCAATGAACATCACCGCAGCCAATGTGATTCTAATCTTTCTTAGCATAAAAAATATTTAGTTTCGTTTAGTTATTCTTACAATTTGTACGCTGAGTTCATAGAGCAGGTAGATGGGCAACGCGACAACCAATAGCGTAAACACATCCGTCGTCGGTGTGATGATGGCTGCTACGACCAGGATAGCCACGATAGCGTGCCGGCGGTAGGTAGTCATCAGCTGGGCTGAAATCAGCCCCATCCGTCCTAACAGGGCACTGACTACAGGCAGTTCGAATACTACGCCCATGACCAGACTCATGCCCAATAGTGTGTCGATGTACGACTGTAGCGTCAGCATGTTGGCCACGTCAGGGCTGACCTGATAAGTGCCGAGGAAACGCACGGTCAACGGAAACACCATGAAGTAGTTTGCCAGCGTGCCCATGAGGAACATCACGTAGGCAGTTCCCACTATCCAGACGGCATAGCGCCGCTCGTTTTGGTAGAGTCCCGGCGACACGAAGCGGAACAGCTCATATAATATATAAGGTGAGGCTATCAGCAGTCCGGCATATATTGCAGTCCGCATGTGTATCATAAACTGCTCTGTCAGTCCGGTATTCATCAGGTGGATGTCGAATGCCTCTGCCCCTAACAGACGGTAGGTTACGAAGTCGCTACTTCGCGGGGCCAGCACCACGCTGAAGAGCTCGTTCTTCATAATAAATGCTACCACGCCAAACACCACCACAGCCGTTGCCATGCGTATCAACGATGCCCGCAGCACGTCCAAATGGTCCCAAAAGGTAAGAGCCTCCCCAGACCTCTCCAAAGGGAGGGGAGACTTATCCTTATTCATCTTCCTCCCTCCCTTTGGAGGGGTCGGTGGAGGCTTTATCTATTTCTTTCATGCCATCCTTGAAGCTCTTGACACCCTTGCCAAGACCATTCATGAGCTCGGGTATCTTCTTCCCGCCAAACAGCAACAGAACGATGAGCGCGATGACAATCACCTCCTGCATGCCTAATCCAAATAGTAATAATTTCGTCATGACTTGTTGTTTTTGGTTATAACTCTTGCAAAGATACGAAAAAAAGTTTATCTTTGCAGTCAAATAACATCATTTAACTATGGAGAACGAGTTTATATTGCGTATTTTTGTTGCGGCCATTTTGGGAGGACTCATTGGCTTGGAGCGTGAATATCGTTCCAAAGAGGCCGGTTTCCGCACCCATTTCCTGGTTGCGTTGGGGTCAGCATTGTTCATGATAGTGTCTGCCTATGGTTTCGACGACGTCAATTTGCAGGAACCCCAGCGTTGGGACGTGTCGCGCATTGCAGCACAGGTGGTCAGTGGTATTGGTTTCATCGGTGCTGGAACCATCATTTTCCGCAAGAGCGAAAATATGGTCAGCGGACTTACCACAGCGGCAGGCCTGTGGGTGACGGCAGCTATGGGACTGGCCTGTGGCGGCGGCATGTACACCCTGTCCATTGCCAGTACGTTGTTGGTGTTGGTCGGCTTGGAAGCCTTTAACTACTTCCTTCACAAGTTTGATAAATTCAAGAAAGAGTGATATAGGATGTACTGGCGGTTCTTGGGGTTTGCCATGCTATCATTGTTGGCGGGATGTGCAAAGCAGTCAGACATGCCGCAACAGAATGACGTGTATTACTGGCATACGGAGTGGCGGCTTGATTCTGTGGAGCGTGATTTCCTGAAGCGTTACCATGTGGAGAAGGTCTATTGCCGCTATTTCGATGTGGTGATGGCCGATGACGGTCCTATGCCGAATGCTACCATTACCTTTACGGAACCTGTCGACGAGGCACTGACCATTGTGCCTACTGTCTATATTACGGAGAATTGCATGCACCAGTCACACGATAGTTTGGCGCATAAGATTGTAGAGCGCATTGTCCAGATGAACGAGACGAACGATGTTTTAGGAGTCCATGAGATACAGATTGACTGCGACTACACATCACGCAGCCGTCAGACCTACTACCAGTTTTTGGACCAAGTGCGTCAGCTGGCCCGCTGTCATGACATGCTGCTGTCGGTGACCATCCGTCTCCACCAGCTCTCCATGGCGGTACCGCCGGCTGACTACGGTGTGCTGATGTTATACAATACTGGCGACCCTATGAATTTTCAAGAGCGTAATCCCATTCTCGATATGCGTGATGTCCAGCCTTATCTGCGTTACCTGAAGGATTATTCGTTGCCGCTGGCAGCTGCCTATCCGGTGTTCCTTTGGCAGCGTGACATCTATGGAGTCCGTATTGAACACTCCGTGGAGGCCGATGAGATACTGAAGGTGAAAACTGCTGTTGAGAAGCGTCGTCCCGAACTGTACCGTACTATTCTGACTTTTCATTTAGATAAAGATAATATCAACCGTTATTCATCAGATTTTTATGAAGCGATTTTTCACCATTAGTCTGTTGGCGACACTTGCTGTCCGTGTCTTTCCCTGTGCTGGTCTTGGTACAGACAATTACTACCTGTTCTGTGTCTGTGACAAACAGGAGTTTCGTGAGCGTGTCAATAAGATAACGCTGAACAACTGGAAGGCTTACTTGAACTCTGACAAAGACTATTACTGGTTTGATGCCGACGAGGTCATCCGCTATGCCCAAAGCAAGGGTGATAAGCTGATGGCAAGCTATGTCCATAACCTACAGATATATCTGCGGTGTGCTGACGAAGTCAGTGCCGAACAGTGGAACTATCCCACTAAGCAACAGTTAGCGCAGCGTCGCAAGACCTTACAGGCGTTGCGTAGCTATGCCTCTTCGAAATTGAAGACCCGCCTGCGTAGTCAGCATGCCCTGCTTTTTATGCGCTGCAATATGCTGTTGGGCGACCATGCTGCCAATGTAACATTCTGGGAGACTGTTGCCACTGGGTATATTGAGACGGTTTATAAGGACATGATGCAGAATATCTATGCCGGAGCACTGCTGAAGACGGGGCGCGCTGACGAAGCAGGACGCCTCTTTGCCGAGATGGGCGACTGGAACAGTCTGATGACGCAGTATTACAAGCAGCGTTCGTTTGTTGCTATCCGCCAGGAATATCAGCGTGACAGCAATTCCGCCGTGCTGCCCTTTCTGTTGCAGGACTTTGTTAACAACTGCCAGGAAGCCATTGATGGCGAGCGCGAAGACTGCATGCAGGGTAAGCTGTTTGTCCGTGACATCCAGCGCGAAGAAGCCCTGCAGATGAAACGTTTCTGTGCTGATGTTGTGGACGAGGGTAGGACACGGGTTCCTGCCCTGTGGAAGTCGGCTCAGGCTTGGTTGGAGTATTACTATGGTGACCGTAAGAAAGCACTGTCATGTGCTGAGGCTGCCACCCGTCTGCAGGGAACAGACCGGATGGCCGACGTCGCTCACGTTATTTTTGATTATATCAAGGCCGATGTTGATGCTGTAAATAGTAGCTACGACAACTGGCTGGCAGGCGAAATTGCATGGATGAAAGACAAATCCACGGATAGCTGGAACGATTATTTTGGCAATGCCTTATGTCGTCTCGTTAATCGCGTGGTAGGTCAGAAGTATGCCGATGCTGGTCAGTCTTACACTTCGGTAGCTCTCTATTCCTTTGTTCAACGGTCTACAGCGCAGTTCTTTGTTGACACCATGAAAGTGGAGCATCTGCAGCAGTATATGGCGTATGTCTGCACACCAGCTGCCACTCCCTTGGAACGGTTGTTGAAGCCAGTTATGACACTTGACGAAAACTTTTTCAACGACCTCGTGGGCACGAAGTTCCTGCGCGTATGCCGTTGGGAAGAGGCCATCCAGTGGCTCAGCAAGGTTCCCTTAACGTACTATAATCAAAAAGGTTATGCCGTCTATGCCGCCAATCGATGTTATAACATTGAGCCGTGGATAACACGCCAGTGGCTGAAGTCTGATGCTGAGTGGAACCATGAGCCCATTCATCTGACTTCCAATCCCAAGCTGACTTTTGCCAGCGAGATGCAACGTATGGAGAGTGAGTTGAAGGTGCTCGGCGGGCAGCAGTATCAGCAGCAGTGCTACAATCTGGCCGTGCGCTATGCTCAGGCTCATTTCTCTGGTGACTGCTGGTTCCTGATGCACGACGGCAAAAGCATATACGAAGAGCAGAAACCTAATGAGACCGACCTAGCGGCCAAGGCCTACGGCTATCTGCAGCAGGCTGTCATGAGTACCGATATGAAATTAAAGGAGAAGGCCCTGTTTGCGATGACTTACGGCGTGTTCTACAAAGAGTTGTGGTTTGAGTCTGTGTGGGACTCCGATAAAAACGACTCTGATATGAAGGAGAACCCCAGTGCTCCGCAATATAAGGCCTTTACCGAACTGTTGCGCTTTGAGCGTAGCCATAACAGTATCAGTGACTATGTGTCACGATGTGACGAATACGACACGTTTGCCAAACGACATTAATTACTTATAGGCAAGGGCAGCACCAATGGCGGTACAGAACTCTGAATATTTCGGTATGTGGAAATGGACGTTGTAGAGTTTCTCCAGCATGGGATATATCTCTTTGCACTGGGGAAGCAGCGTCAGGTTGCCGATGAGCACGAAATCTTTGATGCCCGAGTTCAGCGACGATAGGATGGCTGCTGAACCAATGGTCTGCAACACCATGACGATGATGCCCAGAGCCAAATCTTCCTTGGGGGCGTCGTATTGTGCTTTTGAGAACAGCGAGGCGGTAGCGTCCATCGGCAGGCCTGGCAGCGGATGTGTCGAGATGTCGCCAATTTGCAGGTTGATGTTGCGGATGTCGCCCTGCATTGCCAGGCTCTGAATCTGTTTCGGCTCACGCGTGTTTAGCATTACGCGGCTTAGGCCCTGCAGTGTGCCACCGCCAATACCGATGCCGCCGATGTGACGGATGTCGTCACCGTTGCACTGGACGAAGCTTGTCCCTGTTCCCATTGACACCACGATGGCTTTCGTCAGCCCGCTTTCGAAACGAGCCCCCAGACCATCGGCGATAAACTCGTCCACCTTTTGTGTCGGAATGCCGTACACGGGTTCGTCAATATATGCCGACCCTACTCCCGTCAGCATCACCTGATCCACATCGGAAAGCGATATCTTGTTGTCATGTAGATACTTGCCGAAAGCCCCATAGAGCGATGTCACCTGGTCGGCTGCTGTGATACGGATAGGCGATACCACACGCCCGTCGCGCAGTCCCACTATCTTGGTGGTCGATATGCCCACATCTATTCCAATTACAATTCCCATTTTCTTTATTGTTTTAAATATTTATAGAAAAACCCCTGCTTGAGAAATCTCAAAGACAGGGGTTCATAATGAAAGGAGGAAAAGTGGTACCTCCAGGAATCGAACCGGGGACACACGGATTTTCAGTCCGATGCTCTACCAACTGAGCTAAGGCACCATCATCAAGTTTTCTATGCAATCCTCTTGATTGCGGATGCAAAGGTACAACAAAAAAAATAATCGGCCAAATAAATGACCAATTATTTTGCAGTTTTTAAGAATTTTCACGCAAACCCTAACTCTTTAATGGATTCCATCCCTGAGCTTTCAGTTCGAATTCCTGGTCGTCTCGGCTGACGAGAACGTGTCCAAGGCTTTCCTTGGTGATGTGTCCTACAAGGTGTATGTCATCCAACTGCTGTATTTTCTCATGGTCACCGATGGGTACGGTGAACAGCAGTTCATAGTCCTCGCCGCCATTGAGGGCGCAGGTGGTGACATTCATGTTCAGTTCTTCGGCCATCACGGCCGTCTGGTAATCGATGGGCAGTTGTTTCTCGAAGATGCGACAGCCCACATGGCTCTGTTTGCATATGTGCAGGAGTTCGGAACTGAGTCCGTCTGAGATGTCCATCATGGCTGTGGGCCGAATGCCGGCCTCTCGCAGCCGCTGGATGATGTCTCCGCGTGCTTCCGTTTTCAGTTGACGCTGCAACAAATATTCCTTGCCGGCAAAATCTGGTTGAAAATCAGGAATAGCTTTTCCTTGTTTCTTGGCCTCTTCCACCATCTGATAGTATACGGTCTTTTCGCGCTCCAGCAGCTGTAGTCCCATGTAGGCGGCACCGAGGTCGCCGCTGACGCAGACGAGGTCAGTCTCGTGTGCTCCATTGCGATAGATGATGTCTTCCTTGTGGGCTTCGCCGATACAAGTGATGCTGATGGCAAGTCCGGTAAATGAAGAGGTCGTGTCACCACCTACGATGTCAACGCCCCATTTGTCACAGGCAGCGCGCAGTCCGCTGTAGAACTGTTCCAGGTCTTCTACCGTAAAACGCTTACTCAGTGCCAGGGATACTGTCATCTGGCGCGGTGTGCCGTTCATGGCAAAGATGTCGCTGATGTTGACCATAGCCGACTTCCAGCCGAGATGCTTCAGGTCGATATAGGTCAGGTCGAAATGGACGCCTTCCATGAGCATGTCGGTAGTTACCAATACTTCACTGTCAGGATAGTGAAGTACGGCGCAGTCATCTCCTACGCCGTACTTGGTTGATGTGTTTTGAGGCTTGATGTCTTGAGTGAGACGGTCTATCAAGCCAAATTCTCCTAATGATGCAATTTCCATTCTTTTCGTTGTCATGTTTGTTGCCATCATGGCAACATACTAAGCTTAGGCAGTACGTTTAATCATTTCGCGCATAATTTCCGTCATCAGCGGCTGGGCCTTGTCGGCAGCCTCCTGAACCTCTTCATGGCTGACCTCAACGGGGTTGTCGAATCCCCCCAGGTCGGTGACGACACTGATGCCGAAGGTCTTGATGCCACAGTGGTGGGCAACGATGACTTCAGGGACGGTAGACATGCCGACGGTGTCACCGCCCATCGTGCGATACATGCGGTATTCAGCTGGCGTCTCGAAGGTAGGACCGGTGGTGCCCAGGTATACACCATAGACCAAGCGGATTTTTTTCTCTTTAGCAATCTTGGTTGCCAGGTTGATAAGCTCATGGTCGTATGTCTCGTGCATGTCCGGGAAGCGTGGGCCGGTGGGGAAGTTCTTGCCGCGTAGCGGATGCTCGGGGAAGAAGTTGATATGGTCGGTGATGACCATGAGGTCGCCAATCTTAAAGGCAGGGTTCATGCCGCCGGCTGCATTGGAGACGAACAGCGTCTTAATCCCCAGCTCGTACATGACGCGGACGGGGAAAGTCACCTCCTTCATGTTGTAGCCTTCGTAATAGTGAAAGCGTCCCTGCATGGCAAGAATGTCCACGCCACCTAACTTGCCAAAGATGAGTTTGCCGCTATGGCCTTCTACAGTAGACACTGGGAAGTTGGGAATTTCACTGTAGGGAATCTCCAGCTTGTCAGTTATTTCTGAAGCTAATTGTCCGAGGCCAGTCCCCAGAATGATTGCTGTTTTCGGACTCGTTGTCATCCTTGCTTTTAGCCAGGATGCTGTTTCTTGAATTTTTTCGTACATAGCCTATAATTTTATTTTTAAACACATCTTCCTGTTCTTGCATGAAAGTTATGCGGACAGGTAATACATATAAATGATTCTTCACGTCATCGCTAAGCCCTTCTATGCATTCCAGTCGTGTGGCGTCCTTCTCCGTGGTAATGATGCATTTGGGTGATGGCATCTTATTGTAAGTTTCGTTGATGAGTTCGATGTCTTTTTCTCTGAATTCGTGGTGGTCGCTGAATGAAAGCGGCGTAAGATTGGGAATAAGCGGACTGAGGTCATGTTCTAACTGCTTAGGCGAACCAATACCTGTTACCAGCAGAACGCTATGATGACTGAGTTGCGACAGGGTTGCATTAGGCTTGGTCTTATGATAGAGTGGATACAATTCCCCATAGTCGAGGGTAGTAAAGAAGAGACTCTGATATGGGTACAGGCTCATTGCCTTGGTAATTACGCGGAATTCCATGGGTTTCAGCTCCTTTGGACATTTTGTGACGATGACGATGTCAGCGCGGTTCTTCCCGGTAAGAGGCTCTCGCAAACGACCGGCCGGTAGCAGTGTGTCGTAGATAATCAGTCGATGGTAGTCTGCTAGCAGAATGTTGATGCCGGGCTTGACATAGCGGTGCTGGAAAGCGTCGTCAAGAAGCACCACGTCGAGGCTCGAATCCTCTTCCGTAAGTCGTTCAATGCCATGGCAGCGGTCTTTGTCAACGGCAATGGTTACATGAGGGAACTTACGCTTCATCTGATAAGGTTCGTCACCAATCTCCTGCATGGCAGTCTGTGCGGTGGCTATTAAGAATCCCTTGCTTTTGCGCTTGTAGCCACGGCTGAGCACTGCCACACGGAATGTGTCTTTTAGCAGGTTGGCCAGATATTCAACATGGGGTGTCTTTCCAGTGCCACCGACCGTGATGTTTCCCACGGAAATGACGGGAATGTCAAAAGAACGGCTTTTTAGCACGCCGGTTTCAAACAGCGTGTTACGTAGCTTAACCCCCAGACCGTAAATCCAGCTTAACGGTAGTAGCCACTTGTTGATTTTGATAAAGTCGCCCTCCACTTCCTGACCTTTATTATTTAATGATAACTCTTAATTAATCTGGAGAAAATAAGGCAGTCGGGCCTGAATGGCACTTTGACGGTTCAGCTGTTTCAAGAACGTGAACGGCTCATAGTATGTGCCTAAAGTCTGGTGCAACTGTTCGTCCAAATAGTTGTTGTTCGACTGTTGATCCAGCAGGCTGGTAATCCAGTTGGGCTCTTCGGGATAGCTGCTGGCATGATATTCTTCAAGCTTGGCTAAGCTGGCAGCTTTCGCAATGGCCTGGTCCAGTCCGCCAATCTCATCGACCAGCTTGATTTTCAAGGCATCATTACCCAACCATACACGGCCTTGGGCAATGTTCTCAATCTTCTGTACCGACTGCTTGCGCCCGTCGGCTACACGCTTGCGGAACAGTTCATAGCCGCGCCCGATATACTGGTCGAGTAGCGCCATCTCCTCGGCATTGAACGGACGTGCCATCGTTCCGAAGGCAGCGTGCTTGTTGGTCTTAACCTCGTCGAACTTCACACCCAGTTTCTCGGTCAGCAGTCCGCTGAAGTCGGGGAACATGCCGAAGATGCCGATAGAGCCGGTGATGGTGGTCGGTTCCGAATAAATGTAGTTGGCGGCACAACTGATGTAGTATCCGCCGCTGGCAGCATAGCCGCCCATGGAAACCACGACGGGCTTCTGCTCCTTGAGTTTGATGACTGAATGCCAGATTTGCTCCGAAGCGTAGGCCGAACCGCCAGGGGAGTTGACACGCAGGACAACGGCTTTGACGTCATTGTCCTTGGCCAGCTTCTCCAAATCCTTGCATACGGTATTGGCTACAATGGAGTGGTCGCTTGACATCAGTCCGCCAGTCTCTGAATCTACAATGTCGCCGTAAGCATAGTAAACGGCCACCTGGTCGCCTTCTTTCTTCTTGCCTTTTACCTCAGCCATATCGCTGAGTGTCAGTTGGGAAATATTCTTGTCCTTCTCCAGTTTCAGCATGGTCTTGATTTCGTTTTTCACCTCGTCGGTGTACAGCAGCTTGTCTACCAATTTCATCTTCACATAGTCTTTCTGGTCTGCCAAGGCTGCAAAACGGTCGGCGTATGCGTTCAGCGTATCCACGGGAACCTTTCGGCTGGCAGAAACCTCCTTCAGCATGACCTGCCAGATACCATTGATATAGGCGCTCACCTGTTCGCGGTTGGGCTCGCTCATGCCGTCGGCAGTCATCATCTCCGGGGCGCTTTTGTATTTGCCCACCTTGCAGAGCTGGTATTTAATGCCAAACTTGGCCAGCAGGTCTTTTAGGAAATACGGTGTGGCAGCCAGTCCGTGCCAGTCAATCATACCCTGCGGGTTGAGGAATATCTTGTCGGCGACACTACATATATAATAGGTGGATTGCTCGTAGCTGTCGGCGTAGGCCACAATCCACTTGCCGCTGCGCTTGAAGTCAAGCAGCGCTTCGCGGATGGCATGCGACGACGCTGGCGAGTCGCTGCTGAAGAGACCAGCCTCAATATAGATGCCTTTGATGTTTTCGTTGTCCTTGGCCTTCTGGATGGCACTAACGATGTCTTCCAGTCCCAGATTCTCGCTCACCTGACCGGTCAACGAGGCTAACGGGTTCGACACTACGCGCTCTTCCAACTGACCAGAGAGGGATAGTGTGAAGACGGAGTTGTCTTCGACAGTCTTACTGCCAGCACTCGATGCTGCCAGGCCAACGAGCGAGATGACACCCAGAATACCCATGATAACGCTGAGGGCAATGATGCCGGTTATCGTTGCGAGAACGTATTTTAAAAAATCTTTCATATATAATTATAATATTGTTTTAAGTTCCCTATAGTTTTGCAAAGGTACGAACTTTCTATAGAATAAAAAAATAATTAAGGCAAAAAATGATTCTGACATGTTGTTCTGCCAATGTGTCAGTAGGGTGTGACAGCTATATGACGTTGGCACGGTTTTGGCTGAATGGGTGACGTAAACATGAAGAATGAATGTAAAATATTAAATATTAACATTAAAATAATAAGTATTATGAACATCAAACCATTAGGAGACCGCGTGCTGGTAGTGCCAGCACCGGCAGAAGAGAAGATTGGTGGAATTATTATTCCCGACACAGCAAAGGAGAAACCTCTGCACGGAACTATCAAGGCCGTGGGTCAGGGGACAAAAGATGAGGAAATGATTCTGAAGGCTGGTGACGAGGTGCTTTACGGTAAGTATGCCGGCACAGAACTGGAGTTCGAAGGTGAGAAGTTCTTGATGATGCGTCAGAGCGACGTGTTGGCAGTGATTGAGAAATAATCTCATTTGACAATTGGATCATTTCACCATTGTAGAATTAAATAGTCAAATCTTAATTAGTCAAATCGTATAATAAAACTATGGCAAAGGATATTAAATTCAATATTGAGGCCCGCGACCTGATGAAGCAGGGCGTTGACCAGTTGGCAAATGCAGTAAAGGTGACGCTGGGTCCGAAGGGACGCAATGTCGTGATTGAGAAGAAGTTCGGTGCTCCCCAGATTACCAAGGACGGCGTAACCGTCGCCAAGGAAATCGAGTTGGAGGACAAGTTTGAGAACACCGGTGCACAGCTCGTCAAGAGCGTGGCCTCGAAGACGGGCGACGATGCCGGTGACGGTACGACGACTGCTACCATCCTGGCTCAGGCCATCATCACCGAGGGCTTGAAGAACGTTACTGCCGGTGCCAACCCCATGGACCTGAAGCGTGGTGTCGACAAGGCCGTAAAGGCTGTCGTCGAGTTCATCAAGTCTAATGCCGAGAAGGTGGACGACAACTACGACAAGATTGAGCAGGTGGCTACCGTCTCTGCCAACAACGACGAGGAAATCGGTAAGCTGCTGGCTGATGCCATGCGCAAGGTTTCTAAGGACGGTGTCATCACCATCGAGGAAAGCAAGAGCCGCGACACCCACATCGGTGTGGTCGAGGGTATGCAGTTCGATCGTGGCTATCTGTCTGGCTATTTCGTCACCGACAGCGAGAAGATGGAGTGCGTGATGGAGAATCCGTACATCCTCATCTACGACAAGAAGATTTCTAACATCAAGGACTTCCTGCCTATCCTGCAGCCCGCTGCCGAGAGTGGCCGTCCCCTGCTCGTAATCGCTGAGGATGTGGACTCTGAGGCACTGACTACGCTGGTTGTCAACCGTCTGCGTGGCGGTCTGAAGATCTGTGCCGTCAAGGCTCCCGGCTTCGGCGACCGTCGCAAGGCCATGCTGGAGGACATCGCTACCCTGACTGGTGGCGTCGTCATCAGCGAGGAGAAGGGCCTGAAGCTGGAGCAGGCTACGCTGGAGATGCTGGGTACCTGTGACAAGGTGACTGTCTCGAAGGACAATACCACCATCGTCAACGGTGCCGGCGACAAGCAGGCCATCCAGGACCGTATCGCACAGATTAAGAAGGAAATCGAACTCACCACCTCTTCCTATGACAAGGAGAAGCTGCAGGAGCGTCTTGCCAAATTGGCAGGTGGCGTGGCAGTGCTCTATGTCGGTGCCAACAGCGAGGTGGAGATGAAGGAGAAGAAGGATCGCGTTGATGACGCCCTCTGCGCTACCCGTGCAGCCATTGAGGAAGGTGTCGTGGCCGGTGGCGGTACCACCTATATTCGTGCCCTGGATGCTCTGAAAGATGTCAAGGGCGTCAATGCCGACGAGCAGACAGGTATCAATATCGTGGCTCGTGCCATCGAGGAGCCGCTGCGTCAGATTGCCGTCAATGGCGGTGGCGAGGGTGCTGTTGTCGTCCAGAAAGTCCGCGAGGGCAAGGGTGACTTCGGTTACAATGCTCGTACCGACCAGTACGAGGACATGCGCAAGGCAGGTATTGTCGACCCTGCCAAGGTTGCCCGCGTGGCTCTGGAGAATGCCGCATCTATCGCTGGTATGTTCCTGACCACTGAGTGCCTCATCTGCGACAAACCCGAGAAAGAACCCGCTATGCCGATGGGTGGCGCACCGGGTATGGGTGGCATGATGTAATCTCAACTTGTCAAAATAGTAGGTGCCGCCTCCAAAGAGGCGGCACTTTCTTGATGTAAATCAAAAACGTATTCGATTTTGGGTAAAATGCTTGCATCGTATGGTAAAAGTTCATATCTTTGCAGCGTCAAAAGGTTAAACCGTTGACAATATTCTATTAGCATTCGATGAGAATAAGATATTTTTTTGATTTGTTTTAGTAGATTAGTTTTTAAGTAGTTTGTTTTTAAATCGGTTGTCGGGATGACAACTGATTTTTTTTATCTTCGCCCCTCTGCAAGAAAAAAGTGAAGTGTGAATGATAAACTATGAATTTTTTTTCATACCTTTGTGGGCAGTATGAGAAAAATATGTTCTTTGTTGCTGTTGCTGGGGGCGATGACACAGTTGTCGGCTAATAGCACCCATCAGGATGTGGGGTACCGTCCCGATGGACGGGCGTTTGTATGCATTAATGGTCAGAACCGTTATACCCGTGCGCTCTATGGCAGTCCCACGGAGTACCGCATCGAGACCAGCGACCGTCCGGTGTTTGCCATCTATAAGAAGCGTGACTGCCGCAATGTGCAGTTTGCTGTTAATGGTGTACGGCTGGACAAGACGGACTATTGTGAAGCCCGCTACGAGGACGGCATGCGCAGTTATGTGCTGCGCCATGCGGCCTGGGGCGGCCGTGCTGTGCTGCGTGTGAAGGTCGTGGCGCTAAAGACGGGCGAACAGGCCTTGTGGCGCTTCCAGACGTCAGGCTTCGACGGCGATGCCCGTCTGCATGTTGTGGTGTCGGGTATCCGCCAGCCCAAGCTGTCGCGCAATGGCGACCTGGGTGTCGATGCCCGCGATGCCTTCGAGGCCGACGGCAAGGAACCCGTACAACAACTAACCCTTTCGTTCGACGAGGAATGCTATGTGAAAAGCGACGGAACGGACGTGTCGGTGGCTGATAGCCGCACGGCTTCCGACGTCTTCGACGATGCTGAACAGACCATGCAACAGCTGGCTGACCGCATAGAGTTTAATACCCCAGACCCGTATGTCAACACCTTGGGCAGTGCTCTCGTTGTGGCTGCTGACGGCGACTGGGACGGTCAGACGTGGCTGCATGGCTGCATTGGCTGGCGCATGCCGCTGGCAGGCTGGCGTGCCGGCTATCTGGGCGATGTGCTGGGCTGGCCCGACCGGGCTAAGAGCCATTTCGATGCTTACGCCAAGAGCCAGGTGACGAATATGCCGGTCAGATACCAGCACCCGACGCAGGACGAGGAGCAGCATCTGGCCCGTGCCAAGAAAGAGTGGGGCACGCAGATGTACTCTAACGGCTATATATGTCGCAATCCCGAGCGCAACGACCAGATGCACCACTACGACATGAACCTGAACTACATCGACGAGTTGCTGTGGCACTTCCAGTATGATGCCGACCGCGCCTATATGTTTAAGATGTGGCCTGTGTTGAGGCGTCATCTGGCATGGGAGAAGCGTAACTTCGACCCCGACGGCGACCACCTCTACGATGCCTACTGCTGCATCTGGGCCTCTGATGCCCTCTACTACAGCGGCGGTGCCGTCACCCACTCGTCGGCCTATAACTACCGTGCCAACCGGCTGGCGGCACGAGTCGCCGAGTTGATTGGCGAGGACGGTACCCCATATCGCAAGGAGGCCAATGCCATCCTGCAGGCTATGAATGAACGGCTGTGGCTGAAGGACAAGGGACATTGGGCTGAATATCAGGACCTGATGGGTTTGCAGCGTGTCCACGAGAGTGCTGCCGTATGGAGCATCTATACCCCTGTCGACTGCGGCGCCTGTACACCTGAACAGGCCTACTTAGCCACGAAGTATCTCGATAGGGAAATTCCGCATCTCCCTGTGGCCGATACAGGGTTGAGTACTATTGCTACCAGCAACTGGCTGCCTTATTCCTGGAGCATCAACAACGTCGCTGCCGCTGAGGTGATGCATACTGCGCTGGCCTACTTTGAAGCAGGCCGACCGGAAGAGGGCTACCGTCTGATGATGGCTAACGTGATGGACCAGATGTACCGTGGACAGTCGCCCGCCAACTTCGGACAAATCAGCAAGTATGACGTTGCCCGAGGCGAGTGCTACCGTGACTTCGGCGATTGCATCGGCATCTCGGCACGTACGTTGTTGCAGGGGCTCTTCGGCATCCAGCCAGATGCCCTCAACGGTTGTTGTGTCATCCGTCCGGGATTCCCCGAAGGATGGGATTCGGTATCGGTGCGTACACCTTATATATGTTATAAGTACAAGCGCCAGGGCAACGAGGCCGTTTACGAGGTGACACAGCATTTCGCCCAGCCGCAGCAGATTGTTATCCGTCAGAATCTCGGATTGGGCAAGTATCGCGACGTTGTTGGAACCAGCGAGGCCCGTCAGACCATCCGTGTTCAGATGCCTGCCCGCCTGCCGGAGGTCACATTTGTCGATAATATTGACCATGCAACATGGAACGTTGAACGACAAATGTCAGATGAGTCAACGGAAGAACTATCCTCGTTCAATGTCCAGCGTTCATCGTTTAAGGTGCAGAACATCGACCGTTTGCTGAATGCCAACGTGACGGATATCTTCCAGAACGAGTACCTCACGCCCCGCCCGCCTTATACAACGCTTCAGATTCCGGTGCAAGGGATAGGAGACTGGTGCCATCCGGCCTACCTGCCTGAAATCAACGATTCCGTGTTCCGCTCACTCATTGTCAAGGACCGTTTCGAGGCCGCCGGTATCCCGTTCCGTACGCCCGCCGAGGGACACAATATCGCCTTTACGTCGCTGTGGGACAACTATCCCGACAGCATCAGCATACCCGTCAGTGGCAAGTACCAGCAGGCGTGGCTGTTGATGGCAGGTACCACCAACCACATGCAGAGCCGCATTGCCAACGGCATCGTTGTGGCACATTATCAAGACGGTACGGCCGATACGCTGCAGTTGGTCAACCCCGACAACTGGTGTCCCATTGAACGCGACTACTACATCGACGGCAAGGCCTTCCGTGCCGTCGAGCCCCGTCCCTTCCGTGTCTCGTTTAGCACCGGCACGGTGAGTCGCACGCTCAGCCAGGCCATGCAGCTGCCCTTTGCCAATGCCCAGGGCGGTGAGCTGGGACCGAAGGGTGCCGATGGCGGTGAGATTCCCGGTGGTGCTGCCACCATCGTGCAGATGCCGCTCAACGAGCGGAAGAAGCTCAAGATGCTGACGCTGCACACACTCTCCAACGACGTCATCATCGGACTCATGGCTTTGACGCTGCAATAATGCATGTGATTTGTAACGTTATTAATATTATTTTGCAGATAATTTGGTGCCTGTTTCGATTATATTTCGTAACTTTGCAGCCATATACAACTAAACATTACTTTTTAACCGATATTTAAATGAACAACATTCCTGTAATTAAGATTGGAATCGTCGCTGTTAGCCGCGACTGTTTCCCTGAGTCATTGGCCGTAAACCGCCGCAAGGCTGTTATCGCTGAGTATGAAAAGAAGTTCGGTAAGGAAGGCATCTACGAGTGTCCTATCTGCATCGTTGAGAGTGAGATTCACGCTCAGCAGGCTCTTGCCGATGTACAGAAGGCTGGCTGTAACGCCCTCTGCGTTTACCTTGGCAACTTCGGTCCTGAGATTTCTGAGACCATGATTGCCGACTGGTTCCAGGGCCCGACCATGTTCTGCGCTGCTGCTGAGGAGACTCAGAATAATCTGATTGACGGTCGTGGCGACGCTTACTGCGGTATGCTGAATGCCAGCCAGGCTCTGTCTCTGCGTAAGACCCGTGCATACATTCCTGAGGAGCCCGTGGGCGATGCTGCCCAGTGTGCTGAGATGATTCACGAGTTCCTGCCCATCGCCCGTGCCATTGTTGGTCTGCAGAACCTGAAAATTATCAGCTTCGGTCCCCGTCCCAACAACTTCCTGGCTTGTAACGCTCCTATCCGTGCCCTCTATGACCTGGACGTTGAGATTGAGGAGAACTCAGAGCTCGACCTGTTCGAGGCTTTCCAGAAGCATGCTGGCGACCCGCGCATCGACGATGTGGTGAAGGAGATGGCTGCTGAGCTTGGTCACGGTAACAAGATTCCTCAGGTGCTGCCGAAGCTCGCCCAGTATGAGCTGACGCTGACCGACTGGATTGAGGCTCACAAGGGTTCTCGTCAGTTCGTGGCTATGGCCAACAAGTGCTGGCCCGCCTTCCAGACTCAGTTCGGCTTCGTTCCCTGCTATGTCAACAGCCGTCTGACCGCTCGCGGCATCCCCGTTGCTTGCGAGGTTGACATCTATGGCGCCCTGTCTGAATACATCGGAACATGTATCTCTCAGGATGCTGTGACGCTGCTCGACATCAACAACACCGTACCTACCGATATGTACGAGGAGAGCATCAAGGGCAAGAAGTTTGCTTGCGATACATACACCGAGAAGGAAATCTTCATGGGCTTCCACTGCGGCAACACCGCCAGCTCGAAGGTCTGCAACTGCCAGATGTGCTTCCAGCGCATTATGGCCCGCGCTCTGCCTGTAGAGGTAACGAATGGTACCCTCGAGGGTGACATCCAGCCGGGTCTGGCTACCGTTTACCGTCTGCAGTCAACTGCCGACACCAAGCTGCGTGCTTACATCGCCCAGGGCGAGGTTATTCCTGTAGCTACCCGTTCGTTCGGCAGCATCGGTATCTTCGGTATCAAGAACATGAGCCGCTTCTACCGTCACGTCCTCATCGAGAAGCACTACCCGCACCACTGCGCCGTCATGTTCGGCCATCAGGGTAAGTACCTGTGGGAGGTTCTCAAGTACATGGGTATCCCCGTGGACGAGATTGACTACAACTTCCCGAAGGGCGACTACTATCCCACAGAGAACCCCTTCGCATAAGGGATTTCCAATGGGTGTAACTCTCACCATACAAGGAGGCCCGGGCAATGCTGCCTGGGCCTTTTCTTTTAACCCAGTCTGTATTCATGAGGCTTTCCCGTTATCTTTTCGTGCGTTTTTTGTTTCTTTAACACATAAACCTGTAATCATTCCGTCATAACGCTGTCTATTAGGTAGAATGAGTGAGATTATCAACATAGACGATTGCGACGCCACACTCTGTCCAGACAGAGAACGTCAGCGCATCAGACGGATACTCGATGGCAAACGCGAGGAGTATGCCTGGTTTGTGAAGACCTATTCACAACAGGTGCTCAGCTTCACCAGCCGGATGATGCCTGATGGCGAGGATGCCAAGGAGGTGGCGCAGGATGCCTTTGTCAAGGCCTTCCACTCATTGGGCAGTTTCCATTTCCAGTCGTCCTTCTGCACATGGGTTTGCCGCATTGCCTACCACAAGTCGCTGGACCGCCTGAAACACCAGCAGCCCCACTACGTCGACATCGATAACCTGCCGGAGATTTCAGATGATGAACTGTCAACAGGACGTGAGGAACGCATTGCGATGATGGAAGCGGCCATCGACGACCTTCCGCCTGACGAACGGATGCTGATACACCTCTATTACTACGAAGACCGACCGCTGCGAGACATCGCCTACATCATGGACGTGGAGCCAAATGCGCTGGCAACCCGGCTCCACCGCATCAGGAAGAAACTATTACGGACGATTAAACAGAAAGAAAATGAACAAGCTGACAGATAAAGACTTACGCGAAGCCCTGCACCGGCGGGAAGCACGACGGGCGAAAATGGAAGTGCCTGCTGACTTCTGCGACAACATCATGCAGGAGATAGCTCCCAAGCCTGCACGCAAAGCAAGGTATGCCTACATCGCCGCCCTTGCCGCAGCTGCCTGCATCGCCCTTGCCGTAATGCTGACTTGGCCAAAGGATGGTGAGCAAAAGTACTATGGGGGCGATTGCACTGGCACACTTCGTACCTCGGTCCACCAACTCACAGTCCGGAAGGAGCAAGCTCCCGGTCCGTCGCCTACGGACAAGCAAGGCACAACAAGTCGGGTGCTGCCAGCAAAAGCGGCAGTGCGTCAAGCAAGAAGAACAGACAGACAGTTAGTAGTACAGCAAAACGCTGCCACAGCGGCTGACAGCCTCGACTATTATATCAGCAAGATAGAACGCGAACTGGCACAAGTGGACGACAGCCTCTATATGGAGCGCATTCATCGGGTGATGCATGCCGACGAACGACTGCAGCGTATCGTCAACAGCTATATCCTGAATGAATTGCATAAAGATGCCCAACCCCACCAAGCCACCATTAATAATAATGTAAAAACTGATGAAGATGAAGAATAGAAATCTTACAATGGCAGTATGCCTGATATGGGCAATGTCGATAAGTGCACAGTCGGGCGACGCAGCCCGTCGCGTCCACGAGAAACTGCAGGCGTTCGTAGCCTCCGGTGAGTATAACGTCAGCCAGGGACGTGTCGTCACCAGCGACGCCGTTTCCGGCGGCAAGGCTACGGCCTACGACTTCAGCCAGGTGTTTGGTGTCGAGGGCACCAATGATGCCGGCATGCTGTTTCCACACTTGAAGGAACTGGAGCAGGCGTTGCGCAGCGAGGCCGCGCATGCCAGGGAGGTCATGATTCACGACGCCCGGGAGGGGGCGCCGCTGGCATCCGGCGTACGCTGGCTCCTGGGCAATCCAAATGGCGTGGTCACCGGAAAGTACGTCTTCGGCAGCAAACAGAACATCCGTCTGCTGTCGTTCGACGAGTCTGACGGTCAGCACTATGCCGTGCTGTTGGTGTGGGAACAGCAAATCAAGCAGGACCGGCAGATTGGAAACGTTTGGATGATGAATGGCACCGTCTACGAGATTACGGCCAGGAACGACGGGGCTGTTCCCTTCCTGCTGCCGTATTCCGAGGCACAGAAGATGACGGCCTCCCTCAAATACGACGCCGACCCCGCCGCCCCACAGAACTACGACGAACTGTTGGCCAAGGTCCGCCAGACCTGCCGGATTTATGACCGCGAGACATCGGGCGGCAAGACGGCTGCCGTCGTCATACTCCACAAGATGTGCGACGGCTATCCACGGACGCTGACCCGTGAGCAGTACAACACGCTCATCGGCATCCTCAGCCCTTATGCCGAGACGGCCTCAGGCCAGAAGCACAAGGAAATGTTCGGCTACACCTGCTATACACTCTACAAAAAGAGCGAGCATTATCAGGCAGAAGGCAGTGAGGTGAAGAGTCGCCCGGCGATGATTACCTCTTCCACCATCTCCACGACGCAGCTGCGCAAGGTCGTCTCGTACAACGGACTGATTACTAACGGTTCTGAAGACTTGCAACTGGTGGACTGTCAGATTAGCGGTACAGCCCCAGCCGATGTCGACAGCGTTAGCGTCCGCCGCAGCGTGGCCTCGTTCGAGGAGCTTGGAAAGTTCCCCGTCCGCAACGGCCGCTTCTCGTTCACCTGCCCGTTGCCGAAGGATGAGGTATGCGGTCTGACCACCGAAAACCGCCATGTCACGTATTTCTGGGCAGACGGCAAGCCCGTCAACGCCGACTTGGCGAAGAGCACCGTCAAGAGTCAGCAGGCCTCGCAGCAGCGTAACAACTTCCTGAACGAGACGGAGGCAGAACGCTTGCGTATGCTCAAGATAAAGGACCGTGCCGAACTGGATGCCGCCCTTGCCAGGCAGCGCGACCGTTACCGTCAGGTCATCTTCCAAGGCAACGACGACCTGTTGCGAGCCTACGCCATTTACAAGATATATACCGAACTGAGCTACGACGAGCTGAAGCCCTTCCTCAGCGATAAGTTCCGCTATGCCAACCACCTGCTGATGGCTCCCGTCAAGGAATATGTGGCAGGACTGGAGAAACGCCGCCCAGGGAAGCATTATGAAGATATGCTCTTGGCAGACACGCTGGGCAACGCCCACCAGCTGAAGGAGTACGTCGGACGCGGCTATGTCGTGCTGCACTTCTGGGAAAGCTGGAATCGCGACGAGTTTGACATCCTGCCCCAGCTGCGCACACTCTACGACCAGTATCACGCAAGGGGCCTGCAAATCGTCAGCCTTGTGATGGATGGAAACTATCAAAAGCAGTGGAAGGACCGACTGAAAGAGGAAAACCTGCCTTGGCCTCAGCTGGCCACCAGTGCCGCCAAGAATACATACGGAATCTATTCATGGCCCGAAACCGTTATTATCGGTCCTGACGGCACCATCGTCGCCAGCCCCTCAACCGTACAGGAGTTAGAAGTAGAATTGAGAAAAGTTTTGTCCTTACAAGCCGAAAATTTTCAAACTATCCACTAAAATGAGCTTAAATGACTGCTTGTCAATAAATTAACCTCAAAACAACTATCCACTATCTATCCACTAACTATCCACTAACTATCCACTAACTATCCACTAACCCTACACGATGACTGCCGACATTTGGTGGATAGTTAGTGGATAGTTAGTGGATAGTTAGTGGATAGTTAGTGGATAGTTGAATTCAACCTAAGCTTTTGAATACAAATAGGTTAACTGAAATTTAGTGGATAGTTGTCGGAAAGATGCTGTTTGCTGTTAGAAAACAGCATGTTTTTGACCTGAAAACAGCATACTTTCGACCCGAAAACAGGCACTTTTACCCCTGGAAACAGCCTCTTTCCCTAACAGAAACAGCCACTTTGACAACCCTAAAGTGCCTTTTTGTCAAACCAGATGCCGTGCAAGAAATTTTCCTGCGCCGTGCGGAGATAGTCTCTGCGCCGTGCGGACTGGGCCGCTGCTACCACCGTACAATCCCAGTGGATAGTGGATAGTTTGTGGAAAACTCTGATTTTTTCTGATTAAATTTGGAGATTCCTTCCATTTCTATTAATTTTGCAAGCGAAATGAAACGATACACCGATTTATTTATCGATTTCGACGATACGCTTTACGACACGCATGGCAATGCCGTGATAGCGCTGGGCGAGCTGTTCGATGCCTTGCAGCTGGGACGGTGGTTTGCCGACCCGCAGCTGTTCTACGACGAATACTGGAAGGCAAACATCGACCTGTGGACGCGCTATTCGAAGGGCGAAATCACCCGCGACTACCTGATAGTGGAACGTTTCCGGCGTCCTTTGAGTTTCGGAGAGGGGTTGGAGCCTACGGAACAGCAATGCTTGGAAGCCAGCGACCTGTTTCTGGACTTTTGTTCGTCGAAGCCTGGCTTGGTGGACGGAGCCCGCCAACTGATGGACTATCTGCGCCAGCAGGGCTACAAGATGCACATGTGCTCGAACGGTTTCCATGAGGTGCAGTACAAGAAGTTGCGCGCCTGTGGGCTGGCGGACTATTTCGATACCATCGTGCTCAGCGAGGACGCCGGGGCCAACAAACCCTCGCAGGCTTTCTTCGACTATGTTTTTCGCGTGACAGGTGCCAAGAAGGAGACGACGCTGATGATAGGCGACAACTACCAGACAGACATCCTGGGTGCCAAGCGGTATGGGCTGGACACGGCCTATTTCAACCGCTATCCTGACTATCCGGCTGCGGAGCCTGTCACCTACGAGGTGACGCACCTGCAGCAACTGATGACCATCTTGTAATATCCCGAACATGCAACAATTATTAGAACTGTATAAGAAGTGGAGTGGGGCAGAACCCCACAGCGTGGAGAAATTACCCGGTGCTGGCAGCAACCGCGAGTATTACCGCCTGGCAGACAGCGAAGGACATACCGTGGTGGGCTGCATTGGTACCAGCCGCGACGAGAACCACGCCTTCGTCTATCTGGCACAGCACTTTACCAAGCGCAAGCTGCCTGTACCTAAGATACTGGCTGTCAGTGATGATACGTTGCGCTACCTGCAGACCGACCTGGGGTCGTTGTCGCTGTTCGACGCCATCCGTGGCGGACGCGAGGCCGGCGGACGCTATACGCTGGCCGAACAGGAACTGCTGCGGCGTACCATCCGTGAACTGCCGAACATCCAGTTGCGCGGAGCCCGAGGGCTGGACTTCAGTAACTGCTATCCCCAGCCGGCCTTCGACAGAGACTCGGTGCTCTTCGACCTCAACTACTTTAAATACTGTTTCCTGAAGGCTACCGAGCTCGACTTCCATGAACTGAAACTCGAGGCCGACTTCCGGCTGCTGGCGAAAGACCTCACAGCAGCCGACGACGTACAGTGCTTCCTCTATCGTGACTTCCAGGCCCGAAACGTCATGCTTGACGCCAAGGCTACTCCATTTTTCATCGACTTCCAGGGTGGGCGCCGGGGACCCTACTACTACGACCTGGCCTCGTTCCTATGGCAGGCGTCGGCCAAATACCCGCACAAGTTGCGCCGCGAACTGGTATATGAATACTATAACGCCCTGAAGCACTATACCGAGGTGCCTTCTCCGCACCGTTTTGTGGAACGCCTCAGCCTCTTTGTGCTCTTCCGTCAGCTGCAGGTGTTGGGTGCCTATGGCTTCCGCGGCTATTTCGAGCGCAAGCAGCACTTTATCGAGTCGATACCGCCCGCCATGCAGAACCTGAGGGAGCTGCTCCAGGAACGCAATTTCCCCTATCCTTACCTGACGGATTTGCTTCGACGACTGACCGAACTGCCTCAGTTCCAGCAAATTCAGACCACGGCGTCGCGTGCTGACGGCTACAGGACGACAGACAAGAATCCCTATACCCCCCATCCGCAGGACGGACCGGCTACTTTTTCCAAATACGACGCACAGGGTCCGCTGGTGGTCAAGGTGTTCAGCTTCTCCTACCGCAAGGGCATTCCCGAAGACGAGAGCGGTAATGGTGGCGGCTATGTCTTCGACTGCCGCTCGACGCACAACCCCGGCCGCTATGAGCCCTATAAGCAGTTGACGGGCTTGGACGAGCCGGTCATCCGCTTCTTGGAGGACGACGGCGAGATACTGACCTTCCTGGACAGTGTCTACAAACTGGCCGATGCCCATGTGCGCCGCTACATACAGCGCGGCTTCACCAGTCTGATGTTCTCCTTCGGCTGCACCGGCGGACAGCACCGCTCGGTATATAGTGCCCAGCACCTGGCCAGCCATCTCCACGAGAAATTCGGCATCGAGGTGCGCATCTGTCATCGTGAGCAGGGCATCACCCAGACGCTCCCCAGCCAAACTCCAAAGTTCTAACCCGCCGCGACTTTACGTTCGACAGCTGGAAATAGTCAAAAACCGCAAAAAGTCAGTTAATTATTTGGAAGTTACGGAAAAACTTCCTATCTTTGCCGAGAAGTTGTCACCCCAAAGTTCAACCAGCATATGACACAGTCAGTAAGAGGCAAATACCTGAACCCGAAGGCCGACCTGACCTTCAAGCTTGTCTTCGGCGAACATCCCGATTTGGTGATGAGCCTGCTCAATGCGCTCCTGCCCCTCGATGCAGACGGGCAGATAGAGAGCGTAGAGTACCTCACGCCTGAGATGGTGCCCGACAATCCCGCTAAGAAGAATAGCATTGTCGACGTGCGCTGCAAGGACGCTCAGGGCCGTCAGTTCATAGTAGAGATGCAGATGTACTGGAGCGACTCGTTCCGTCGCCGGGTCATTCTGAATGCCGCTAAAGCCGTGGTTCGCGAAGCAACCCGTGCCGAGGACTATAACTTGGTACAGCCTGTGTACTCGCTGAGCCTGGTGAACGAAGGTCTTTCGCTGGGTGATGCCGGTCCTGACGAGTTCTATCACGACTATGCCATTGTCAACGTAGAGCACTCCGACCGTATTATCGAGGGTCTTCGCTTCGTGTTCGTCGACTTGAAGAAGTTCAAGCCCAAGACTATTGCCGAGCGTAAGATGGCTGTGCTGTGGCTTCGCTTCCTGACGGAGATTGACGAGACGACGCAGGAAGTACCTGCAGAACTCTTGGAGAATGCTGACACGCGTAAGGCTTTGGAGATTGTCGAGAGGTCAGCCTTCACTGATGGTCAGCTGATGGCCTACTCTGACTTCTGGATGTCGCTTGTCGACGAGCGTGTCATTGCCGAAGATGCTCTGCAGAAGGGCTTGGCGCAAGGCATCGCGCAAGGCATCGCGCAAGGCTTGGCGCAAGGCATCGCACAAGTGGCGCGTAACCTGAAAGCTGCAGGCATGAATATAGAAGACATCATCAACATGACAGGCCTGACAAAAGAGCAGATCAATTCGCTGTAGCTCTCTCATCGCGTACCTAATTTATTTCATAGTCGTGGCGACTATTTCCTGTCCCCCCGGACGGGCAAGACTAACCCCCTCGCCGGAATACTTACTTGCGCTTAGCGCCAGAGAATCTTCTTGCCGTTGCAGATATAAATCTTGCCGGGCTGAGGGGTCGTGACCTTGTTGCCCATCAGGTCGTAGTACTGGTTGTTGGCCGTTGACGGTAGGCTGTTGACGACTTCGTGGATGCCTGTGACATCGCCGAGAATGGCCTCGATGGCTATCGACTTGCTGTCGGTCGGCGTCAGCGTGAGTTCGCTGCCGCTATACTCCTGGGTCTGCTGGCTACCCGTTTTCGGGGTGGTGACGACTTTCCAGCCTTTGACGGCCTTGCCCTCGGGTGCAGTAGCAGTGAAGGTCAGCTGACGGTTCGGGAAGAATTTTCCGTTGAAGACACCTGCCGAGAGGCTGATGCCGTTGACCGTCACGCTGGCAGGCAGGTCGGTGGCACCCTCGTTGATGGTGACGGGAATGGCAGTACCGAGGTTCCACTGGGCGCTGAGGTGGTTCAGGAAGTTGTCTGGGCGCGGCTTGTAGGTCGTCGTAACGCCCCACCAGCCGGTCTCCGTATAGCCGGCCAGCCACTTCTTGGCTTTCTCGAAATTGTTGTTGATTTCGTCACGGGTGTTGCCGCCCCATGTGGGATATTTGGCACGATGGGCAACGAATTCGTCCATCACCTCGTCCTTGATGAGGTCAATCGTCTCTCCGGTCCCCTGGGCATTCATGAAGTCACCCAAGAAGATGCAGCACTTGTCAAGGAACAGCGCCAGCAGGTCGGGGTCTTCCAGCATGTTCCTGATGAGGCGAGTTGCCGGTTCGGAGAAAGCCCATGCGCTACCGCTGTCTGACTCCGGATGATAAAGCAGATGGATGGTGTTATAGTCGTTTGCCCTGCCATAGAGTCCGAGTCCGAAGTCGGTGTCCTTGATGATGACGCGCCAAATCTTGGGCAGGCCTGACTTGGTGTCACTATCGTTGGGACGCCAGAAGACAAGGTTGTTGCCGGGGAAGTCTATATTGCCGTAAAAGAGGTTCGTAATCATGACGTTCAGATATTCGTCGACGTCCAGCCATGCTTCGTATTCCGCCTTGGTATGGCCTTTCTGGCTATAGAAAGCCTTGAAGGCTTCATAGTAGTCGCTGGTACCTTCCTTCAGTTCTTCAATCAGATAGTCGACGTCACCCACTCTCTCATGTGAGATCTCAATGAGGTCGACGTCTTCAAGGCCGTTGTAGTTGCTGTAGATGTTGTCTTCGTTGGAACGTTCGCGAATGTTGAGCATACCCATGTACTGGCCGTTGATGTAGACCACGGCTGACTGACAGGCCTGCCAGTCGAGGTTGTCGAGATGGCTGCCGATGGTGCGCTGGATGATGGCGTCGCGGAAGAACAGGTCGCCAAAGTCGTTGCCGCCGTCGCGCAGCGAGAACGACTTGAACTTTTTGATGCCGGGCTTCTGGTCGGGGAAGAATTCATATTGGAACTGCTTGTTGGCAGGGTCGAAACGCTTGTTGGCGTACAGGGCCAGCGACTTCAGGGCGTTGCTGCGCGACTGGCCACCCTGGATGCGGAACTCACCCTGTTGGTTGAAGGCACTGGCATCGGCCTCTTTCGGGAAGAACTCGATGTTCATGGGGCGGCGCCAGTCGTGGGTTTTCTTGTCTTCCTTACTGTTGTTATTGGCGAAAAGACCTATCTCCGCGTCGTTCAGGTATCTGTCGTCGGTGGTGATGGAAAATACGGGGAGTGTCATCGGGCGGTCCAGGAAGATGTACGACTGTACGGTGGCACGCGGTGACAGCCAGCCGTCGCAGAACAGCTTGGCGCGGACGGTCGTCGACGATTTGATATAGAAAGCCTTGCTGTAGAGCGTGCTGCTCTTGGTGGGCTCTGTGCCGTCGGTGGTATAGCGTATTTCCGTGCCTTCGGGAGCACCGTCGGGGAGTGACAGCGTCAGGCGGATATTGCCTTCCATCACCTTGGCACGGCCTGCGGTGCCAAAGACTGGAGCGCCGAGGATATGCTTGCCGTCGCAGATGTCGCCGGTATTGGCGGTGCCTGGTGTCGGCGTGAGCTGGTAGCCCCACTCGTCGGCACCGTCGGTTGTGCGTCCGTAGGCAATGTCGGGAGCAGGCATCTTCTGCATCTTTTCCAACTTGTCGACAACGTCATCGCCTTTAAACAGATAGAGGTTGCCGTCCTGGCCGGACTCCAGGCGGAAACTGGTGTGCAGGCCTTTCCCCTCCTTGTCGCAGTAGATGAGTACGTAGCCGCCGGCAGGAACCTCCTGGTCGGGCAGCTGGTAAGCCTTCTTGACCTTGTCCTTGTTGCTAATCTTGTAATCCTTCAGATTGATGGCAGCATCCGAGGGGTTGAATAATTCGACCCAAGAGTCGGGGAACTCTTTGATGTCGTCCATGATGCACTCGACATTCGACTGCATCAGTTCGTTGATTTTCAATGTCTGTGCTGTCGCACTGCCACCTAAAAGCGTGGCCAGGAGAAGTGATGAAAATTTCATGAGTTAGGTTTATGTTTCTTGAATTTGGCCGCGAAGTTATAAAATAATTCCAGTTACTTCAACTTTATTCCTATTTTTTTTGTACCTTTGCAACCCAAAGAAAAGAGTATGAAACAAACGATGATACTGGCAGCAGGTCTTGGCACCCGTTTGAAGCCCCTTACCGACACCATGCCCAAGGCATTGGTGCCCGTTGGCGGCAGGCCGTTGCTGGATGTCAATATCCGTAAACTACAGGCGCAGGGCTATGACCGCTTCGTGGTCAACGTCCACCACTTTGCCCGGCAGATTGTCGATTATGTGGCTCGGCAAGACTATGCGCCGCTCGTGCGTTTCAGCGACGAAACGGCGCAGTTGCTGGAGACGGGCGGGGGACTGAAGAAGGCGCGGAACTTCTTCCGTGATGATGAACCCATCCTGATTCATAATGTCGACATCCTGGACAATGTGGACTACGAGTGGTTCTCACGCCAGCACCAGACCGACGAGGATGCCGTACTGCTGGTGAGCCGGCGCAAGACGAAACGCTACTTGTTGTTCGACAACGCCATGCGTCTGATGGGGTGGAAGAATATTGAGACGGGCGAGGTGAAGTCACCTTATGAGTATGTGCGCCGTACAGGTCTCTCGCAGCATGGGGAGCCGCTGAACATGTACGCCTTTTCGGGTATCCATAGCTTCTCGCCCCGACTGTTTCCGTTGATGGACCGCTTCCCCGAACGTTTCAGCATCATTGACTTCTACCTCTCCGTCTGCCATCGCTCCCGTATTGTCGGAGTTGTGAAAGCTGACCTTGACGTGCTCGACGTCGGCAAGCTCGATACGCTCTCAGAAGCGAATACTTTTATTGAATCTCATCATTAATATCAACGATATGCAAAAGATTATTATCTTGGATTTCGGTTCACAGACCACGCAGCTCATTGGCCGCCGTGTGCGTGAGCTGGATACCTTCTGCGAAATCTTGCCTTACAACAAGTTCCCGAAGGACGATGCCGACGTCATCGGTGTCATCCTGAGTGGTTCGCCCTATTCGGTGCACGACCCCGAGGCATTCAAGGTAGACCTCTCGCAGTTTGTCGGACGTATTCCCGTGCTGGGCATCTGCTATGGCGCCCAGTTTATCTCGCACACGCTCGGCGGTAAGGTGGAAAAAGCCGACTCTCGTGAGTATGGACGTGCCAACCTGCAGACGGTTGACACCACGAATCCCCTGTTCAAGGGCTTCGAACAGAACTCGCAAGTGTGGATGTCACATGGTGACACGATTACTGCCATTCCTGGCGACTTCAAGGTGATTGGCTCGACGGCTGACGTGAAGAATGCCGCCTTCTGGTCACCCTCTCCCCTTGGAGAGGGTCGGGGAGAGGCTCCCATCTGGGCTGTCCAGTTCCATCCGGAGGTGTATCACACCCTGCAAGGTAAGACCCTGCTGAAGAATTTCGTGGTTGACATCTGTGGCTCGCGTCAGGAGTGGAGTGCTGCCTCGTTTGTCGATAGCACCGTTGCCGAGTTGAAGGCACAACTGGGAAGCGACCGTGTCATACTCGGCCTTTCTGGTGGCGTCGACTCGTCCGTGGCTGCTGTGCTGTTGAATCGTGCCATCGGTCAGCACCTGACCTGCATCTTCGTCGACCACGGCATGTTGCGCAAAAACGAGTTCCAGCAGGTGATGGACGACTACCGTTGTTTGGGTCTGAATGTGATTGGTGTTGATGCCAGCGAGAAGTTCTTCGCCGATTTGGCCGGGGTTACCGACCCGGAGCAGAAGCGTAAAATCATCGGTCGCGACTTTGTCGAGGTGTTCAATGCTGAGGCCAAGAAGATTACCGATGCCAAGTGGTTGGCCCAGGGTACCATCTATCCCGACCGTATCGAGAGCCTGAATATCACAGGTAAGGTCATCAAGAGCCACCACAACGTGGGTGGCCTGCCCAAAGAGATGCACCTGCAACTGTGTGAACCGCTGAAGTGGCTCTTCAAGGATGAGGTACGCCGCGTGGGCCGACAGTTGGGCATGCCCGAGCACCTCATCACCCGTCATCCCTTCCCCGGTCCCGGCCTTGCCGTCCGTATCTTAGGTGATATCACGCCTGAGAAGGTGCGTGTCCTGCAGGATGCCGACGACATCTACATCCGCGGACTCCGTGAGTATGTCGACACCGATGGTGAGACATTATATAATAAGGTGTGGCAGGCTGGAGCCATCCTGTTGAGCACGGTTCGCTCCGTGGGCGTCATGGGCGACGAGCGTACTTATGAGCATCCCGTGGCTCTGCGTGCTGTCACCTCGACGGATGCCATGACGGCTGACTGGGCGCACCTGCCCTACGACTTCATGGCCAAGGTGTCGAACGAGATTATCAATAAGGTTCGCGGCGTCAACCGCGTCTGTTATGACATCTCCTCCAAGCCACCCGCAACCATCGAGTGGGAGTAAGGCTGTCAGTATCAATGCTTTAAGACTCGTTATGAAAAAATATGTGCTTGACTTGACAGTACGTGCCATAGAACGCTTGAGCGACAGACACGTGCTGTTGAGGCTGACTGATAAAATGCCACTTCCGGAAATGGTGCCGGGACAATTCGTGGAGGTTCGGGTTGATGGTTCGCCGACGACATTCCTGCGCCGTCCTATTTCCATCAGTTTTGTGGACCGTGCCAACAATGAACTGTGGCTGATGGTCGCTATGGTGGGTGACGGCACCCGGCAGCTGGGACGCTTGCAAGTGGGGGACATGTTGAATTGTGTGCTCCCTTTGGGTAATGGTTTCTCCATTCAAAGTGAGGAAACTGCCTCGCTCAAGGTATTGCTGGTTGGTGGCGGCGTTGGCGTGGCACCTATGTTGTATCTGGGCGCTGAACTGTCAGCCATGGGCTGCAAACCTACGTTCCTGTTAGGTGGACGTACGGCGGCAGACTTGCTGATGCTGGACATGTTCAGAAAGTTTGGTCGGGTTTGTCTGACCACCGAGGATGGTTCAGAGGGAGAAAAGGGGTTTGTCACCAATCATTCGGTGCTGAATGAACCCTTTGACCGTATTTATACCTGTGGGCCTACCCCCATGATGAAGGCCGTGGCCCGCTATGCCAACGAGCATCATATCGCGTGTGAGGTCTCCTTGGAGAATATGATGGCTTGCGGACTGGGTGCCTGTCTGTGCTGTGTGGAGAAGACAACGGAGGGTAACCTTTGTGTCTGTAAGGATGGTCCCGTGTTTAATGTTAACAGATTGTTATGGCAGATTTAAGCGTGATTATTGGTGCGCTGTCGCTGAAGAATCCCGTGATGACGGCCAGCGGAACGTTTGGCTATGGTCTTGAGTTTCAGGATTTCATCCCTTTGGACGGCCTGGGGGGTATCATTGTCAAGGGAACGACGCTGAAGCCTCGTGAAGGTAACGACTATCCGCGCATGGCAGAGACAGCTGGTGGTATGCTGAACTGTGTCGGACTGCAAAACAAGGGAGTTGACTATTTCTGCTCCCATATCTATCCGCAAATCAAGGATATCGACACCAACATGATTGTCAATGTCAGTGGTTCGTCGCCCGAAGACTATGCCGAGTGTGCTGCCCGCATTGACGCATTGGAGAAGATTCCTGCCATCGAACTGAATATTTCGTGCCCCAACGTGAAAGACGGCGGTATGGCATTCGGTGTTACCTGCAGTGGTGCCGCCAGTGTGGTGAAGGCCGTTCGTCAGGCATATCATAAGACCCTTATTGTCAAGTTGTCGCCCAACGTGACTGACATTGCGGAGATAGCCCGTGCCGTGGAGACTGAGGGTGCTGATGCCGTTTCACTGATTAATACGCTGATGGGAATGGCTATCGACATCGAACGCCGCAAGACGCTGCTGAGTATCAATACCGGCGGGCTGTCAGGACCTGCTGTTAAACCAGTAGCCCTGCGCATGGTATGGCAGGTGGCAAAAGCTGTTAATATCCCGGTAGTAGGTCTGGGCGGCATCTGCACGGCAAAGGACGCCATTGAGTTCTTGATGGCTGGAGCATCGGCTATTGAGATTGGTACGGCGAACTTTCTGGATCCTGCTGTCACCATCAAGGTACGCGACGGTATCAACCAGTGGTTGGACGAGCATGGATGCCGGACGGTGGAAGAGATTGTCGGATGTATATAGCATACAAATTTGAGGGTGGCCAAAAGACCACCCTCAACCAACACAAAAACTAAACTAGACTTAACTAATGCGTATTGGGATTTTCACAAACCCTCAATAGCTGTTGCAAAGATAGTATAAAAGTTTTAAACTACCAAGCATTTTCGGTTATTTTTCATTTTTAATAGGAAAATACTACAATTTGGTCGATTTAGCGAACAAATAATAGTCTAAAATAGTCATAGCAGCCATCGCTTCCACAACAGGTACGGCTCTTGGTAGTACACAAGGGTCGTGGCGTCCGCGAGCGGTCAGTATTGTAGATTTTCCGTCTGTTCCTACTGTTTGTTGCGGTCTTAATAGGGTTGCAACAGGCTTGAAAGCTACACGGAAGTAGATGTCTTGTCCGTTGGAAATGCCGCCTTGGATGCCGCCGCTGTGATTGCTCTTGGTGGTCACGAAACCATTGTCCTCCTCCATAAAGAGGTCGTTCTGCTGAGAGCCTCGCTGACAGACGCCTGCAAAGCCTTCTCCATATTCGAAACCTTTGACGGCATTGATGCTGAGCATGGCACTACCCAGAGCAGCATGCAGTTTCCCGGATTCTGGCTCACCCAGGCCTGCCGGGCATCCTGAGATGATACCCGTAATGACGCCGCCGATAGTGTCGCCGTCAGCCTTTACCTCTTCTATGAGCCGTATCATCTGTTGGGCCTTTTCCGGGTCTGGGCAGCGTACGGCATTGGTCTCGGTAAGCGACATGTCGTATTTTTTGTAGTCACGCTCAAGGGAAATGTCACCAACCTGCGAAGTATAGGCCTGTACCTGAATGCCTAACTGCTTCAGAGCCAACTTGGCCAATGCACCAGCCACACAGCGACTGATGGTGATGCGCGCCGAAGAGCGTCCTCCGCCCCGATGGTCGCGAATACCATATTTAGTGAAATAGGTGTAATCGGCATGCGAGGGACGGAAGATGTCCCGCATATTTTCGTAGTCACCAGAGTGCTGATTGGTGTTGCGGACGATAAAACCGATAGGACATCCTGTTGACACCCCTTCAAAAACACCACTCAGTAGTTCCACCTGGTCTGGTTCCTGACGAGCTGTAGTGATGTTGCTCTGACCAGGGCGCCGCCGATTGAGCTCCTGCTGAATGAATGTCAGGTCAATGGGAATTCCCGCTGGCATACCATCCACCACTCCGCCAATAGCCTCACCATGGCTCTCGCCGAATGTCGTCAGTCTGAATATTTGTCCGAAGGTGTTCATGTCGTTCAATGTCTTAGTGGCAGTGTCCACAGTCGCATCCTTCGCCGCATCCGTCGTTACAGTCGTGACCGCAACCACATCCGCAGCCTCCTGAGAGATGGGATACTAAATGCTCAATCTCCTTGGCGTTTGCCTCACGGTTTTCAAGTACGACACCCTTGAAGTGGAGTGTCTCACCAGCTAGGGGATGGTTCAGGTCTACTTTCACCTTCTCTTCGCCTACTTCTACGACACGGCCGTAGAAACGGCGTCCTTCCTCATTCTGCAGGGGAATAACAGCATCGTTATAAATATGTTCATGATCGAAATGGCCGTTGATGCTGAATACCCCCCTGTCAAGGTCGAGTACTAATTCCTCTTGAAATTCCCCGTAGGCCTGCTCCTTGGGAATGCTGAATTCGAAAGTCTGTCCCTTTTCCAGTGAGACAAGCTGCTGTTCGAAAGCATCAAGTGCAACGCCAAAGCCTGTAATAAACTTGAAAGGCTGCTCCTTAGTGGCCTCCTCCATCATTTCGCGACTCTGTTCCTCGCCAACATACAGCTGGTAGGAAACTTCCATGTATTGATTTTTCTTTTCCATTGCGTACTTATTATAATGCGGTGCAAAGGTAATGGAAATCAACGGAAATACCAAAAATATTGGCAAAAAAAGCCAAGGATTGACCTGAATCAACGATTGCAGCTCTTCTTTGACGGAGGTCAAGAAATGGGGTTGTGCCCGCAAACAAATCGTTAAAAAGTTTGTTGGGATGCTCAAATTGCCGTACCTTTGCACCGTCATTCAGTGAGAGCACTGACACTGACAACAGGATAACAATTAATTAAAAAAGAAAGGAAAATGATGATGAAAAGATTGTTTATGGTAGTTGTAGCCATGCTGAGCATGACGATGACTTTTGCAGAGAATGAGACTGCTGCCAACCTCAACGCTACCGAGGCTTATGATATGCAGTCAGTGAACATGAAGAAACTGGGTATGGCCCTGAACCTGTCGAAAGACCAGGTGGAGAGTTTTGCCGAGATTCACAAGACCTTCAGCGCCGAGATGCTGTTTGCCGCACAGACAACGGGCGACGAGCGCCAGAAAATGGTCGAGAAGGCTATCAAGAAGGATCTTGCTTACATGAACTACATTCTGAGCAGCGACCAGTATCGTAAGTATGTGATGCTGTTGAACATGACGCTCGTGAATCGTGGCATCAAGTAAAGAGATTGTATGAAGGAAATTAAACAAAATGACCGTCGTCCTTGTGTAAGGGCGACGGTTTTTATTCATTTTGTATAAATAATTATATTGTTTATTTTGATAATTGATAAAAAAAATGTAATTTTGCACGCGGAAACAATGATTTAATAATATGTCTGACGAAAAGAAACTCAGTCTCGATGAACTCGAGGAAATCTTAGACAACGAGCAACAGTCTGCTTTTAGTATCCAGAATATCTATGCCATGGTCATTCTCAACTGGCAGTGGTTTCTGTTGTCATTGATTATATTTATCAGTGGTGCACTCATTTATCTGCGTTACGCCACTCCGGTCTATCAGGCTTCTGCTAAAATGCTTATTAAGGATGACCAGAGCAGTCGCCGACGTGCAAACCAGGCGTTGTCGAATATGACGGACTTGGGATTCATGACCAATTCTACAGGTATCGAGAACGAGGTGGAGATTATTCAGTCGACCATTTTGGCTCGCGAGGCCGTTAAGCGTCTGAAACTGTATACGGAGTATCGTACGAAAGGTCGTATTTCCCAACCGCTGGCTTATAAACATCAGCCTATCAATGTGGATTTGGATGCCGAGAGTTTGAATCGTTTCGATTCTGAAATCTACTCGGCAGTATACGGCATTGACATGTCGATAGTTTGTGAGAAGAACGCTTATCATGTGGATGGTGTTATCCTTCACAATGGTCGTGAAGCGCGTACCTTCCAGAAGACGCTCACCCAGTTGCCCGCGTCTATCCGGACCTCGGTAGGTACGCTAACGTTCACCAAGAATGCCGAAGTTGTCAATAAGCGTAAATCGGTAAAGGACGAAGGAGATAAGGCAGAAAAAGCTGAAGTCAAGGAGAATAACTCTACGCTGCTGGTGTCGATTCGTCCGCCAATGATGATAGCACGCCGTTATGTTGCCAGTCTGTCAGTGGCTCCCACGTCAAAGCTGACCTCGATTGCCGAGTTGACACTGACCAATGAGAATGGCTTGCGTGCGATGGACTACCTGAGGGAATTGGCACACTGCTACAACGATCAGGCCAATGCCGACAAGAACGAGATTGCACTGAAGACGGAGGAGTTTATCAACAATCGTATTGAGAAAATCAATGCTGAACTGGGTACTACGGAGAGTAATCTGGAAAGCTACAAGCGCCGTAACGCCGTGACCCAGCTGAATATTGACGCCACGCAGTCGCTGACTCAGAGTAGCCAGTACGAGTCGCGCCTGGCCGAGGCTAACTCACAGATTCAACTTTTGGATTATCTTCGTGAATTTGTTGACAATCCTGCCAACCAATATAAGATTATTCCCTCGAACGTCGGTATGACAGACCATGCTTCTACGGCACTGATTGCTAATTACAATCAGACGGTGCAGGACCGTAACCGTCTGCTGAAGGCAGCCAGTGAGCAAGCTCCGCAGGTGTTGACGCTGACATCGACGCTTGACGAATTGCAGGGCTCTATCCGAACGGCTCTCTTACAGGCTCGTCGCACGGCAGATATTCAGCGTCAAGGTATCCAGAGCCAATATGTAAAATATCAAGGACGTATCGGCAGTACTCCTGAACAGGAGCGTGTGCTGACGCAGATTGGTCGTCAGCAGGAGGTGAAGTCGGGCCTGTATCTGTTGCTGTTGCAGAAGCGTGAGGAAAACTCCATCTCGCTGGCCGCCACGGCTGACAAGGGTAAACTGATTGATGAACCCCAGCTGAACGGCAAGGTGCGTCCCAAGAGCGCCATCATCATTTTAGTGGCATTGGTGCTGGGTTTGGCCATTCCTTTTGCCATCCTCTATCTGTTGCAGTTGCTGAGCTATCGTATTGAGGGACATGAGGATGTGGCTCGTCTGACCAAGTTGCCTATTGTGGCTGACGTTCCCGTAGCCAGCGATTCTGTCAAGGATGCTGCTGGCATCGTGGTCCAGGCCAACAAGAACAACCAGATAGACGAGATTTTCCGCTCGCTGCGTACCAATATCCAATTCCTGATGAAGGAAAATGACAAGGTCATCTTGTTTACTTCGTCAACGTCGGGTGAAGGTAAAACCTTCTTGGCCGCTAACTTGGCCGTGTCGTTCGCCCTACTGGGTAAGAAGGTGGCGCTCTGCGGTCTGGACATCCGCAAGCCGGCCTTGGGTCGACTGTTTAACGTTACTGACCGCCGGCAGGGTATTACCAACCTGCTGACGAAGAATCAGGTGACGGTGAGCGACGTACAGGCTCAAATGAGTCCGTCAGGGGTCAATGAGAACCTCGATCTTTTGCTGGCAGGTCCTACGCCTCCCAACCCCACTGAACTGCTGGCTCGTGAGAACCTCCGTCAAGTCATGGATGTACTGCGTAATCAGTATGACTACGTGATTCTGGATACGGCTCCTGTGGGATTGGTTACTGACACTATCGAGATAGCACGCTACTCCGATGTCAACTGCTATGTCTGCCGTGCCGACTATACACCGAAGAGTAATATCGGACTGCTCAACTCGCTCTCTGACGAGGGTAAGCTCAGTAACTCGTGTGTCGTGCTCAATGGCGTCGATATGTCAAAGAAAAAGTACGGGTACTACTATGGTTATGGCAAGTATGGCAAGTACGGCCGCTATGGTTACGGCCGCTATGGATATGGTCGTTATGGCTACGGAAAATATGGCTATGGCAATTACGGCAACTATGGCAATTATGGCCGTTACGCCGAGTCGCACTACGGAAACAAAGACGATAATTCGATTAAGAAATGACAATAGCAGTAGATTTTGATGGTACAATTGTAGAACACCGATATCCGGAGATTGGCGAGGAGATACCTTTTGCCATTGAGACGCTGAAGATGCTCCGTCAGGACGGACATAAGATAATCCTGTGGAGTGTGCGTGAAGGTAAGTTGTTGGACGACGCCGTGAACTGGTGTCGTGAGCGAGGTGTGGAGTTCTATGCCGTTAATCGTGACTATCCAGAAGAAACTACTGATAACAATCCCCACTTCTCTCGGAAATTGAAGGTTGATGTATTTATTGATGACCGTAACCTGGGTGGTCTCCCTGACTGGGGTACTATCTATCGTATGATACGTCATCACCGTAAGTGGCACCATCTGATAGACGATGCGGTGCGCGATGCCGTGGGGCACTATGAACCACCCACGAAGAAACACTGGTGGAAGTTCTGATGATTGAAAACGAATAATAAAGATATAAGTTATGAAGCTAAAGAGTTTTTATTGTATTGCCTTGACGGTTGCTTTGTTGACATCTTGTGGTAGCGTGAAGAACGTGGCCTACCTGCAGAATAGCGATGAGGTGGATCTTACTCAGTCACGTGTCCTCTACGATGCACACATCATGCCCAAGGATCAGATTACCATTTCTGTCAATACGACGACCCCTGAGGTATCACTGCCTTTCAACCTGCTGTTGCAGAATGCTTACCAGCAGGGCCGTGGCCTCAGTACCGGACAGGGAACACTGATGCCTTACCTGGTCGACAATGACGGCTACATCAACTTCCCGATTCTGGGTTCGTTGAAGGTGGCAGGCCTGACGAAGTCTGAGTGCGAGCAGATGATTCTGTCAAAAATCCGTCCCTATATGGCAGCTACGGAAAATCCTGTGGTGACGGTGCGTATGGCCAGTTATTCCATATCAGTCCTTGGTGAGGTGACGCGTCCAGGCAGTTATCAGGTTGGTCGTGAAAAGATTTCTATTCTTGAGGCACTGGCACAGGCTGGTGACCTGACCATCTATGGTGTCCGCGACAAGGTGAAGCTGATACGCGAGGATGCATCTGGTCAGAAAGAAATTCATGTACTGAATCTCAATGACGCCGGTATTGTCAATTCACCTTATTATTACCTGCAGCAGAACGACATCGTCTACGTGGAACCAAACAAGGTGAAGGCACGTAACTCCAGTGTGGGTGCTACTACCAGCCTGTGGTTCACGGCTACCAGCATTGTCATCTCGCTGGCATCCTTATTATATAATGTGTTGAAGAAATAATGGCAGAAGAACAACATCATCACCACCACCATCATCACAAACCCGATGGTGCCACAGTTTTCAAGCGGAAGAGTCTGGCTGCTATTCAGCGTCGTAAACTCTTGGAACGTGTACTCAAGCGAGCCATGGTGATACTGGCAATTATCATGGTCATTGCCGTCTTTTTGGTTTACACCATAGGATAGATGTCCTTTTATTCATGTAAAATAGTTACCTCATGAGTGTCTTTAATCCGATAAACAAATTGCTCAGCTGGTATTTCAGTAGGAATTCACTTCCATATTGGTGCTTGCTGTTGCTCGACACGCTGATAGTTATCGTGTCCGCCCTTTTTACCTTCTGGATTTTCAATAAGACACAGATTACTTTCGACCATCGCTTCGAAGTTGTCTACACAGCTCTCGCCTTTGGCTTGTTAAGTTGGGTGGGAGCACGTATGTTCCGTACCTATTCAGGTGTGGTACGCTATTCCAGCTTTGTCGACCTGATGCATGTGGCATTTGCCAATATAGTATCTATGGTATTGGCTTTAGCTGTGGGATTCAGCATGGAACTGTTAGACGTTAAAGCCTTATCGGCCCTGACGCAGACAGAGACTGTGGTGACCTTCTTTATCGCTACGCTGATGATGTGGGGAGTACGAGTGCTGGTCAAGACGTTGCATGACGTTGTCCTTTCCCGAGGCCGAGCCATGCGTGTATTGATATATGGTGCTTTGTCTGGTGGTATTGGTTTGGCTAAGAATATCAGGACGCAGAATCCTGCCAGATTCCGCCTGTGTGGTTTCATCTCGCACGATAAACGTGCCAACCACATGATGCTGATGGGTGAAAAAGTATATCATGTCGACGATGATTTATTAGCCATTATCCAGCACAACCATATCGAGGGCGTGCTGGTATCGCCGTTACGCGTCAATGAGTTCCGTAGCAATCAGGCATTACAGGATATGCTTATCAATGCTGGTGTGCGCATCTTCATGGCACAGAATATGAAGGAGGCTACTCTCGATGGTACGCAGGAGGAAGTGACCGATTTGGATATTGAGCACATGCAGTTGCGTGAGGTGTCAGTAGAAGACCTGTTGCCTCGTCAGGAAATCAAGGTTGATATGGAATCCGTTGGCGCCCTGCTGCGCGGGTGCCGTGTACTGGTGACGGGCTCGGCCGGTAGCATTGGTTCCGAGATGGTACGTCAGATAGCTATCTATAAACCTGCAAAGATGATGCTTATAGACCAGGCAGAGACCCCTCAGCATGACATCCGTCTGATGATGCAGAAGGACTTTCCTGATATTGATGCAGAAGTTGTGGTGACCAGCATTAGCCGTCAGCGCCGCATGGAGGAGATTTTCCGTACCTATCGCCCCGAATATGTGTTTCATGCTGCGGCTTACAAGCATGTGCCGATGATGGAGGACAATCCCTCAGAAGCAGTACTTAACAACATCTACGGTACCAAGCTGATAGCCGACCTGAGCGTGAAGTATGGCGTGAAGAAGTTTGTGATGATTTCTACCGACAAGGCTGTAAATCCTACCAATGTCATGGGCTGTTCGAAGCGTATCTGCGAAATCTACGTACAGTCGCTGAACAATACCCAGCAGACGACACAGTTTGTCACCACCCGTTTTGGCAATGTATTAGGTTCGAATGGTTCGGTGATACCTTTATTCAAGGAGCAAATCAAGGCCGGTGGTCCTGTCACCGTTACTGACCCCCGCATTGTCCGCTTCTTCATGCTGATTCCCGAAGCTTGTAAGCTGGTCTTGGAGGCAGGAACAAAAGGTCATGGCGGCGAGATATTCGTCTTCGACATGGGACAGCCCGTCAAGATAGCCGATTTGGCCAAGCGTATGATAATGCTTTCAGGTGCCAAGAATGTGAAAATAAAGTTTACAGGTTTGCGTCCTGGTGAGAAGCTTTATGAGGAAGTGCTCAATGAATTAGAGGGTACCAAGCCTTCGTTCCATGACAAGATTCGTATTGCCGAGGTTCGTGTCTACGACTATGCTGAGGTCAGCAAGGCCGTTGACGAACTGGTAGAGATATCCAAGCAGTACGACGACATGGCAACAGTCAAGAAAATGAAGGAAATAGTGCCTGAATACAAGAGTAACAACTCCATCTACGAGGAGTTGGATAAAATGGGGGGGGGTAGAAAACTAACGTTAAAAATTTAGTAATAATCATAGCTTATGAAGCCAGTAAAACTAATCCTATTATCTTTTTTGGCAGCTGTATTGGTTAGCTGCGGAACGACAAAGACCGTGCCTATAACGGGTCGACAGCAGAGTCTGATGGTCAGTGACGGTGAGGTGTTAAGTCTCTCGACACAACAGTATCAGGAGTTTATGAAGAGTGCCAAACTTTCTACCAATGCCACCAACACTGCTATGGTGCAGCGCGTCGGACAGAATCTGGCTACTGCCGTTACCAACTACTTGAAAAGCAATGGTATGGCAGATGATGTACAGTACTATACGTGGAAGTTTAATTTGGTACAAGACAGTCAAGTCAACGCTTGGTGTATGCCTGGCGGACTCATCTGTGTCTATGAGGGCCTGCTGCCTGTCACGCAGAACGAAGCCTCACTGGCTATCGTGCTCGGACATGAGATAGCTCATGCCGTAGCTCGTCACTCTGCTGAGCAGATGAGCACGCAGATGAAACAGCAGTATGGTATCCAGATTGGCTCTGCGGTGGCAGGGGCACTGGGAATGGGTACGAATACACAATCCATTGTTCAGGCTGTCGTTGCACAAGGCTTTAATTTCAGCAATCTGAAATACTCGCGCAACCACGAGAGTGAGGCCGACCACATGGGACTGATTTTTGCTGCTATGGCAGGCTACGACCCCCAGGTGGCTGTCAGCTTCTGGCAACGCATGGCTGCCAACAATACCAGCCAGACGGCAGAGTTCTTGAGCGACCATCCATCGGATGCCACACGTATCAAGCAGATACAGGAGTGGATGCCCGAGGCGTTGCAGTACTATAACCCGCCCAAGACGGCTACTGCTACAAAGACTACTACGAAGACCACTACAAAGACTACCACAAAGACTACCACAAAGACAACTAAAACTACCACCAAAAAGAAATAAATGAAGAGACGGCTATTTGTTTGTTTAGGTCTGGCAGCATGCATTTGCACTTCTGCACAGACCCGAAGTGGTGGCATCTCACCACAGATGTTGCAGCAGATACAGCTGCAAAACCTGCCCACTGCCAGTGACCGGGCCCTTCGCAATGCCCTGGCTGTGAATGCTATTGACGCATTGGCGCAGAATCAGGAGCATGCAGGAGCATTGGATACTTATTTCAGTATTGAGACAAAGAAACAGTCTATTACCGACCAGAAATCTAGCGGGCGCTGTTGGATGTTTAGCGGATTGAACGTGCTACGTTCCAATTTTGCCAAGCGTACTGACTCGCTCACTGTTTCGCTCTCACAGGACTATTTGTTTTTCTGGGACCAGTTGGAGAAGGCTAACCTGATGTTGCAGGGAGTTATCGATACTGGTAAGAAACCCATTGACGACCAGCGTGTACAGTTCTTTTTCCATTATCCGCTGAATGATGGTGGAACGTTTTGCGGTGTTGCTGACCTGACAGAGAAATATGGTTTAGTTCCCAGCGAGATACGTCCTGAGACCTATTCCGCTGACAACACCTCCAAGATGTCGTCCATCATCAAGTCCAAGTTGCGTGAGCAAGGACTGGAACTGCGTCGCATGGTGGCTGAAGGAAAGAAAGCCAAAGATATTGAACAGCGCAAGACCCAGATGCTCAGCGAGATTTACCACATGCTCGTAATTACGCTTGGAGAGCCAGTCAAGGAGTTCACCTATGCTTTCCGCGACAAGAATGGCAAGGTCATTTCAGCTCCTAAAAAATACACACCACGTGAGTTCTATCAGGAAATTGTCGGCGCTCCGCTCAACGGTTCTTTCATCATGGTCATGAACGACCCTCGTCGTGAGTACTATAAGACCTATGAGGTGGAATACGACCGCCATACCTACGATGGTCACAACTGGAAGTATCTGAACCTGCCCATGGAAGATATTGAGACGCTTGCCATCGCCTCACTCAAGGATGGTCATAAACTCTATTCCAGCTATGATGTGGGCAAACAGCTTGATCGTAAGCGTGGCTATTGCGATTTGGAGAACTACGACTATGAGTCGCTCTTTGGTACCACGTTCACCATGAGTAAGGCCGAGCGCATCTCTACCTTTGATAGTGGCTCCACCCATGCCATGACGCTCACTGCCGTTGATTTGGACGCCAATGGAGAACCTTTGAAGTGGAAAGTCGAGAACTCCTGGGGTGCCGACTGGGGACAGCAGGGCTGTCTCATCATGACGGCCCGTTGGTTCCGCGAATTCATGTTCCGCCTTGTGGTCGACAAGCAATATGTCAGTGAAAAGCTACTACGCAACTACGAGCAGGAACCTGTCATGGTGATGCCGGAAGACCCGTTGTTCCAGTTCGATGAATAAGAATTTTAGCTGAACGAATAAGGATAAAAAGAGAGGAAAAGGTTAGCGCCTTTTCCTCTTACCTTTTTTACGCTTTGTTGTCGTCTTCTTTCTCTTGCTGCTGTGTTTGTGCTTTTTTGATACTGCGCGGCGGTGACGCTTGGCAATATGCTTGCGTGTGGTCACTACCGTGTCGCTCTTCCATGTAACGGATTCGCGAGCCGTTAGGTAGGGTACGTCATCTGCAGGATACCGCTCGCAGTATTTGAGGATGGAGTAGTAGTCAATGTTTCGATGGAGGTGGTTCTCGTAGAACCATACCTCCACTGTTCCATCTCCGGCAGCGATGAGCACGATGTCGCGGTCGAAGTCTGCAAACCAACGGCAGAAGCGGTGACTGCGCACGCTGCCGTGCCAGTCAGGCTGGTCATACTCCTGCTGCAGCCAGTGTAGCATACGGCTGTAGTCTTCATTCTGGTTGCGGTGTTTGGCAGTAGACATCTTGACGTAGTTGATGTGTTCCTGCTTCTTGTCGTATTTGACTTCGATGGCGATATCCATACCACTGAGCTTTCCACGCAGGTAATGAATACGCATACTGCTGTCCTGTCGCTCATGGCGTATGCCATGGCTGGTCATGACATCTATCATTTGTTGTGGGGACACCGTCAAGGGTGCTCCCAGCAAATATACGTGTTCCTCCTTTGAGTCCTGCTGTAGCTCATCTTGTTGCTCTTCTGAGGCACCCGACGCGACAGTGGTGTCGTTAACCTCTTGAGCCCAGGCAGGAAGTGCGGCTATAGCCACCATGAGAAAGAGTATGAATCTATTCATCGTTTACATTCTTCCATTGGAAAAGAGAGGTCCTCCAAATGCAGGAGTACCTCCCTTAGAAATCGTTGTGCTATCAGTTTATTCTGCTGTCTTGGCAGGAGCCTCAGCGGCAGGAGCTTCCTCAGCAGCCTTGGCATCGCCTGCTGCAGCGGCCGGAGCAGCAGCGTCCTTCTGCTGGCTGGCACCGAATCCGGGCAGGTTATTAGGATTGGTGACGGGGTTCTCGATGTTCTCCATCACTGAACTGTCAGTCGTTGCGGTGGGGGCTACCCATGCGCAGATAACGCTGATAACGACCATGGCAGCCGCCAGACTCCATGTGGCCTTCTCAATGAAGTCGGTAGTCTTGCGGACACCAGCCACCTGGTTATACCCGGCGAAGCTTGAAGACAGGCCACCGCCCTTAGACTCTTGAATCAGCACGATACCGATCATCAGTATGGCTGCAATCACGATAAGAATTACAAATAATGTGTAAAGTCCCATGTTGTTTTAATTTTTAATTTTGTTATTACTGTTTATTATTAATTTCTCTAAGAATCGCATTTGGTCGGCAAAGTAGGCATTCTTGTGCGGGAACTGCTGGTTAAGCCTTCCTATGATGTCGAGTGCCTTCTGGTATCGTCCCTGCTTGATGTATATGCGAGCCAATGTTTCGGTAAAGTATTCTTCCTCTTGGCTCTCTTCGTCGGCTTGTGGCTCTTCCTCAACAACTGTTGTGTTCTCTTCATCACCAAACTGACTGAGTTGTATACGCCCTTGTTCCTGCTGCAGGAAGGTGTCTATCAGGTCCTGTCCCTTCATCTGTGGCGACTGTTCTGTCTCCAGCGTATTTTCCGTTGCCAGCAGGTAGGCAACATAGTCAATGGCAGCATCAGCTGGTGTAGGCTTGCGCTTCGGCTGTCCGTCGTGCTGTTGCTCTTCGTCATCGGCAGGTATTGAGTCGAGGAAGTTGTCGATGAGTGCCACTGTTCGGTTTCCGCTGTTGCCGACCTCTTTCTGAGCTGTGGCGGCACCATTGTTGCGTAGTACATAGTGCCCTGCCTCAATCATCTGGAAGATGACCTTGCGGTCTGTGATGTAGAAGGCTGCTTTGCGCAGTTCCTCGTCGAATGTTGCATCGTGTAGCAGGAAGAGATTGTGCAGCATCAGGATGCGTGCCGTCTGGAAATACGGATGCATGGCCAGCATAGAGCGTAGCTCGTACAGCGTATCGCGGTCGAGTCGCTCAGGGTGGTTGATAAGCTCCGTCATTTCCATTGTTTTATTTTTTGATTTTATATTTAATAATCATGCTTCTACCAGTTCGCAACTGTTGCGTTGAATATTTGGTCGCAGAGGTCTTTGATGATGGCCGTCACCAGCTCTTCCTGTACAGAACTCAGCGACATCGTTGTCTCGTATGATTGTGAGGCTGTGAACTGCCGCTCAAAGTCTTCCTGGTGGTTGACGTTGTTGGTGAAGCGTACGTTGACAGTTATTGAGAGTTCTGTCTGTGCCGAATATCCCTCAGCCGACACCGATTTGTTGCGCTGCTGATAATTCGTGATTTCTCCTTCAATCTTGAGGTCGCCGTTACGCTTAACCTGCGACAGGCGTGTATGACTGGCAAACTGGTCCTTCAGCCCGTTGTTGAACAGCGGTCCCATGGGCGCCCAGACGTATGCAGAACGAATGGGGAAGTCTGCTATCTGGATGGTCTTGGTCTTGTTGTAGTCTATGCTGGCGCCGTTGAACTTATAACTCACGGAGCATGCTGCCAGCAACAGCACTACTGCCAGGCCGATGGTGATGCGTATTCTACTTGTCCAGTCCATATTGTTTCAGTCTTCTGTAAAGGGTGCGGTCGCTGATACCCAGTTCCTGGGCTGCCTTCTTTCGATTGCCGCCGTTGCGATTCAGTGCTTTCTCCAGTGCCTGGCGGCTCCAGTCGTTGACATTCAGGTTTTCGGGTTCCCGTTCCGGCTCTATATATTCCTCAGCCACAGCATCTTCCGACTCGTTGAATGTCGATGGCTGACCGCCTAAGGTGGCTGGCGCCAATGATGCAGGAGCCAGTTGCGATACAGCTTGAGGATGGGCATTGCCTTGAACATCCTCCAGCTGTTTTTTCAGCGAACTCATCTCGCGGCGCATGTCATTGACGTTGGAGCGTAGCTCAAAGAGAATCTTGTAGAGTATCTCGCGCTCGTTCTCAAACGAGTGGTCGCCCTCTGTGCGGATGAGCGCCAGTTGGGTGGTCTCCTGGTCTTGCGGGATGAATCGGGACAGAATCTGGGGCGTAATCATCCGCTCCGTGCTGAAAATGGATATCTGCTCCGTCACACTCTTCAACTGGCGTATGTTGCCAGGCCATTTGTAGTGCATCAGCATCTGCTTCGCTTCATCCGTCAGCACCACCTTCTCCATGCGGTATTTCTCTGCCATCTCCATGGCAAACAGTCTGAACAGCAGTACAATGTCCTCACCGCGTTCACGCAGGGGAGGCATCTGGATGTTGACCCTGTTCAGTCGGTAGTAGAGGTCACTGCGGAATCGTCCCTCGCTGATGGCTTTCTCGATGTTGACATTGGTGGCAGCGACGATGCGGACATCGGTTTTGCGCACCTCAGTGCCGCCCACGGGGATGTATTCACCGTTCTCCAGTACACGCAGCAGCCTGGCCTGAGTTGCCATTGGCAGTTCGCCCACCTCATCGAGAAACAGCGTTCCCTTGTTGGCTACGCCGAAGTAGCCGGGTGAGTCGTTGATGGCACCAGTGAAGGAGCCTTTTACGTGTCCGAACAGTTCAGAGTCGATGGTTCCCTCAGGGATGGCACCGCAGTTGATGACGAAATATTTTTCGCGGCGGCGGGGCGAGTTGTCATGGATGATGCGTGGCAGGATGTCCTTGCCTACGCCGCTTTCGCCAATGATGAGCACACTAATGTCTATCGGCGCCACCTTCAAGGCGTCGTCGAGCGCGCTGTTCAATGCCTCGCAGTTCCCTACGATGTTGTAACGCTGCTTGATGCTCTGTAACTCTGAACTCTTCATTTTAATGGGCTGCAAAGGTACAAAGAAAAACTGACATTATGGCACATTTTGGCATAATTTTAACTTTCCGCGTCTGTTTCCTGCTTGGAAGTAGCCTTTTCTGTCGGCTTCTCCTTGCGGAACTGGTCTTTCGGCCTGATGGCAAAACGGGCTTTTTCGCCGTCTTCGCGTTTCTCGTGGAAGAGCTTCGGCAGCGGGTTGGCCAGCGGTTCGTCATATTGCTGACGGTTGCGGAAGACGTCGATGGCTGTGTAGATAGCCTGGCGCATGGACTGCTCGTCGGCTTCTCCCTTTCCTGCAATGTCGTAGGCCGTGCCATGGTCTGGTGAGGTACGTACGATAGGCAGTCCTGCCGTGTAATTGACGCCGTTGTCCAGGGCAATGGTCTTGAAGGGTGCCAGCCCCTGGTCGTGATACATGGCCAGTACTCCGTCAAAGCGTTCGAAGGTTCCTGCGCCGAAGAATCCATCGGCAGGGTAGGGTCCGAAGGCCTGTATGCCCTTGGCAGCCAGTTCGTCGATGGCAGGCTTGATGATGTCTTTCTCCTCTGTTCCCAGCAGTCCTGCATCGCCGGCGTGTGGGTTCAGGGCCAAAACGGCAATACGCGGGTTGGAGACGCGGAAGTCGCGTCTCAAGGCACGCTGGAAGATGGTGGCTTTCTCAATGATGGCTTCCTTTGTGACGGCCTTTGCTACGTCCTTGATGGGCAGATGTGTGGTGACGAGTGCTACGCGCAACACGTCGTTCATCAGTATCATCAGTGCTTTCTCTCCGTTGCCCACGCTGGTTTCAATATACTCCGTATGTCCGGGGAATTTGAACTCTGGGCTTTGGATGGTTGCCTTGTTGATGGGGGCTGTCACCAGCACGTCGTACTGCTGGCTGCGGAAGTCGGTCATGGCACGGTCCAGTGCTTTCAATGCTGCCGTCCCGGCTTCCTGTGATGGCTGTCCCAGTTCTACTTTCACCTCGTCGTCAAAGCAGGTCAGCAGGTTGATGCGGCCGTCGCGAGCCTCTTCGGCATGGTTGATGATGCTGAATGCCGTTTCCATGTTGAGAGCCTTTCGGTGGTAGGCGGCAATTTTCGGGGAACCATAGATGATGGGTGTACACAGTTCAAGCATAGCAGGGTCTGCAAAGACCTTCAGGATAACTTCGTATCCTATGCCGTTCGTATCTCCTTGCGTGATAGCCACGCGAATTTTTCTTTCTTCCATTATTTCGTTTGAAGTTTGAAATTTGACGTTTGACGTTTTTGATATGTTGTTATCGTTTGACGTTTATGATATGTTTTTCCCATGTTGCTTGGCGGTGGACAGCATGCCGCAGGCGGCAAAGATGTCCTGTCCGCGACTGGCTCGGATTGTCGTCGTGATGCCATGGCGGGTCAGATAATCGCGCAGCGCTTCCATCCGCTGTTCGTCGGAGGCCGGCAGGTTGACACCGGGAATCTCGTGGAACCGAATCAGGTTGACGCGGCATTCCAGTCCCTGCAGCAGCCTGACGATTTCGCGGGCATACAGGGGGGTGTCGTTCATTCCTCCGAAGCAGATATATTCGAACGAGCAGCGACGCTGGTGAGTGAAGTCATACTGCTTCAGCAGGGCAATGGTCTCCTCGATGGGCATGGCCTTCTCTGCCGGCATCAGCTGCTGGCGCTGCTCGTGCAGTGGCGAGTGCAGGGAGATGGCGATGTGGCAGTCGCTCTCGTCGAGAAATCGCTTCAGCTTGCCTTTGACGCCCACCGAACTCACTGTGATGCGCTTCGGACTCCATGCGTAGCCCCAGTCTGCCGTCAGTATCTCGCACACCCGCAGTACTGCCTCCAGGTTGTCCATGGGCTCGCCCTGTCCCATGAATACGATGTTGGTCAGCCTGTCGGCCTCTGGCAGCGCATAGATCTGGTTCAGAATGTCGGCTGCCGTCAGGTTGCCATGCCATCCCTGCTTGCCCGTCTGGCAGAATAGGCAGTTCATCTTGCAGCCCACCTGGCAGGAGATGCACAGCGTGGCACGCTCACCGTCAGGGATGAACACCGTTTCCACAAAGCGCCCTTCTTTTTCGTCTGTTGCGACTAATTCGCCACATACGGGGAACAGGTACTTGATGGTGCCGTCCTTGCTGCGCTGGCAATCGATGGGTGCCATGGCTCCCACCTCGTACTCGGCACTGAGCCGCTCTCGGTTTTGCTTGGAGATATTGGTCATATCGTCTATGCTGGTGACCCGCTTCACATAAAGCCACTGTGCCAGCTGTTTAGCCGTGAAGGCAGGCATGCCCAAAGCACCGACAACGCCTTTCAGCTCTGCCGGAGTCATTCCCAATAGCCTCTTTTTTATATTCACGGGTGCAAAGGTACGAATTTTTGAGTTCATAGTCCACAGTTCGCAGTTCTTTTTTTAAAAAAAGTGTTGCGTTACCGTGATAGTTGGCGGAGGTTAACATCTTTTTGCAAAATTATTATGAATTATGAACTATGAACTATGAACTATTTCGTACCTTTGTGCTCTCTTAATGATAAATGAACCATTCTCATGAGACAGAACATCGATTGTTTTCTGGCCTGTCAGACGCTAGCGGATGTGCTTCCTGCTGTGGAACATTTGCGCAAGAGCGTGGCGGTCAGACATATTTCCCTGTTGGTGAATAGCCATGTTGCGTCAGCCCTCCAGCCACCAAAAGACTGTTCCCTTGTAGTCGTCGACAACCTGGTAGGCAGCGATTTTGTGATGAAGTTGGCCGAGAACGCCCTGAGCGACTATGTACTACTGAGCACGAAGCCTACGCCGCTGACCATCGGAGCCTCGGCTGTCGAGCGCATGCTGCATGCCGCTCAGGACATGGAGGCTGCCCTCGTCTATGCCGACCGTTATACAGTAGAGCAGGGGGAGCGTAAGCCTCATCCCGTCATCGACTACCAGGAAGGTTCGCTGCGCGACGACTTCGACTTCGGCTCCCTGCTGCTGTTTCGCACCTCCCTGCTGCACCATTATGCCACCTCCGACCGCGAACGTGACTATCAGTATGCCGGCTTTTACGACCTGCGCCTTTTCCTGAGCCGTCAGGGGCTGCTGTTCCATCTCAACGAGTATCTCTATACGGAAGAGGAGACCGACCTGCGCGCCTCTGGAGAAAAACAGTTCGACTACGTGAATCCTGCCAATCGCGAGGTGCAGGTGGAGATGGAACAGGCCTGCACGGCCCACCTCCGGCAGCTGGGTGCGCTAATCGATACTACTCAGTATCAGGACGTTGATTTCGACGAGCAGGAGTTTGACGTCGAGGCTTCCGTTGTCATTCCCGTCTTCAATCGTGCCAAGACCATCCGCGATGCCGTTGAGAGCGCTTTGTCGCAGAAGACAAACTTCAAGTATAATGTCATCGTGGTGGACAACCACTCTACAGACGGCACCTCCGACATTCTGTCAGGCCTGTTGCTCACTCATGGCAACAAACTCCACGTCATCGTACCCCAGCGTTCCGACCTGGGCATCGGCGGCTGTTGGAACGAGGCCGTCTACAGTCCCTACTGCGGACGCTTTGCCGTCCAGCTGGACAGCGACGACCTCTATTCGTCACCCAAGACACTGCAGGCCGTCGTCGATGCTTTCCATAAACAGAAGGCTGCCATGGTGATAGGCTCCTATCGCATGTGCGACTTCGACCTGGACACGCTGCCGCCCGGACTCATCGCCCATCAGGAGTGGACTGACGAAAATGGCCCCAACAATGCCCTGCGCATCAACGGATTAGGGGCTCCACGAGCCTTCTTTACGCCCTTGTTGCGAAGTGTCGGTTTTCCCAATACGTCATACGGCGAGGACTATGCCCTCGGGCTATGGTTTTCGCGCCGCTACCGCATAGGCCGCATTTTCACTGAGCTGTATCTGTGCCGCCGCTGGGGAGGTAACAGCGATGCAGCCCTGTCGATCGACAAGGTTAATGCCAACAACCTGTATAAGGACCGCCTGCGCACCATGGAACTGCATGCTCGCCAGCAGATGCATCAGGCAAGTGTCGATGTCGGAGAGAATAGTCCGCTGAAGCGCTTCTTCCAGCGTCAGTTGCAGACGTGGGACGACGTCCGCCAGCGCTATCGTGAACTGAATGGTGTCGAGATTCGTGAGCTTCCTGCAGAGAACGTCACGCTGGCGGTGCAGTGGAATCCTGCCCGCATCGGTTCTACGGGAGCCAGGATTGATGCCAAGAGCATCAGCGAGCGCCCTTGCTTCCTCTGTCGCGAGCATCGTCCGCAGCAACAGATGCGTCGCATGGTGGACGGCAAGTACGAGCTGCTGGTCAATCCCTTCCCCATACTGCCTGTCCACTTCACGCTGCCCACCCTGAAGCACCAGCCCCAGCGCATCCTGCCGATGTATGGCGAAATGCTGCGACTGGCTCAGCGCGCCGCTGCCCTCACCGTGTTATATAATGGTCCTCAGTGTGGCGCCTCGGCTCCCGACCATGCCCACCTGCAGCTCGTCAGCAGTGGCGTGATGCCCTTGCAGACGGCTTGGCAGCGTCTCAGCCGCAATATGGTCGAGGTGCTGAAAGACGACGATGAATCGGGCATCTGGCATGTCCCTGACTATCCCGCTGTTGCCTTCCTTGTGCGCAGCCGCGGCGTTACGGATGGCGAACAGCTCTTCCGCCGTTTGTACGATGCCTTGCAGTACGTTGTCCCTCACGACGAGGAACCCATGATGAATATCATCGTGTGGCAGCAGGGTGACCAGCTGCTCAGCGTGGTACTGCCCCGCCGCAAGCACCGCCCCGACTGCTATTCGGCAACTGGTGATGCGCAGTATCTCGTCAGTCCGGGAGCCGTCGACATGGGGGGACTTATCATTACTCCCCGCGAACAGGACTTCCGCCGTCTGACGACTGAAGTTGTCAGCGCTATATATAAAGAGGTGTCGCTCACTCCGGAGCAGACGACGCTGGTGATAGAGCGATTGCAAAGCACGACACTTGTCGCTCAACCCTCCAAGCCCATCTCCCAAGATGAGCCCGATGTGGCAGTGGGCATCGTCAGTGGTCAGAGGATATCTTTCTCGCTCAATGGCGCCTATAGTGCCAAGGGTGCTACCATTGAAGGCCCGCAACTGGTGGAGTTTGCCGAGGGCGGCATTCTGTGGAACGGCAGCCAGTATCGTGAGCTGACCTTCCGGCCGGCAGCCTCGAATGCTTCGTTCTCACTGTCCGACGTCACCATCGGCGTCAACTTCCACTGGGAGCGCAAGGAAACGCAGACCTTCCTGGGCACGCTGCGCCTCGTGGTAGAGTCCGACAAGATAACCGCCATCAACGTACTGCCCGTAGAGCGCTACCTCGCCAGCGTCATCTCCAGCGAAATGAAGGCTACGGCAGGCGTCGAGTTGTTGAAAGCCCATGCCGTTATCAGCCGTTCGTGGCTGCTGGCGCAGATGAAGCGCCGCGAGGAGAATCAGGAGCAGAAGAACGGATTCTTCTCGTTTATCAAGAAGGACGATGAACTGATTCGCTGGTACGATCGTGAGGACCATACCATCTTCGACGTCTGTGCTGACGACCACTGCCAGCGCTACCAGGGCATCACCAAGCAGACCAGCCCTGCCGTCGAACAGGCCCTGGAGGCTACCTGCGGACAGGTGCTCTGCTATGGCGACGGCATCTGCGATGCCCGTTTCTCCAAGTGCTGTGGCGGTCGCACGGAGGAGTTCCAGTATTGCTGGGAGGATACGCCCAAGCCTTATCTGGTCAGCGTCGACGACCCCTTCTGCCATACCAGTGACAAGGCAGTGCTTTCGCAGGTGCTGAACGACTACGACCAGGAGACCAACGACTTCTATCACTGGACGGTGGAGTATACTTCTGACGAGCTTTCCAGCCTTGTCAACCGCAAGCTCAAGGACGATTTCGGCACCGTCACTGACCTCATCCCGCTGGAGCGTGGCAAGAGCGGACGCATCTGGAAACTCCAGATTGTGGGTACGAAGAAGACCTTCACCATTGGCAAGGAACTGGAGATACGCCGTGCGCTCAGCGAGAGCCATCTCTACAGTTCTGCCTTCGACGTGGAGAAGACGCCCGTCGGCTTCCGCCTGCACGGCAGGGGCTGGGGACATGGTGTCGGCCTCTGTCAGATTGGTGCCGCCGTCATGGGCCAGCAGGGCTATAACTACAAGCAGATTCTGCTCCATTACTATCGTAACGCAGAAATCAAACGGATATATTAACGTATTATTTTTGAAGTTTGAAAAACGATGAACTATTTGAAAACAAGAAACCCCTGGGCGTGGGTGCCCACACTCTACTTTGCCGAAGGCGTGCCATACGTCGCTGTGATGACCATCTCGCTCATCCTCTATAAGCGGCTTGGCCTGTCAAATACCGACATCACGCTTTATACCTCGTGGCTCTATCTGCCGTGGGTCATCAAGCCCCTGTGGAGTCCGTTCGTCGATATGCTCAAGTCGAAGCGTTGGTGGATTCTCTCCATGCAGCTGCTCATCGGTGCTGCACTGGGTGGCGTTGCTTTTACAGTGCCGGGGCCGTGGTGGCTGCAGGGTTCGCTATGCTTCTTCTGGCTGATGGCCTTCTCAAGTGCTACGCATGACATTGCCGCCGACGGATTCTACATGCTCGGACTCGACCAGCACGAACAGGCCTACTTCGTGGGCATCCGTTCCACATTCTACCGCATTGCCACCATCTTCTCGTCGGGACTTCTCGTCGGACTGGCTGGCGCCTTGCAGGTGCTGACACGCAACATCCGCTATTCGTGGAGTCTGGTGTTCTACCTCATGGCAGGCCTCTTCATTGCCCTATGGCTCTACCACAGCTGGATATTGCCCAAACCCTCGGAAGACGGCGAGAGAATGCAACGGACGGTCAGTGGCATTCTGCATGAATTCCGCCAGACGCTCGTCACCTTCTTCCAGAAACCGCAGGTATGGGTAGGCATCTGCTTCATGCTCTTCTATCGCATGCCTGAGGGGCTGCTGGCCAAGGTCAGTGCCCTCTTCCTGGTCGATGCAGGTCGTAACGGCGGTCTGGGACTCTCCGACGGCGAGTACGGACTGGTGCAGGGCACTGTTGGCGTCATCGGACTCACGCTAGGAGGCATTCTGGGCGGCTTTGCTGCCAGCCGCGACGGACTGAAGCGCTGGCTGTGGCCTATGGTGATGGCTATTACGCTGCCCGACCTCGTCTACGTCTACCTGAGTTATGTGCTGCCTCAGAGCCTGTTCGTCATCAATGTCTGTGTCTTCATCGAGCAGTTCGGCTATGGCTTCGGCTTCTCGGCCTATATGCTGTACCTCATCTATTACAGCCAGGGCAATCACAAGACCTCGCACTATGCCCTGTGTACGGCCTTCATGGCACTGTCGATGATGATTCCGGGCCTCTTTGCTGGAGCCCTGCAGGAGGCTGTGGGCTACCAGACCTTCTTCCTCATCGTCGTCGCAGCCTGTTCGCTGACCTACGTGGTGACCTGGTTCCTCGACATCGACCCTGAGTTCGGCAAGAAGCAGGGTGAAGATGAGTAGGGTGTCGAGAGCAAGTTCCTACGGCGAAATAGGAATTCCCCTACCATGAAATAGGAATTTCTGTTTGCAGGGATGCCCGCTAATGGCTACCTTTGCAGCATCAGAAGTTAAACCCTTTAAAACGCATACGACTATGAAGAAGTTTTATACCTACCTGACGATGGTCATGATGGCCTTCACTGCCACCACTGTGCTCACTGGCTGCAACTGGTACTGGCACGACGAGGAAGACCGCCGCGAGGCCTATACCCTGGAGGGCACTTGGACAGGCTATATAGAGACTTACCTGTACGACCGTTTCGGTCTGTCGGGCGACTCCTACCGTACCACCATCTACTTTCAGCGCGAAAACAACTACGGCGGCTGGGGCTATGAGGTGGACTACAATACCTACAGTCGCTACGACGACTACTACTATTGCGAGTTCCGGTGGGAGGTTGTCAACGGACAGATTCGCATCCAGTACGACGACAGCTGGAACACGGTCTACATCTACGACTATTCCCTCAATGACTACCGCTTCCGTGGCTACATGGACGACGGCACCAGCCGTGACATCTATTTCGACCTCAGCTACGACAGCCACTTCGATTGGGGCTACTGGACGCGCAGTGCCATGACGCGCAGTGCCCTCGACGGCTCTTCAGTCAAGGCCAGCGGCGAGTTCGCCAACGCCCTCAAGGACAAATAAGTAAAGCAGGGTAGCGCAACGCCCTTGTCCGCGCCGTGCAGGAAAATTTCCTGCACGGCGCAACAAATTTTCCTGCACGGCGCAGACAAGGGACATTTGACGATTATAATTGTCAGATGCCTAATCCGCCGTCGTACGAGGCGTCGACGGCCTTGGACTGGAGGATGCGCGAGTGGGGCGGCACGTCGTGGGTGAGCCAGATGTTGCCACCGATGGTAGAGTGGTGGCCGATGGTGATGCGTCCGAGGATGGAGGCGTTGGAGTAGACGGTGACGTGGTCCTCGATGATGGGGTGGCGAGGCACGTTGAGCATGTTTCCCTGGGCATCGTACTTGAACGACTTGGCGCCGAGAGTGACACCCTGATAGAGGGTGACGTGGTTGCCGATGATGCAAGTTTCGCCAATGACGACACCCGTGCCGTGGTCGATGGCGAAGTACTCGCCGATTTGTGCGCCGGGATGGATGTCGATGCCCGTCTTGGAGTGGGCCTGTTCGGTGATGATGCGCGGCAGCACGGGAACCTTCAGTTCGTGCAGTTTGTGAGCCATGCGGTAGTGCGTCATGGTGTTCATGACGGGGTAGCAGAAGATGACCTCGCCGTAGTTGGGGGCAGCGGGGTCGTTGTCGAACATGGCCTGGACGTCGGTGTAGAGCAGGCGCTTGATTTCGGGCAGGGCGTCGATGAACTCAAGGGTCAGACGCTCGGCCTGCTGATAGACCTGCTGCTTGGTATGGATGGCCTCGCAGTCCTCACAGTTCGCAACGCCACACTCTGACCATAGGTCAGAGAATTGCAGGCCGTGGGCTATCTGCTTGGTGAGGAGCCGTGCCAGCTCCTCCATGTGTACGCCGATGTTGTAGGAACGGATGGTCTCGTCGGGCTGTCGCTTGTTGAAATAGTCGGGGAAGATGATGCTCTTCGCCAGTGTGACGATTTGCTTCACTTGCTCCACTGACGGCAGCGGGGCCTCGGTGGCAGGCATCATGCTCACTTCCTGCTGCGTCAGCTTCGACAGCAGGGCGACGTTCTTCAGTAGTATCTCGTTATTCATGACAGGGTGTGTTCGTCGAAATATTGCTGGACATCTTCCTTATAGGAGTCTGATATGGGAATGTATTCTTCGCCGAAGACTACGCGGAAACGGTCAATCAGCCGTATCTTCGGCATGTGTACAATGTAGGAACGATGGGTGCGCAGGAACTCCGGATGAGGCAGGTAGTCCTCGAGCTTCTTCATGTTCATGAGGCTCATAATCTTGTTGCCGTTCTCCAGGCAGATGCGTACATAGTCCTTCAGCCCCTCGATATAGAGAATGTCGTCGAGGGGAACGCGTATGAGCTTGTAGTCGCTCTTGACAAACATGAAGCGGTCCCGGGACGTGACCTGCTGGCGCAGCATGAAGCTGAACCAGTCGAGTGCCTTGTTGGCAGCCTGGAGGAAGTCTTCGTAGGAAACGGGCTTCATCAGGTAGTCGAGGGCGCCCACTTTATAGCTCTCAATGGCATACTGCTGGAAAGCCGTGGTGAAGATAATCTTGGTATCGGAAGGGAGTATCTTGGCAAACTCGATGCCTGACAGTTCGGGCATCTGGATGTCCAGGAACAGCAGCTGGGCAGGGTGGTCGCGCAGCTCCTTCATTGCCTCAAGGGCTGACCCGTAGGTTCCGATGAGATGCAGGAACGGGGTTTTCTCTGCGTAGCTCTTGAGCAGTCCTGCTGCTAAAGGCTCGTCGTCGATAATGGCACAATTGATTGTCATTTTTGTAAATTGGGTGTTAAGGTGATACGTGAATGATAGGTCTTGCCGTCTGCTGAGGGGCCATGCTCCCAGACATACTGCTCGTAGTAGGCCAGCTCAAGCCGGCGTGCTACCTGTTGCAGTCCGATGCCGTGGCCACTATGGTCGCTGGCGGCTTTCGGATGATTTGAATTACGGATGTCGCAGACAATATGCTGCTTGTCTGCTTCAATCGTGATGTGGATGAATGAGGGCTCAGTGGGGCTGACGCCGTGCTTGAAGGCATTCTCGACGAGCGAGATGAAGAGCATGGGTGCCACTTCGATGTCGGACGTCGGGCACTGGACGGTATAGGTGATGTCGACGGTCTGGGGCAGACGTATCTTCATCAGCTTGACGTAGTTGCCTATAAACTCCGCCTCGTCGCGCAGCGGTACCGTCGGCTGCTGGTAGTCGTAGAGGATGTGGCGTAGCATCTTCGACAGCTCCTGGATGGCCTCCTGTGCCCTGGCGGAGTCGAAGGCCGTCAGGGCGTAGATGTTGTTCAGCGTGTTGAGCAGGAAGTGGGGGTTAATTTGGTTCCTGAGGTTCATGAGTTCTGCCTTGGACTTGGCATTCTCGGCATCCTTGCGTGCTTCCTCGGCCCACATCCACTGCTGGGCGAGTTTGATGCAGGTGGCTGCCGTGGCAAAGATGGCGAAGTTGATGAAGTCGCGGACAAAGAAAAGGACTGTGTCGAGCATGTCGGGCACGCGGTGGTTGGAAGCAGACCCTTGGAACAGGTCGTGGGTAAACTCCATCCAGTAGTGCAGTATGACGGCGAAGCCTACACACATGACGGCATTGCAGAGCAGCATATAGCGGTGCCGTCCTGCCGCAAAATAGTAGGGTGTCAGCCATTTGTAGTTGGCATAGAACACAATCATCAGCAACAGGGGCGACATGCAGTTCATGAGGTATTGCAGCATCGAGATGTCCGTACCCCTCAGATATTGCAGGGGCGAGAGGAACATATACGCCCAAAACACGAAGTGCATGAATATCTTCATCCGCCTGTCCAACACACTGTTCATCATAACCGTCGTCTCCTATAATTTCTTTAACTTCTCTAACTGCTCCGACTACTCATGCCTGATGGCCTCGATGGGATCCATGTTGGCGGCCTTCTGGGCAGGGATGTAGCCAAAGAGCACGCCGATGCAGACGCACACCAGGAAGGACACATAGATGGACCATGCGGGTACGCTCGACGGCATGCCGAAGGTGCTGAGTCCGGCACTGGCCGAACAGCCCACCAGGATGCCGATGAGTCCGCCCGTCACCGAGATGAGTACCGACTCGATGAGGAACTGCAGCGAGATGACGGGTCCCGTGGCGCCGACAGCCATGCGCAGGCCGATTTCCTTGGTGCGCTCGGTGACGCTGACGAGCATGATGTTCATGATGCCGATACCCGCCACGAGCAGCGAGAAGGCGGCAGCCACCACGAGGATGAGCGTCACCGTGTCCATGGTCGACGACATGGTCTCCATCATCTCCGCCTGCGAGCGGATGGTGAAGTCGTCGTCGGCATCCTCCTTCAGCTTGTGGTTGTCGCGCAGTATCTGTGTCAGCTCTTCAATGGCAGCATCCGACAGCTCCTCAGTGACGGCCGAGCAGACAATGCTCGAGAACCATGTCTGGGCGGCAATGCGCTTCATGACGGTGGTGTAGGGGGCGATGATGACGTTGTCCTGGTCCATGCCCCACGAGTTGTAGCCCTTCGACTTCAGCACACCGATGATGCGCATGGGAATGGACTTGAAGCGGATGGTCTTGCCGATGGGGTCGTGGCCGTCAAAGAGTTCCTTGACGATGGTGGCGCCGACGACACACACCTTGGCGGCCTTCTTGATGTCCTCGTCGGTGAAGCAGTCACCCTCCTCGACGTTCCACTGCTTGATGTCCAGGTAGTCCGTCGACTCGCCATACATCGACGTGTTGGTATTGTTGTTGCCATAGATGACCTGTCCGGAGGCGGTGACTTCCGGCGACACCTTGGTGACAAACTTTTTTTCACGAATGATGCGCTCGTAGTCAGCCATCTTCAGTGTCTGCATGGCCGACGGGTCCTGGCGCACACCACCACGCATGTCGGCACCCGGCCGGATGGTCAGCAGGTTGGTGCCCATGGTCGACAGCTCCTGGCGGATGCTCTCCTTCGATCCTTGTCCGATAGCCATCATGATGATGACGGCAGCCACACCGATGATGATACCCAGCATCGACAGAAACGACCGCATCTTGTTGTTGGCCACGGCCTTCAGGCTTACCTTAAATAAATTCAGTATGTTCATAAACTAGTCGTCTTGTGGAGCGGGCAGCTTGGCCAGGGCCTCGGCTGCCGACTTGATGTTGGTGTTGATGGTGTCCTCGCGAATCTTGCCGTCGCGCAGGTTGATGTTGCGGCTGCTGTATTCGGCTATCTCGGGGTTGTGGGTCACGAAGATGATGGTGTGCCCCTGCTTGTAGAGCTCTTGGAACAGTACCAGCATCTCGAACGACGTCCGCGTGTCGAGGTTACCCGTGGCTTCGTCGGCCAGCAGCACGGCAGGGTTGTTCACCAGGGCACGGGCGATGGCCACACGCTGCATCTGTCCGCCCGACATCTCGTTGGACTTGTGCTGCAGACGGTCACCCAGCCCCACGGCCTGCAGGGCCTGGATGGCAGCCTCGCGGCGTTGGCGGGCATCATACTTGCTGTTGTACATCAGCGGCAGCTCTACATTCTCCACGGCCGTTGTCTTGGCCAGCAGGTTGTAGTTCTGGAACACGAAGCCTATCTTCTGGTTCCGCA
>ERZ842401.400-NODE-400-length-62245-cov-12.675720_pt1 | contig 62245 bp, 51 predicted proteins | sample MGYA00521270_ERZ842401 | MGnify/ENA primary metagenome ERZ842401 (study PRJEB31892, sample SAMEA3878208) | bioreactor metagenome | biome: Moose rumen | place: Sweden | collected 2011-10 | study: EMG produced TPA metagenomics assembly of the PRJEB12797 data set...
GGGCTATCGGCACCGGCAAGACTGCGACTTTTGAACAGGCTGAAGAAGTCTGCAAAGCCATTCGCGAAGCTGTCGCGAAGAAATTCGGGCAAGAAGCGGCGGATGCAATTCGCATTCAATACGGCGGAAGTGTCAAACCCAGCACGATTAAAGACCTTATGCAACAACCCAACGTTGACGGCGCATTGGTCGGCGGCGCAAGCCTCAAATCGAAAGACTTCAGCGAGATCGTTAATTTCTAAGAAACCTTCGGAATTCTAATCGGAAGGGCGGTGATTATTATGGCAGACATCGAAAAGAGAGTTGACAAGCTGGAAAACCGCGTCACTTCGCTTGAACAACAAGTGAGCAACGTAGCAACCAAGCTTGACATGTTTATCGAAGAAAGTCGTGAGGCTCGTCAAAGACAAGATGCTGACATGCGCGAATTTCGCGAGAAACACGATGCCGATATGCGCGAAATACGCCAAAAGGTTGACGGCATGGGACAACACGTTCGCAACATGTTTATCGTCACTATAATCGGTATCGCTACAATAGTTGTCGCGGTTCTTCTGAAGTAGACGTTAAAAAATAAGTTAAGCCGCCTCTGTTCGTGACATTGGCGGCTTTTCTTCAATTCAAAAGGAGAGTGTTACGATGGCAACAATTAAAAACGCACCGATTTGCTTAATCATCATGGACGGCTGGGGCATCGGCGACGTTACCGATAAGTTCAACGCGATTCAAGTCGGAAATACGCCCGTCCTTGATGATCTTATGAAAAAATATCCCAACGCCAAACTCCAAGCTTCGGGCGAATATGTCGGACTTCCCGACGGACAAATGGGCAACTCCGAAGTCGGGCATATGAATATCGGCGCGGGCAGAATTATTTATCAGCCGCTTACGAAAATCACAAAGGCAATTCGCGACGGCGACTTTTTCGAGAATAAAGCTCTTGTCGGCGTTATCGATAAAGTCACGGCTTCGGGCGGCGCACTGCATCTTTTCGGATTGGTTTCGCCCGGCGGTGTTCACAGCCACACTCAACATCTTTACGGCTTACTTCAACTTGCCAAGAAAAAGGGCGTTGCGAAAGTTTATGTTCACTGCTTCCTTGACGGGCGCGACGTTCCGCCGAGTTCCGCCGCAGAATATCTCGCCGAGCTTGAAGAAAAAATTAAAGAGATCGGCGCGGGACAAATCGCTACAATCAGCGGTCGTTATTACGCAATGGACAGAGATAAACGTTGGGATCGTGTTCAAAAAGCTTACGACGCCATTGCAAAAGCCGACGCGCCCAAACAACCTTCTTCCGACGTTGCGATTAAAGCTTCCTACGACGCAAAAGTCACGGACGAATTTGTCAATCCCGTTGTTGTCGGCGATTATGACGGCATTAAAACGGCGGACGGAATTATTTTCTTCAACTTCCGCCCCGACCGCGCTCGCGAATTGACTCATGCCTTTACCGATAAAAGTTTTGACGGTTTCCCGCGTGTCGAAGAGATCGTCGGAATTCCTTTCGCGACGATGACTCAATACGAAGAAGGTTTGAATGTCGACGTTGCTTATCCGCCCGAAAGTGTCAAGAACGGCTTGGGCGAAACAATCAGCAAGGCGGGCTTGAATCAGTTGCGCATTGCCGAGACGGAAAAATATGCTCACGTTACTTTCTTCTTCAACGGCGGCGTCGAGGAACCTTATGCGGGCGAAGACAGAATCCTCGTTCCCAGCCCGAAAGTTGCAACTTACGATCTTAAACCGGAAATGAGTGCTCCGACTGTTACGCTGAAAGTTGCGGGCGCGATTCTCTCCGAGAAATACGATTTCATTATTTTGAACTTCGCGAACGGCGACATGGTCGGACATACGGGCGTTATGAAAGCGGCAGTTCAAGCCGTTGAGACGGTTGATGTCTGCGTAGGAATTTTTGTCGAGTGCATGAAGAAAGTCGGCGGCGAAGTTGTCATTATCGCGGATCACGGCAACGCCGATAAAATGTACGATTACGATTTGAAGGAGCCGTTCACCGCGCATACAACGAATCCCGTTCCGATTATCGTTGTCTCCGACAGAGTCGCCGAAGTCAAAGACGGTGCTCTTTGCGACGTTGCTCCCACGCTCCTTACAATGGCGGGCATGGAAATTCCTTCCGAAATGACGGGCAAATCTCTCGTAACCATGAAATAAGCAACGTGACGTTGCATCCAATGTAAAAATTTTTGGGCGGCGGTTTAGTTTTCTTAAGCCGTCGTCCGTCCGTTTTTTTAAGGAGGAGATTTTATTGATTGATCCTAAATTGATTGACAGAGAAAATTGGGAGGAACATTACGTCAAACAAGGCGACCCGTCCAAGCCGACTTATTATATTATTCGTCGAAAAGGTGTTTGGCCGGGACTTTTTGCGACATTTTCGCTCGTTGCTGGCGCAGTCAAATATGCCATAACAAAAGGTTGGATTCCCGTCGTTGACATGCAAAACTATCCGAGTGCTTATCTACCTCCCGAAAAGCTCGGCAAAGAAAATGCTTGGGAATACTATTTTGAACAGCCAATGGGAATCGGTTTGGAAGAAGCGCAAAACGGCGATAACATTATTTTAAGTAATGAATTTAAAATGCCAATACCTTGGCGTATGATATTTCACTGGGGGAGCAGAAAAGATATTTTGGCAGAATGGAAAATTCTCGTTACACGTGGCTTTCTAAAGATAAAACCCGAAATCACGGAAGAAGTTCTAGCAATACGCGACAAATTATTTCCGCCTAAAGAACGTATACTTGGTGTTCACCTGCGTGGAACCGATTATCTTACTCGACCTCACGGACACATGATACCCCCCCCCACAGAATATGCTCTCAAAGTAGTGATTGAAAGAATGCGCGAATGGAAATGCGACAAACTATTCTTAGCTACGGAAGACATAAATATTTTAAAGATTTTCCAAGAGTCTTTCGGTAATTACTTGCTGACGTTCGATAAACCGTATAAAGATTATAAACCGGGGAAAACGGTAGGATATACCAGAATTGAACGTGAGAATGATTATTTTTTATCTGGGAAAGATTATTTAATTGAGATGTTGTTGCTGTCGAAGTGTAATTCTTTCATTGCATCTGGGGGCGCAGGTAATAATTGTGCTATGTTTTTTGGGGAAAATTTTGACAATGTGCATGTGTTTGATTTTGGTTGTTACGGCATATATCCCAAGTATAAACCTTGATTGAAAAATTTTTAAGGCAGTGATTTGCATGAAAAAATTTTTGGCGTTGACGATTTTGTTTTGCATGTTGACGGCGACGGCTTTTGCGGCAAGTAAAGATTCTGCCGCCGAACAACGTTGGGAAGTGGATCAACTTTCGGCAAAAACTTTGCAAAAACTTTATGCGAAATATCCCGCCGCAGAAAAAATTATCGGCGAATGTTACGCCTATGCGACACTTTCCAATTCGGGCGTGAAAGTTCTTTTTATCGGCTCAAGTCACGGGCGCGGCGTTGCGATTAACAACGAGACGGGCGAAAAAGTTTATCTGCGCATGAAAGAACTTTCGGCGGGCTTGGGGCTCGGCGCGAAGGAGTACAATTTAATTTTCCTGCTCAACACTCCCGAAGCTTGGGAAAATTTTATCGCGGGCAAAACTCGATTCGGAGCAAGTGCGGAGGCGTCTGCTAATGACGGCGTAAGCGGCGGCTCAATCGAAGGCGCGGAATACGTTGCGCCGGGCGTCTGGCTTTTTCAAATGACAACAAAAGGACTCACGCTTGAGGCAACGCTCAAAGGCACGAAAATTTACAAGGATAAAAAACTCAACAGGTGATTTGTCATGAAGAAAATTTTTGCTTTGATTGCGATTTTGATTTGCATGACGGCTTCAACTGCCTTTGCCGGCAATAACATTGTCGCAACATATTTCGTAGTGAATTGCAATGAGTCGATAACTCTGCGCGAATATCCTTCGGTTCATGCTCGCGAACTCGCACAAATTCCGCTCGGTCAAGCAGTCGGCTTTATCGAAGTGAATGACGAAAATTTTTCCAAGATAAATTACGACGGGCTTATCGGCTACGTGATTTCGCATTACATTTCGCCGACTTCTCCGTTTCGTGACGCAACAGTTGTGAATTGCAGGCAGTCAATCACGTTGCGCGAAGAGCCTTCGACTTATGCTCGCGAATTGATTCAAATTCCGCTCGGCGAACGCGTGAAATATTTGGGCGTCGAAACAAATTCTTTCTACAAAGTTCAATATCGCGGCATGGTCGGTTTCGTTTTGAAAACTTACATTGAACTTGATTAAAAATTTTTCAACAAAAAAGCTGTCACTCCAAACGGGGCGACAGCTGATTTTTTATTTTGAAAAAGGTTAGCTCCGATTTTCCAAAGCAACGAGTTTATCCGCACCGTATCTTTTGCGAAGAGCAGGCTTCTCGATTTTCCCTGTGGCATTGCGCGGCACTTCGGCAAAAATAATTTTCTTCGGGCGTTTGTAGCGCGGCAGGTCGAGACAAAAATTATTTATCTCCTCCTCCGTGCAAGTGACGCCCGCTTTTATTTCGATAATCGCCGCAGAAATTTCTCCGAGCCGACGGTCGGGCAAGCCGATAACCGCCACGTCCTTAATCTTGTCGAATTTATGCAGGAAGTCTTCAATCTGCACGGGATAAATATTTTCGCCGCCCATAACGATAACATCCTTTTTCCTGTCGACAAGAAAATAAAAACCTTCCGCGTCCTGTTGCGCCATGTCGCCCGTAAGGAGCCAGCCGTCTTTTAAAACTTCGGCGGTTGCTTTTTCGTCGTTGTAATAGCAAGTCATGACGCCGGGACCTTTGACGCAAAGTTCTCCGACTTCGCCCTTCGGAACTTCCGCGCCGTGTTCGTCAATAATTTTGCATTGCCAACGATAACCGGGCACGCCGATTGCTCCGACTTTTGAAATATTTTCCAAGCCGAGATGAACACAGCCGGGGCCCGTCGACTCGCTTAAGCCGTAATTTGTGTCGTAGTCATGATTCGGGAAATATTTTTTCCAACGCCGAATCAAACTCGGCGGCACGGGTTGTGCGCCAATATGCATCAGCCGCCATTGATCCAATTTATAATTTTCAAGCTTGATGTCGCCCCTGTCGAGCGCGTCAACTATATCTTGCGCCCAAGGAACCAACAACCAGACGATTGTACATTGTTCTTTTGAAACGGCGTCCAAAATTATTTCGGGCTTCGTGCCTTTCAGCAAAACCGCTTTGCTCCCCGCAACCAAACTTCCCATCCAATGAAATTTCGCGCCCGTATGATACAGCGGCGGTATGCATAAAAAATTATCTTCGCGCCCCGTCAAATGATGTTTCTGCTCCATCTGCGCGGCTTGCGTCAAAGATTGGTGTTTATGAAGAATCGCCTTCGGAAAACCCGTTGTGCCCGAAGAAAAATAAATCGCGCCGAAATCTTCTTCCGTTATCCCGCCGACCATAGGTTTGAGACTTGAGCAATCGTCAACCATTATGTGATAACTCTCCGCGAAACTCGGACAGTTGTCGCCGACATAAATCAACAATCGCCCTTTGGAAAGTCGCTCGGCGTTGGTTTCAATTCTTCCGATAAATTCGGGACCGAAAATTATCACGTCGACTTCGGCAAGCTCCGCGCAGTACAAAATTTCTGCCGCGTCGTAGCGAAAATTAAACGGAACCGCTATCGCGCCCGTCTTCAACACGCCGAAATAAATCGGGAGCCATTCAAGGCAGTTATACATGATTATTGCAACTTTGTCGCCGCGCCTGACTCCGCGTTCAATCAAAAGATTTGCGCAACGATTTGCCTTCTCGTCGAAGACGCGCCAAGTAATTTCTCTGCGATACGGCGCAAAGCTGTTTGATTCAATCAAGCTGAATTCTTTCCAACTCATGCGGCGACCGTCGGCAACGGCAGGATTTAACTCAACCAGCGCAACTTCATCGCCGTAAAGCGCGGCATTGCGCTCCAAATATTCCATAACGGGCATAAAAACTTTTTCTCCTTTGCTCTTAAAATTAAAACGCGCTCATTTTACACCTTAGCCGAAAATTTTAAAAGCCGTTCAATCAAAAATCAGAGTGGCGTAATAAAATCAAGGAAAAATTTTTCGGGAGATGAACTTATGAACTTTTTTTCCGCAAAAGAAAATCCGTTGCACGCCGAATATAAGCAGTTGAAGCGGCAGCGGAGCGCGTTGAATTTGAAATTGGATTCGATTGATCTCGTTGAAAGGACGGGCATAATCGGCAAATATAAAGTTTCGTTGGAGCATTGCACCTGCGAAAAATTTTTTTATCGGCAAAAGCCCTGCAAGCACATGTACCGCTTGGCGTATGAATTGGGACTTTTTGAACTTGACGCGGAAAAAATCGCGGCGGCAATGAAAACTGCGCGGGGAAAAAATCTTTACGGTTGCGAATGGCTTATAGAAAAGTCGGTGCCGAAAAATTTTGTCGTCATAGATTTTGAGGCGGCGAACAGAATGCCCGACTCGGTTTGCCAACTGGGAATTGCGGTTGTGAAAAATAATGTCGTAACTGAACAAAAAAATTTTTGGATTCGCCCGCCTTACGAAAATTTCACGGCGACGGAAATTCACGGGATAACTTTCAAGGACGTTAAGAACAAGCCGCGCTTTAACATCGTGTGGCGTCGAATAAAAAAATATTTTGAAGGGCAGACGGTTGCCGCTTACGGGTTGGCAAGCGATTTAAATTATCTTTTCGCGACGCTTGACCGTTACAAAATCCCGCGCCCGAATTTTGAGGCTTTTGACATTCTGGAAAATGTTCGCGCCTGCAGAGAAAAAAATTTATGTTTGGCGGACTTGGAGAACGCTCAGCTGGTTACGGTTGCAAAAAAATTAAGGCTCACTCACAAAGCCCACAACGCCTTGAGTGATGCCCTTGTCACCGCGCAGATTCAAATTTATCTTTCAAAAAATTTTCCCGCCGAAAAAACGCTCTTTTATCTGTCGACATTTGAAGCGGTTGTCGAAAGCATTGCGAAAGATGAAATTTCGCCCGAAGACATAGAAAATTATTGCGACAATGCATTGAAGATCGGACAATCTCAATGCCCGAAAATTGCTTGAGAAAAATTTTTTATGCGAAGTGATTCAACATTGCGCCGACCGAATCGAAAATTTTTTTTGCCTCGCGCTTGACGAAATCTTTTGCCGTCGCGACAGTAAAGCCGCCGAAATGCCTTATCATCGGCAAATCGTTTGATTCATCGCCGATAACAAAAACTTCTCCGCGCCAATCGCAAATTCGCAAAAGATTTTCGACGCCGCGAGCTTTATTCACGCCCGCAGAAACAATGTCGAGGCTGTGAGTATTTTTCTGCGCAAAAATTATTTCGCCGAATTTTTGATTTAACATGTCAGCCGCCGCCTGCGCCGCGTCGGGAGATTCAAAGTCGAGAGCAAGCTGATTTATTTTCGGAAGACTTTCAATCTGCGCGGAATCAATCATTTCAACGGGGAAATTCCAGCGATTTTGTTCGCGAAGTACCCAAGAATTGGGATTTACATTGGCGCAATAAACTTTTTCAGCCGTTTCAAAGGCGAAATGCAAACTTTTTGCCGCGAACGGCTCTTTTATTATCTTCGACAAGATTTTTTTGGGTAATTCCGTCTCGAAAATTATTTTTCCGCCGCCGTCGTGAATTATCGCGCCGTTATCGCAAATCGCAAAGTCAATTTCCAAATCGAATTCCTTTAAATGCGCCGGCAACATTATGTAAGCGCGCCCCGTCACAATGCCGAATTTATTTCCTTTTGCCCGCCAATTTCTTATCGCCGACAAATTTTCTGCCGATATTTCTTGATTTATGAACAATGTCCCGTCGAAATCGCTTGCCGCCACTTTAAAACTCATAAATTGCCGCCTCCGTCGCTCTGAAATAATTTTTTTCGTCAGAGTAATTGCCCGCGATTTTTTTACCGCCCGCCAAGATTTTTTCGGGCAAATTTACTTCGTGCGTCGTGAAATTTACCAGAGTCATGAATTTTTTTCCGTTCAAAGTTCGCGTGAAGATAAAAAGTTCCTCATTTTCGGGAAAAAATTCTTCGTATTCGCCCGAAATCAAAACTTCGCTCGAATTTCTTAGTTTGCTTAGCTTCCGATAGAAATTTAACACGGAATCGGGATTTTTTTCTTGGTTTTCGACGTTGCAAACCTTAAAATCTTCGTGAACGGGGAGCCACGACTTGCCGCTTGTAAAGCCCGCATTTTTCTCCGAATTCCATTGCATGGGAGTCCGTGCATTGTCGCGACTGAATTTCTGAACAAATTTCATTGCCTGCTTATCGCTTAAGCCGTCTGCCCGTGCCAAATCGTAATTTCCTCGCGAAGAAATGTCGTCGTAATCGTCGATTGAATCGAATTTTGTATTTTCAAAACCCAATTCCTCGCCTTGGTAGATAAAAGGCGTCCCGCGCAGAGTAAAAAGTATCGTTGCCAATGCCTTCGCCGCCAAAATTTTATCGGAACCGCTCGGAAAAAACGTATTTACCGGACGCGGACGGTCATGATTCTCAAAATATATCGGATACCAGCTGTTTTTTGTCGATTTTTGGCTTTCGGTGAGAGTTTTTTTCCAATCGCTCAACTTATAAAGTTTTGCTCTGTGCCAAATTTCCGCGCCGTTTTCAAACATAATATTCACGTGACTGAATTCAAAAAGCATGTCGAAGACGCCGTTTTTACCGACCCACTCGGATAAATTTTTCGGCTGAACGCCGTTTGCCTCCGCGACCGTGAAAATATCTCGTCCGTCGAAAACTTTTTCCTTAAATTCGCGCAGAAAATCCAAAATCCCGTCCGTCGCCGCCGTCATGTTGTGAATTGAACTCATTCCGTCGGAATCGGGCTCGCCGTCAACGAATTCTTTCGGCTTTTTGATATAAACAATCGCATCAATTCTGAAACCGCCCGCGCCTTTGTCCAACCAAAAATTCGCCGCGTCATAAAGTGCTTGTCGAACTTTCGGATTTTCCCAATTCAAATCGGGCTGTTCCTTCGCGAAAGTGTGCAAATAATATTGCCCGCGCTCTTCGCAAAATTCCCAAGCACTCCCGCCGAAAATGCTCCGCCAATTCGTTTTTTCGTCCCGCCAAATGTACCAATCGGCTTTTTCGTTCGTTTTGCCGGACTTTGACTCCAAAAACCATTGATTTTTATCGGAAGAGTGATTAAAAACCAAATCCACAACGATTTTTATTCCGCGAGCCGCCGCTTCTTTAACCAATTCTTCAAAATCAGCCATTGTGCCGAATCTCGGATCAATTTCCGTGTAATTTGAGATGTCGTAGCCGTTATCGACCATCGGCGAAGGATAAAACGGCGTCAACCAGATCGCTCCGACGCCCAAACTCTGAATGTAATCCAATTTTTGAATCACGCCGCGCAAATCGCCCGTGCCTTTGCCCGTCGTATCGAGAAAACTTTTCGGATAAACTTGATACACCGATTTTTTTTGCCACCATTTCATAAAAAAACCTCCTTCGCTTTGATTATAACACAAAAAAAAAGAAGCCGCCGAATAAATCGAAGGCTTAATGAGTGGGTATTTATGAGTGGGTGGGTTAAGATGATTTCAAATTAACTGTTACCGTCGGTCTCGCCGCCGATAATTTTTGAAATTTCGCGGAAAGCTTCTTCGTTGCGCTCGCCTTTGATATTGAGCACCAAGCTTTTTCCGTTCAAAATTCCGAGATTCACCAATGACAGAATACTTTTGTTTGTGCCAAATTTTTTACCTGAAGCAATGCTGATTGAACAATTTGTTTCTTCGGCGACTTTGACAATATGGGCACTCTCTCTGAATCCGAGAACACCTTTGGAAACCATTATGAAGGAAACTTCTTCTTTACGCGCCGGCTTGCTTTCAACTTCGGCAAGCGGCAAAACTTTATGATTTATATTTTTAAAATTTTTCTTGTATGCGTTTTTCATTTTGAACAACTCCTTTTTGAAACCCTTCCTTTAAACCTGCCGCGCTTCCCTGCGTCGATTGTATTGTAGCATTGAAGATAATTTCGGGCAACAAGCATTCATTCTTGTTTCAGAGGCAAATCATTCGTGTTTCACGCGGAATTTCTTTTGATTCAATAAAAAATGCCTCCCGCGCAGAGAGGCAATTTTTTTTACGAATTTTGATAGCCGATAGCTCGGAGTTTTTTAATTGCTTCGGGCAATTTTTCCATAACGTCGGAGGCGATTAAACCTTCCGCCTTATCCTGCGCGGCTAAATTTCCCGCAGTGCCTTGCAACCAAACTCCCGTAAGCGGCGCGAAAGGAGTCTGTTTCATAAGCCCGGCTATCGTGCCCGCCAAAACGTCTCCGCAACCGCCCGTTGCCATTGCGCTGTTTCCGAGCGGCGAGATAAAAATTTCTCCGTTGGGATAGCCGATAATAGTTGTTTCGCATTTCGCAACAATTATCGCTCGAAAAGCCTGCGCGGCGCGTCTGACTTCGGGCACAAGCGTGGGACGAAGTTTTTCAATCGGAATATTCAACAGCGCGGAAAGTTCTCCGAGATGCGGCGTGAGAATCGGAATTTGTTTGCAAACCTTAAGCTCTTCGGCATTTCCGTTGAAAGGATAAATCGCGTCGGCATCGAGAATCAGCGGCTTGTCGACCGTCGAAATAATTTTCTTGACGAGTTCTCCCGTTTCGCGTTCGCGTCCGAGCCCGCAACCGATTAAAATCGCGTCAACTTTCTCCGAGAGATTTAAAATTTTTTCTGCCGCCTTGTCGCCGCCGATAATTCCCGTTTTAATTTCGTCAAGCGGAGCCGTCATAACTTCAGTAAGTTTGACTTCGTAAATCGGATTGAGACTTTCGGGCGTCGCCAAAGTTACGAGCCCCGCGCCGACTTTCATTGCACTCATTGCCGCCAAAGATGCCGCGCCCGTCATGCCGCGTGAACCCGCCACGATTAAAATTTTCCCGCAAGTTCCTTTATGAGAATCTTTCGGACGAGCAGGCAGAAAAGTTAAAGCAAGTTCATCGTCGATAAGAGTTTGATGAATTTCTTCGTTTAAAAGTTCGGAAGGAATGCCGATATTGTCAACGATAATTTTTCCCGCATAAGACGCGCCGGGACAAATATAATGTCCGATTTTCGGCAAGCCCAGCGCAACGGTACAATCTGCCTGCAAGGCAGCTTCTCCGACTTCGCCGGTATCCGAATCGACGCCCGAAGGAATATCAATCGCGACAGTAATTTTTTTGGCGGCATTGACAAGCCGAATAAGCCGAAGTGCGCTCGGACGAATTTGCCCGTTAAAGCCCGTGCCCAAAAGTCCGTCAACAACCGCGTCCGAAAATCTCAACGTGACTTGCAAACGTTCCCAAGCCCTGTCGCTGTCGAGCTGTTGAAGTTCAACGCCCATTCCGCGCAGAATTCTCATTTGGACGTTAAGCGATGCCGTGCGATGATCTTTTTCTCCGAGCAAAAAAATTTTCACGCGAGCTCCCGCATTCGATAAATATCTTGCCGCCGCCAATGCATCTCCGCCGTTGTTGCCGCTGCCCGCCAATACGCAAATACTTTTTTTGCCGACGCCGCCCAAAATATTTTTCGTTGCCTCAAAGACTCGATGACCCGCGCTTTCCATCAAAGACAATTCGGGCAAGCCGTATTCTTCAACCGCGCTCTTGTCTATATCGTGCATTTGTTTTGCCAATGCCACTTTCATATAAAAATCCTCCCGAAAAAATTTTTCGCATTATATCAAACCGCGCAGGCTTTTACAAAAAAATTTAAAACTCTCAGGCGAAGTGCTTGAGAGTTTTTTTATTCGATAATGCAAGTTGCCGTTGCAAAATCCCGCGAATGACTCAGACTTACGGAAATTTTTTCAACGCATTTTTCTTTTGCAAAAGCCGCCGCTTTTCCGCGCAGATTTATTTTCGGAGCCCCGCGCTCGTCGTTGACAATTTCAATGTCCAAAAGACTTGTAAAAATTCCCGTGCCCAATGCCTTAAAAAAAGCCTCCTTCGCGGCAAATCTTGCGGCATAGGAGGCGGCGGAATTTTTTCCGCGACTTTCGCAATATTTTTGTTCAAACTCCGTGAAAACTTTATCTCTGAAAAATTTTTTGCCGACAGCTTTTTGGACGCGTTCAATCTCGATAATGTCAGTGCCGAGCCCGATAATCATTTCGCAACCAAATCCGCGTCTGTTTGTGCTTTGAAACCTTCGTTGGGATTGAAAGTCAAACTCCGCGCAATGAGAATTTCGACGCGGCGATTTCTCTGCTTATTTTCCGCCGTATCGTTCATTGCTATCGGGCGATATTCGCCGTAACCGATAGCCGAAAATCTCGCGGGATTGAGATTTTGATTAATCGACAACAAATATTTCATGAAAGTCAAGGCGCGGGTGGAGCTCAATTCCCAGTTGGAAGGAAATTGCGCCGTGTTAATCGGATCGGTGTCGGTATGTCCCGAAATTAAAACTCGTTCGGGAACTTCCGCCAAAAGCCCAGCGACTATCGGACCGATTCTCTGTGATTCGGGAACAAGATCTGCCGAGCCCGACGGGAACAATGCTTTTTCCTTAATCCGAATCATCAAGCCTTCTTCCTGCAATTCTGTCGACAATTCGTCCTGCAAATTATTTTCGCGAATGTATTCTTCAAGCCGCTGTTGCAAATCTTGCAGTTGCTGATTCTCTTGCAGATAAGCCGCGTTGCCTTGATCTTCGGAAGTAATAATTTCGCGTTGCATGGAGTTTGAAGGACCGGCTTTGTCGAAGAATGAAGGACCGCCCATATTGAATGCCGCCGTAAATGCCTGCGCCATTTGCACAAGTTTTGTCTGATCTGTCTGCGAAATTGCGAACAGGCAGATAAACAACGCCAAAAGCAATGTCATCAAGTCGGAATAAGGCAGGAGCCAAGCCTCGCTGGCTTCTTCTTCATGTTTTTTCGCATGTTTCTTTTTCGCCAAATGTTATCACTCCTTGACAGCCTCGCGTTCGCTCTGCGGAATGTAAATCATCAATTTGGATTCAATCTGAGTCGGCGAGTCGCCCGCTTGCAGTGAAAGAATTCCTTCCATAATCATGCGCTTGTGACTTACTTCGCCTTCCGATTTGATTTTGAGTTTGTTGGCAAACGGGAGCCACAAAACGTAACCTGTGAAGATACCGAGAATTGTCGCAACGAACGCCGCCGCGATTGAGTGACCGAGTTTGTCAATATCATTCAAGTTGCCCAATGCCGCGATAAGTCCGACGACCGCGCCCAGAACGCCCAAAGTCGGAGCATAAGTTCCCGCCTGAGAGAAAATCGAGCGCATTTCAGCATGACGCTGTTCCATAATTGCAAGTTCGGCATCCAGAACCGATTCGACAAATTCGGGATCCATGCCGTCGATAACCATACTTAAACCGTTTTTAAAAAAGGGATCCTCGATACTTTCCACGCGGCTTTCCAATGCCAGAATACCTTCGCGGCGAGCCAGTTGCGACAGCTCGACAAAAGTTTTAACCAAGTCGCCTTTACTTTGTTCCTCATTGCCTTTAATCAGCAATTTGAAAAGGGTTGGCACTTTTGCTATTTTCTCCATTGTGAAAGCGTTGAATATGCAGGCGACCGTTCCGCCGATGATTATCAAGAATGCGGCGGGGTTATTTAAAGCAGTCAACGGCGCACCCTTGAGAATCATGCCGACGAAAACGGAAATTATTCCGCCCACCAGCCCTATTACCGTAGATTTTTCCAAAACAAGCAGCCTCCTCCCGGCTTTGCGGTGAAAACTTACAGACACCAAAAATTTTTCCATATGCCGAATCGATAACTTTTTTTTCAATGCCGAAAACAAAAATCCTGCCGCCGCAAAATTTTTTTAACGATTTACGCAAGAATTATCAAAAGGAATTGCGCTTGATTTTGAAAAGGAAAATTTGTATACTGAAAAATATTTTTGTCGGAAAAAATTTCGGAGGAGTGGACGAAGTGATTTTGATTGACAGGAACACAAAAGTTATTGTTCAGGGAATTACGGGCAAGGCGGCAACTTTTCACACGAAACAGATGCTCGCTTACGGAACAAAAATTGTCGGCGGCGTGACGCCCGGCAAGGCGGGACAAAATGTCGAAGGCATTCCCGTTTTCAACACGGTTGAAGATGCGGTTAAGGCGACGGGCGCGACGGCTTCGGTAATTTATGTGCCGGCGGCATATGCGGCGGATTCTATCTTGGAAGCGATTAATGCGGAGCTTGAACTTGTGGTCTGCATTACGGAACATATTCCCGTTTTGGATATGGTTAAAGTTCGCCGCTACATGGAGGGCAAAAAAACTCGGCTTATCGGTCCGAATTGCCCCGGCATTATGACGACGGGCGAGGCGAAACTTGGAATTATCCCTGCCAATGTTCAGAAGAAAGGGCATGTCGGATTGGTTTCGCGGTCGGGAACTTTGACTTACGAGGCGGCTTTCCAACTTCAAAACGCGGGAATTGGAATTACGACTTCGGTCGGCATCGGCGGCGATCCTGTTAAGGGAATGGATTTTATTGACGTGCTGAAACTTTTCAAGGAAGACGATGAGACAAAGGCGGTTTTGCTTATCGGAGAAATTGGCGGCAATGCCGAAGAAGATGCGGCGCGTTGGATTGCGGAGAATATGCCCGAAAAACCTGTTACGGCATTTATCGCGGGGCGTCAAGCTCCTCCGGGAAAACGCATGGGACATGCGGGCGCGATTATCAGCGGCGGCAAGGGTACGGCGGCTGACAAAATTAAAGCTCTCAATGCGGTTGGAATTGAAGTTGCGGATACCGTCGCGCATATCGGAGATACTGTCGTTAATACTTTGAAACGCGCAGGGCTCTACGAAATTTGTCACACGTGCTGAAGGAATTGTTCCCCCTTTTTTCCAAAAAGTGGGTTCGCAAAACCTTCGTCGTTGTCGGCGGCTACTCACTTCGATTGAGTTAATCATTAAAATTTATGTGTTGAACCTACTTTTTCTTTGCTTGTCCAAAGAAAAAGTAGCAAAAAGAAAAGACCCCTCGCGGGGGCGTAAAAATTTTTTCCTCAATACAGGTTTCAGAATGCCGCAGTCTGGTGTTCGCCGCGGTATTTGCTTCACGCAAATGCGCGGCGCGCCCGCCCATCCTTGGGCGGGCGTTTTTTGTTTTTCATTAAACATCACGCATTACGCATTGCATTTCTAATTTTTTCGGCAACGCCGTGCATTTTTTCAAAGGAAGTCGAACAAGCCGCAACTCTTATTCCCAATTTCAACGGGACGGCAAAAATTAATTCGTCATGAAGTTTTTGACAGACGGCGGCGGGATTCTCGGCGGGTACCGCGATAAAAAATCCGCCCTTGTAAGGAACTATTCTCAAGCCGCAATTTTTGGCTTCTTCAACGAAAACATCTGCACGGCGTTTTACCATTTGATAAAGTTCACTGCGCTCCGCCTCGTATTGCGCGGCAATTTCTTTGTCGGCATTTATCTTGACCAGCAACGCTTGCGCCCCGCGATTTATATTCGACCAAGTGGCGCGACAAGAATATTTGTTGACGTTTTTAAATTCGTCAATGATTTTTTCGCTCGCCGAAATGCCGATAAGTGCGCCCGTCCTCTGCCCGTAAAATGTATAACTCTTCGACATGCTGAAAGCTATCATCACAAAAAGATTTTCGGGCAGGTTGGAAAATTTTTTCATGAAGGCGCGAGTAGAATTTTTTTCGCCCGCAAAATCGATATAGGCAATGTCGACGAGCAACGAAATTTTTTTGCCCGCCGAAATCTGCGCGGAAAATACGGCAAGAACTTTATCCCATTCTTCGGAACTCAGCGCGTAACCCGTCGGATTGTGCGCGGGAGAATTTATAATCACAAGCAAAGATTTTTGTTTCTTCAACAGGGCGTCAGCCTTAATCGCGAAGTCGTTAATGTTAAAGTTCAGCGCGTCATCAAAAAGTTTGAAAGTTTCAAGGCGTTTGCCCGTCTCGTTGCAAATTAAATCGTAAGTTCCCCAACGCCAATCGGAAGTCAAAACTGCGTCGCCGCGCTCGGCGTAGTTTGCAATGGCATGATGAATCGCGCCCGTGCCGCCAGCCGTCGCCACCGCCCCGAAAAATCCTTCGGGCTTGTTTTCGGCGAAAGTCAAATCAATAACCGTATCGAGATAATCGGGCAACCCCGAAATCGGCGCATAAGATACAAGCTCCGACATCTCCATTGAACGAAAAACTTTTTCGACAGTAGGGAGCGTCGCCAATTTCCCTTCTTCATTTAAGACGACGCCGATTGTCGCGTTGGTAACTTTTTCCTTGCCGTGAATTTTTATTGCCTCGTTGCAAGCTTGGTTCGCATCGAAAATCGCATCCTTTAACTTCCTGCCTGCCGCGTGAGTTGCTGTCATTTTTATAAATCCCTCCAAAAAATTTTTTTCAAGCCGCGCAGATTATAACAGCTTGCAAACCTTTAGGAAAGTTTTTCGGAAATGTATTCAAGTATTCAATAAAAAAACGCCGAAGATTTTTCTCCGACGTTTTTATTTTCCTCTGACAAAGTGCGGATATTTTTTTAGAAAATTTTTCAAGGCGGGCAATTTTATTTCGTTCACGTCGCAGGGAACAAATTTCGCGGGCGTATGAAAATATTTTCCGTTCGCCATTGCTTCTTCCACAAATTTTCTGTCGAGATATTTTCTATCGCGAGCCGAAAGTTCAACGCATTCAACAGCCGCCGCCATTTTTTCCAAAACTTTATCGACGCCGCCCATATTCGAGAAATGCCAGCCGCCCTCCACAATTCGCGGTAAAGATTCTCGAACATTTCTGAAGGCTTGCGGTGACTTCATATGTTTAAATTTTCCAATGACCGTGCCCGCCCAAGGAAGACTTGGACAAACCCAATCAAAATAATAGCTGTGAAATTTCTGTTGGCAACCGAGCGGACTTAAATTCAAAAAAGCAGATACCAACATTCCGCTGTGAAATTCAACCAATTTATTTTTCGTGTAAGGCGTCGTATCGTAAAAGGCGACAAAGTCAACATGCTTAGTTTTGTCGGTAAAACTTTCGCGAATCGTTTTGATTATCGCGGGATCGGGAATTTCATCAACGTCGGAGATCATGATTAAATCATCGGGCTCGGCATTTTCCAAACCCTTCATGATGCTGTTGCGCTGATTGTTTTCAATCGACCAATCGCCCGCGCCATTATACGGCACAACCGATTTATCCATTACGTAATGAATTTTCGGCAGATATTTTTTGAAGTCGTCAAGGTGTTCGTAAAAATTAAAGGGCTTGGGAATGTTGGCGTGAGTTTTATCCGCCTCGACGATAACAAAATTATCGACAACGTCAAAAAGACTTTCAAGGCGCAGTTCCAAAATCTCAAGCTCGTTAAAAAAAGTGAAGCAATCATAAATCTTCATGATGGCTTACCTATCGGGGAAAAATTCATCGTGAATGCTGTTGACAGCCTCCGTGACTTGCGAGCCTTTAACCAAGCACGAAACACTGATCTCGGACGTGCTGATAATGTCAATGTTGACATCTGCGCGGGCAAGTGCGCCGAACATTCTGGCGGCAAAACCCGGACTGCCCAACATTCCCGCGCCGACAATCGAAACCTTCGCCATATCTTCTTCCACCAAAACCGACGCCGCATTAATTTTTTCGGAGATCACGCCGATAACTTTTTTTGCTTCGGGCAAATCGGTAAGATTGATCGTAAAAACAATGTCGTTGATATTTCTGTCGAGGTTGCGAATGCTCTGAACAATCATATCGACGGAAATATTTGCGTCGGCAAGGGCTTGGAAAAGTTTATGCGCCACGCCCGGATTATTCGGGACGCCGATAACGGAAATTTTCGCAACCTTCATATCGTGAGCCACGCCGCGTATTTCAAAATCTTTTTCTTCCAACGTATAATCCTCCCTGATAATCGTGCCCGCCTTATTCGTGAAAGTCGAGCGAACGTGAATCGGCATACCGAAAAATTGTCCCATCTCCACAGAACGCGGTTGCATAACTCCCGCGCCAAGCCGAGCCATCTCCAACATTTCGGCATAAGTAATTTCCTTCATCTTGCGTGCGCCTTTGACAATGCGCGGGTCGGCAGAATAAACGCCGTCAACGTCAGTAAAAATTTCGCACTCGTCGGCTTTAAGTGCTCCCGCCAATGCAACGGCAGAAGTATCCGAGCCGCCGCGTCCGAGCGTCACGGGGTCTCCGAATTTATCCGCGCCTTGAAAACCTGCCACAACGACAATTTGTCCTTTGTTAAGTTCTTCGTGAACGCGCTTCGGTTTTATCCCCAAAATTCTGCCCTTCGTATGAACAGAATTTGTTCTCATGCCGACTTGCGCGCCCGTCAGAGAAATTGCTGGCTGTCCCAATTTTTTAAAAGCCATTGCCAACAACGCGATTGAAATTTGTTCGCCCGTCGTCAAGAGCATGTCGAGTTCCCGCAAATAATTCGCCTTGTAAGGTTGCGCATCTATTCCGCCCGCCAAAGTAAGCAAGTCATCGGTTGTTTTGCCCATTGCCGAAACTACCACAACAATTTTATCATCGGATTTTTTTTCGGAAAGAATTCTTTGTGCCACTGCCAAAATTTTTTCGGTCGAGGCAACCGAAGAGCCGCCGAATTTTTTTACAATGAGAGCCATCGCTTGATTTTTCCCTCCAAACATGAAATTAGGAACTAGTAATTAGGAACTAGGAACTAGTAGTAATTAGTTCCCTAGTTCCTTGTTCCTGGTTCCTAGTTCCTAAAAAAATTATTTTCTCGTCGAGGTTTTGGAAACTTTTTCAGGAGTTTTTGCGGGGGCAGGCGCGGGAGCCATCAAAGAATCCAATATGTCTACCAACGCAACCGAGACAACGCCCAAAACGTCCTTAAGAACCGCGTTGTAGAGATCGCCGCCGTCCACTACGCCGCGTCCGTTCTCCGTGATGAAAAATTTCTTCGGATGCTCGCCGGCATTAAAAGCCGCCTCCATTTTCGCCGCAACCAATTTCGCCAGTTTATCTTTATCCATCAGCCTTCACTCCCAAATTGTTTTTCCGAAAATTTTCTTCGCGTTGAAAAAAATTCCTGCCGCGCCGCAAAATTTTAATCGCAGTCTAAAGACAAATGCCGAATTTTATTTTATACTTCGTTGCGAGGTGAAAACTTATGAACATGAAGAAAAAAATTCTCGCGGGACTTTTAAGCGGCGCATTGCTCTTTACGGGCTCGCAAGCTCTGGCGAATCCGCCCGAAATGCCCGACGACGATAAAACTTGGCAGGAAGAAGAAGCAAAGCATATCGGCGGCTGGGCGAAATATATTTCCGAAAAATACGGCGTCGAATCCGCGCAGGTCGAAGCGGCTTTGAATGACGGCGTGCACATTGAGGACGTGAAACACGCGGCGATTTTGGCAAAAATCAGCGGGAAAAATTTTTCGGACGTTTTGGCTATGAAAGTCGATTGGAGACAAGTTGCCGAGAAATTGGGCGTCACTCGCGAACAGGTTAAAGAATTTTACGAGCAGGAACGCGACGAGCATTTTGCAAAAATGGCGAATGTCGAAGTAAAAACTTTTCGGAGCTTGCTGAAAGACGGCTATGACCCGCACGACATCATGATTGCGGGCAAAATCGCGCAGGCGTCAAACAAAAATATTAAAAGCGTCCTTGACAAGCGCAAGATTAACAACACTTGGGAGGATGTTGCAAAATCTTTCGGTGTCGACATGAAAAAAATCATGCCGCCCGATCATCCTCACGGCAAATAAATTTCTTCCGAAAAAAAATTTAGCGACGAACTCGATTGAGTCCGCCGCTTTTTTTATGCCGTTTCGCTGTTCGCGAGCTTAAAAATGTTTTCATATGACGTAATGGCTGAAATTTCCTATTGTCAACGTCGGGAAATTTTTTTGAAGTTCGCGGAGAAATTTTTTTGTACCGAGAAAATTTTTATCCTGCGACATGACGGAGAAAAATTCATCGGGGTCATAATTCAAATTGCGGACTTGAATCATTTGCACGGGCAATTCTTCCAAAAATTTTTCCCAAGCGTCAAACTCATTAACTCTGTCGTTGAAGCCGGGCATGTAAAGCAAATTCAACGAGACATGAACATTTTTATCCAGTGCATAAAGAACAGAATTTTTTACGGCGTCAAGCGCGTAACCTGCGCGGTAATATTTTTGATAATTTTCGTCGTTCGCGCTGATAATCGAAACGCGCATTGAGTTTAAGCCCGCGTCGACAATTTTTTTTATGCCCGCCGTGAAGCCCGCGTTGGTGTTGATATTGATTTGCCCGCGAGAAGTTTTTTCGCGAATTTTTTTTATCGCCGCGCAGATTTTTTCGGCTTGGAGACTCGGCTCGCCTTCGCAACCTTGTCCGAAGCTGATAATTCCTTCGGGCGCATGAGTCAAATGATAAATTCCAATGTCCGAAATTTCTTCGACGGTCGGCACAAAATTTATTCGGCTTTGCGGGCTCGGACAACATTCCGATTGTTGCAAAGAAATACAGCCGAGACAATTCGCGTTGCATTTCGGCGAAGTCGGCACGCCGCACTCCCAACGCCGATAAAATAAATTCTGCGCGGTAAGGCAATGCCATTCAAGCGAGCACTTCGCAACCTGCGCGACAATTCGATTATCGGGCAAATCTTTTTTGACGCGGCGAATAAATTTTTTCAAATCCCGCGTGTTGTAATTTTGCGGATCCCATTTAAAATTTTCATCGGTGTAAAGCGCGGCGGCGTGAAGTTCATTTTTATACAAGACGACGGCGGTATAACCGTAAAGCGGCAAAATTTTTGCGTGAGGATTTTTTTGAAAGGCGGGCAAATGCGTTCGAGTATAACCTTGCGGCAAAATCGCCGAGACCGCTCGTCCTTTCAACGTTACAAATTCTCCGCGCCGAAATCCTACAGCTTTTCTGTCGGGCAGGAACATTAAATCTGCCGAATCGGGGAGCTTGATTAAATCTTCGGGCTTGAGTTTGAAAAATTGTTCGCCGACTCGTCCGACTCCTTCCGCGTCGGGCACGTCGAAAATTTCTCCCGCGTCATTCGCAATCAACGCCGAGATTTGATTCTTCATTGGCTTTTTTCCTCTTCGGATTAAATTTATTCATGGCATTGTTAATTCCTTCGCCGAAAATGCACAAAACGGCAGGCACAAGTTCTTCAATCGCGCCGGAAATTTTTTCGGCGTCGTCTTGAGTGAACGGGCTTAAAACGTGATGATTGACCGACCAATTTTTTGGCGGACGCCCTACTCCGATTCTTACGCGAGAAAAATTTTGTTCGCCGCCGAGATGTTGAATAATTGATTCAACGCCGTGATGTCCGCCGCCGCTGCCTTTCGGGCGAAGTCTGATTGTTCCCAGCGGCAAATCCATATCGTCATGCGCGACAATCAAATTTTCCGCGCCGATTTTATAAAAATTCATAATCGGAGCGACCGCCTCGCCGCTTAAGTTCATAAAAGTTTGCGGCTTGACGATTAAAATTTTTTCTCCGTTAAAAAATCCTTCGGCGACGAGCGCATTAAATTTTTCGCGCCAATTTTTTTGTGCAGAAAGTTTTTCGGCGAGTTTATCGGCAAGCATAAAGCCGACGTTGTGTTTGGTTGCGGCGTATTCGGGAGTGGGATTGCCCAGCCCGACAAATATTTTCATAGCTTATCCTCCAAGAATTCAAAAACTTTATCGAAGTAAGCGGCAGGATTTTTTCTTTTGGCATCGGCATGTCCCGCGCCTTCCACAACAAATTTTTCTTTCGGAGCCGCGCAGGCGTCAAAAAGTTTTTCCATCATTTCAAAGGGAACAAGCCCGTCCGCGTCGCCGTGAATGAAAAGCACGGGCACTTTAATTTTTTCGACAGAATCAATCGGCGCGGCGTCGGAAATTTTTATGCTCGTTTTAAACTTGCAAACAATGTCCGCGCAGGGCATAACGGGATATTCCGGCAAGCCGAAAATTTTTTCCAACTGCGCGGTGAACATTTCATAGGCGGAGGTGTAGCCGCAATCTTCGACGACGGCGACAAGATTTTTCGGTTCAAGGGCGGCAGTCATCAAAGCGGTTGCGGCTCCCATTGAAACGCCGTGCAAAATAATTTTCGAGTCGGCAGGAATTTTTTCCGTCCAATTCAAAACGTCTTGACTTTCCAACGCGCCCATTGTAATAAATTTTCCTTCGCTTTCGCCCGCCGCTCTTAGATCGGGAATTAAAACGTTCCAGCCGCGCTTAAGATATTCTTCGGCGTAATCATAAGCAAAAGTTCCGTCGCGCCCGTAGCCGTGAATCAAAACAGCCCAACGATTAGAATTTTCGGCGGGAGAAAATTTTTTTGCTTTAAGTTCAAGCCCGTCAAAACTTTTCAGCGTCCAAACTTCGACAGGAAAATTCGGCGCGGGCGGAGCTTTTAAATTCGGATCCGCAATATTCGCGCAAGCCTTCGGCGGCGATAAATCTTCTCCGCGCTCCAAAGCGAAAGTTACAAAGTAATCTCCGACGGCGTAGGCAACGCAGACAAGCCAAAATATTATTACCAAAAACTTTTTCATAACAAACTCCTTAAACTCGAAAGGCGGAAGTTTCGAACTCCCGCCTGAAATTTTTATTACTAATCGGGTTGACAGGATTTGAACCTGCGACCCCCGCGTCCCGAACACGGTGCTCTACCAAACTGAGCCACAACCCGAAAACATTTGCGATTATAACAGCTGATTTTCCAAATTGCAAGCCCTAAGCCGCTAAAAAATTGCCTCGTCCAAATTTTCTGCGCAACGGCGATTTTCCAACGCAAATTTCAACAGAGCTTGCGCCTCTTTAAGCGTGACAGCCTTGCCGAGAAAATGATATACGCCGACATTCCACATATGCCCCCATTCGCCCGGCGAGCCGTCCGATTTTTGCAAAGTAAGCCCTGCCTGCCGCCCTTCCTGTTCGGTTATGTGCCATTGATGACCGTCGGCGGTGTTCACAATTTTCGATTCATGATTCATGCGCATTTTTCCACCTCTCAAACAAAAAACGCCCGTAGCCCCAATAATGCGCAAGCTTTTCCCGCAACCAATATCGCCAACGATACGGGCGCAACGCGGAGCCTTCAAAGGGAACGACAAAACCGTAAGCCTCCAAGCCGTAAAGCCGCGCCGTGTCTACGCAACGCAAAAGATGAAAATCATTTGTCACGACAACTGCGCGGGCAATTCCAAAACGCAAAGCGTTCTTGAAAGTCTCGGCGGTGTTGAATCCCTTGCCGTCGAGAAAAATTTTTTCCGCAGGAATGCCCCGTTGCCGCAAATAATTTTCCATGTAACTCGGTTCAGGATAATCGCCCGCCTCCGTGCCCGACAACAGAAATTTTATGTTCGGACATAGTTTGTGCAGTCGAAGTGCCGTTTCAAGTCGGGCGTTAAGTGCATTCGGCGAAATTTCGTAGCCGCAACCCATGACAATCGCCCATTCAATTTCGGGCGGAACAATTTTTACAAGACGCGGAAAACATCGGAAAGGAATTCCAAGCAAAACGTCAAGCGGCAAGCACAGCAAATAAATTCCGAAAGTCACTGCGCACATCAGCCAATCCGTCAGCCGTCCGCAATGCAATTCGTCGAAATCAAATGCCGGGAGTTTCATTTTTTAATTCGCGCAACACGCCGTAAGCCGCATATTGATCGAAGTCGCCTTCAATGGGATAAGCGCAAGTCGAAAAAGTTACGACGGTATCTTTAGCCGTAACTTCAACGTTGGTTTTGACTCTGCTGCGCGCCCGAATATTTTTCAGCCACCAAGCAAAATCCTCGTCGTCTTCAAAGTCCGTTCGCTCCTCCCGCATATCGCCCGCCCAATAGCCGACGCAAGCAAAAATTTCAACGTCAAAGCGTCGCCCTTCAATCAACAGCCCGAATTTTGAATGCGTCTCCAAATAATTCTGTTCGTCCAATTCGACAACGGCGCAAAACATACTCCAATCCTTCATGTTGTGCCCGCTGAAAATTGTGTTGTAGCGATTGAGCTTGTCGCCGTTCATGGTTATCGCGCCATGTATCGACTCTTCGCCGCTGAAATTGTGCCGCAGGTAATAATCATCTTCGCGAGCGCGAACGACGGGATAATTTATCGGCGACTTCGCAAGGAAAATCCAACCGACTGTATCGGGATTGATTGACTTCAGCAACGGCAAATCGATATTCGACCAACGCTGACCGTGCCCGCGCATTTTCTCCCCGAAGATACTGCGATAAATTTCTCGCGGATCGTAAACGGGATTATTCGCCGCCGACTGCCGCGCAGGTTGTTCAATTTCTCCCGCGCAATATTCCTCCAAAGAAATTTTTTTGTCATGAATTGCCCGCGCCGCTTCCTTGCCGACGTAACGATAATGATGCGGCTCGTAGAAAACGCCCGTAAATTTTTCTTTGAACTTCGGGTAGCGCAGAATAAAGCCGTATTCATGAGCATGATTTTCTAACCAAGAAAAATGCGGCGTGTGTTCAAAGCGTGTATCGTCGCCCGTTTCTGCGGAAATATCCATTGCCAAGCCCGTTTCGTGTTCGCTCGTGCCGGGTGTCGCTACATAGCCCGGTGGTTTGCCGTGAGAAAAATTGTAAGCTTGCCTCGTCTTGTCGCGATAGCCCGACAAAATCAGAAAGCCGTTAAATCCTTCTTTTGCCGCCGCCGCCGCGAACATTTCTTCCGCCGCAAAATACGCCGCCTCTGCCAAACGCATTTCGACCGCCTTAAGCAAAAAGTGACGCGGAACTTTTGCAAGCTCAATCAGATTTTCCGCAACGTAATCTTTCGGCAAAGGATGGGCGCGATTGACAAGCAACACTGAACTTTTATTCGGCAACGGACAAAAATTTTCCGCCAATTTTTCCGCCGCCTGCGTCATTTTTTGAAATATGAATTCGGGCGGACGTCCCGCCATGAACAATTCAAGGTTGCGGATCATTTTTTTCAAGCGCAAGATTTTCACGATTGACTTTCGCCACGCCTTGACGTTGACGCTCGGCTGTTGCGAAAATTTTTTTATTTTAAAATGCCCGTCAAAGAATTCAAGCGCACCCGTCCGCACGCCGCAAAGCAACATGTCTCGAACATTCCAATACGAACAGCCGTAACGCAATTTTTCACGCGCAAGAGTTGACGCTTCCAACGTCTCGAAAAATTTTCCGTCAAGCGGTCGCAACGTTGCCAAAAAAAACGGGAGACAATTTTCTGCCTCCCGCTCGGCTTCAATGAAAAAATTTCGTGCCAATGATTCAAACTTCGTCAAAAGTCTTCGCCTCCGGTAATTTCGCCGTTGATGAAAGCCGCGCTCATGCAAGCGGGATTAACGTCGTTGCGTTCGTCTCCACAAGAACAATTCAAGAGAGGAGATTTGCTAAGCTGATTCAAAAAATTTTTGGGTGGCATTTCTTCTCCGGAACAACCGCCCGCCACGTTGTCAAGTTCGTCGTCGGACAATAATGCGTCGGCAAATTTTTTATCGGCTGATTTTTCGTCTGTTGCCATGATAATCACACTCCTAAAGGAAAAAATTTCCCCTTCAGTGTATCCCCCCCCCAGTCGACTTGTCAAGCACTTTTTAAAAAATTCCACAGCTCGCCGATTAAATCGTTGACGGTCGAAAAATAATCAGCTTCCTGCGCCAGAGAATTTATTTTCCGTTCCAAAAGTTCGTCCGTCAAATTTGCGGGGAAAACTTTTTCATCAAGCGTGCCGCAATAATTTTTCAGCGCGTTGTAATGAATGTTGTAGCGATTTTCATAGAGCAGATGAACGAAATATTTGCAAAGCCCCGCCTGCAAAGTCGTGAACGTGTCGAAATTCAAATTTGCCCGCCGCTCGACTTCGTTGAGATCGTAAGACGCCCAATTTTCCAACGCGGCAACGTTGCGGAAATTTTTTTCATGCTCCAGCTCGGCAATCGCCTTGACGGAAATTGTCCGCATGACTTCAACGAACGGCAGGTTGAAAAAACTTTTGGTTGCCTCGTCGCAAAACTCGCGCTCTCTGCCCGTCAAATCGCCGCAAGGATTGTACTCCTTAAGATAAAAATTTTTTAGAATATCCTGCATTTTATTCCCTCCAAAATTAGCAAAGACACGGGCGCACAGGACGTGCGCCCGCCGGCAACGAAAACAGGATGTTTTCTTGCCGGTCTGAGCCCCTTTTCTTTTGCTTACTTTTCTTTTGGGGCTGCAAAAGAAAAGTAAGTTAATAAGCTTTTTCTTTGAAACCTTTCTTTGTGCGCGAAAAGAAAGGAAAAAATTCACTCCTTCGTTTCGTAAATCTCATTCAAAAGTTTTTCCTGCTTTTCCTTGCTCGCCTGCGCGAAGGATCGGCTGGCAAAAATATTCGGAGCCGCCGCGCCAATCGCTATTGCCAAAATGATCAACAAAGCGTCAACGCCCGATTGAATCGCCGATAAAAGTTCGTCCAATGTGATTCGGCGAATATTTATCACGGCGAATAAAAATCGGTAAATCAAAACGCCGGGCACCAACGGAATAACCGCCGGCACAACCAAAACCAATGACGGCGTATGGAGCCAATGAACCGCTTTCATTGCCGTTAAACTTACCAAAGTCGCGCCCGCCAATGTTCCGACTGCCGAACTCATTCCAAATTCAAAGACAAGAAAATTTCTCGCGCAAACGCAAATTGCTCCGCCTGCCGCCGCCGCGTATAAAAGTCTCGGTGGCAGATTGAAAAAAATTGCAAAACTCGCCGCGCCTATTGCCGCCGCCATTGCGAAAAGCAGATAATCACTTTCGGGACGCATTGCCAAATTTGTAAAAGAATCAAAGTCCGCCATGCCGATTGCAAAAACAATTCCGAAAGTCATTGCGCCGACAATAACCAGCGTATGCATGATTCGCGCCGCGCCGCTTATCAGATAAGTATTCAAAATATCGCTCAAAGCGTTAATCATCGGGACGCCGGGCACCAAGAATAAAGAAGCGGCTATCAGCGGATGCCAAGGCGTTGTCGTCGGCAAAAGATGCGTCAGATAAGCAATAATCGTTGCAGTGAATGCCGCGAAAGTCATCGAGACGTAAGGATTAATTCCGAAACGCTCGGCGCATTGCATTTGAACAATTTTTCCGAGAATCGCGCTTATCGCCGTGTAAATCGCCGCGTTGAAGTCGCAACCGAACAGCGTACAAAAAGCTCCGCAACCCGCGCCCGCCGACAAAATCGTAAGCCAATGCGGATAGCGCGGACGTTTGGCGACGGCTTCCAATTCGCCCTTAAATTCGTCCAGCGTGTAATGATCTTTCAGAGCCCGCCACGTCAACCGACTTACTGCCGAAATAATTTTCATGTTGACTCCGTGCTTCGGACATTTTCGGAAAGAAGTATGCGAATGGTGTTCGTCGCTGATATTGAGCATCAAAGTCGTATACATTATGTGCAGATGAACTTTATCGGCGGAAATTCCCATGTAAGCCGCAACTCTCTTCATGTCCCGAATAATTTGCGAAGTATCCGCGCCGTTCTCCATCAGCAACTGACCCACCGTCAAAATCAGCTCCGCCTTTTGTCCGATTTCGGCGAACGCCTCGCGCAAAAGTTCCCGCTGTTCTTCGTAATAAGTTTTAAAATCGTCATCTCTCATTTGTAAACAATCCTCAAAAAATTTTTCTCGTCGTCAAGTGCCTCGCTCAATAAATTTTGTCGGCTCAATGAAACAAAAATCGCCGCCGCCTCTGCCTGACAATTTACTTTGCCCCTGTTGGGATTGAAGGCAATGTCCGTGAAGGCGTCGAAATTTCTTTCAAGCAACTCGTCCGCCAAATTTTTATTCGCCGCCAATGTCGAGACATAAAACCAATTATAAAAGTATGTCTGCGGATAAAGCGGAAAATTTTTCCCTTCAAAACTGAAGCCGATAAGTGCGCCGCTGTTTTTCAATCGCCCGTCGCTTTTGGCGTAAACGGACGGCTTGCCGATTATGTCCGTGAAAGGTCCGCCGTTTTTGAAAATTTTGCTTCCTTGAAAAGCCGACTCCAACGAAACTCCTTCGCGAATTTCCAGATTGAACGCGCTCAATTTCACGCCGAGATCGTCCTCGCTCTTCGTGGAAATTTCCAAAACTTTTTTATCGGGATGAGTTGCCAAATAATTTTCGTGGAGCCCGTGAATATTTTTTCTGACTTTCTCCAATGATCGCCCGTCAAACCATTTGAATTGAACTTCGCAACGAGCAAAAAGTTTTTCGTCCGCCGTGACTTCAAAGACAGGTCTTGTCGCCATAAAAAATCACCTCCCGCGCAGATTATAACACAAGGAGGAGAAATTTTTTATTCGCCGCAGAAAAATTTTATTCGGTTTGCCGGACGGGTGCCTTGGCGAAAAGTTCTTCAAGCGGCATGTCGACGCCGAGCACTTCTTTAACCTTAATTGCCGACGATATGGTCGGCTCATATTTGCCATTCAACCAACTTGTTGCAGTATTTTGGTGAACACCGAGCATTTGCGCAAAAGCCGTTCGCGTTATCATTCTTTTATCGAGTTCCGCTTGAAGGCAAGGATAAGCGGTATTTTTTCTGAACTTCAACGACGAGTTAAACACTACTTCGGGCGACCGCGAAAAAGTAGGATGTTCGCCGCCAAAGGTCATGTTGTAACCATTCGGGTGCTTTGTTCCTAATTCTTTAATCCAGTAAGTTTCACGCTCATTCGCAACTTCTTCGGGGCAAATTTCAAGGATTTCCTTTTTGAAATTTTCCCAACCGTACTTGCGAATCGCCTTGGCAAGGTAAGTACTTGCTTTGGAGTAGTGATGTTGTTTCATACGAAGTTTAAAATTTTTGGTTGCTCCGACGTACCCCAAGCCGGTGATGCGACAAGTCAATTTATAAATCGTTACTTCCATAGACACTCCGCCTTTCGTTGACAGCGCGGCGCGAGCGTGTTAGAATAAAAATGTGAAAAGGCTCTGCCGTGCTTAGGATTTTTGTTTAGCGACTTAATCTTAACACGCAGAGCTTTTCCCGTCAACAAAGCATAAAATAAAAATCGCCCTCCGAAAAACTCGGAAGGCGATTTCTTCTCGGTTATAAAAGTTTTTTCAGTAGAGACCGCTCGGAGCCTCGCTGAGACTGATATAGATATTTTTCTTCTGCGTGTAAGCATTAAGAATGAGCTTGTGAGTTTCGCGACCGATGCCGGATTTTTTGTAGCCGCCGAAAGGTGCGCCCGCTCTTAAGTCATTGTAGCAATTAACCCACATTCTTCCGGTCTCGATTGCGCGGGCAACTCTGAACGCTCGATTAATATTTTGACCCCATACGGCTCCGCCCAAGCCGTATTCGCTGTCATTTGCCATTTGGATAACTTCATCTTCGTCATGGAACTTGATAACGACGGCGACGGGTCCGAAAATTTCTTCGCAAGCAATTCTCATTTTATTATCGACATCGGCAAGCAAAGTGGGTTGCATGAACGCCCCTTTTTCGCCGCCTTCGACAACAGCTCTCGCGCCGCCCGTGATAACCTTCGCGCCTTCAGCCTTGCCAATTTCTACGTAGTTCAAAATTTTTTCAAGTTGGCGATTGTCAATCTGGCTGCCCATTTGCGTGTCGGCTTCCCAAGGCAACCCGACTTTGACGCTTTCAAATTTTTCTTTCAGCGCGGCAAGGAATTTGTCGTAAATCGTATCCTGCACAAAAATTCTGGAGCCCGCACAACAAACTTGCCCCTGATTAAAAAGAATTCCGAGACATGCGCCGTCAATCGCTTTTTCAAAGTTGCAATCCTCAAAATAAATGTTTGCAGATTTTCCGCCGAGTTCAAGCGTCGCGGGAATTAATTTCTTAGCCGCCGCGTCTGCAACCGAGTAGCCGACTTCGGTCGAGCCCGTGAATGCAAGTTTGCTGATGTCGGGATGATCGAGGAGATATTGTCCCGTTTTGCCGCCCGAACCTGTTACGATATTCAAAACACCTGCGGGCAATTCTTTTTCGATAAGTTTCATAAGTTCAAGGACGCTTAAAGATGTCGTGCTTGACGGTTTGAAAACGATACAATTTCCCGTTGCCAGAGCGGGAGCCAATTTCCAAGCCGCCATCAAATACGGAAAATTCCAAGGAACAATCTGTCCGACGACGCCGATCGGCTCGTTGAGGATAATGCTCATTGTATTTTCGTCGAGCATGCTTGCCGAGCCTTCTTCTGAACGAATGACGCCGGCAAAGTAGCGGAAATGATCCGAGCCCATCGGAATATCAATATTCATTGTTTCGCGAATGGGTTTGCCGTTGTCGAGCGTCTCAATCATTGCAAGATGTTCTTTATTCGCGTCGATTATGTCGGCGATTTTGAGGAGAATGGTTGCGCGTTCGACGGCGGAAGTTTTTTTCCAAGCGGGAAAAGCTTTCCAAGCTGCCTTAACCGCGTCGTCAACGTCGGCTTTGCTTGCGGCGGCAACTTTGCACATGTAATCACCGTTTGCGGGATTGTAAACGTCAAAAGTTTTTCCGCCTTCGGCGTCGCGCCACTCGCCGCCGATATAAAGTTGATAGCTGTCCTGCCAAATTTTTTTCGGAGCACTTGCCATAAAAATTTCCCTCCCAAAAAATATTTTATACATTATACAGCATTGAAGTTATATCATGTCAAGGAAAAAATTTTTTGGCAAGACTTAACAAAATGAACAAGACAATATCAAGCATGGGAAACAGAATTGAATTCGACAAGAAGATTGAGGATAAGATCAATGCGGTTTATGCGGGGATGACTTCTCACGGCTCGCACAGCCAACACAGCTCCAGCCGTTAATTTCGGGCAATGAAAATTAATTTATCCTGCGTGCCGCTTGAAGTGATTCTTTTGACAAAAGATTATTTCGAGGCAGAATACGGCGAAACGTTGACTTTGAATTACATTGAAAATGGCGTTGAGATTATTTGCAGAGACGCACAGCACGAACAACTCTTTTTGGATGAAATGCACGATTTCATAAAACGCAAAGCCGTCCTTGAGCGCACGCGGGTCGTTAAGGAAATTATAATCGGGCGAGCCCTTTACGGGTTGGCTGAAAGATGTAATTGAATCAAGAAATTTTGACCGTCTGCAAGGGCGGTCATTTTTTGACGGAGGAAGTAAGATGTTGTTGCCGTTTTATTTCAAGCGTATATCGGAGAACCGTTATTTGGTTTCAAATCTGCTGAGGAAATTTCAATTTGTCGACAAAGCACAACTTGAAAAACTTTGCACGGGAGAGTTTGACGAGCCTTTGAAAGATTTTTTTTCGTCGGAGGCGGAGCTTGATTCGTCTGTTGAAAAGTATCGAAAAAATAATTTGGGGCTTTTTCACGGGACGACTTTACATATTTTTGTTTTAACGCTTGCTTGCAATTTGAATTGTCTTTATTGCCAAGCGGAATATGATCGCGGCGATAAAACTTTTATGAGTTTGGAGACTGCGCGGCGGGCGGTTGAGTTTGCGCTGTCATCGCCGGAAGAAGAATTGACTTTTGAATTTCAAGGCGGCGAACCGTTGCTGAACTTCAAAACGTTGAAGGCGATTATAGAATATGCCGATGAGCGGCGCGGCAATAAAATTATAAATTTTTCACTGGTCACGAATGCGCAGGCAATGACGGAAGAAATTTTAAATTATTTGGCGTCGCGGGAAGTGAGAATTTCTTTTTCGATTGACGGACCGAAATTTATTCACGATGCCAATCGCCCGACAAAAGACGGTTCGTCAAATTTCGACAGAGTTTTTTACCGGTTTAAGAGGGCTCGCGTCTTATATGCCAATAAAAATTTTGTAACTGCTCTTCAGACGATGACACGCTTATCTTTGGCACATGCGAAAGAAATTGTAGATTTTTACTGTGAGCTTGGCGTTAAACAAATTTCTCTTCGGGAACTGTCGCCGTTCGGGCGCGTCGGAAAAAATTTTGATAAAATTGCTTACACGCCGCAGGAGTTTCTAAAATTTTATCGCGAGTGCATGGATTACATAATTGCACTTAATCTCGCGGGCAAGACGGAATTAACAGAGTCTCTTTCAAAAATAATTTTGCAAAAGATTTTTGGGAGATATGTCGTGAATTATCCCGATTTACGTTCTCCTTGCGGCGCGACAACAGGGCAGATTGCTTATAATTGGAACGGAAACATTTATACTTGCGATGAAGGGCGCATGATGTCTAATCGCGGTGTGGAAAATTTTTGTGTCGGCAACGTCTTTAAAAATTCCTACCGTGATTGCCTGCTGTCGGAGGCAACCTGCGCGGCTTGCAACGCTTCTTGTGTCGAAACAAATCTTTCATGCGAAAGTTGTGTTTACAATCCGATTTGCGGGCTGTGTCCTGTCTACAGCTTTTTCACGCAGGGAGATTATGTCGGCGTGCCCGTCAAGCAGGCGCGTTGTCGAATTCTGCAAGGAATTTATCAATATTTGATCGAGTGGATTTACTCCGAAGACGCGGCGAAAAAATCTCTGTGTAAACGTTGGGAAAACGAACTTTGAACTTGGAAGATTATTTTAATCTTGACGAATGCCCTTCTGTCGGAAATTTATCGGCGGCGGAAGTCAACGGAATTTGTTCTCACGTACAGGCTCGGATAAAAATCGACGGACTCAAAATTTTATCATTGGGTTGCGGCGACGGCAGATTGGAAGAAGTTTTGTTGGCGGGAGCTCGACCGAAAAAATTAACTTGCGTAGATCTCTCGGAACGAAATTTGAAAATTGCTCGTCGCCGCTTGCCCGAAGTCGAATTCATTCAAGCGGATTTGAGAAATTTTTCTGCAGAGGATTTTGATACATATGATTTAGTTATCACCATTTCCACAGCCCAATATTTAACGGCAACGGAATTAAAAAATCTTCACGAGAAACTTTTTGGGCTGTTGGAGACGGGCGGCAAGATTTTTCATTTCAATGTGCCCGACAAGCGACGACGATTTTTGTATCGGCTCAACAACTCAATCTTCATGGAAGATTGGAAATATCTTTTGCCGAGCCGGGATTTTATCGACAAATTCAGTCATTGGCACTGCAGGGAGGCTTTTTGTGCCGAAGGTTTTTCAACAAAATTTTTTACGCCGTCGTATCATTGGGAACGGTTTGACGCACTGTTGGAGAAAAATAATATCTCGCGGCTTTAAAAGCGGCGGGATTTTTTAATTGCCTTTCAATCGCCGTTGTAGTATATTGACGGGCGAAACTGAAATTTGAAGGGAGAAAACTTTTGGTGAGGACGAACAGCTTAATCAAGTTGCTAATCTGTCTCGGAGTGATCGTGGCAGTGTTTGTAATTTTTATTCGCCCGCTGGCACATTCGATAAGGCAAGGGCTGGACTTGCAGGGCGGAACACATGTTGTTTTGCAGGCAGAGGATACAGAAATTGCTTTGGTTGATGAAGATGCCATGCAACGGGTAGTTTCGATAATGGAGCGGCGCATTAACGAATTGGGTTTGACGGAGCCGATAATTCAGCGCGAGGGGGAACGCCGAGTCATAATCGAATTGCCGGGCATAAAAGATCCCGACAAGGCGATTGAGACAATCGGCAAAACGGCAATGCTTGAATTTAAAGACGAAGAAGGCAATACGCTTTTGACGGGCACGGATTTAAAGGACGCGCAGGCGGCGATGAATCAGCAAAACGGACAAAGCGTCGTCAATCTGGAGTTCAGCGACGAGGGCGCACAAAAATTTGCCGACGCGACTTTGGAAAATGTCGGGCGGCAAATTGCAATTTTACTTGACGGAGAAATTTTAACTAATCCCGTCGTTCGCGAGCCGATTTTGGGCGGCAGAGCAGAAATTTCCGGACAACGTGACTTGGAAGAGGCGCAACGGCTGGCAGTGCTTTTGCGGAGCGGCGCATTGCCCGTGAAGGTCAACATAATCGAAACGCGGACGGTCGGTCCTTCGCTCGGACAAGATTCAAAAGACAAATCGGAGTTTGCATTTGTTATCGGCATTGCGGCGGTTTTAATCTTCATGCTTTTATTTTATCGCTTGCCGGGCTTTATCGCCGACATAAGTTTGATGGCTTATACAATGATGCTTTTGGGAACATTGAAAGGGCTTGACGCAACTTTGACGTTGCCGGGCGTCGCGGGAATAATTTTGTCAATCGGTATGGCGGTTGACGCGAACGTTTTAATCTTTGAACATTTTAAGGAAGAATTTCGATTGGGAAAATCAATTCGGCTGGCAATGGACGCGGGCTTTAAGCGGGCGTTCACGACAATTTTTGACTCGAACATAACAACGATAATCGCGGCAGGCGTTTTGTTTTTATTCGGCACGGGCACAATTCGCGGCTTTGCAATAACTTTGGGGCTCGGAGTTTTGTTGAGCATGTTCACGGCGATAACTTTAACGCAATTCATGTTGAAACTTTTGGTCAATGCGAAAGTTGTTGAAAGTCCTTCGGCTTACGGCGCGGACGGTTTTGTTTTGTTCGACGTGGCGGCTGACGGAAAGGCGGTGAAGAAATAATGCCGAGTTTTGACATTGCCGGGCGCGGCAAAATCTGGTTTATAATTTCACTGCTCGTGATTGTTCCCGGTTTAATTTCAATGGTGACTCGCGGATTTAATTTCGGAATTGATTTTACGGGCGGCACGATTATTGATTTGAAATTTGAAAAGCCCGTAGCGATAGCGCAGATTCGCGAGAGTTTAAAACCTTTCGGGCTTGACGGCGCGACGATTCAACTTTCGGGCGAAAGTTCGGACGTTGAGACTTCGACGGACGTAATGATTCGCACTGTCGATTTGGAAGAAGTTCAGCGCAAAGAAGTTATGTCTTCAATCAGAGAAAATGTCGGCGGCTATGAAGTTATGCGCGAAGAAAAAGTCGGGGCGACAATCGGCGGCGAGCTGATTTTGAACGCGGTACTTGCTCTGGTAGTTTCTTGGGTGCTGATAATTTTATATATCGCTTATCGTTTTGAATTCCGATTCGGGCTTGCGGCGGTTGCGGCTTTGATTCACGACATTTTAATTGTGCTGGCATTTTTCTCCTTCACACAGCGGCAAGTCGATTCGTCATTTGTGGCGGCACTGCTGACGGTCGTAGGTTATTCGATAAACGATACGATTGTTATTTTCGACAGGATACGCGAAAATTTGAAACTGCACTTCAGACGCGGCGGCAACGTCATTGAGTTAGTCAATCGTTCGATTTATCAAACCTTGACCCGTTCGCTTTATACGGTCTTTACTTGTTTGTTCACAACTTTTGCGCTGTTTTTCTTCGGCGGCGAGACAACAAAAGATTTTGCCTTCGCGCTGATTGTCGGTTTCTTCAGCGGTTGCTATTCCTCAATTTTTATCGCGGGACCTTTATGGATTGAACTTAGAAAATTCGGCAGCAAAACTTCTTCGGGAAAATAAGGAGGCTCTGATTTATGGCGGCTGATTTGTCGAAGAAATTGTACGTGGGAAATTCTGCGGATTGGGAAAAGAATTTAAATCAAAAAAGATTCACTGACAAGAAACTTGAAGTCAAAGTCATTGAACGTGGAATAATTTTACCCGCGCAGAAAACGGACGGAACTTGGAAAGGCGGCGTCTGCGACAACGATTTTAATTTTATTGCAGGCTTTACCAGAACAGATCCCGTCAGCAAAAAACGCGGCGAACGTTTTGCCACTGTCGAATCTTCTTATACCATTGACCGAAAAGAACTTGCTCAACTTGATGAAGATGTAATTTTCGGCGGCTCGTTAATCGGGCACTTCGGACATTTCATGTTGGAATGCTGGTCGCGTCTGTATTTCGTCATAAAATTTTCGGAGTTGCCTTTGAAAGTTTTATTCCTTACGACAAGTCACGGCGGCTATCAATCTTGGTTCGATGATTTTTTCCGATTGATGGGCATTGACAAGGAGCGAATTGTTTATGTTGACAAGCCGATACAATGTCGTTCAATCATTGTGCCGGAGCAATCGGCATATACGCCCGTAAGTTTTGCGAAAGAATTTTTGATTCCGTATCAGACGATAAAGGCGCATGTGGTTCCGAACAATCACAAAAAATTATATTTGACTCGAACTGAATTTGAGGCGGATGACAGTATCGGCGTACATTGCTACAATGAAAAATATTTTGAGGATTTTTTTGTTGCGCGAGGCTTTGAAGCAATTTCGCCCGAAAAATTCAGCGTTGACGAACAAATTTCTCTGATCATGGGCGCGGACGAAATTGCGGCGACAATAGGCACGTTGACGCATTGGGCAATGTTCTGCAAGCCCGATACAAAGTTTGTCATGCTTAACAGAACAGACAGCCATATATCAAGTTATCAATGTATGATTAACGAAGCTTTTAGCGTCAAGAATTTTTATGTCGTTGACATTTCAAGAAATTTTATGCATGCAAATCGAACCGTAGGCGTAATTATGCTCGGCTCGAATAAATATTGGAAAAAATTTGTGGCGGATTATTTCGGCGAAAAAATTGAAGAGGATGACGACGCTTTATATTTTGAAGAGGCTTTGGATAAATACATAAATTTTTGGTGCAGGAAATATTCTTCGACAAAAAATTTGGATCTGTATGTGAGTTCATTTAAGAATATGTGCCATAAGATTGTTGCGTTGGAGTCGGAAGCAATTAAAAAGCGTCCGATACTTACCTATCAAACACATGTTGCTCGAAAAGGTTGGAATTCGTGGATAAGCGAAAATCAAATCAGCAATTCGCTCGAACAAAATGACATTCAAGCGATAAAAATAAATTTCTCGGCGCACAAAGTTTTTTATTCGGTTTACTTCGACAAAACTTGGTCGGAAGAAGTCATTTCGCCAAATATGGCGGGCACAACGGGACAAAGTAAGCCAATCACCGGAATAAAAATGCGCCTCGACGAAGAAGGCGCAAAAAAATTCGATATTCTCTATCGCGTTCATAAATTCGACGGCTCTTGGTCGGCTTGGGCGAAAAACGGCGAGGCAATTTATTCTCACGGACAAAAACTCAATGCCGTTCAAATAAAGTTGGAAAATAAATCTCCTGCTTAAATTGCAATAAAAAAACCGTGCGGAAAAATCTGCGCGGTTTTTTTTGTTTCAGGAATTCAATTCGTCAAAAACTTCAAAGGCTCGCTTAACAACGTCGTCAATGTCAAAGTAACGATACTCCGCCAAGCGTCCGACTGCCGCAATGTTTTTAAAACGTGCAAGTTCGGCAGAATATTTTTCGTAAATTGTTCGCGCCGCGTCCGTGAAAATCGGATAATACGGCTCGTTTTTCCCAGCAACATATTCTTGAGGAAATTCTTTTAAAATAGTTGTGCGCGGAACCTGCGCGGGATGAATCTGTTTAAACTCTGTTATTCGCGTGAAATCGTAATTGTTCGGGTAGTTTACGACGGGAGCCGATTGAAAAATTTCTTTGTCAACCGTTTCAAATTTCATGTCGAGACTTCGATAGGGCAACTCGCCGAATTTTTTATCAAAAAGTTCGTCAAGTTGTCCCGTGTAAATCAATCGCCCGTCAAATTTTTTATCGAACAAAAAAATTTCTTCGCCGCGCAGATTCATAACCTCATGAAAATCCGTGTTCAAAAGGAGTTTGATATTTTTGTGATTCAACATGTTTTTAACGAGCTTCGTATAACCGAATTTCGGCATGGCTTGAAAACAATCTCCGAAATAATTATTGTTTCGTCCGATTGAAACGGGAACACGCGCCGTCACTGCTCCGGAAATTTTGTCGGGCGAAAGTCCCCATTGTTTTTCGGAATAGTGCAGGAAAATTTTCTCGTAAATAAAATCCGCCAAGAATTGCAACTCGGCATCGGAGGATTTTTTTAATTCCAAAATCGGAATTTTTTTCCCGTATTCAAAATTCCCAAGCAAAACCTCTTCCAATTTGTCAGCCAAATTTTTTGGAAAAACTTCCTGCAACGTGTTGAAATTGAAAGGCAACGGTACGGGCTTGCCGTCAACAATCGCCTCAACTCTGTGAAAATACAAATGCCACTCAGTGAATTGCGAAAGATATTTCCAAACCTGCTCGTCGTCGGTGTGGAAAAGATGCGGTCCGTATTTGTGAATCAAAATGCCGTTCGCGTCAATTTCGTCATAACAATTTCCCGCGACATGTTGCCGCCGCTCAATCAACAAAACTTTTTTTCCGCTCGACGCAAATCGCTCCGCCAAAACAGAACCCGCCATTCCTGCGCCGATTATCACAACGTCAAACATTCAATCTGCCTCCTCGTCCAAAGTTTCAATCAAAAAGCTGACGGGTCTGAAGCCGTCGTTGCAAGAGAGCATTGCAGACTTCGGATTTTTCATCCAGCCCGAATAAAAATTTTCCGCGCCGTGCGCCAATGCCATTACAAAAGGCGACAAAGTTTCCCATGCGCTGAGACAAAAATTTTCGGGGCGTTGCCAGCCGTTCGCGATAAAAATTTGTCCTTCAATCATGTTGCAAGCATTTTCAATCGGATTTTCGTAGCGGGAAATTAAATCGTCGTAACGCGCCTTTCTAATCACCGTGATTTTAACTTTCTTCATGCCGCAACCTCAATCAAAAAAATTTGCAAACACATTCTCCGAGTTTGATATTTTCATTATACAAAAACAGCCGACTTTTTCAAGCCGACTGTTTTTTTCTATGTCATTTGATTAATTCTTTTCAGCGAGGATTTTCCTCTTAAACGATTTTCAGCCCTTTGTACGGCGACGCTCCTTTGAGCCGTCCCGCTTTAAGTATCGGCATTTTCGGACTGTTTCTTTAAAATCAGATAAAAATTAATCGAATTTTAATCTATGGCGGCTTTCTTGAATTGACAAAAATTATTTGCGGCATTATAAATTACACGATGAAAGAATTTTTTTCTGTCTAATCAAAGGAGTGGTTTTATATGACACCGCAGGAAGTCATAAAAAATTTTATGGCTAAGCTCGCCAATCACGGCTACACGAGTTCCGATTCTGTCAGCGAAAAAATGTTGAACGATGCCGTTACCGCTTCGTCAAAATTCACGGGGATTCAAGACGTTATCGACAGCATGAAAGCCGACCAAGTCTCCGCCGAAAAAGAAGCCGTCGAAGAAATTCTCGGCAGTGATTACGCGGGAAAAACCATGTCGGAAATTTCTTCAGATATTTTGAGTGCCGACGCAAAAAATTATGACGGTACCAAAATCAGCAACGCTTATTTGAACGAGTGGAATGATCGGCGCAGTACGGTAGAAAATGCAATCAAGGAGCGCAAGGCTTACATTTTCTTGGAAAAATATTGCGGCGTTCAATTACCGAAAAAATATTGGTACAACGCAAGCAACGGTTATTGGACTTATTGGGGCGGCGACAGCGGACTTACCGGCAACGAAGACACAGGAGCCATCACGGGTTCGGATGCAAATATCACATTGAAAGCGGGCGACGTTGTCAACGGCAAAACTTTAACCGCCGAAGATTTGCAAACTCTCTCGAAAATGGACGGCTATTCCCTTTCGGGCGATACTTTGATTGTCGGCACGGGCACGGAAAAAACAGATCGTTCCGTCGTCCCCGAAATTGGAAACAAATACACCGCCACGACTTCGACGGCGCAAAACATTCAAACGGGCTCGAATGATTGGATTGTTGTTGCGACAAGTGCAAACGATACGATAACAACGAGCGGCGCAGATTCCGTCAACGCGGGCGCGGGCAATGATAAAATTTCTGTCGGAGCAGATTACGCCTCGATTCTCACGGGCGCGGGCAACGATACGATTGAAATTTCTTCCGAAGTCAAGGAAATTGTGCTCGGCGATTTGAATTCAAACGACGTTTTGAAAATCAGCGGAACTTTTGATGCCGCTTCCGCAAAAATTGAAGACACAATGCTTGTCGTCACCGATAAGACGGGCACGAGAAAAATTCGGCTCGGCGATTTCGACAACGCCAAAAATGCCAAAATCAATTCAACGACAATCGGCGATTGGCTCGCCAACGCAGGCATTGATCTTAACAATCTCCAAGCAACTTCTTCAAGCAATGTTGTTGAGGAATTGAACAGTGAAACCGCAACCGTCACAGGCGGAGAAGGCGGGCGAATCGAAATTGACTCCGATTATACGCCTTCGCCTTTGACTGCCGAGCCCGCCGCAAAAACTCAAGACTTGCAGAATCAAATTGCTACCGCAACGGGAGAAATTAATGTCAATCTGGACAACGTCACATTGCAAAGCGGAGATCTCGAAGTTGACGGCGCGACGGTCGGCACAATTTCAAACGAATTCCCGAACATTTCCAGTTTCACAAAGAACGGTTTGACGATTAATCTGCTCGGCGTGATGAATCAAAGTACCGGCAAAATTGAATCAAAAACTCTTGATGAATTGGACGATTCTCAAAAGACAATTCTCGCGGGGCTCTTCAAATGGTGGGCTAAAGAATGTCTTCAACTTACAGATGAAAGTTACGGAATCGGCTTCAATTCTTCCTCGACAATGGTTAAAGAAATCGGATTGTATTTTTCCAACACCCAAACAACCATTCTCGCATCGGCTCCCTATTCTTATTCCGGCAGCATAACTTACACTTTAAGTCTCAATATAAACATGAAATATTACGACGGAATTGCGGCGGATAATTTTGACGGCGAAAGTTCCGGGACTTCAGCTTTGCTTGACAGAACACTTGCACACGAATTGACGCACACGCTTATGGAAACGAATGTCAAATACTTCAGTACGTTGCCGCAATTTATCGTTGAGGGTTCGGCGGAACTTACGCACGGCATTGATGACGAACGCGGCAATGCGATTTTCGGCGTTGCATATGACGCAGACAGATTGGACAGCGTACTTGATTTGACAGATATAGACACCGGCAGAACCGATGCTTATGCGGGCGGCTACATGTTCTTCAGATATCTCGCCAAGCAAGCCGCTTTGCAAACTCTTTTTGACAGTGATCCGAAATCTATCACAGGCACAGAAGATGCAGACACAATAAATAACACGCTCGACGGCGCAACGATAAATGCGCTCGGCGGAAATGATACAATCACAAACAGCGGCGAAAATGTTCTGTTCAAATATACTTCGGGTGACGAAAATGATTTAATCAGCGGCTTCAATGACACTTCGACTTTGCAAATCGGCGGCGGCACGGGCACTTATTCCAAAGAAATTGTCGGCAACGATTGGATTTTGACTGTCGGCGAAGGAAAAATTTCTCTGCTCGGCGCGGCAACTCTTTCAGCTGTAAATATCGACGGCGAAGAAATTGATCCGACACTTTTAAAAATTACGGACGCCGATAATTCCGCCGTGACGATAGGCGCATCAATCAAAACTGTTGACGCGACAGAGCGCACAACGCCAATAACAATCACGGGAAATAATCTCGACAATACAATTACAGGCGGCACAAATAACGATAAAATTTACGGCGGCAAAGGAGCCGATTCAATCAGCGGCGGCGAAGGCGACGATTCCATTTTCGGCGAGGCGGGCAAAGATATACTTTTCGGCGACAACGGAAATGATTATCTCAACGGCGGCGCGGACGCAGATTCTATTTGGGGCGGCGCGGGTTCCGATACCCTTTTGGGCGACGCGGGCAATGATAAACTTTTCGGCGGCGAAGGTAATGATTCACTCTTGGGCGACACCGGCAACGATTCACTTTTCGGCGAGGCAGGCAACGATACTTTAACCGGCGGCTCAGGTAATGATTTGTTTATTCACAGCGCGGGCAATGACGTTATCACCGATTATGCAACGGGCGATAAAATTTCCGTCAGTGCGTCAATCGCTTCTTCTTCCGTGAAAGGTTCGGATGCAACCTTCAAAATCGGCTCCGATACTTTGACTGTCAAAAAAGGAAAGAACAAAGAAATCGTTTTCATACAAGCGGACGGCACAGAACGAACGATTTTGGGCGGAGCTTTCTTGGTTGACAATTCCACAAAATCAAAAGTGACACTTTCAGCGGCATGGAGAGAAATTGCCGATGCTGCCGAGCGGACAGATGCAATCAGAATCGTCGGCAATGCCAAAAACAATACGATACTCGGCGGAAGCGGCAACGATACTTTCTACGGCGGAAACGGCGCGGATTCACTTGTCGGCAACGCGGGCGACGATAAACTTTTGGGACAAAATGACAACGATATTTTGGACGGCGGCGCGGGCAATGATACAATCTACGGCGGCGCAGGTGCCGATACCCTTTCGGGCGGCGCGGGAGCTGATGTGCTTTTGGGCGACTCAGGCAACGATATTCTTGACGGCGGCAACGGCACTGATACTCTCAACGGCGGCTCCGGCAATGACACTTTGACGGGCGGCATAGGAAATGATGTCTTTATCTTCGATTCGGGCAACGACCTCATCACAGATTATTCAAGCGGAGATAAAATTTCCCTCAACGCGACAATCGCTTCTTCTTCAGTCAACGGCTCCGACGCCACTTTCAAAGTCGGAAAAAATACCCTCACTGTCAAAGACGGCAAGGGGCAAAAAATTACTTTCGTAAATGCCGAAGGCGAAGAGCAAACGATAATTGGCGGAGCTTATTTGATTAACAATTCTACTTCCGCAAAAGTTACGCTTTCAGCCGCATGGCGCGAAGTTGCCGACGCTTCAACTCGTACAAAAGCGATTAAAATCACAGGCAACACTCAAAACAACACGATTCTTGGCGGAAGCGGCAAAGACACTTTATATGGCAGTACAGGAGCAGATTCACTTGTCGGCAACGCGGGCGACGACAGGCTTTACGGGCAAAGCGGCAACGATATTTTGAACGGCGGCGCAGGAAATGATTATCTCAACGGCGGCGCGGGCGCAGACACTCTCGACGGCGGCGTAGGAAATGATTCACTTTACGGCGGCGACGGCAACGATTCTCTGAATGGCGGTACCGAAAATGATTATCTCAGCGGCGGAGCAGGTAATGATACCCTTCGCGGCGGCACGGGTGACGATACGGTTTACGGCGGCGCAGATAATGATAAACTTTTCGGCGACGCGGGAGCAGATACACTTTGGGGCGGAGCCGGCAACGATACCTTGACGGGCGGCTCCGGAAGTGATGTCTTCGTGTACAGCGCGGGCAATGACGTTATCGCCGATTATGCGAAGGGCGATAAAATTTCTCTCAATGCCTCGATAACTTCTTCTTCAATCGACGGTTCGGATGCCACATTTAAAATCGGAAAAAATACTCTCACCGTAACAAACGGCAAGAATAAAGAAATTGTCTTCACGGACAAGAGCGGCACGGAGCGGACGATTATCGGCGGAGCATACTTGATAAATGATTCCACTTCTTCCAAAGTAACACTCTCCGCCGCATGGCGCGAAGTTGCCGACGCTTCCGAAAGAACAAAAGCGATAACTATCACGGGCAACGCTCAAAATAATTCGATTATCGGCGGGAGCGGTAAAGATATTTTCTACGGCGGCGACGGCGCAGATTCACTCGTCGGAAATGCGGGCAACGATAAACTCTACGGACAAAACGGAAATGATACTCTCGTTGGCGGCGCGGGCAATGACAGTCTCTGGGGCGGCAACGACGCCGATACTTTCATTTACGAAAACGGCGACGGAAAAGATGTCATCTTCGGCTTTGAGGATTCCGACATGTTGAAAATCACGGAAGGTTTTTCCGCGTCTGTAAACAGCGCGAAGACAGAAATTTATTTCCAAATCGGCTCAACCGCCAATGCCGTTACGCTTAAAGACTTCACCGCCTCGACTTTCAACGTCAACGGAAAAAATTATCAAATCAGCGGCTCTAAATTAATTAGGAATTAGGAATGAGGAATTAATAATTAAAAAGCGGTTTTCATTCCTAATTCCTAACTCCTAATTCCTAATTGATAAAAATCTGTGCGGAAAATTTTGTGAAAAATTTTTTTCCCCGACTTCGGTCGGGATTTTTTTTGTGCAAAAAAGTTTTCTCAAATGCTTGACAATTTCGGGGGGGGGGCATTTATAATGGCAAAAAAGTTTATAGGGTTTTGGTTTATTGAAAGGATGATTTTCTATGAGGGTTTAAAATTTTTTCTCGGACGCGCAGGTAAAAATTTTTTCACTTAAGGGAGGCTGTAAAATGAATTACGTAATTAATCGAACAGGTGCTTCATTAAAAACGTCTGATGGCGACAATATTGTTTCGATAGCCGCTTCTTCAGACGGAGATAACTCGGTTAAGGCGGGTGCCGGCAACGATTCAATCTACGTCGAAGACCGCGACGAAACCGAAGAGCAAAGATACGGAAACAGCATAAATGCGGGCGACGGCGACAATTACATTTACAACAGCAATGTCGAGGATTCAACGATAATTGCAGGCTCCGGCAACGATACAATCATCACGGGCGGCGGCAACAGTGGAATGAATTATGTTACAATCAATGCGGGCGCGGGCAATAACCAAATCACTGTCAACACTACGCTTGAAGACGGAGAAATTTATGCGCTCGGCGGAAATGATTTTGTTTCAATCGCGGGCGACGGAAGATATAACTCAATTTCAGTCGGCGGCGGCGATGATTCGGTTATCATGGGCGGAAACAATTCGACAATTAATGTCGGCGCGGGAAATAATTTCGTGACGCTCAACGCGAACAGTTCAGTCAATCATATTATCGCGGGCAAAGATGATGACTTCGTCCTTGTAAATGATTCGGGAAATGATAATTACATTTCACTCGGCGCGGGCAACAATACCGTTCAAAGCGCGAGCGGTCGAGAAAATGTTTATTCGGGCGACGGCGACGATAAAGTTACTGTTGCGGGAGGCTATATCAGCGTCGGCGGAGGCAAAAATAATGTTTCGCTGAATTCAGGTTACTCAACGGTTATTGCGGGCGCAGGCGACGATACAATTATTGTTGCAGACGTTGACGAAACCGAAGAGCAAAGAACAGGAAACAGCATAAACGCGGGCGACGGCGATAATTACATTTACAACAGTAATGTTGAAGATTCAACGATAATTGCGGGTTCAGGAAATGATACGATAATCACGGGCGGCGGAGATTATTACAATGATACTTCAATCAATGCAGGCGCGGGCGATAATCAAATCACAGTCAACACCGCAATGGACGGAGGCACAATTTACGCTGGCAACGGAAATGATCTCGTTTCAATCGCGGGCGAAGGCTACGGAAATAATATTTCAGTCGGCGGCGGTGACGATTCGGTTATCATGGGCGGCGAACAATCGACAATTAACGTCGGAGCAGGTAAAAATTTTGTGACGCTCAACGCGAACAGTTCAGTCAATAATATTATCGCGGGCAAAGATGATGACTTCGTCCTTATAAATGATTCGGGAAATGACAATTACATTTCACTCGGCGCAGGCAACAATACCGTTCAAAGCGCGAGTGGTCGAGAAAATGTTTACATGGGCGACGGCGACGATAAAGTTACGGTTGCGGGCGGCACAATCAGCGTCGGCGGAGGAGCAAATAATGTTTCGCTGAGTTTGGGCAACTCGGAAATTATCGCGGGCGCAGGCGATGACACAATTATTGTTGCAGACGTGGACGAAACCGAAGAACAAAGATATTCCAACAACATAAACGCGGGCGACGGCAACAATTACATTTACAACAGCAATGTTGAAGGCTCAGATATAATTGCAGGCTCAGGTAACGATACGATAATCACTGGCGGCGGAAATTATTATTACGGAGATACTTCAATCAATGCGGGCGCGGGCGATAACAGAATCACAGTCAATACTGCAATGGGCGGAGGCACAATTTACGCGGGCAACGGAAATGATCTCGTCTCAATCGCGAGCGGCAGTACCAGTAACACTATTTCGGTCGGCGACGGAAGAAATACTCTTATCGCAGATCAAAATTTCGATTCAAATTCTCTCACGTCGGGCAAAGGCTCCGATATAATCAAAGTAAGCGGCGACAACAATTTCATAAATGCGGGTTCGGGAAGAAACAGTCTTGCTGTCAGCGGAGAATACAATACGATTATCACGGGCAAGGGCAATGATACAATCGCGCTCACAACGACTTCAAAAAACAACGTGATAACTTTCGGCGAAGGCAACGACATTGTTTATAATTATCGGGCGACAGATACAATCGTTTCAGCGAAGACACTTACAAAAAATGTTGTTGATGACGACGTAATTTTGACGGACGGCACAAGTTTTATGACTCTTGCGGGTGCCGCAAAAATATCTGTCAAAAAAAGCAAGCTCGGTTCAAGCGATAACATTTATAAAATTCTCGCGGCAGATAAAACAGTCGGCGATACTCTCCTGCCGAGCGGACTCCCCGAAGAGCCCGTTACCGTTCCCGCCGAGCCGAACTCAACCGCAATTCCCGATGACGCTTTGAGATACAACGGACACAGTTATTATATTTTTTCAAACGTCGGTCTCACATGGGCGGAAGCAAAATCTTATTGCGAATCGCTCGGCGGACATCTGGCGGTTATCACGGACGCGAACGAACAAACTGCCATTCAAAATTTGCTCGCCGAAAAAGGATCAAAGAACAGCTATTGGCTCGGCGGCTATAAAAATGATGACGGCTCTTGGCAATGGATAACCGATGAAACTTTCAGCTACACAAATTGGGGATATGGACAGCCCGATAATTCCTATGACTCGGAAAATCGATTGATGATGTATTTCAACACCAATACCAGTTGGAAACTCGGCGATTGGAACGATTTAAAGGAAGACGGGACTTGTAACAACGAAACATTTTTTGGAACAGAAAATTTCGGATTCATTTGCGAATGGGACAGCGAAACAAATCAAAAGGCACTCAACATTTCCAACAACGCCAACAACACTTTGCTGACGGGCTCTGCTCTCAATGATACAATCGACAACAGCGGCTCCAACGTGACGATAAACGCGCTCGCGGGCAACGATTCAATTCATAACTACTACCGAACAAATGTTTCAATCGACGCGGGCGACGGAAATGATGTCGTTGACAATCAAGGCTCGAAAGTCACAATTCGCGGCGGCGAAGGAAAAGATTATGTCACGAACTTTGGCAAAAATGTTTTGGCGGACGGCGGCGCAGGCGAGGACGATCTCAACAATCACGGCGCGAAGACAACAATTCTCGGCGGAGACGGAAACGATATTATTCGCAACTGGGACGGAGATAACGGTTACGGCTCGGAAGTTTCAATCAGCAGCGGCGCAGGCAACGACACAATTTGGAATAACGAAGGCGAAGATGCCACGATAAACGGCGGCACGGGCGATGATTCAATTTACAACGGCGGAGAAAATGTTTTGTTTGAATACGTCGAAGGCGACGGCAATGATTTTATCAGCGGCTTCAACGCGACAAGTACTCTCGACATTTCGGGCAACACTTTTTCCACAACAAAAAGCGGCAATGATATTATCGTGACGGTTGGAGAAGGAAAAATAACTCTCTTGGGTGCGGCAAATCTTTCGACGCTGAACATTGTCGCAACAGATCCGACGCTCCTTACTTTCAATGATAAATCTTCGGCGATTGTTACGCTCGGCGCGGCGATAAAAACTGCCGACGCCTTAAAGCGCACAAAAGCAATTAAAATTGTCGGCAACACTCTCGATAATGTGATTTACGGCGGCGAAGGTTTTGACACTTTGTCGGGCGGCAAGGGCGCAGATACAATTTTTGGCGGCAAAGGTGACGATTCACTTTTGGGCGGCGCAGGTAACGATTTTCTTTTCGGCGAAGTCGGAGATGATTATCTCGGCGGTGACGCGGGCGACGATACCTTATCGGGCGGCAACGGAGACGACACAATTTTAGGCGGAACAGGAAATGATTCACTTGTCGGCGGTAAAGGCGATGATTCACTTTCGGGCGAAGACGGCGCAGATACGTTGTCGGGCGGCACGGGCGACGACACACTTTTTGGCGGAGCAGACAACGATCAAATTTTCGGTGAAGGCGGCGATGATTTACTGAACGGCGAAGACGGAGCCGATACGTTAAGCGGCGGCAACGGTGACGATACTCTCACAGGCGGCGCGGGAAATGATTCGCTTATCGGAGGTAAAGGCGACGATTCAATTTCAGGCGGAGCAGGTAAAGATAAAATTTTCGGCGAAGTCGGAGACGATTATCTCAGCGGCGACGCGGGCAACGATACTTTATCGGGCGGCAAAGGCAACGATACCTTGCTTGGCGGCACGGGTAATGATTCACTCGTCGGAAATGAAGACGAAGATTATCTTGACGGCGGCGCGGGAAATGATACTTTGACGGGCGGCACGGGCAATGACATTTTCATTTACAGCGGCGGCAATGACGTTATCACAGACTATGAGGCGGGCGAAAAAATTTCCGTCAATGCGGCGATAACTTCTTCTTCCGTGAAAGGTTCCGACGCCACTTTTAAAATCGGCGCGAACACTTTGACTGTCAAGAACGGCAAAAGCAAAGAAATTATTTTCGCAGACAAAGACGGTAACGAGAAAACGATAATCGGCGGTACATTCTTGGCGAATGATTCCACTTCGGCAAAAGTGACGATGTCCGCCGCATGGAGAGAAATTGCCGACGCTTCCGAAAGAACAAAGGCAATTAATATTGTCGGAAATGCAAAGAACAATTCAATCTTCGGCGGGCGCGGCAACGACACGATTTACGGCGGCAAGGGAAATGATTATCTTGTCGGCAACGCGGGCGATGATGAACTTTTCGGCGAAACAGGAGACGACACTTTGATTGGCGGCGCGGGAAACGACACCTTGACGGGCGGCGACGGAGAAGATTTGTTTATCTTTGACGAAGGCGATGACATTATTTCCGATTATGCGGCAGGAGATAAAATTTCTCTCGGCGGAAAAATTTCCGAAACGTCACTCGCGGGTTCAGATGCAATTTTCAAAATCGGCGAGAATACTCTCACCGTAACGGACGGCAAAAATAAAAAAATCGCCTTCATAAATGCTGACGGCACTAATCAAATGATAATCGGCGGCGCACTTTTGATAAACAATTCGACAGCCGCGAAGGTAACTCTCTCAGATGAATTTGAAGTTGCCGACGCTTCCGCAAGGACAAAAGCCGTGAATATCACGGGCAATTCAAATGATAATTCGATTTTCGGCGGGAGCGGCAACGATACAATTTACAGCGGCGACGGCACGGATTATTTGGTTGGAAATGCGGGAGCCGATAAGCTTTACGGGCAAGCCGGCAACGATACTTTAATTGGCGGCGCAGGTAATGATTCTTTGTGGGGCGGCGCGGGAGATGATTTATTTATTGTCGACGCAGGAAATGATTTTATCGTTGATTATGCGAAGGGCGACAAAATTTCCGTCAACGCCGAAATAATTTCTTCTGCAGTCAGCGGCTCCAATGCAATTTTCAAAATCGGAACGAGAACTTTGACTGTAACGAAGGGCAAAAACAAAGAAATTACTTTCATACAAGCAGACGGCTCCGAGCGGACGATTTTGGGCGGTGCATTTTTGGCGAATGATTCGACAGCCGCGAAAGTAACGATGTCCGCCGCATGGAGAGTAGTTGCCGACGCCTCCGAGAGAACAGCGGCAATTAATATCGTCGGCAACGCAAATGATAATTCTATCTTCGGCGGGAGCGATAACGATACTTTTTACGGCGGCGACGGCGCGGATTATTTGATTGGCAATGCGGGCGACGATTTGATTTACGGACAAGCGGGAGCAGATAAAATTTTCGGCGAAAACGGAGATGATACTCTCAGCGGCGGCAAAGGCAATGATTCACTTTGGGGCGGAGATGGAGCCGATAATTTCCTTTATGCGAGCGGTGACGGAAAAGATGTCATCTTCGGCTTTGAGGATAATGACATGTTAAAAATCACGGGCAATTTCTCCGCAACTTATAATGAAACTTCCAAAGCAGTTACGTTCAAAGTCGGTTCAACGGCAAGCGCGATTACGCTTAAAGATTTTTCGGCAACGAGTTTCAACGTCAACGGAGATTCTTATCAAATCAGCGGCTCTTCTCTCGTCAAGAAATAAAAACCTGCGCGGAAAAAATTTTTTAATCTCGTCGAAAAACTCGGCGGGATTTTTTTTGCAAAAGCTTGATCCGCAACTTTGAATGAGCTAAGATGATAAAAAATTTTAAGGAGGAATTTTCTGTGGCGAAATTTTCTAATAACAAGTCCGACACCCTCATAACGGGGACAGCCAAAGCTGATTCGATTTTTAACAGCGGCGACAACGTGACAATCAGCGCGGGCGACGGCAACGACACAATTATTTTCGACGACAGCGAAGTTGCCGGAACACAATATCATGGTTTCGTAAGCGTGAAGGGCGGCAACAATTACATTGAAAATCCTGTTGAACTTTCGACTATAAGCACGGGCGACGGCAACGATACGATAATCACGGGCGGCGGCACAGGCAGAAATAATCATTGGGATGTTTATGATGTTTAGCATGAAAATGATCAATGGTACGCCTCAATAGTTGCAGGTGCAGGCGATAACAAAATTTCCGTGACAAGTTACATGAAGGAAGGCGAAATTTCTACAGGCAGCGGAAAAGACTTTGTTTCTATATCGAGCGGATCAAATAATGGAATTTCAGTCGGCGGCGGCGATGATTCGGTTATCGCGACAACGGACGATTCTACAATTAATGTCGGCGCAGGTAATAATCGCGTGACGATTAAAGGAGACAGCTCAGGCAACAGTGTCTTGGCGGCTAAAGGCGATGATTATGTTTCAATGGCAAGTTCCTCGACCGGCAATTATCTCCAACTCGGCAACGGCGTCAATACAGTTTACGGCGCGGGAGAAAATCAGAGCATCTACGCGGGCGACGGCGACAATAAAATTACGTTCGGGAGCGGCTATGTAAATGTCGGCGGCGGCAAGAATAATATTGCGGCACTTTCAAACGGTTATGTAAGTGTTTTTGCGGGCACGGGCGACGATACAATTAATATCGGTGAAGAATCTTTTGGAACAGATTATCACAATTTGGTGAGCATGAAAGGCGGCAACAATTACCTTAACAATGTTGCGGAACTTTCGACGATAATTGCGGGCGACGGCAACGATACAATCATCACAGGTGGCGGATATTATTATTATGGAGATGGCACTTCAATTAACGCAGGTGCGGGCGATAACCAAATTTCCGTAACAAATTACATGTCAGAAGGCGAAATTTATTCGGGTGACGGCAACGACCTTGTTTCTGTCGAAAGTGCCGAAAAATCTTTGATAAATGTTGGCGGCGGCAGAAATACAATTCTCGCGGAAAACACTCTCAACGACGGCAACACCGTTCTTGCGGGGAGCGGCTCCGATATAATCAAGGTAAGCGGCAACAATAATTTCGTCAGCGCAGGTTCGGGCAAAAATATTATTTCGGTCGGCGGCGGAGAAAATAATACTCTCATTTCCGGCGCGGGCAACGATACAATTACACTTTCAAGCAGTTCAAGCGGAAATGTTATCGTCTTCGGCGGCGGCAACGATATTGTTCACAATTACAAATCAAACGACACCGTCAAGGCGACCAGCAATCTCATTCAAAACACTTTGGGCAGTGACGTAATTTTAACAGACGGAAAAAGTTTCATGACTCTCAAGGGCGCGGCAGATAAAGACATCAATACGGGAAAAATTTCTTCGTCCGAAGATGCTTACAAAACTCTTGCCGAAGATAAAACAATCGGCGATACTCTCCTGCCCGACGGAAATATCGATACCGTTTCGACAGTCAACATTTCCAACAGCCGCAATTCAACTTTAATCAGCGGCACGGCTGCCAACGACAACATTTATAACACGGGCTCCAAAGTCACAATCAGTGCCGCCGAAGGCAAAGATCAAATCTTCAACTTCGGCAAAAATGTTTCTGCAGACGGCGGCGCGGGAAATGACTCAATCGAAAATTACGGTGCGAACACGACGTTACTCGGCGGCGCAGGAAATGATGTCATTACCAATTACGAAGGCGAAGACGGCAACGGCTCTGAAGTTTCAATCGCGGGCGGTGCGGGTGCGGATACAATTTTCAACAATGAAGGCGAATACGTCACGATAACGGGCGGCGCAGGTAACGATTCGATTATCAACAGCGGCGAAAATGTTCTGTTCACTTATGCCAAAGGCGACGGCAACGATAAAATTTTGGGCTTCAATGAAACTTCAACGCTTTCAATCAGCGGCGGAAATTTTTCCACAACAAAGAGCGGCTCGAATATAATCGTAACGGTCGGCACGGGCAAAATAACTCTTTTGGGCGCGGCAAGTTTGGATGCCGTCAATATCATCAAGGCAGACCCGACACTTCTTACACTCAACGAAAAATCTTCAAAAAGTGTGACGCTCGGCGCGGCGATAAAAACTGCCGACGCTTCAAAACGCTCAAAAGCAATTAACATTATCGGCAACAGTCTCGACAACGTCATTTACGGCGGCGAAGGCAACGATACTTTATCGGGAAATGCGGGAGCAGATACAATCAGCGGCAACGACGGAAATGATTTTCTCATTGGCGAAGACGGCGACGATTTATTGAACGGTGAAGACGGCAACGACATTTTATCGGGCGGTGCAGGAGATGATACTCTCAGCGGCGGAAACGGAAATGATTCGCTTATCGGAGACGCGGGAGCCGATTCTATTTCCGGCGGCGCAGGATCCGACACTTTAAGCGGCGGTGACGGTGAAGATATTTTGCTTGGCGGCGCAGACAATGATAACCTTTTCGGCGACGCGGGCAACGACACCATAAGCGGCGGCACGGGCGATGATACAATCGGCGGCGGAGCAGGCAATGATTCGCTTAAGGGAGATAAAGGTGACGATTCACTTTTGGGCGGTGATGGTGACGACACCTTATTGGGCGGCGCAGGAGATGACACTCTCAACGGCGGCAACGGAAATGATTCGCTTAAAGGAGATAAAGGCGACGATTCACTTTCGGGCGGTGATGGTGACGACACCTTATTGGGCAGTTCAGGCGATGATTATTTGAGTGGCGACGCGGGTAACGATCTTTTATCAGGCGAAGACGGCGACGACACCTTATCGGGCGGCACAGGCAAGGACTCGATGAACGGCGGCGACGGCGACGACACCTTATCGGGCGGCGCAGGCAAGGACTCGATGAACGGCGGCGACGGTGACGATTCACTTTCGGGCGGCGCAGGAAACGATAGACTCTACGGCTCGGACGGCAACGATATTCTCCGGGGCGACGAAGGGCAGGATGTACTTTATGGACAAAACGGAAACGATAAACTCTACGGCGATGCGGGCTCTGATATTCTCTACGGAGGCTTTGGTGACGATACCCTTTGGGGCGGCGAAGGAGATGATACTCTCACGGGCAGCGAAGGCACAGATGTTTTTGTTTACAGTTCAGGCAACGATCTCATTACCGATTTTGAGATCGGAGAAAAAATTTCTATCAATGCGTCCATAACTTCTTCTTCAATCAACGGTTCAGACGCCATATTTACAATCGGAAAAAATACTTTAACCGTCAAAGACAGCAACGGCGAAGAAATAACTTTCATACAAGCGAACGGCACGGAAAGAACGATAATCGGCGGAGCATTTTTGGCTGATAATTCTACAACGGCAAAAGTTACTCTCTCGTCCGATATAACGGTCGGCGACGCAACGGCTCGGACGAAGACAATAAATATTACGGGCAATGTTCAAAACAATACGATACTCGGCGGCTCGGCAAACGATTTTCTTTACGGCGGCGAAGGAGCAGATTCACTTGTCGGCAATTCGGGCGCGGATAAACTCTACGGGCAAAACGGCAACGATATTTTGAACGGCGGCGCAGGTACAGATTCACTTTGGGGCGGCACAGGCAATGATTCTTTGAACGGCGGCGCGGGCAATGATTATCTGAGAGGCGGCACGGGAGCCGATGAACTTTTGGGCGGCGCAGGTAATGATAAAATTTACGGCGACGAAGGCGACGATACCTTGATTGGCGGCGCGGGCAATGATTCTCTCTGGGGCAACGACGGAGCCGACACTTTCCTTTACGAGAGCGGCGACGGTAAAGATGTCATCTTCGGCTTTGAAGATACCGACATGTTGGAGATAACAGAAACTTTCTCCGCAACTTACAATTCGTCCAAGAAAACTGTCGCCTTCAAAGTCGACTCGACGGCAAGCGCAATTACGCTGAAAAATTTCACGGCAACAACTTTCAACATAAACGGCGACTCCTACGCGATAAGCGGAACAAAATTAATTAAAAATTCGTAATGCGTAATTCGTAATTAAAAATTTTCTCCCGATTTCGGTCGGGATTTTTTTTGCAAAAATCTTCGCGGCAGAATTAACAAAAAAAAAACAATTATTATAATGCCGGAAATAACATTTAAAATTTTTCCAAAGGAGATGAAGAGCTATGGCGAATATTTCCAATCAAATTCCCAACACTCTGATTTCGGGAACAAGCAAGGAAGATTCACTGATCAATGTTGCCGCAAATGTCACAATCGAAGCCGGCAAGGGTGAAGATACCGTTTCAAACAGCGGAGACACCGTGACAATCGACGCGGGCGCAGGAGACGACTCAATCAGCAACAGCGGCAAAAACGTTTCCATTTACGGCGCGGGCGGCAGTGATTCCATTTGGAACACGAGCGCAAAAGTTACAATCAACAGCGGAATTGATAATGATTACATCAACAACAGCGGCGCAAGTGTCAGCGTCGACTTGGGCACAGGCAATGACACAATCACAAACAGCGGCGCGTCGGTCACAATCGATGCCAATACGGGCACAAACAAAATTACGAACAACGGTAAACTTGCCTCGATTGTCGCGGGCGTCGGCAATGACACAATCACCAATAACAAAAAAGCCGCCGAAGCGATTATTGACGCAGGCGCGGGCAACGACAGAATTAACAACTACGGCAAAAATGTCACGATTTATGGCGGCGAAGGTGCCGATAAAATTTATAACAACGGCAATGTCGACTACAGCGACGGTAACGGCGACTATGGTTTAATCGACGGCGGAGCAGGCAACGATTCCATTAACAATGAATTGGGAGATATTTTAACGATAAGCGGCGGCGACGGTAACGACACTATTAAAAGCTGGGGAGCCGGCAATACTATTTTCGGCGGCGCAGGCAATGATTCTATTTTAAATTACAATAGCGACTCTGTTTCAATCGCGGGCGGTGAAGGCAACGACTCCATTGAAAACGGCGGCTATTCACCTCGTTCAGCCACAATCGAAGGCGGCGAAGGGAATGATTTAATTTCAAACAGCGGAGCTAATTCCAAAATCGACGGCGGCGCGGACGATGACACAATAACAAATTCAGCCGACAGCGTTTCAATCGACGGCGGAGATGGCAATGATTACATTTCAAACAGCGGCGCGAGTGTAAAGATAACTTTGGGCGCAGGCGAAAATTCAATCGGCAACAGCGGCAAAAAAGTTACGATTGAAGACGGAGCCGACAACGATTTAATCACAAACAGCGGCTCCAACGTTAAGATTTACGGCGACACGGGCGACGACTCCATTTCCAACACGGGCGCGAGCGTAACCGTTGACGCGGGCGACGGCGACGATACAATTATTTTGGGCAATGCCGAGACTTCAGTCGACGCCAAAAATAATGTCATCCTTTACTACGAAGGCGAAGGCAACGATATTATCAGGGGCTTTAACGCGACAAGCACACTCAGAATTGAGGACGGCGCAGGAAAATATTCGACGGTAAAAGTTGAAGATGACATAATCGTCACGGTCGGGAAAAATAATATCACGTTGGAAGGCGCGGCAAGTGTTTCGGGGCTCAACATTGACGGCGAAAACATTAATCCTTCCGAACCGAAAACAGAGACTTTTAACAATAAATCTGCCGCAAAAGTTACGCTTGCTTCCGACACTGAAATTTCTGATGCGTCAAAAAGAACTTCCGCGATTAGAATTGTCGGAAATACTTTGGACAATTTCTTTTTCGGCGGCACGGGAAAAGATACGCTTTACGGCGGCGACGGAGCAGATACAATTTTTGGCGGCAAGGGAGCCGATAAACTTTACGGACAAAACGGAAATGACGTTTTGAACGGCGGCGCGGGCAACGATACACTTTGGGGCGGTCTCGGCAATGACAGCTTGATCGGCGGCGCAGGCGCAGATGTTTTCCTTTATGAAAGCGGCGAAGGCAACGATACAATCAGCGGCTTTGAAAACTCCGACATGCTTTTAATCACGGGCGCATTTACCGCCTCCTACAACAAGACTTCAAAAGAAGTTTCCTTCGCGGTTGATGACGGCTCCATTACTTTGAAAAATTTCACGGCGAAAACTTTCAACGTCAACGGTTTTGAATATAAAATCAGCGGAACAAAATTAATTAGGAATTAGGAATGAGGAATTAATAATGAAGAAACGGCTTCAATTCCTAATTCCTAACTCCTAATTCCTAATTGATAAAAAATCTGCGCGGAAAATTTTGCGGAAAAAATTTTATCCCTTCCAAAAACGGAGGGGATTTTTTTTTGTTCAATGCTGTATAATGAGAAAAAAATTTTTTTGGAGATGATTTTTCATGGCGAACAATGAAACGAGTTCGGACGAAAATTATTCCACAATGAAAAGCGGCGAGGATATTATCTTGATAATCGGAGACGAGAAAATAATTTTGCAGGGCGCGGCAAATTTGTCGGAAATTAATATTTCGCCGTATGAGAAAATTATTTGCGGCGAAGGAACGGATGTCATTTGCAATAATTATCGCGGCGGAGGTTCCTCAATTATTTTTGAAGACGGCGGCGACGGCGACGATTTAATTTACAACCACGAAAATTTTTCAACCGAAGAAGACAACGCTTATATTTGGAAAAATAATTGGAGACAAAATGACAATCGGAGCCCCAAGCGACAATTTCCTTTGCAAAAAAGAAAACAATTTCACGGCAGACGAAGACGCAGATAATCGGAAAATTTTCAATCACCTGTTCAAGGAGCAGGGGATTTTTTTTTGCAACTGTTGATTTTGAAGTATCTACGTGTTAAACTTAAATAAATCGATTCAAGAATAATTATAATCGCTGATTATGAAAAGGAGGATGAGATTTTAATGATCGATATTACCGACAGAGTCCGCAACAAAGATTTGCTGGGCAAAATTGTCAGCGCGGAGGAAGTGGCGAATTGGATTCAGCCGAATTGGACAATCGCTTGCAGCGGCTTCACGGCTAGTGCTTATCCTAAAGCTGTTCCGCTTGCTCTTGCCGAACGCATGAAGAAGGAACCTTTCCAAGTCAACATTTGGACGGGAGCTTCCACAGGTCCCGAACTTGACGGCGCACTTGCCGAAGTCAAAGGCATCAAACAGCGTCTGCCCTATCAAACGGACAGCAAACTTCGCCCCGAAATTAACGACGGCACAGTCGATTATCTCGATTTGCATTTGAGCGAATCCGCGCAGTTGACGCGCACGGGCTTTATCAAAAAGAAAATTGATTTTGCATTGGTTGAGGCTTGCGCCATAACCGAAGAGGGAAATTTAATCCCGACAACTTCGCTGGGCAACGCGGCAAGTTATGTTCAAAGTGCGGATACGGTTGTTGTCGAAGTCAATACCACACAGCCGCTTGAGCTTGAAGGTATGCATGACGTTTATGTTCCGCTTGACCCGCCCAATCGTCTGCCCATTCCGATTGTCCATGCCGACGACAGAATAGGCACAACTTTTATTCCCTGCACGCCCGACAAAATTAAATTCATTGTTCCATGCGACATAAAAGATCATACTCGCGACCTTTCGCCCATTGATGAAAACTCAAAAAAAATGGCGGCGTTTACTCTCGAACTTTTGAAAGCCGAAATTAAAGCGGGAAGAATGCCGAAAGGACTTTTGCCGCTTCAATCGGGCGTCGGCAACGTTGCAAATGCGGTTTTGGAAGGTTTTGTCGAAGGCGACATGAGCGATCTCGTTGTCTATACCGAAGTTATCCAAGACGCAATGCTTGATCTTATCGACGCGGGAAAATTGAAATTCGCAAGCGGAACGGCATTCAGCCCGTCGCCCGCCGGCATGGACAGATTTTATAAGGACATTGACAAATATCGCAAATACATTTTGCTCCGTCCCGAAGAAATTTCCAATTCGCCCGAAGTTGTCCACAGACTCGGCGTTATCGCCATGAATACCGCGCTTGAAGTCGACATTTACGGCAACATTAATTCGACGCATGTCACGGGAACAAAAATGATGAACGGCATCGGCGGAAGCGGCGACTTCGCCCGCAATGCTTATCTGACAATTTTCTACACGCCGTCAACCGCAAAAGGCGGAAAAATTTCTTCAATCGTTCCTATGTGTTCGCATATTGATCACACCGAACATGACGTTGACATTATCATTTCCGAATACGGCATTGCCGACCTGCGCGGCTTGGAGCCGAGAACTCGTGCGCTTGAAGTCATCAACAAATGCGCACATCCCGATTATCGTCCGCTTCTTCTCGATTATTACGAAAGAGCACTTGCCGCGACAAAGAAAGCGGCGACTCCGCATCTTCTCAACGAAGCATTGAGTTTCCATACTCGTTTCCTTGAGACAGGCGACATGCGCAAATAAAATTGATTAACTCGGCAATCGCTACGGGCGCGAAGGTAAAAGACATTTAAAAAGTGGTTAGTGGTTAGAGGTTAAGTGATAAGGAGAAATTAAAATGAACAGTTATCAAGAGGCAGTGACAAATCGCCGTTCGATTTACAAACTCGGCAGAGAAATTCCCGTCCTTCAGTCGCAAATTATCGCGGCGGTCGAGCGCATGACAAAAGACATTCCTACGCCGTTCAACATGCAATCGGCGCGTATCGTCGTGACAATGTTGGATCATCATGAAAACGTTTGGCAAATAACAAAATCCGCGCTTAAATCCATTCTTCCGCCGCTCAAATATGCAGAGACGGAGGCAAAACTCAACGGCTTCGAGGCGGCTTACGGCACGATTCTTTTCTTTGAATCCAGCAACATGATTAAGGCGATGCAGGATCAATTCCCGCTTTACAAAGACAATTTCCCCGGCTGGGCAATGCAGGCTAACGGCATGTTGCAATTCGCGATTTGGACGGCACTTGAGGATTTGGGATTGGGCGTCAACATTCAGCATTACAACCCGCTGATTGACGAAGACATCAGAAAAATCTTTGACTTGCCCGACAGCTGGGATCTCGTTGCGCAAATGGTTTTCGGCGAAAAATTGGAAGACCCGGCACCTGTTCCCAAAATCCCGACGGGTTCTCGCGTTAAGATTTTCAGAGAAGTTTAAAAGGCAATGAGGAATTAGGAATGAGGAATTAGTAATGGAGAGAATTTCAATTCCTAATTCATAATTCCTAATTCCTAATTAAATTTAGGAGGCTTAACGAAATGTTTAAAGTTCTTGGCGTTGATCATATCGGCATAGCGTCGACGAGTTTGACTGACGGCGAATTCTGGAAAGCACTCGGCTTGGAGTGCACGGGCGAAGAGACCGTTGCGGAGCAGAAAGTTACGACAGCTTTTTATCCCACAACCGCCGACAAACAACACGGCGAAATTGAATTGCTCGTGGCGAGCGAGGCGGGCAGTCCCATTGAAAAATTCATTGAGAAAAACGGTGGACGCGGCGGCATTCAACATATTGCACTGCGCGTTGACAATCTCGAAGCGGCTCTTGCCGATCTCAAAGAAAAAGGTATCAAACTCATTGACGAAAAACCGCGTAAAGGTGCGGGCGGCGCGTCCATTGCCTTTATTCACCCGAAGGCAACTCACGGCGTCCTCCTCGAACTCTGCCAACGATAGGAACTAGTAATTAGGAACTAGGAACGTAGTAGGGACGAGTAAAGTAGTTCCTAGTTCCTGGTTCCTAGTTCCTAAGCGACTGAAAGGAGCGTAATAAATGGCGACAGTTCAAGAAAAAATTGCCTTAATGCACTCCAAGAAGGAACATATTCTTCAAGGCGGCGGCAAGGCAAGAATTGATAAGCAACATGAAAAGGGCAAAATGACTGCTCGCGAACGTATTGAAATGTTCTTCGACGAGGGAACTTTCATTGAACTCGATATGTTCGTTAAGCATCGTTGTACAAATTTCGGACAGGATAAAAAAGATCTGCCCGGCGAAGGCGTCGTAACGGGTTACGGCACTGTTGACGGACGTTTGGTTTATGCTTTCGCGCAGGATTTCACTGTTGAAGGCGGCTCTCTCGGCGAAAAACACGCTCACAAAATCTGGAAAGTTATGGATTTGGCAATGAAAATGGGCGCACCTTTAATCGGCATAAACGATTCGGGCGGCGCACGCATTCAAGAGGCTGTTGACGCACTCAGCGGCTACGCGGGAATTTTCTTCCGCAACACGGCGGCGAGCGGCGTTATCCCGCAAATTTCCGTTATCATGGGTCCCTGCGCGGGCGGCGCGGTTTATTCCCCTGCCATTACCGATTTTATCTACATGGTAAAAAATACCAGCCAAATGTTCATCACGGGACCTGCGGTTATCAAATCGGTTACGGCGGAAGAAGTTACGGCTGAAGAACTCGGCGGCGCAATGACTCATAACAGTCGTTCGGGCGTTGCACATTTCGCGGCGGAGAACGAAAAAGATTGTATCGAACAAATTCGTTATCTGTTGAGTTTTCTGCCCAGCAACAATCTTGAAGATGCTCCGCTTGTCGAAACAGACGACGATCCCGACCGTCAAGACGAAGAATTAAATACGATTATCCCCGACAATCCCAACGCGCCTTACGACATGAAAGACGTTATCAGAATGATTGTCGACAACGGCGAGTTTTATGAAGTTCATCAACATTTCGCAACGAACATTATCACATGCTTTGCTCGCTTCGGCGGACGAAGTGTCGGCATTATCGCGAATCAACCTGCGGTAATGGCGGGCTGTCTCGACGTTGACGCTTCGGATAAATCTGCGCGGTTCATAAGATTTTGCGACGCCTTCAATCTGCCGCTCGTGAATCTCGTTGACGTTCCGGGATTTTTGCCGGGCGTTGACCAAGAATATAACGGCATAATTCGTCACGGCGCGAAAATGCTTTACGCTTATTCGGAGGCAACTGTTCCGAAAGTTACGGTTATCACGCGCAAAGCTTACGGCGGCTCTTATATCGCGATGTGCTGTCGCGAACTCGGCGCGGATCAAGTTATGGCTTGGCCTTCAGCTGAAATTGCGGTTATGGGACCTGCGGGTGCGGCGAATATCATTTTCCGCAAAGATCCCGAAAAGGACAAGAAAACTGCCGAATACGTCGAAGAATTTGCGACTCCTTACAAGGCGGCTGAACGCGGTTATGCAGATATGGTTATCGAGCCGAAAGAAACTCGTCCGCTTGTCATTACCGCGCTGAATGCTCTCGCCAGCAAACGCGAAGTCGGTCCCGCCAAAAAACATGGCAATATTCCGTTGTAAGGTTATAGGTTATGGGTTTTAGGTTTTAGTTGATGCCTTACACCTAAAACCTAAAACCTAAAACCTAAAACCTAAAACCTGACACCTAAGGAGGAATTCCTGTGGCAGAAAAAATTAAACCCGAAATAATCGCGGCTATCACGGCGGCTGTTCAAGCAATGTGCGGCGGCGGAAAAGTCGTTTCGGTTAAAATTAAACGCAATGAAACTTGGGCTCTCGCGTCCAAAATCAAACGCTGATAAATCTTGGAGGGAAAATTTCAATGGCAATGAAAAAATTTAACGTCACCGTGAACGGCACGACTTATGAAGTCGAAGTTGAAGAAGTAAAAGCGGCGGGCTCGGCTCCGAAAGCGGCTCCCGCTCCGAAGGCGACGGCTCCTGCTCCGGCACCCGCTCCAAAAGCGGCGGCTCCTGCAGCGGCTCCGAAAGTTGCGGCGGGCGCAGGCGAACATTCGATTGATGCTCCCATGCCCGGCAAAGTTATTAAACTCGTCGCCAACGAAGGGCAAGCCGTCAAAGCGGGCGATGTCCTTTTGATTCTCGAAGCAATGAAAATGCAGAACGAAATTACTGCCGACGCTGACGGCACGGTTAAAAAATTCAACGTCGCGGCGGGGCAATCCGTCAAAGCTCGCGAATCACTCGTTATTCTCGGCTAAAATTTTTCAACGACAATAAAAAGAGTGCGTCTCCGAATCAAAGGCGCACTCTATTTTTTTTAAGGTGACAAAATGGATTTTGAAAAAATTTTTAAAGCGTTCAAAGCGGCGCAGGCGTCCGATGATTTTGAAAAGCAAAGCGAAATTATCGCGCAGGTTCATGAA
>ERZ842401.402-NODE-402-length-62161-cov-48.183428_pt1 | contig 62161 bp, 30 predicted proteins | sample MGYA00521270_ERZ842401 | MGnify/ENA primary metagenome ERZ842401 (study PRJEB31892, sample SAMEA3878208) | bioreactor metagenome | biome: Moose rumen | place: Sweden | collected 2011-10 | study: EMG produced TPA metagenomics assembly of the PRJEB12797 data set...
TCTTCCTCATGCGCAGCAATTCGTATAATTCGAAAAATTCGTAGTCTTAAAAAAAGAATATCATTTGTATAAACTAAATTTGAGCAGTTACTTAGTAGTCTTTATTGTCTGTAGTCATATTCCGACTCATCGCCGAAGAGATAGCTGGGCTGATAGCCACCGCAGTCGATGACAATCTTCTCGAACACGATGCCTGGGTGGCGTGGATGCAGCGTCAACGTGTGCATGTCGGCGCTTTGTCCCACAGGCAGCTCGACCACCTTCTCGATGACGCGACGGGCAATGGTGGGATAGAACTCGGAGTACATGTAGGGCTGACGGTCGACGAGCGTCTTATTCATGTTGACCACCTGCGGTTCAGAGCCATCAAGACTGACTTCGTACTCATGGCCACCCACATTGAGGAAGTCGAGGGTCGACTTCACAACGACATGTACCTTCACCTTGCTTGTCCCCTCGGGCAGCGAGAAACGATAGCTCAGCGTGGCATCGCCCACGGGGGCGGTGTAGGGTGTCAGGGCCACGGCGCTGCGGGTGCGACCGTAGTCAGGGTAGATGCTCCACTGAGTGCCTTCGGCGGCATGGGCCTCGTAATAGTGTTCGGCCTCGATGGATACAAAGCCTGAAGAGTGATTGAAGTGGAACCCACCCCCAACCTCATTCCCGGCCAAAGGCTGCCTACCCGTAGCCTCATTCCCGGCCAAAGGCCGCCTACTCGTAGCCTCATTCCCGGCCAAAGGCCGCCTACCCGTAGCCTTTCCCGAGCGGGAGGGGAGTTTAGTTACCTTGGGAAGCGTCTCGTGGGGGAAGTTGTCATTCCACGACGTATAGCCGATGTGCTTCTGCGTCATGAAGCCGTCCCACTTGCCACCGCTCATCACCTTATTATAATAATGGCAGAGCAGGGAGTCGCGACGGAAACACTGCTCCACACGCTGCGCCCACTCGTTGGCGTCGGGACTGTTCTTTGCGGCCAAATAGTGGTTCATGGCCTGGGCGTAGTACATGTCGTAGAGGTTGGCCATGGCCTGCACGGGGAAGAGCACCGTCTGGCGATAGAAGTCGCGGGCCTCGGCAGGTATCTGTTCGAAGAGACGCAGGGCGCGAAGCTCCAGACGCTGGTAGTCGTCGGCCACCTGCTTCCATTCGCCAGTCTGCACGTTGTAGGTCTGGGCATCGAGCATCTCGGGGGTGACGCGGGCCATGTACTGGCAGTTGCGGTTGTAGATGGAGGCGGCCTCCTCAGCGGGGAAACCGCTGAGTACACTGGCGAAGAAGCGGCGGGTATGGTCGGTGATGGTCTGCGGGGTGTAGGCCTTGGGCTTCCAGGCCATATCCATGAAGAGCTGTATGGGGTATTCCATGGGCTTCAGGTCGCCCACGTTCAGGATCCACATGCGCTGAATGCCAAAGTCGTAGGCCAGCGACAGCTGCTCAAACATCTGCTGCGTCTGGGTGACGTTGATCCACTTCGAGTTGCGGGGGGCGCCCACGTAGTCAACGTGGTAGTAGATGCCCCATCCGCCTTTGTGGGCACGCTCCTTCTCGTTGATAGGCACACGACGGATGTCGCCCCAGTTGTCATCGCAGACGAGCATGATGACATCGTCGGGCACACGGAAGCCCGCATCGTAGTAATCCTGTACCTCCTTGTAGAGTGCCCACACCTGAGTGGTCTCAGAGGCTGGTCGGCCCGTGACATCCTTGATAATGCGGCGCTGGTTCTCCACGATGCGCTCCATCAGCCGGGTGTCGGTCTTCTCGCTCATGGCCTCGTCGCCATCGCCGCGCATGCCGATGGTCACCATATCGTCGGTGCCTTTCATGCGCTCGATGCCCTCACGAAAGAACTGGTCGAGCTTCGTCTGGTTGGTCTGATAGTTCCACGGCCCCCACTGCTTGCGGTGGCGGGCATACTCCTGATGGTTGCGGGCCATCGGCTCATGGTGGCTCGTGCCCATGATGATGCCCATGCGGTCGGCGGTCTTGCCGTTCTCAGGGTCGTCGGCATAGAAAGCCCAGCTCCACATGGCGGGCCAGAGCATATTGCCCTTCAGACGGAGAATCAGCTCGAAGACCTTCTCGTAGAAACGGTGGTCGCCATAGTTGGTGCCGAAGGTGTTCTTCACCCAGCCCGTCAGGCAGGGAGCCTCGTCGTTGAGAAACAGGCCGCGGAACTCCACGGCAGGCTCGCCGTCGGTATATTCGCCTGGCAGGGCAAAGAGCTGGTCGCGGTGCCGAACGGGCACGTCGGCCCACCAGTACCAAGGCGACACGCCTATCTGCTGCGACAGCTCGTAGATGCCGAACACCGTGCCGCGCTTGTCGCTGCCGGCAATGACCAGTTGTCGTCCGATGGTCTTGATGACATATTTCTCGCGCTTGCCCTTCAGGTCTTTTAGCAGCCCCTGCTTCACCCAGTGGTCTATCTGGGGGTTGCAGCCCACGGTGCCCACCACGATGGTGGCGGCCGTGCGGGTGGGGTCGTCGTAGCCCAGCCCCTTGTCGCCAAAGGCATAGCCAGCGCCCACCACGGCGGTGTTGCCCGTCACTCGCCAGAAGTCCTTGGCCAGCGACTGCACAGCCAGTTTCACACAAGAATGTTCCTTGTCGGACAGGTCGATGGTGGCCTTTGTCAGGTCAATGGCATCGGTCTGGGGAGTAGACGTGATGAAAGACTCAGCGGCCTGCACCACACAGAACGATGCAAGGGCCATGAGGAAGGAAAGAAAACGTTTCATATATGAGTTACTTATATTTCTATAGTTATTGTCTTTAGGTCACACGAACGCGAGCTGGTGCCGTAGAGCAGCTCGTACTTGCCAGGCTTCACACGCATGGTATTGGTCTCGGCATCCCAAAACTCGAAAGCTTTCTTCGTCTCAAGCAGAATCTGGCAGTTCTCGGTCTGCCCTGGTTCGGGTGTGACGTGGGCGAAGCCACGTAGTGACTTCAGCGGGCCGTCGGGGTCTTGCAGATTGCGTATGTAGACCTGCACGGTCTCCTGGCCATTGCGCCGCCCCGTGTTGGTGACAGGCACCACGAGCTTCATCTGTCGGCCGTTGTCTATCGTCGTCAGCTGGGCCTCGCCAATCTCGAACTGCGTGTAGCTCAGACCATAGCCGAAGGCAAAGAGCGGGTCGTCGAAGTAGCGGTAGGTGCGACCCTTCATGGAATAGTCTTCATAGTCGGGCAGCTGGGCGTCGTTCTTGTAGAAGGTGACGGGCAGTTTTCCGCTGGGGTTATAGTTGCCAAAGAGCACGTCGGCCACAGCGGTTCCGCCCTCCTGACCAGGATACCAGGCCTGAAGGATGGCATCGCAGGTCTCGGTCTCTGGCTCCAAGGCGATGGCCGAGCCGGAGCAGCAAACGAAGATGACGGTCTTGCCAGCCTGTTTCAGTGCCTTCAGGAAGTCGCGCTGCACCTTTGGCAATTCGATGCTGGTGCGGTCGCCGCCCTTGAAGCCCTCTATCTCGACGGGCATCTCCTCGCCTTCCAGTGCGGGCGAGATGCCACCCACGAAGATGACCTTGTCGATACCCTTCAGCTGCGCAATCATGGCGTCGTAGTCGATGGGCAGTTCCTTGGCGATATTGATCTTCAGGTCGGCATTATAAGTATGTACGTGAGAGAAGCGCACCTCAATCTGGTAGCTCTTGCCCTTCTCTGCTTGGATGACGGTGCGGTTAGGCGTGGTGCGCCAGATATGGTGGCGGTACTGCTGCACACCGTCGATGTAGAGTTCAAAGTGGCCACAGCCGTCGACGTTCACCACATACTCGCCCGGTTCCTGCGGGGTGAAGGTAGTTTCGTACTTGGCCGAAAAGCCTTCGAGGTTGACGCCCGGTGCAAAGTTGTGCATACCTGCCGTGGTGACGGCTACCGGCATGGTGTACCATTGTGTGGTAACGGGCTTGCCTGTTTGCGGGGATTTGCAATCCCAGCTGTTGTTCCAGAAGGTGCCCTTCAGGCCGCGCTTACCCTCGAAACTGCACTGCGAACCCATGAGGCAGTCCATCACCTTGTCGTAGGTAAGGTCGCAGCCCTTCAGGTATTTGAGATTTGAGGTTTGAGATTTGAGGTTTGAGGTTTGTCTGAGCTTCTCGCTCTTGACTTTCATCTTCTGGCAGATGCCGTCAAGGATGGTCACGGTGTGGTTGGGCATGCCGTTGTAGTTGCCCCACATCATCGGGGCATTGTCGGCATTGGGGCCGATGACGGCAAGCCTCTCTCTGTTGCCCTGAAGGGGCAGAACGTTCCCCTTGTTCTGCAGCAGCACAAGGGTTTTCTGGGCCATTTGATAAGATTGCCGGGCGTGCTCCTTGCAAGATAATGTCGAAGGGGGAACCTTCGACCACTCTACGAGCGACGGGTCGTCCATCTCGCCCAGGTCGAAGCGGCCTTCCAGCAAACGGATGACGTGCTTGTCGACTTCTGCCTCAGAGATGAGCCCGCGGCGCACGGCCTCGGGAATGCTCTTGTAGGCATAGCCGTAGCCGCACTCCACGTCGGTGCCGGCCAGCACAGCTTTCGCTGAGCCATGCACGGCATCGCTCGATGACTTGTGCGAGGTGTAGAAATCACTGACGGCACCGCAGTCGCTCACCACCAGATACTGGAAGCCCCACTCGTCGCGCAGAATCTGCTGGAGCAGGCGCTGCGAACCGCAGCAGGGGTCGTCGTCGAGCCGCTGGTAGGCACACATCACCTCGCGCACCTTCGCATCCTGCACCAGCGTCTTGAAGGCAGGCATGTAGGTCTCCCACAGGTCGCGGGGCGACACATCGGTAAGGTTGGCCGTGTGGCGGGTGTACTCAGGGCCGCTATGCACGGCATAGTGCTTGGCGCAGGCCCACAGTTTGCGGTACTTGCTGGTTTCAGGTCCCTGCAGACCTTTGACTACCGCCGTTCCCATCTCTGATGTCAGGTAGGGGTCTTCACCGTAAGTCTCCTGACCGCGTCCCCATCGCGGGTCACGGAAAATGTTCACGTTTGGCGTCCACACGCTGAGGCTATGGAACTTCTCGTCTTCGCCGCCATTGAGCATGCGTTGGTTGTATTGCGCACGAAACTCGGTCGAGGCAATGTCGAAGCACTTGTAGACCATGCCGGGAGCGAACGAGGCAGCCATAGCCACCGGCTCTGGGAACACCGTTACGTTGCCCATGTTGGCAGCGCCGTGCAGCGCCTCGCTCCACCAGTAGAACTTCTTGATGCCCAAGCGGGGAATGGCGGGGCTCTCGTCGAGCATCAGCTGCGCCTTCTCCTCCAAGGTGAGCCGCGAACAGAGGTCTACGGCGCGCTCGTGGGCAGACAACGCCGGGTTCTGATAGGGCAACGACTGAGCTGTGCTCGCCGTAAGCTGAGCAGCCACAAATGACAGACAGATAAGTATTCGTTTCATGTTATTCCTATTTTTGCCACAAAGTTACGAAGAATACGCCACATTGGTTTAATTATTTGTTGCACATGCTTTCGGCTTCGTCGCAAATAGCGGCAGGAAAGCCCTAAACATGCTGCTATATGGGATTTATTTACTAATTTTGCCCGTAGAACAGCCTATAACACAAGTATGAAACACTCCCTTATCACGTTTCTGCTCGCCATGCCCTTGATGGCTGAGGCACAGAACCCAATCATTCGCGACCAATTCGCAGCCGACCCTACCGCGCGCGTGTTTAATAACAAGGTGTATCTATACCCTTCGCACGACATCATGCCACCTGCGGGACAAAGGCAGGACTGGTTCTGTATGGCCGACTATCATGTCTTTTCCTCGGAGAACCTCACCGACTGGACCGACCACGGTGTTATTGTAACACAGGAGCAAGTGCCCTGGGGAAAGCCCGACGGCTACTCGATGTGGGCACCAGACTGCGTTGAGAAAGACGGCAAATACTATTTCTACTTCCCCAATGCGCCGCGCGAAGGTCGTGGGTTCGCCATCGGTGTGGCCACAGCCGACCGTCCTGAAGGGCCGTTCGTATGCGAAGCGGAACCTATCAAGGGGGTCATGGGCATTGATCCCTGTGTGCTGACCGACGATAATGGCCAGGCTTTCATCTACTGGAGCGGCATGGGACTTCGCGGTGCCCGGCTGAAAGACAACATGAAGGAAACAGAGGGAGCCCCTCTGCTCATGGAGGGTCTGCCCGACGGCTTCAAGGAAGGGCCGTTTGTCTTCAAGCGCGGCCCGTGGTACTACCTCACCTTCCCCTGGGTGCGCAAGGACGGCGGAACTGAGGCACTGGCCTACGCCATGTCGAAAAATCCTCTTGGCCCCTGGGACTTCAAAGGAATCTTCATGGCAGAGCACGCCAACGGATGCTGGACCAACCACCACTCGTTTGTGGAGTATCGGGGGCAGTGGTATCTGTTCTACCACACCAACTTCTTCTCGCCGGGCGACGACAAGCGCCGATCGCCCTGCATAGAGCGCGTGACATTCAATGCCGACGGCACCATCCAGGAGGTAAAGCAGACCATGCGCGGCGTAGGCATCAACCAAGCCACGGAGAAGATAGAGACCGACCGCTACAGCTCGGCCAGCGAAGGTGTAACCATCGCCTATGCCAATACGGCTGTCACCACACGCGGCGGCTGTGCCAACCTGCCTGGCCAAGGCAGCTGGCTGCGATATGACGGTGTGGACTTCAGCAGCATCTACGATGGCTACCTCGTGGTGAGCGCCAAGGCCGACGCCAACACCGAGTTCTGCATACGCGAGAAGTCGCCCAAGGGCAAGATCATAGCCAAGGTAGCGATGACCGTCAAGAGCGAGCAAGGCCCCTTCCGCCGCGACCAGAGTGGGCAGTGGCTCACGCTGACGGCCCCGCTGGACTACACGCCGAAGGGCGTGAGCGACCTTGTTATCACTTGCGAGGGGGCACCCGTCAGTATAGACTGGCTGCAGTTCAAGAACCGTCCCAAGTACTTCGCTCCCGTTTTGCCCAGCACACAGCCATCACATCCCGATGACCAGGGCTTCATACGCCGCTGGATGCTCTTAGAGCCTATCAAGCAGGACATCCGCTCGAATGTCATCTTCACCGACAGCTGGTTGCGCGAAGCCTTTGCCAAGACCTACTTCAAAAATCAGCTAACCATCCTGCCGAAGGACGGTCAGACGGTGAAGGTAGGCGGGCAGACGCTGGCCTGGCATGCACTGGACAGCGAAAACTACAATGTGAAGCTGTTTCGTTTTGCCGAGCGGTGGGGCCAACAGACCTATGGCTCGCTGTTCTGGGCCGTCACCATCATCGACAGCCCAGAAGAGCAGACAGGTGTACGGCTGGCCGCAGGCAGCAACGGGGCCTCGATGTGGTGGCTCAACGGCGAAGAGGTGCTGCTGCTCGAAGGCGACCGACGTATGGTTGAGGACGACGGCATGTCTGCCCGCCTGACGCTGAAGAAGGGGCGCAACGTGCTGCGCTGCGCTGTCATCAACGGCCCAGGCCTCAGCGACATGTGTGTCCGACTGCTCGATCAGGACGGAAAGCCCATATCGAATTACCTATTAACAACTGCGAAATAACGTAATAACACCATTAAAACGCCATTAAAACGTCCTATAAAATCCAGAAGAACATGAACACGAAACAACTGTTAGGCATATCATTCATCGTTTATCACTTGTCATATAGCAGCGCAGCTGCGCAGGTAGGTGCACCATATATACACGACCCATCGACCATCGCCGAGTGCGACGGCAAATACTACACGTTCGGCACTGGCGGTGGCGGACTCATCTCACACAACGGGTGGTCGTGGCACAGCGGTGCCGAACGCCCTGGAGGCGGAGCGGCACCCGACGTGCTGAAGATAGACAACCGCTATCTCTGCATCTACGGTGCTACTGGCGGCGGTCTGGGTGGTGGCCACAACGGCCGCATTCTGACCATGTGGAACAAGACACTCGACCCCAAGTCGCCTGACTTCCAGTGGTCTGCCCCCATAGAAGTGGCCAGCAGCGACGGCATGGAAGACCAGGACGCCATTGACCCATGCCTGCTGCTCGACCCCACTACGGGTCGTCTGTGGTGCAGCTACGGTACCTACTTCGGCAGCATCCGACTTATAGAGTTAGACCCCAAGACAGGCGCCCGCATGAAAGGCAACAAGGAGAAAGATATTGCCATCGACTGCGAGGCCACCGACCTTATCTACCGCGACGGCTGGTACTACTTGCTGGGCACCCACGGCACCTGCTGCGACGGTGTGAACTCGACATACAACATTGTCGTAGGCCGCTCGCGCAACGTCGAAGGCCCCTACATGGACAATGTGGGGCGCGACATGCTGCACGGCGGCGGACGCATGGTCATCGCTGCCGGCGACCGTGTGTGCGGCCCCGGCCATTTCGGCCGCACCGTCGTCGACGAGGGCGTGGAGATCATGTCGTGTCACTATGAGGCCGACTTCGACCAGGGCGGTCGCTCCGTGCTCGGCATACGCCCGCTGCTCTGGAAGAACAGCTGGCCCGTGGCTGGCGAGCGTTTCAAGGAAGGCGTCTACGAGATTGAGAGCGAGCGACGCGGCTACTCGCTGGAGCTGGCCGTCGACTTTGTGCGCATGAAACAAGAGCGCGAGCGCTTCTGGCAGATAGACACTACCAAGGCCGTAGTACCCATTGCCAGCCAGACGCTGGCCGACATTGAGGGAACGTGGCCAAAGGGCGAACTGTCCGTGCGCTGCGGCGACTACATGTTCCGCCCCTGGCAACACTGGCAAGTGACACCTGTGCCACAGCGCGGCGGCACCCTCTGCGGGCCGCTCTATGTCATACGCATTGCCGGCACTAACCGCGCCCTGACGGCCACAGAGAAGCTGGAGGTGGTCACCCGCGAACTGTCCGACCAGGACAGCCAGCTCTGGCGCATCGAACAGCTGACCGACGGCACCTTCCGCCTGATGCCTTACGCCATTCCCGGGCAAGAAGGGCCGAACACCCGCTACTGTCTCTACTCTGCCGGCGACAGCACACCCACCTTGGCACCATACGACTTCAGCAGCGACAACTCCAAGTGGAACCTGCGCGTCCAATAGCTGCATATCTCACACAACGAGAAAGCCCTCCCAAGTTGCAGGCTGCAACCTGAGAGGGCTTTCTCGTTGGCTTCGTGTGGCGTTACTTCACCATCACCTTACGGGTGGAGCCATCGGCATCGACCACGATATTCAGTCCGCGCTGCATCGACCTAAGCAGACGGCCATCGGGGCTATAGATACCCACGGGCTGGCGGTGCTGGGCCATGACAGGTTCGAGGCCCGAGGTGACAACCCTGTTCACCTGACTGTTCACGAGCAGGAACTCATGGTAGCCGCCCGTCGTAGTCTCGTCAGTATAGCTGATGACGTACTTGCCTTTCTGGCTGATGGTGAACAACAGCTCGCGCGAAACGGTCGAACTGAGGTTAGCCGCCGTGCTGCCATTGGCATTGGGCGAAGCGGTGAGCACAGCCGAGGTGGCCACGGCATTGCCACTGGTCAGGTCGACAATCTGCGCCTTGTACTTGGGACTCTCCTTCCAGGCTGCCATGGCATACGTCAGCTTATAGTCGCCAGGCTCCAGAATCATCGGATAGGCCGTCTGCCTGCCGTACTCGGCACTGCCGTTGCGCCAGTAGAGAGCCTTGCCCTGATAGCCGGTGAAGCCCTGGAACAGACGTGCTCCTGCGCTGAAAGTATTAGGATACTCGTGTACTTCGCTGTTCTCCTGCACGCAACGCCATCCCGGGGGCAGTGTGCCACTGAGCACATTGGAGAGGTCGAACTTATAGGCCACCGACATGTCGGCAAACACGGGCTGTATGGTCACATTGTCATCGGGCATGACAAAGGTTATCTCGTCGGCGTCGCCCACGGCAATGGTCTTGGCCATAGTATAGTAGACCGAGTTGACTATGCGCAGTTCCTTAAGTTGACAACCTGCATCGGGATGGGCGGTAAGCGTCACCACCTGGCCTTCGGCAGCCTCGGTCACGTCGGCCGTCACGTTGCCGTGCTCGGCATCACGAATGGTGACGAGGAACTTCTCGGCGGGTGTCTCGGCTGGCATGTAGATGACCTGATCGATAACCATGCCCGTAGCACCCGTATTGGTGATAATCAGGTTGTTGGTGCCGGCGTTCAGCGTGGTGCTGACCTTCAGCTTGCGCCAGTCGTTCTTGGCCACCTTTTCGCAGTTCAGGGTCTGTGCGACGCCGTTTACGGTCACCTTCACACTGCCAACCTTCGCAGTGTTGCAATAGCGTATCAGTATGTCGTAGTCGCCGCCCGCGGCCAGCTTCAGCTGGTGGCGCAGTGCAGCCGCCGTATTGGTGCCCATCTCCACATAGCCCATGCCGGCAAACTCGTTGTAGTCCTGTGCCCACCAGCCCGAATGGGTCAGTGCCACACTCTTCACGCTCTTATAGTCCATGTTCTCAGCCTCGATGACAATAGGGCCAACGAAGGGCTGCGGCTGCTGTGGCTCGGCGAGTGGCTGCGTGGTTATCTCAGGCTCGGCAACAGCAGAACGGTCCTTGTCGCCCGTGCAGTTCAGGGTGAGTGTCACAGGCCCCATGTGCTTCACGTTCACGGTATAAGTCTTGGCCTCAGCATCATAGTTGGCTGTGACCGAGGCCGTTTGGCCCGTGGCGCCGGTGGTGTGGCGTGTCATCTTGTTCGAAGGCTGCTCAGTGACTCCCGTTACCACGATAATGTCGGTCTGTGCAGCGGTAGAGTCGCTGCGATAGTTGTTCAGATAGAAGTCGATGTGATCGGCATACTCACGTATCAGACCGCTGCTGAGCTTGCCATAGGTGAGCTTCAGCGAGTCGCAGGTGTTGTACTGCAGGGGTATGTCGCCCTGTGCCTTCTTGTTCTTGTTAAGATAGGTGTACGGGGTATAGGTAACCAGCTGGTTGCGATAGCGGTTGACGTAGAGGTCGCCCTTCGAGACCTCAGGATACTGCTCGTTGAAGTCGGCCACCTTCTTGGCCAGCGACCCCCAACGGGTGCTGTAGGCCGACTTCTTCACCTGCACAGGAATGCTCTTGGCAATGTCGTCGTAGAAGGCGATGACCAGTGGTATTGTGCCATAGCGTCCGGTGCTCTTGAAGTAGCAGAAGTTATCCATCCACTGACCGTTGCCCCGGTTGAAGGGGTCGGTCTGCTTGTAAAGGCCGTCGTAGAGGTCGCCCCAAGCGGCAAAACGCTGCTCGTCTGTACCACTGCTGACGTTGTTCTGCACGGCAATCTTTATCTTGCCCACCACCTCTTCGCGTGTGGGTATATACATGGTACCGTTGATGATCTGGCGGAACATATCCATCCATACGCCCTTGAAGTTGGGAAAGCAACCCCAGTTGCGACGGGTGTAACCATCGACAGTCGAGTTGCTCAGGTTCTGGAAGTCCTCGGTCCAGATAAGTTCAGGGCCGTCCCACACGGCACCACCGTTCACGCAAGTCTGTTCCATCACCGTGCCGATACCGGCTGAGCCAGGATATTTCTTGCCGTGGTTTTCGCCCAGGATGGCATCGAGGGCACCGTTGTAGCCGCAGTTGTCGTAGCGCACGCCGTAGTTCTTGGCCAGACCGCTGACAAAGGGACCGAAGGTTACGCTCTCGTTGTTGTACCAGCAGCTGCTCGTGGTGTACTTATAGAGCCACAAGATGGCCTCGGGATAGTCGCGACAGGCCTTCAGCAGGTCGGTGTTGCGCTTCATCATGCCCATGGGGTTGAGCGGATGGCTCCACACGTTGCCGCAGAAGCTGACAGTGAGGAACCCTCCATACTTGTGGTGCATGGGCACAAGCTTGGCAAACAGAGCCAGACGCGAGGTCTGCGAGCTGCTGCTCTCGTTGCCGGCAACGTCGAAGCCCCAGAACTGCTCGGCATAGTTCCAGCCGAGGAAGTTGGGGTAGGTCTTGAAGAAGTACTCGAAGGTCTCCAGGTCATTGTCCTGGATGTGGGTGTGCCCGCCCGAAGCAGGCTGACATGTGAACCACATGCCGTTCTGCTGGCATACCGAGGCCCACGATTTATAAGTACGCACGGCACAACGCGGCATACGATACATCTTCGTCGTCTCGTCGAACTGGCACGAGAGCGAGAGGTTCATGCACACGAAGGGCCTGATGTCGGCGGGAATCAGGTCGATAATCTTCTGCGGGTCGGCAGAGTTCCATACGTCGACGTGAACGAGCCACAGCGGATGCTGACTGTCTACGGGGCGTCGCTGCTGGGCAGCAAGACTGCTAAATGTTAAATGACCGCTCGGCCCAAAGCCGCTTGCAAGGCAAGAAATGACAAATGATAAACAGAGTAATACTCGCTTCATAACATTTTTGGTTTTAGTGATTATGGGTGCAAAGTTACTATTTTTCCCTCGGCAGGACTTTTCAATATGTTTCAAATGTATTAATTACTGTTAAGCACTTTTCTTATTTATCGCAGAATAGCAGCTTTTTGTCATTTTTGTAGTATCTTTGCGACAAGCTAACCAAAAACAGATGATTATGAGCGACAACGAGTTCAACAAGGGTAGGCGCGAGTTTCTGCGGCGACTGGGCATAGGAGCAGGTTCAGCCATGGCACTGATGGCCCTGGAGCCTTTCGGCGCACTGGCCAGCACGATGCAGCGCGCCGAGAAGAAGCCCTCGGACGGCGACAACCACATGACCTATCGCGTGCAGCACGGGTCGGGCCAGCAGGTGTCGCTGTTGGGCTTCGGCATGATGCGACTGCCCAACAACCAAGAGCAGGTGAACGAACTGGTAGACTATGCCATGGCCCACGGCGTGAACTACTACGACACGGCGCCTATGTATATGGGCGGACAGTCGGAAGTGCTCACGGGCAACGCGCTGAGCCGTCACCCCCGCAAGGACTATTGCATAGCCACGAAAATGTCGAACCAGAACCGCCGTCTCTGGTCGTTCGACGAGTCGAAGCGCATGTACGAGCAGTCGATGGAACGACTGAAGACCGACTACATAGATTACTATCTGCTGCACAGCATCGGAGGCGGCATGGAGACGCTGAAAGGCCGCTTCCTGGACAACGGCCTGCTCGACTTCCTGCTGAAGGAGCGCCAGGCCGGGCGCATCAAGCACCTGGGATTCTCCTATCATGGCGACGTGCGCGATTTCGACTGGCTGCTCGACCACCATGAGCAGTACCACTGGGACTTCGTTCAGATACAGATGAACTTCCTCGACTGGCGACATGCCTCGCTCCGCGGCGGGCGAAGGTCTGATGCCGATGCCGAATACCTATATGAGAAACTTGAGAAACTGGGCATCCAGTGCGTCATCATGGAACCGCTGCGCGGCGGCGCCTTTGGCCGCATGGCCGAAGAGCTGACCAGCCAGCTGCGCGCCGTGCGCCCCGACGACAGCCCGGTCCGCTGGGCCTTCCGCTGGGTGGGCAGCTATCCCAACGTGCTGACCACGCTGAGCGGCATGAACCGCATGGATCACCTGAAGGAGAACGTGGCCACCTTCTCGCCCCTCGACCCCTGCACCGAGGCCGAGAACCGCCTGCTGGCCAACATTGCCGACCAGATGTCGGGCTTCCCCACCATTCCCTGCACCACCTGCGCCTACTGCATGCCCTGCCCCTTCGGCGTCGACATTCCCGGCAACTTCGCCTACTATAACGAGGCGGTGAACAGTCATGTGCTGCCCCTGCCCGACCGTTCAGCTGCTAATTACGACGAGCGCCAGCAGCTCTTCGTCGACGGCTACCGCAAGGCCCTGCCCGACGAGAAGAAGTGGGCGCGCCAGTGCCAGGACTGCGAAGAATGTCTCGCCAAGTGTCCGCAGCAGATACGCATCCCCAACCAGATGGTCCGCATCGTGGAGACTCTGCGGAAGCGATAAAATTTTAGGCACGGAATCCCGTGCCTAAAATTTTGCTATTCTCACATCGTAGGTATCGGCCTCGCGCCCCAGCAGGAACTTGTCGATGAAAGCCTGCACCTCAGGCCATTGTTGTTCGGGCAACTGACAGTGGGGATGACCGCCCACGATGCTCCAGCCCATACGGTCGGCAATGCCGAAGCGTTCCCACACACGGCGGGCTGCCTGGGCCGAGGGCAACATAGCCTCGTCGGCCAGCCACTTATAGTCGGGATTGCCCAGCAGCAGAAGGGCACGCGGACAGACCATCGCACAGAGCTCGTGCTGGTCGTAGGGCAGGCGATAGATGCTATCGCCGCGGAAGGTCTCGCGCTGGCTCTCCAAGAACCAGTGGTAGTCAGTACGATCCATGCTCTCTACGTCCTGCAAGGTGTGCGACACGCGCCATGCCGCTGCACCGCCCCCGCCAGGTTCCTGGGCGATGGTCAGGCAGACGCGCTCGTCGAAGGCCCCACAGTAGAGGGCCATCTTGCCCGCATAGGAGCAGCCCGTCACGCCGATGTGCGCCATGTCAATCTTTGTTCGCTCCGGCCCCAGTTGCTGAAGGCCGTCAATCAGTCGGCTCAGTCCCCATGCCCACTGGCTATAGGCCCCATTGTCCTTCAGCGCGGGATAGAGGCGGTCGAAGGGGTGTTCGCCCCGCTCATGATGCTTGCGCCACTGCGAATAGTCGTTCACCTGTGCTTCATGGAAGGTCATGCGGGCGATGGGGCAGTCGGTGAAGAGCTGCCGGGGAAGCGAGATGCCACTGGTGCCGATCATGAGGGCGTAGGGAGCAGCACCCGAGTCGGGGTAATGGATGGTGGAGCGCAACGTCAGCGTCTCACCGCCGACGGTCACTTCGACCACCAGCGTGTCTTCCTCCATACGGGCCTTCACCTGCTCAGGACTGACGGCGGGCTTCTCGCCGATGCCGTAGTGCTGAATCATCGCGCCAATCTCCGCCCGTCGGCGCGACCAGTCGGCATAGCCGTCAACTCCCAGCAAAGGGTCGGGCAGCTCGCGGATAACGGGCAGCGAGTCAACAGGCGGCAGCGACGGCAGCAGATAGTCTGCCCCCGTGTTTTCAATCGGGAAGCACAAAGGCATTCTCACGCTCGCGTCAGACTGCGGTCTCGCCTCAACGCATGCCAGTAGTATCACGAAAAGAAGTATCAGTCGTTTCATGGGTGAATTGCTGTTTTTCTTACATTCAATAAAGAAAGCAGCAGGGACATTTTTTCAATATACATTTTTTGAATTTTGTCATCTACTTACTTTTACGAAGTTTTACAGAAGAGCAGAAACTTTTCAAGAGAGGACCATACTTTTTCATCTCTGCATTACTCATGCCTCTGGCATCATCACTGAGGCGAACAAACGTTCCATCCTTATTTTGCTTCCACACCTGCACATGAACAACTCCCTTGGCAAAAGTCCTTCCATCAGAATTCTTGTGAACATAGATGTCCTTTTACTCCGTTGACAGTCCTTGCTGGAGCTATAGACACATATTCAGAACGCCTTCCTTTTTCGTCGCGTGAGAAAAAATCAGCTCCGTTTCCCATTTTCTATAATGTCATAGTTACGTTCATAGTTAATCACACTATAGTCGCACTCGCGCAACCAATCCCACAGGGTAAGGTCTCTTTCAATGAAACCAAGCTCTTTAAGATTCAGAGCCAATGCTTCAGAGAGATTCAATAGAAGCCCTTCTGAGTTTGCGGTCGCCTGTCAGCAACACATACTTGTTCTGCTTGGCGTAGTACCATACCGAACAATCTGCTATCGAGACATTAGTCTTTCCTTCGTGAAAAGCTTTCAACTGGCCGATGGCAATCAGATCTTTACCTTCCAGCGTTGGAATATGCAGCCTGCCGTCTTGTCTGTACTTGCCCACGATGTCGCTTTGCCCCTCTTTGGTTAGCTCGAGCATCACCAAATCTGTGGTATAGACCTCCCATGGAAGAGAGAAGAACTCGTCCAGCAGCCCAACGCTTAACAGGTCGATGAATACGTTTGTGTCGTTTACAACTATCTTTTTCATCAAACCACATTAAGATGTTTACGGACATCGCTGATTGTAGAATGGAGCAGGCTTGCAGCCTTCGAGGTACTTATCAAGTCTTTGGCAGCTGCGGCATACACCATCGTCACGAACTTAGTGGAGAATTCTTCCTTATAGCGACTTTCCTCCACGTACTTCTTCAGTGTTTCATTCTGGTTCTTGCGGATGAAATAGCTCTTGTATTTGCTATCGCTAATGACACCTATCTCGTTCAATTTGTACATAATGGCATCTATCGATATGCCATAAACCATCTGTAACTGCCTTAGTTCCGAGGTGGAAATTTTCTCGCCAGGGCGGAACAAGCCTCGCAGCGTTTCCGATGGCAATAGCATTTCGCTGGCAAAAACGTTGCAGAGATTCTCCTTCTCCCGTAAAGTCAAGTTTGAAGCGAACCGCTTATTAAATAATAGGTGCCCTAACTCATGAAAAGCAGTAAAGCGCCGACGCTCCACATGTTCCTGACAACGATTGAGCACCACGACGAGGTGTTTATCATTGACAACACCACTCACGCCGTCGAATTCCTTTGGGGCTTCAGTGCAAATAACCTTAATACCGTGGGTTTCCAATACATCTTGCACATTTCCGATGGCATCTTGTCCTAACTGCCAGTCACTCCTTAGTTTAACAGCAAGTTCCCTCATTTGTGCAGCAGTAGAAAGCATTTCCCCCTCGAAAGGAATAATCACGGTTTTCTCTTTACCAAGAATCTTCTCTACCTCCAAATAACGCTCCACCTCGTCTTGAATGCGAACTTTCAGGGCACTGACATCCTTGGCGCTGGTATCAGACTTTTTCCTAAACGACACTTGAAAATTCTCCAAGTCGAAAGTGAACGGGCGGAAGAAATAGTCTGCATCCACATCCAATGCGGTTGCTAAAGCTATCAACACCGTGCTGTTGGGCATCATCTTGGCAGCTTCATACTTTGAGATGGACTGCTTGGTCACCAAGCCACCAATTTTTGCAGCAAGCTGATCCATGGACATTTTCTGCAATATCCGAGCCTGCTTCAGTCGCTGTGCGAAAATCTTTAATATATCTGCCATAAGCATAAAAGTTATTCGTTGACAAAATTACGAAAATTATTCAAATATCAACCAGTAATTTGCTAAATTCTTCGTACAAGATTGACTTTTAACTTTTATTTAGACAGCATAAACACCATTTGGTCAATTATTGATACAATTTGAATAGTTCAGCAATACATTAGCTCTCTGTAAACTCGTTCTCCAAAGGGAATCCATATGCCTCCATCACGGCATGGTCATTCTGCTGGTGGGCTTTACGGAGTTCTACGGGCAGCGTCAGCTCGTCGTAGAGGTCGGCAAGCAATGAGTCGGGATAATGGCACGCATCCATGCCATGTGAACATTCGAGTTGTTCATGGGAATGGTCTACTTCTCCATTGAGGAAGTAAGACGAACCTTAAAGGTAGCTATCGACTTCTATAACAAGAGGGTCCGCATATGAGCCTATACTGGAGAACACCAGCTGAAGCAGCCTCTGTACGGGTGAATTGGAGAAGAAATGGGGCAGTCACAGAGAAAATGCCACCAAAGCCTTGACTGCATGAAATATGATTCGTAACTTTGCGGCGACCCAAGAAGCTGGTCCTGTTATGGCAGGACCAGCTTCTTGGGTTATAGTTTTATGGTTAAGAGTTGATAGAGCTATTTCTTGAACAGATGGGGTATGAACTCGTGGAGACCGCGACGCCAGGTGAGCCACTCGTGACCCGTGCCCTGCGACTCGGAGAAGTGGACGTTGATGCCCATCTGCTGCAGACTCTCGGCCAAGGGCTGACCCTTGATGAAGTCGTCGCTGCCCCAGTTCATATAGAAGTAGTGTATCTGCTTGTTGAACGTCTCGGCATCGGCAAAGACCCCGTTGTAGGCGGTCTTCACGTCGAGCCCGAAGATGGCACCGCTGAAGGCACCCATCCAGGCAAACTTGTCGAGGTTCTGCAAGACCACGTCGAACGTCTGATGACCGCCCCATGACAGTCCGGCCATAGCGCGGTGCTCGCGGTCGGCCTTGGTACGGAAGTTCTGGTCGATGTAGGGGATGAGGTCATTCAGTAGCACAGGATAGAACGAAGCACCATACTCGCTACGGCCCGCACGGTTATCACCGCCCTTGAAAGGCGCCTTGATGTCGCCGCTCTCCATCACCACTATCATCGGCACGGCCTCGCCGCGATGGATGGCGTTGTCCATGATGTGCTGCATGTGTCCTTGTTTCGACCAGCCTGTCTCGTCCTCGCCCATGCCGTGCTGAAGATAGAGTACAGGGTAGCGTTTCTTGCCCTGCTCATAGTCGGCAGGGGTATAGACCAAGGCGTGACGCCAGACTATTTTACTATTTGACGATTTTCCATTTACGACTTGGGCATCGTGGGCAGATGGATAGTAGATGCTGCGCACCTGACCTGCGGGCACGCCCTGCTGCGGACGGTAGTAGTCGCCCTCGGGACCTTCGGGCACCTCGATGCCGCCGGCCTGGCGGTGGCAACCAAAGAAGGTCTCGGTGGCAGGATCAACAAAAGTCTGTCCACCGATGTTGATGAAGTAGTAATGGAAGCCCACAGGCAGCGGTTCGCTCACGGCGCACCACGTACCATGCTCGTCGCGACGCATGTCGTACTTCTTACCACAGACGTCTACCTGTACCTGGTTGGCCTGCGGGGCACTTACACGGAAGTAGGCACGGCGCTCGCTGTCTACCTTCGGAAACTCATTGCCCGGCACGGTGGTCGCGGCAGTCTTGGCGTCGGCAGGCACGGCAAACGGAGTCTTAACCTGATAGCCCAGAAGGGCCAGCATCTTCTCGCCATAGCGACGGCCCAACTCGCGATAGCCCGGAGCGTCGAAGTGCAGGTTGTCGGGACCGTTGGTGCAGCCCGTCGACGACACCACTTGGGCGGTGTGCAGCGTCTTGGGCAACTCCTGTATCTGACGGTTCATGGCTATGCACTGACCCTTGCCGTCGGCCTGCACCACCTCGCCGGCCAGCAGAGGCACCTCTTCGGGCTTCAGCTGAAGGTCGCCCAACAGACGGTCGTAAACCTTCTGCACCATGCCGGCCCAACGGGGGTCGCCCGTATTCGACTCGCCCTGATGCATCAGCACGCCCTTGATGACACCGTCCTGCTGGGCCTTGCGGGCCAGTGTGACGAGGCGTTCATAGGGATTATTGCCATAGGCAGCCAACATGCCCTTCATCCAGCCAGGGGCTGTCTTCACATAGTTGGCAATGCTGTCGGGCATGAAGCCCTGTATGTGTATTCCGCCAATGGCCACGTGGATGACACCCACACGGACATTCTCGGGCAGTCCCTGTATCATCGTGCGACCGAAGTAGTCGGCTGGGGTAAGGCCTGTGTTAGGGCGACACAGCGGGGGCACAGCCTCGCACCACTCGCCCATCGTGCGGCCTCGCTGTGGGTCGTCGACGGCAGGCATGAGCAGGAAGCGCGGACCTGGGCTTACGAGGTCTTGCGCCTCGGGCCGTGCGGCTCCCTCCATGTTTGACTGTCCGAAACAGAGGAAGATATAGAAGTTGGGGTCTACGGCAGCACCCACATGGCACAGGGGCATGACGGTCATCGCTACTGCTATCAATTGTCTAAGCTTCATAGTTTGAGTATTATGGTTGATTACTATTTCTTCAGAATCTTCTTTCCACCGACAACGTAGAGACCGCTGGGTAGCGTGCTCCACTGCTCCATGGTACCCACCTTCATGCCCTGCAGAGTGAAGACGGCAGTGCTGACAACAGACGGCTGGGCTTTCGGCAGGCTGACATCATGCAGACCAGTGGCAGCATCGACGGTGCAGAAGGTGAAGTAGACCGGGTCTTCGTATTTGGCAGGCCCATTGTCGTGCAGGTAGAGACCTGTGCCCACGTTGCGCAGGCTGAAGCCGTGCCCTTCGACATACTGTATGTCCCACACGGCACCGTTCTTGAAATCCTGCCCGTTCTGATTGTTCAGACCGAGGATAAAGCTGCAGTCCTGTGCGGCGGGCTGCGTGTTCAGGTAGCCAGGACTGCCCCAGATGGTATAGGCAGTGCCGTCGACCTTCAGCAGACGCAGCAGATAGTAGTTGCGCACACTGACGTCGGTGCTGTGCGCCAGGCTCTCCAGCTTGAAGTAGTAGCCCACCACACTGTTGCTGAAGGCAGTGGCGTAGTTGGCGAAGCCCAGGTTCTGGTTGTCTGAGCAATAGAAAGCCTTGCCCTGCTCGCCACTGACGATGGTGAACGGCTGCCCACTGGTGAGCTGTGCCAGATCGGTGAACACCTTGCTGCCATAGTCTTCGTAGGCAGTGAACGATGCCAGACGCTCGTACTTGCTGCCGTCGGTGGTATGGACCACGGCCTTCAGGTTATACTTGGCCTTATTGGCGGGTGTGTACTCCACCATGTAAGGCGCCTCGGTCAGCGTCTGCTGGAGGATGTTGTTCACGTAGAAATCAATGTGGTCGATGGTCTTGGTGAGCATCTTCGCACGCACCTCGATGCTGGTGGGCTTGCCAGTGGGCACACGCAGGGCGGCCGGCTTAACATAGACCGAAGCCTCCTTCACCATGCCGGGGAAGGGACTCTTGGCCTGCAGCGCCTTGTCGGTCTGCATGTATTCGCGCAGCCACGTCATGGCGGGACGGTCTTGCCCATTCCTTATCAGGCCCGACGTTCCGTCGGTGACCCATGTCTCGCCGTAGATATACCCCCAAAGAGTAACACCGGCACAGTAGCTGGCTTCCCACATCACGGGTATCTGCTCCTTATAGCGCTGCAGCTGGTAGTTGTCGTCGGCCGATGCAATGTCGTACTCGGTGATATACATAGGCATCTTGAGCGCATTCTGTATCTTGGTCATCGAATTCTTGAAGGTGGTAAGGCTGCAGTCGGTAAGATCGTGCGACTGGCATCCGTAGGCATCGATGGGCGCACCGGCGTCGCGCAACTTGGTGACGAGGTCGATAAACTGGTCCGTATTCCACTGGAACGTGTTATAGTCATTGTAGATAAGAATGGCGTTCGGCCAGCGTTCGTATGCCATTTCAAAGGCTTTTATAATCCAGTCGTAGCCCGTTACGCCGTCGCCTCCGAGCGCATCCTTATAAGGAGCGGGAGCATGACCGGGAATAGCCTCGTTGACCACGTCGATGAGCTTCAGGTCGGGATAGCGCTTCTTCACGGCGTCCATCCATTCGGTCAGCGCTTTCAGCTGCTGCTCCTTCGAGAGGTTGTCCATCCACTTGGGATACTGCGACCCCCATACCAGTGTATGAAACTTAAAGGGAAACTTATGGGTCTTGGCATAGTTATAGATTCGGTCGCAGTTGGTCCAGCTGAAGCTGCCTCGACTCCAGCCCTCTATCTGGTCCCACTTCGACTCGTTCTCTGGGGTAATCTGGTTCCACAGCTGGTAGAACTTCTCCGTACCATAGTCTATCTGGTAGCTGGTGGTGATGTTGCCAAGAAACTTGTCGGGGTTCTGTGCCAACTGTGCGCGTGTGCCGTGGGAGAGCAGCACGCCAAGAATCGTGAGTAATAGTGTTCGTTTCATTGATTTTTCGTATATAATTTAGGTTTCACTCCTTATCCGTCTACTTCATCTTCTTGTTCTTCTCCAGCGTCCAGCCATCGCGCTTGGCCAGTTCGCAGTCCTTGCCCACAAACATGCGGGCAGCCTGCTGGTCGCCCTTCAGCTGCCACTGCAGCCATGCCAGAGCCACCACGCTAAACTCGCCACCATGAGGCTGGCGATAGGTTCCGCCGTGACCCACGGGATAGTTGGCCGCACAGGCAGGCACATGCTTGATGAGATGGAAGTCGTCCATGCCGTTCTCATAGGCAATGTCTTCCTTGCCGCCGAGGATATAGATGACGGGCGTATGGATTTCCTTCAGCTTCGACTTCTGTGGCATGGGCATGCCGCCTACGGCCTGTGCCGCATTCTGTGCTTTGAAGAGTCCGCTGTTGCATATCATCATCGAGCTTATGCGGGGGTCGGCACAGTTATAGAGCGTCTGCAGTCCGCCACACGACATACCGGCGGCGCAGATATGCCTAACGTCTATCTTATTATAATAAGGTGAAGACGGGTCAGCATTCTGGGCAACGACCCAGTCGATGCTCTCCACCTGCTGCTGGGTAGTAGACATGGGGCCTTGATAGGGCTGCTCTTCCATGGGTATATAGCCAGTAGCCACAACGATGTAGCCATGCGATGCTATCTCATTGAGAAACTTGAAGTGCTCCCACGGCGAGTTGGTGCAGGCACCATTGCCCCACACCAGCACGGGCAGCGGGTGCTGGGCATCGAAGGCTGAGAGATTCTGCGGCACAAACACAGTGTGGGCCGGCAACGAGGGTTCTTCCTTCATCACAGCCTTGTACTGACCAGTGCCACCATCCTCGACAACTGTCTGCTGGGCCGACTCCTTCAGGAAGAAGTCGGTCATCTGGCGGAAGGTGTTCTCATTGAACGTCACTGGGCCATGCTGACCACCTGGCACGCTGACAAACTGCTCCAGCCGCCCCGCCTTGCGCAGCGCCTCAGAGAAGAACTCGCCCTGGCAGTGGGGCACCACATTGTCGGCATCGCCGTGGAACACGAGGAAGCGGGGATTGTGGTCGCAGACGTAGGTAATGGGGCTGATGAGTGCCACCATATCGGGGTTGTCCTTGGGTACACAGCCCATGAGGGCGGCTTCGGGCGAATGCTCGTCCTTCACCGTCTGGCACTGCTCCATACGGGCCATGTCGACCGGGCCGAACCAGTCGACAACGGCGTCCACACGGCTCGAGAAGTTGATGTTGCCCCCTACCCTGCCCTCCAGGTCGACGGTGGTATGGCCTACAGTGCGGGTGGTCAGTCCGTTGGTCACACCAGCCAGAGCCGACAGATGGCCACCACTGGAGAAACCAGTGATGCCCATGAACGAAGTGTCGAGCTTGTATTCGGCAGCGTGGGCACGCAGGAAACGCAGCGCACCCTTCACATCCTGTATCTGTGCGGGGAACTTGGCATCGCCACTCGAACGGTGGTTGATGCACACCACGGCAAAGCCGGCATCGTTGAGCGCCTTGCCCATGGCAGCGTATGCCATGCCCTTGGCGTTGTTGGCAAACCAGGCACTGCCATAAATAACCACCACCACCTTGTAGCGGGGCAGTCCCGTGGTGGGCAGGTAGATATCCAGTCGGTGAGCCTCAAGGTTGTCGCCGGCATAGTTAACGTCGCCGAAAGTGGGCTTCGGCATGTCCTGGGGCCCTTGCGGCTGTGCGCTGGCCAACAGGCTCAGACACATCACCGCCATCATCAATAGCATTTTCTTCATAGCTTTCTTCTGCGATAAATTGATTTTGACTGCAAAAATAGGAAAAATCTGCGATACGGCCAATACCATAGCGTATCATTCGTTTTGCGTCATGTTTCATTTAGCCCGCTTAGTGATGATTAAGAAATAATTTAGTAATGTAGATGAACAAATTTAGTTTATATATAGAACACAGAGACACAAAGCTACTCCCATCCCCTTGTTGCGCAGAGGCGGGACGCTTAGCACCAGTTGTGCGGAGCGTGCGCACAACTTGGCCGGACGCTTGGAACAAGTTGTGCGGGCTATCCGCACAAGTAGTTTCAAATATCCGCACTGCAATTTGAAACTGTTGCGCCTTAGTCGGTAAACTGTAGCAAGTTAGTAGTTAAGGGAGAGTTGAGCAAATGCGGTACTATTATTAATAATTGTATAGAACACAAGAATAAAGCAAAAAAAAGGGCCTTAACCTGCGGAGAATGAAAAAAAAAACGTATCTTTGTAGCCCATAAATGTTACGACGAACTAAATTAACCCATAGAACCCTATCGCAGCGCATCAGCCTGATGGTCGTGCTGTCTATAGCCCTGCTCCTGTCAGTGACACTATTCATGGTGTTCCACTATTCGCGCAAGACGGTGAAAACCGAAGCGTTGCACAAGGCAGGGCAGGCGCTCAATGCAACCGTACAGCAGATAGACAACGTGCTGCTGAGCGTAGAGCAGTCGTCGGGCAATATCTATGCCGACCTCTGCCGCCATCTCAGCCAGGCCGACCGCATGCCCCTCTACTGTCAGGAGCTGGTAGAGACCAATCCCCACATCTGCGGCAGCACCATTGCCTTCGTGCCAGACTATCGCCAGCAGGTCTGCTCCTACCACCGTTCGTCGTCAGACATCAGCCAGCCGTGGTTCAAAAAGACCATCGATGCAGGTACGCCTTGCTGGGTGAACCCGCAGAAGACCGACCACGGCGCCCAGCCGGTCATCACCTTCTGTCTGCCCATCTACGACGGCCACCCGCAGCCCGTAGGCGTCATGGCTGTCGACGTATCGCTGGCATTGCTCTCCGACATTGTGCTGGCCGTGAAGCCGTCGCCCAACTCCTACGCTATGCTGCTGGCGGCCGACGGCTCGTTCGTGGTGCATCCCGACAGCATCAAGCTGCAGCACGAGACGGTCTACACACTGAGACAGCACGGCAGCGACACCACCGTGGCCGAAGCCGCCAGCGACATGATGGCAGGCAACACCGACTATAGGCACGTGGTGCTCGACGGTACCGACTGCTACGTGTTCTACAAGCCCTTCCATCAGGCCAACGTGCCGGGGCGCGCCCTCGGCGACCTGCACTGGAGCGTGGGCGTGGTCTACCCTGAAGACGACATCTTCGGCGACTACAAGCGTCTGCTCTACATCGTGCTCTTCGTAGCCATAGCAGGGCTGTTGCTGCTCTATCTGCTTTGCAAGGCCATCACCCATCGCCAGCTGCTGCCTCTGCGCATGCTCTCCACCTCGGCACAGCGCATTGCCGAAGGCCACTACGACGAGCCTATACCAGAGAGCCGACAGATAGACGAGGTGGGCCAGCTGCAAGACAACTTCCAGCAGATGCAGCAGGCACTGGCCACACACATAGGCGAGCTGCAGCGGCTCACCGACACCCTGCACAAGCAGGGCAAGGGGCTGGCTGAGGCCTACGACCACGCCCAAGAGGCCGACCGCATGAAAACGGCCTTCCTACACCACATGACCGACCAGATGATGACGCCCGTAGCCGATGTATGCACCAGCGCAACAGCCCTCTGCGAGCAATGCCTGCAACCCGACACCGCCCCCTACGACGCCGACCTGCTGGCCGACCACATACAGGAGCAAGGCAACATCGTCACCGAACTGCTGAACGACCTGCTCGTTGATTCGCAACGTCTCTAACCACCTACGTAGCCGATGAAGAACCTACTACGCCACATCCGACAGTCGCTCGCGCTGAAGCTCAGCATCAGCATCGTGCTGCTCGCCATGCCCATCTTTGCGGCGTCGCTCGGCATACTGTTCCAACACGCGCGCCACCAAATCAAGAAGGAGGCCATGGAACGGGCCAACAGTGTGCTCTTCGCCACCGACGTGCGGCTGCACGGCTACCTGCACACCATAGAGACGGCCACCAACGCCACCGACTGGCTCGTGGCCGACAATCTGCATCCCGACTCGCTGCTGGCCTACTCGCGCCGCATCGTCATGCTCAATGCCCACGTCAGCGGTTGCTCCATCACCACTGAGCCAGAGACCTTCCCCCAGTACGGGCGATACTTCTCAGCCTACTCCGTACGCCAGGGCGACAGCATCGCCACCGTTCGCGAGGCCGAATACGAATACTTCGACAAGGTGTGGTACAAGACTCCGCGCCTGCTGGAACACGCCTGCTGGATAGACCCCTTCGACGACCACACCGAGGGCACACTCTCGGCCCCCGACATGATTGCATCATACTGCAAGCCCCTCTATGCTGCCGACGGCCGCTTCATCGGGGTTATCTCCACCGACCTGTCGCTGCCACAACTGTCGGCCATCATACAGGCCGAGAAGCCCTACCCCAATGCCTACTTCGTAATGCTGGGCAAAGACGGACATTACTTTGTCCATCCCGACACGATGCAGCTCGTTTCGCGCACCATCTTCACCGGCCGCGAGGCACGTCGCCATCAGGACATCATAGCCCTGGGCCACGCCATGACCACCGGCAACACCGGCTCCATGCGCGTCAGCCTCGACGGTCAGCCATGTCTCGTGTGCTATCGCCCTGTCCACGGCACCAGCTGGAGCCTCGCCCTCGTCTGCCCTGACAACGACATTCTGGCCAGCTACAACAAGCTCTCCATAGCCATCTGGCCTCTCATCGCCCTGGGGCTGCTCACCGTGCTGCTGCTCTGCTACCGTGTCGTCACACGTGCCATAGCCCCCCTGCACAGCCTGCTGCGCCAAACGCAGCGCATGGCCGCCGGCCACTACGACGAGCCACTGGAGCCTACCAACCGCCGCGACGTTGTGGGGCGGCTGCACAACAGCTTTGCAGCCATGCAGTCGGCCCTCAGCCGCCACGTGTCCGACATCAAGCGCGCCAACGATGCCACACGCCAGCGCAACGAAGAGCTGCGCCTGGCCAGCGAACAGGCCGAGGAGGCCGGACGCCAGAAAGCCGCCTTCGTCCAGAACATGACACACCAGATACGCACACCACTGAACATCATCATGGGCTTTGCACAGGTGCTGCGCGACAACGGCAGCGAGCTGCCAGCCGACGAGATAAGGGGCATAGCCGACATGATAGGCCACAACGCCATGACGCTGAACCGCATGGTGCAGATGCTCTACGACAGCTCCGACACTGGTCTGGCCGAAGAGCTGAACAGCCAACGGCAGGAGCTGGTGTCGTGCAACGAGGTGGCTCGCGAGAGCATTGAACATACGCGCGGGCTCTTCCCCCACCTGTCCATCGACTTCAGCACCTCACTACCCGACACTCACTGCATCCATACCAGCCGGCTCTACCTGATGCGCAGCCTGCGCGAGCTGCTCTACAACTCGGCCAAATATTCCGACGGGCAGCACATCTCGCTCAGCCTGTCGGCCAACGACGCCATCGTCAGCTTTGTGTTCCAGGACACCGGCCCAGGCATCGACCAAGCCCTGCACGAGCAGATGTTCCGTCCCTTCACCAAGGCCGACGATCTCTCCGAAGGCCTGGGCCTTGGCCTGCCACTGGCCAAGCGCCACATCAGCAACCTCGGAGGCATCATGTCCATTGACACCACCTACCGCAACGGTTGCCGTTTCATCATCGGCATGCCCAATCAATAGACACCGTCCCTATACCTTGTTGTTCAGTAGATGAGCACTAATATCTTATAAGGAACTACGAATTTTACGAATTAAGCGAATTATTCTCTATGCGCAGCAATTCGTATAATTCGCTTAATTCGTAGTCTTGAAAAAAGAATAGCATTTGTTACTTGCTTCCAACAAGACTTCACCTTATAGTCTTCTGGCCGTGCCTCACCAGCACATTGTGCGTGGCACCAGGCGTGGTGCGTGCACCGCTCAGGAGATAGGCTTGGCCGTCAGTGGCAGAAGGGCTGCTCTGTGGCACCGCAACGCTGTTTTGGCCACCGAGGGCAGTCAAACGGATGTAGTCGATGTCGGGCATCCAGTTGGAAGCATTCGACAGGCGTATGACGTTGGTGCCAGGCTGAAGTTGTATCTCCATGCTGGTGGTGCCCACGGTGGTCCAGCCACCAGAGTTGACACTGATGGTCTTCACTACCTTGCCGTTGACGCTGACGGTGATGTTGCGGTTCTCGCCTGAGATAAAGCCGATGGTCAGCGTATAGCTGCCGCCCTGCTGACTATAGACATCGCGCCACTGTAGGTCGTTCTGCGCGCTGCACCCCAGCCAGCCCGCCTTGTGGCCACCAGAGCAGAAAGAAGCCGCCTCGTAGATTCCAGTCTTCTCCGACTGGTTGTTCTTTAGCTCTTGGTAGTCGCTGATGCGGGCCGTCTCAGCCTCATAGAGTGTGCGTTCGAGACGCTGAGCAGCCTCAGCCACATAGATGCGGGTGCCATGGGCCGGCACGTTGACTTCGTACTTGTCGCTGAACGTGCCGAGATCTTTGCGGGCAAAGACGTCGCGCAGGCTTACTTCGCCGGCAAGACACAGGTCGGCAAAACCCACCTGCACAGTTTTGGCTGCGTCGTTGGGGTTGTAGACGGCGAAGGCGCGCTTGGTGCCCTGCCGCTGCCCCAGATCCTTCACCAGCACATAGCAGTCGTTGGTGCAGGCTACGATGTAGGCCTGCTGATAGAGCGTGTCCTGGTTGAGAGCTATCAGCTCAGTGTTCTTCAGCAGGGCGAGCGTAGTGCTCTTGATGGTGGTGAGGTCGCAACCGATGAGTAGCGGCGAGTTCATCATGCACCATAGGCCGAAGTGGGTCTTGTCTTCCTCGGCAGTCATTGAGCGGCCCACCTCGAGCATGTCCATGTCGTTATAGTGGCCGCGGCTGCTGTAGGCACTCAAGTATAGGTTCTCGGCCAGAATGCCCTTCACCGAGTTCCATCCGTCATAGATGTCGCCCGTGGTGCGCCAGGAGAAAGCCGTGCCGTCTATCCACGTGCCAGGATAGGCCCAGCGACAGGCGTTCATGCGGACATCGGCGCGCCCGGTGTTGCGTATGGCCTGGGCAATGGCGGTGTAGCGGGCCTGCTCGTCGAGCACCAGATGGTCGTCGTTGTGATAGTAGGAACCGCCGCAGAAGTCAACCTTGATGAAGTCGAAGCCCAGCTCCTTGAAGAAGAAGTCGGCGTCTTGCTGGTCGTGCTCATACATGCCGACACCCCTGCCGATGACGTCGCCATTGAACTTGCTGCCGCAGGTGTTGCGCCCGGCATCGCTATAGATGCCCGCCTTCAGGCCCTTGGCATGGATGTGGTCTACCACGCCCTGCAGTCCGTTAGGGAAGCGCGTGGGATGGATGAGCAGCTTACCTGTCTGGGCATCACGGCCACCGAAGTAGCCATCGTCGATATTGATGTGGTCGAAGCCTACATCCTTGAGTCCCTTCGACACCATGGCGTCGGCCTGCCGCTTGATGAGCGACTCGCTGATGTTCACGCCGTAGGTGTTCCACGAACTCCATCCCATGGTAGGGGCGTCTTGCGCCTGACCAGCCTGGCAGAGGCCAAGCAATGCAAATAAAGATAAAAGGTGTTTCATTATGTTGTTACTTGATGATTATCTTCTTGCCACCCTGCACATAGATGCCAGGGCGTGGGTTGTTCGATACGCAACGGCCACGCAAATCGTAGAGCGATGTCGAAGCAGCGCCGCCAGCCACATCGGGGCGGGTGGTGGCAATGCCAGTGTAGTCTTCGCGGCTGTAGTCGCTCTTGTTGGTGAGGTACATGTCGTCGACGACAATGGAGCCATAGTTCGACCAGAACGACACGATGCGCACGTTCTTTGTGTCAACAGGCTGGCCTGTCTTGTCGCCAGATGTGTATTTGGCAGTCTGAAGGTTGAGCACAATCTGCTTCTTCGTGCCGAAGTCGGGTGTGGCGCAGCAGTCACTCCAGATGCTGCCCGCAGTGAACAGATTGAGATGGGCGCCGCTGGCAGTGCTCTTCAGTTTCACCACCAAGTACTTGTAGCCCGACATGTCGGCTCCACTGCCATACTCCCATCCCATCTGGCCATACTGTCCAGGCTTGAAGGTATGGGTCTGCTCATTATAGGTACCTTGTGAGAAGAGTGAGGTGCTGATGTACTGTGCGCCAAAGGGGAAGAAGGTGGAACGCACGGCAAACGTGGCCAGCAGCTCGTGGCCCATGGGGTCGGTATAGGTGGCAGTGATGTGGGCCATGCCATCGGCCAGTGCCACTATGCGGCCATAGCTGACATTGGCCACATCGGGGGCATCGGTCTGATAGGTTGCCAAGGCCGTTACCTCGCGGGTATGACCGTCCTCGAAGGTGGCCACCAGACCAACGGGAGCGCCATTGCCTACCATCACCTCAACTTCCTGCTGGGGGACACTGAGGGCCACAGCACGGAGCGCTGCCTCGGGCTGCTCTTCGTCGTCGGCATGAGGCCAGTCTACCTGATAGTAGTCGGCATACCAGTCCATGCAGGCCTTGCCGCAAGCCTCTTCCAGCCCGTTGAAGGCAGGCACCACCTTTTGCTTACTGAGCAGCGTGTCAATGTCCAGCAGGCATGCCGTGCCAGAAAGGGTCATGGATATGTTGCCGAAATGATCGAGCATGGCCTTAAAGGCCTTACCCCACTTCGAGGTGGAGCCAGTGGCCCAGGTGCCATAGTTGGGCTGCACCCACTCGCCGTGCTCGTTGTAGTGGCCCTCGGCGTTGGGGTTCACCGGGCTCCAGTCCACCTCGGTGATGATCACCGGGTTAGTGTCTACAACGGGCACCTGACGATGAAACTGGTTTATCTTGTTGGTAGCACTGGGAGTATCGTCGCTGCAGCCGTACCATCCGCAGTAGTCGTGTACGGCATAGCCTATGTTGTTGCCCTCTATAGGATAAGAGGCATAGCTGGTATAGACCGCCTGCCAGCCAGTGCCAGGCGCCCAGACGATGCCAGTGAAGCCGTTGGCACGTATCTTGTCGACGATGGGCTGGAAGAAGTCGTGCAGCGCCTTGGGGTCATCCTGTCCCTGGGCGTTGGTGAGCGACACAGGCTCGTTGGCCAGCTCGATGCTGATCTGTCCGGCATACTTCTTGATGTTGGCGTTCTGCGTGAAGATGTCCCACACGGTCATCAGATATCTGTTGTAGTCGTCGCCCACCTTCAGCGAGCCAGGGCACACACCGGGCGGGCGCACCACCACATACATGCCGTGGTTCATGGCACGCTGTATGAGCGGCCAGTAGAGGGTGTTGAGATAAGTGCGCAGACGAGTGGCGCTGAAGCGCGAGATGTCGTTCTCACCGCCTCCGTTGGTGGCCTGCTTGTTGGGGTCGTTAGTCCAGACGGGGTCCAGATGCAGTCGGAACACATTGCAGTGGGCCTGCTCAAGCCCTGCATAGAGCTTCTCGAAATAATTGATGCACGGTGTTACCGAGCTGTAGCTCCAGCCCCAGCGGCCACCGTTGAACCATGCGTTGGGGGTGTCCATCACGCCGTGAAGCACCACGTGGTTGCCATGGTTGTCCACCAGCCAGCGGCCCTCCACATGGAGCGTGGGCAACGGCTTCACGCCCTGGGCCATCAGCTGTGCCGAGGCCAAGAGCATGACAGAGAGTAAGAATTTCAGTCGTTTCATTTGTCGTATCTTCATTACACAAGTCTTCAAAATTCACTGCAAAGTTACGACATTCTGCCGACATGCCTTTAGGAATATGTTGCAGAGGTTTTCAAAAATGTAACATCACGGCCTTTCAAGGCCCACTTCGATGCCCGCGCCGCAGTAGTCTACCGTGCGCGACGTGCCGTCGGGCAGTACTATGGTGAACTGGCGCTGGGCGAGCATGCCCGGATACTGGCCCTGCCGCTGGCCGATGGTCAGCGTGCGGCTGCGGTCGTTCCAGCTGAAGTTGATGGTGGCATAGACGCCGCGCTCATAGTTATAGCCGTCGCCTTCGTCCTCATAGAGCGTGAACGAGCCGTCGGCACCGGGATAGACGCGAATCTCCATCTGGTCCCACGGCTTCTGTCCCACATATTCCATCTCCGGCCCCATCGGCAGAATGCTTCCGGCCCGCACGAACATGGGCACGCGGTTGATGGTGGTGCTGAGCGCAACGCTCTGTCCGCCCTGATAAGCCTTGTTTGTCCAGAAGTCATACCAGCGGGCGCCACGGGGCAGATATTTCGTTGCCGTCTTCGGGGCCGTCCAGTCCACGCCGCCTTCCGCCCTCGTCTCTCCGCTTTCCCCGTCCTTATGGTCCCAGCCGGTCATGGCGTCTTCCTTGATGATGCGCTCCTCAGTGTATTGGGCCTCAAGGATGGGGGCAGCCAGTATGCTGCGGCCGAACATGAACTCGTCGGCCATGTCCCATGTGCGCTTGTCCTGTGCAAAGTCGCTGAACAGCGGGCGCAGGTAGCTCCCGTTGTTGCTGGTCACCTGCCAGGCTGTACTATATAAATAAGGTATAAGGCGATAGCGCAGGCGGATGGCCTGCTCGATGGCGTCGTAGATGGGTTCGCCCTTCTTGCCGAACTGGTAGATCTCGCGCGGTGCCGCCTCGCCATGACTGCGGAACACGGGGCAGAACAGGCCGTACTGCATCCAGCGCACGTAGAGCTCCTGATACTGCGGATTGCGCGGCGCCGACCCGCGGCCCCTGTTGTTGTACGACGAGCAGAAGAAACCGCCTATGTCGGTGTTGAAGTTGGGATTGCCCGTCAGCGAGAAGTTCAGCCCCGCAGGCACCTGCTTGCGCAGCATGTCCCACGACGAGGCCACGTCGCCGCTCCACATGTTAGAGCCGTAGTGCTGCTGCCCGGCAAACGACGAGCGGGTCATGATGAATACGCGCTTGGGGCCGTTCTCCTGGCGCTGCTTCTGATAGACGCCGCGCACGGTCTCTAAGGGGAAGGCGTTGCGCAGCGAGCGCCACGTGCCGCCGTCGGGGCCGGCCTTGTGGTCGTAGTCCTGATCGGTGGGGTTGAAGCAGTCGGGATCGGTAGAGTCCATCCACCAGGCGTCGATGCCGTAGTCGTAGAGCGTCTTCAGGTTCTGCCAGTAGATGTCGCGGGCCTCGGGGCTGAAGGCGTCGTAGACGCGGACACCCGAAGGATAGTCCATGCGCGGCGGCCACACATGGCTGATGCCGCTCTGCGGCCATGTCTGGAAGTCGAAGAGCAGGTCTTTCGCGTCCAGCTGGCGATAGGCCTTCGTCATGGGGCCGAAGCTGGCCCAGATGCTGATCATCAGGTGGGCGTTCATCTCGTGTGCCCGCTTCACCATCTGCGGGCCCTTGGCAAAGTCCTCGGCCAGGAAGTCCATGGCGTTCCACTGGTAGTTGCTGCCCCAGTACTGCCAGTCCTGGATGATGCCATCGAGCGGCACGCCCAGCTCGCGGTACTTGCCGACCACGGCGAGCAGTTCGTCGCTGCTCTTGTAGCGTTCCTTCGACTGCCAGTAGCCGTAGGTCCACAGCGGGAACATGGGCACGTCGCCGGTCAGATGGCGCATCTGCGCAATGACGCCGTCGGCCCCTCCGCCCAGCATGAAGTAGTAGTCTATGCGGTCGCCCACCTGCGACGTGAGCGACATGCCGCTGTCATCGTCGTCGAACTGCGTGGGCGAGTAGTTGTCCCAGTAGATGCCCCAGCCCCTCACCGACTGCACCACGTTCTGGAAGTCCTCGAGGTTTGACTGCTCCATCAGCTTGTGAGCGCCGCGACGGTTCAGCTTGCCGTCCTGGAAGGTGCCCAGACCGTAGATGGCCTCGTCCTTTTGCAGGGCGAATGTCTGCCCCACCTTGTAGGCCCCGGCATTGCCGCCGGTGGTCAGCGGCTCCAGGCGGGAGCTCTTCTCGCGCAGCAGCACGCGCCCCTTGGCGTCGGTGAAGGTCAGCGCCCCCGTCTTGGCGTCCATCTTCACGCCCAGCCGGCCGCTGCTTGCCGTCAGCCCCTTCTGCACCACGCTCACCGCTTCGGGCTTTGCCAGCACCACGAGGCTGGGCTGCGTGGAGGCATGGCCCGCAGGCGTCTTCACGATTCTGACAATGGCGGACGTGTAGAACTCCACCTTCACATTGGTCTCTCCTGTCTTCCACTGCACAGGGTTCTGTGCCTGCAGCGTCAGCATGGCCATCAGCCACCATGCAACAACCATCACCATGAGTCTCTTCATCTTCTTTTCGTTTTAACCTGCCGACAAAAATACAAAAAAAAGTTGTAACAAACGAGAGATTTTCAGAAAATCTTCGAAGCGAAGCATCCTTTCAGGCCGAGCGAACGCAGAATGGCACAGTTCCCCCACTATCCGATTCTCTAACGAGGATAAGATGTTGGAAGGAGATTTGTTCAAATAGTGGAAGTTTGGAAAGACAGGACTTCGACAAACCAAGAGAGATGATTGCTCGCTGCAAATGGGCGTTCGCCAAGACGATGTCATTTTATTTCTTTGAATACTGTATATTTTCTGGAAGGTATGAATGTTTTTCACAGAAATTTCGTAATTTTGCAGCAATTCTAAAGATAGCTCATTATGTCAGAGATAAAATTAGTTGCAAACGACAAGGATTACACCTCCCGTGTTTCAAAAGCGGTGAAATTCTTTTGGAACACTAAGAAGCACCAGTTGAAAGACAGTGGCGATGCATCGAATCGTGGTGCAGTGGTTGGCGGCAAACAGATGGACGGCTTCATACACCTGCTGAAAAAGGTTGCTGTGGATGCTGGTGTGCCAGCCAAAAACATCATCACGGACAAGAACTATCTGCCCGGCTATTTCCGTTCGTCAAAAGACTGGGACATGCTGATTATTGCCCCCACGGGAAAGTTGATAGCTGCTATTGAACTGAAATCGCAGGTGGGATCCTACGGCAACAATTTCAACAACAGGACGGAAGAGGCAATAGGTTCTGCCGTTGACTTGTGGACAGCATTCCGCGAGGGACAGTTCCCCAATCAGCAGGCACCGTGGATTGGTTGGCTCATGGTTGTGGGACGCGACAATGCATCTGAGCGCCCTGTGAAAAATTACGAGCCTCATTTCCCCGTTCGCCCAGAATTCAATGATGCCAGTTATCTGGACCGATATCGCATTCTTTGCCAGAAACTCATCTTGGAACGGCACTACACTTCTGCGGCATTGCTGTGGACCAGTGATGCCAACACTTACGGCGACTTGGCGGCTGACATTTCAATCCAGAGCTTTATCAAATCATTCGCAGGCTATCTAAATGGCGTTAAAGATGAATTCAAATAATCGTGTGTACGGAGAACGAGCCAGCGGAGGCGGTCACGGCGATGTGCCTACCGCTCCAGAGGTTGTCAGGTATATGCTTGACCTTGTAGGCTATACTGCCGACAAGAATCTTTCCGACACCATCATTCTTGAGCCATCATGCGGTGAGGGCGAGTTCATCGTTGAGATAGCACGCCGCCTGATGGAGTCTGCCCTTCGTTTTGGCTTCGGTGCACAGGCAGCTTTCGTAAGGTGTGTCTATGGCTACGACATCGTGGAGGAAAAGATACAGCGTTGCCGCGAACGAATCAAGGAATTGGGGCTTGACCCTACAGATGCGCACATCAGCATAGGTGATTTCTTGTCAGTCCAAGTGCCAGAGGTAGATGTGGTGGTTGGCAATCCACCTTATGTCAGATACGAGAACATTCCAGCCAGCCAACTCGACTATATCAAGAATACGTTCCCAACGTTCCATTATCGTGCTGATCTCTATATCCCCTTCTTCGAGAAGACGCTGAGAGCACTCAAGCCTGGCGGCAGGCATTGTTTTATCTGTGCCAACAGATGGCTGAAGAACGAGTACGGTAGGAAACTGCGCAGGCTCGTTGCCCAATGTTTCCGGCTGGAAAACATCATCAATCTGGAACGTGCCGACGCTTTCCAAGAAGACGTGCTGGCCTATCCGGCTATAACGTTGATTTCTAACAATACTCGCTGCGAAAACTTCGGATATGCTGAAGTGGAAAGAGTGTCTGAATTGGCAAACCTCCATCCGACAGAGAGAAGCACGCCTGCTGACGATGACTGGTCAGATGCTTTCATTAAGACTGCCCATAGTCAACTATACACTATCGAGGAACTGGGCTTCAAGATTGGCATCGGTGTGGCTACTGGTGCCGACAATATTTTCATCTCGTCAGAGTTGCCCAGCCTTGTGGAGGCAGAGCTGCTACTGCCTGCCCTGAATGCGAAGGACTTGCGAGGCGACACTATGTGCTGGCATCAGGAATACTTGCTGAATCCTTATACCTCAAGTGGCGAACTCATCAGCCTGACACGTTATCCGCAGGCTGCCCGCTATCTTGAAAGCCACAGGGAACGGCTTGCCGACAGGCATGTAGCTCGTAAGAACACGTCGAAGTGGTATAAGACGATAGACCGCATCAACCCCCAACTGAAATCGGAGGCGAAAATCCTGCTTCCCGATATGTCGGGCAATCGCTACATTTTTGTGGATGAGGGGCGGTTCTATCCGCTTCACAATCTATATTACGTCACCGGTCATAGTCTTCGCAAACTGAAGATTCTGAGTGCTATTCTGATGTCGGACATCATCCGCCAGCAGATCAGTAGCATCACCAACAACATGAACGGTGGATTCCCTCGTTGGCAGAGCCAGTATCTGCGCAAGTTGAAAGTGCCCGACTTCATGGCTATGGAGGGAGCGCAGGAAGACAGGCTGATTCAGAGTTATGACGATATGGACTTTGATGCCGTGAACAGACAGGTCAGTTTGCTTTACGACAATCTTACGGCTATACAGAATCGTCGGGCTACCACTCCCAGAAGTCATGCGAAAAAGAAGCAGGAAAGCCAATTAGAATTGGCGTTTGATTATGCGATATGACTTTAGTAGCAATTAAAAGGATTATGAAGAAGAAATGGCGTTGTGCTTAATAAAAATGAAGGAATTACTAAAGACATTTTTATGATAGAAAATAATATCCAGTTAGAAGAGCGTCTTGTTGGCAAGATAACAGGAGAGTTCTACGTTCCCTCCTATCAACGAGGCTATCGATGGGATGAGTCGCAAGTGATGGCCTTGCTCAACGATGTATATGAGAACGGAGAGAATCCTTACTGCCTTCAGCCTGTTGTCGTGAGGAAGGGTAATGATGGCAGATACGAATTGATTGACGGACAACAGCGACTGACTACTCTGTATATTATTTACAAGTTCATGACAAACAGGTGGCCAGACTATATTGATGGGGTGAATTATACTCTTTGTTATGAAACAAGGACAGAAAACGAGTTCTTTTTCAACAACATTGAAGACAAAACTATTGCCAACTCCAATATCGATTTCTACTTCATCCATCAGGCATACAAGACGGTACAGAGATGGTTCGCTATTGAAAGAGAGAAGAAACCTCTTCATGTTGCAGGAAAGCTGTCAGAATACTTTGACAACAACGTAAAAGTTATTTGGTATGAAATGAACTCTGGTTCTGAGGCTGATGCAATATCCCTGTTCACTCGCTTAAACATTGGCCGCATACCATTGACCAATGCTGAACTTGTGAAAGCTTTGTTCCTGTGTGAATCAGAACAAGTGACTAAAGGCAAACAGATGGAAATCGCCCTGCAATGGGACACGATAGAACGAGAGATGCACGATGAAGACTTGTGGTACTTCCTGACAAAGAAAAAGGCTGAATCGTATGCCACAAGAATAGAATTGCTCTTCGACTTCATGGCAGGTAAAAACGATGGCGAACGAGAGCAGTTCTTTACTTTTCTTTATTTCAGCAAACAAAGAGGAAATCTCCTTGCTCTTTGGGACGATATTCTCCGTTATTACTATCGTCTTAAGGAGTGGTTCAAAAACGACAGGTTATATCACAAGATAGGCTACCTTGTAGCAATTGGCACTTCAACGATTGACGTTCTGATGGACGAGACTAAAGAACTGAAAAAATCAGTCATGGATGCTCTTCTTGATGAAAAGATTCGTCAAAGCATTAACTGCAAGAAAGCTTATAGTGAACTGAACTACCACAATGATCCAGGCATTATCACCAATATTCTTCTGCTATTCAATGTCATTTCTTTACATCAGAATGGATCAGGAGCACGTTTTCCCTTCAAGGAGTTTAACAACGACTCATGGAGTCTTGAGCATATCCATGCCCAGCACTCTTTGAATCTTAACACCCAAGAGAAATGGAAAGAATGGCTCAAGCTGCATATAGACTCTGTCAGAAAGTTGGATGATACTGAAAGTTTGTTAGTCGAAATGGAGGAAGCCATCAACAATGAACGCCTTACTGATGTGAAATTCAGCGAGTTGGCAGACCGAGTAACGACGTTGTTCTCTGAGCAGGGTGATACAGAATATGTACATTCCATATCGAATATGGCACTGCTACAATGCTCGAAGAATTCTGCTCTTAGTAATGCCCTTTTCGATGCAAAATGCAGAATGATTAGGGAGATGGATGCCCACGGGCAGTTCATTCCTTATTGTACTAAGATGGTATTCATGAAGTACTACTCCTCTGATAAGCAAAACAATATAAGCCTCAATTTCTGGGGGCAGAAAGACCGCGAGGCTTATGTTGCAAAAATGAACGAAGTGTTGAAATCTTACTTGAAAGAACCGATTGGCTATGGTGGTGAATAAAGCAGACAACTTCCGCAGTATATTCAGTTGGAAGGATGGTGAAATAGAAGTAAAGGGAATCACAATTCCCATTGTTCAGCGCGATTATGCGCAAGGGCGGACAACGGCAGAAGTCAACAGGATAAGAGGCCGCTTTCTGCAGGTCCTTTTTGAAGCTCTTGTCAATGGCAAGCATACTATACTTGATTTCATTTATGGCAATTTGGAAAAAGACCAACTCATTCCACTTGACGGGCAGCAGCGATTGACAACGCTTTACCTTCTGCACTACTATATTGCCCGCCATGAGCGTGTAGCAGAAGATGAGTGGAGTTTCTTGAAGAACTTCACCTATGAAACTCGTGTTAGTAGCCGTGAATTCTGTCAGCATCTTGTTAAGTATGAGCCTGACTTCTCACAGAAGAATTTATCAGAACAGATACAGGATGAAGTCTGGTTCCTGTTGGAATGGGAAAGCGACCCTACGGTGCATTCAATGCTCGTCATGCTCGATGCTATCCACGCAAAATTCAATGATACCGGCAAGCTTTGGCCACAATTGATGGGCGATGCCATAACATTCTATTTCCTGCCATTAGGAACAGGCGACAATGCCATCAACATGACCGATGAGCTTTACATCAAAATGAACTCACGTGGCAAGGCTCTAACTAACTTTGAGCACTTCAAAGCAGAGTTAGAACTACAGATGAAGGTAGTGGATGAAGAATGTGCAAAACGCATTATTAGCAAAATGGATCGGGAATGGTCTGATTTGCTATGGCCCTACAGAAATAGTGGTACAGGAGACAGTCAGGCAGACATGCTGACGGATGATGAATTCTTGCGCTACATCCATTACATAAGCGATTTGATCAGCTACACCAATGACGAACTCGAAATAAAAGACGACTTTGACATTATAGACAAGCAGTTCTCCAAAGCAAATCCGAAGGCAGCAGACAATATGCGCCTGCTGGAGAGTCTGTTTGATATTTGGACAAAGATTCTCAATATCGATGTGTTCTTTGATGAATACTTTACTACCAGCGGCTATGCACCAGGCAAGACGAAGATAGACAAGATGCCAAATCTTTTCAAGGACTGCTGTGCACATTATGGCATCGTTGCGGGCCGCCGTCCACAATTCCCCTTGGGAAGGTTCATCCTGCTATACTGCTTTATTCTCAAACTACAGCATGAAGAATTGCTGGATGCAGACTTCCGGCGCAGACTCCGCATCGTCAACAATCTGGTGAACAACTCTGTCAACACGCTACGTTCTGACTTTATGAAAGAACTATTGTTGCAAGTGGACAAGATAATCCTCAGGGGTATTGTGGAACAGGTAGAAGAAGGAAGAGCCAGATTCCAGTCGAAACAGATGGAAGAAGAAAAGCGTAAGCTTGAATGGACGAGTGCGCATCCCGATCAGGCAGAGATGCTATTCCATCTGGAAGACCATCCTTATCTGAATGGCTATATCAAGGCTGTTGGTGAGGAGCACATTGACTGGTGCGACAGGTTCTACAGCCTGTTCTCTTGCAATTTGCATCTGGTGAATAAAGCGCTCTTATCAATAGGCGATTATTTTGAAAAAGATGCATGGCGCTATCGTATAGGCATTGGCGACTACGAGACCAACAAGAATGTGGTGGAACGTATGTGGCAGGAAATGTTCAGTCCTATAAGTCTGGAGGACGGACTATGCCATACCTTGCAACAACTACTTGCCGAAAGAGAAACGTTTGATGACGATTACCTCAAAGAAAGGATAGACGGTTACCTGAATAGTACACAAGAATATCCGCTGCGCTACTATCTCATAAAGTATTACTCTATGCGCACGAACAAGAACGGCAAGTACAACAACTACGGCAAGTATTATTGGCGCAAGCACAACAGTTGGCCAAGGAAGAATGAAGCCAAACAGCGAGAACTGAGGCTCCGTGATTATAATGTTATCCTAATGGCTACAGAATGGAGTACAGGCGGTTTCAACCACGACATTTTCCTGAAGACACTATACGATATAGCGGGGCAAGAAGGTGCCGGCTTAGAACTTGACAACTATTCTTATACTCGTTACAATGAGGGCGTAGATAAATTGCGACTGGGCAAGCAGGAGAAGTATCTGACGCTTACAGATAATGTCTATAATATCTATGATGAAGATGGCTCCTTAATAGAAAGCCGTGCTATTAGCCAGAATGAGAATGGCATTGACACGGAAGACAGAGTGAAAGTCGGCTTGCAGATTCTGAAAAAGTATTTGGAATAAATAGTAAGAATTAATGAATGCGACAGAACTGATTTCATCTTTTGTCAAAGAGCGTTTGAGTGGTAATATCTCATGCCTCGCTGACTTCCCCTTGGGTAACCTGCGCAACGACAAAACCTATGGCTGTCCTGAGCGTAACTTCGACTCTGACGATACAGAGTTGATGCGAGTCATCTATTGTAACATATTCGAGTTTTGTATACTATACAGAAGAGATGAAACAAGAACAGTGGAGGCGTCATGTCGAAACAGTGAGCAGATCAAAAGGGTGTGCTTCGTTCTTTGTGTCTGGCGTGGTGCTTTAGTTTGGACAGAAATTATCATAATCAACAAGAATTATTGCTCTGTATGGGTGTGTTGACTGACAGGATAATTATGATGATTACGGTAATTTCTGTCCTTCGTTCGGCAAGTGGTGCAGGGGGGTGTTACTTGAACTGCCACCAGTCCAGACGGACGTCGCCCTGCGCCTGGCTGAAGCAGAGATAGAGGTCGTGCACGCCGACAGCGCCATTGGCTTTGGCGGTGAACGCCCGATAGTTGTCGGCGGCGCCCGTAGACATGATGACGGCCGTGGCGACAACGGGGCCGTCGGGGCTGTCGAGGCGCAGCGTGACGGTGGCCGCGCCAGTGGCCGCGGCTGTTATGGCGAACGACCTGGCACCCTTGCTGCCAAAGTCGACGCCGCGCAGCCGGATGTACTCGCCGTCGTCAAGGTCGTAGACGTACATGTTGCGGCGCCCTGTTGATGGCGGCATGTCGGCCACCACGCCTGTGTTTGCTATGCCCATCTTGGCCGTCTTCAGACCGTAGCCCCAGGCCATGGTCTCGGCCTCTACGCGCTGGTAGGGGTTGAGCCAGTGCAGCTGCTCCAGTGGCTGCTGGTCGAGCCAGTAGGGGACTTCGCTGATGGTGCCGTCGGCGTTGTAGGTTATTTCGGTGGCCGAGACGGAACGGCGCTCGTGGTGCTCGAAGGTGTCGAGGTGCATGAGGTCGTAGTTCTGGCCGAACACGTATGAACGGCCCTTGTAGTCGCAGATGCCAGGATGGTTGCCACGGTCGCGGGGTGTGGGGCGCATGATGTAGCCCTTCCACTCCCAGGGGCCGGTGGGCGAGGTGCTCATGGCGTAGCCCAGCGCCTCGGGGCAGCAGGTGGTGGCGAAGCCCAGGTAGTAATGGCCATTGCGCTTATAGAGCCACGGGCCTTCCTGATAGTGGGGGATGGGGGGCAGCTGGGTGATGGCGCCCGCGAGGCTTGTCATGTCCTGGCCCAGTCTGGCCCAGTAGGTGTGGGGGTTGCCCCAGTACATATAGGTCTGGCCGTCGTCGTCGGTGAAGACGGTGGGGTCGATGTCGTTCCAGTGTTCTTTCTGCCAGACGAGGGGCTGGCCCAGCGGGTCGCGGAAGGGGCCGTAGGGGCTGTCGCTCGCCAGCACGCCGATGCCGTGGCCGTGGAGCGGGGCGTAGAGGTAGTAGCCCCCGGGGGCGGCTGCTACCTGGATGGCCCAGGCGCCGTTTTCGCGACTGCGCCAGCTGAAGTCCTTCAGCGAGGCCACGGCCCCGTGCTCGGTCCAGTTGGCCATGTCGGTGGTGCTCCACAGCAGCCAGTCGTACATATAGAAGCCTGCTGAACGGCGCTCGTCGGGGTCGGGGATGTCGTCGGGCGAGGCGTCGTGCGACGTGTATAGGAAGAGGGTGTCGCCCACAACCAGGGGGGAGGGGTCGGCGGTGAACTTTGTCTGGAACAGCGGCATGTTGACCTGCTCCAGGCTGCGCATCTCCCACCAGTCGAAGTTGAAGAGCTTGGGGCCTTTGCGACCTTTGAAGAGGAAGTAGAGATCGTGCTGGCCGGTGACAACGGTCCTGACGTCGAGGGTCACGACTTGCCACTGCTCCCACCCGCCTGTAGGGGGCACGCTGAGCGTGCCGAGGCTCTGGCCGCCAAGGCTGTCAATGCGGATGTCTATCTGGCCGCCGCGCAGTCCGCTGGCCACACGGGCGGTGAAGGTGCGTGGGGGCAGGGGGCCAAAGTCGACGTTCTGCAGCTTGATATAGTCGCCGTTGTTGATGTCGCTCACATAGACCTGCAGGCCGTTGCCTTCGCCAGGGGTGGCGTGCTGCTCGGTCTTCACGCCCTGCGAGAAGGCCATGGTCTCGGCCTCTACACGGCGATAGGGGCTGAAGGTGGCAATGGGGCTGACGCCCCCGTCGGTGGGCAGAATGGTGGGGAACGAGCCGTCTTTGTTGTACTTGAACTCTTCTACAGCCACGCTGCGCCCAAAGCCGCCGCCACCGGGCAGCTTTCCGGTGTGGTAGAAGAAGTAGCTATGGCCCTTATAGTCAGCCACGCCGCAATGATTGGTGAAGGAGCCTGTGTCGCTGAGGGGCATTATCTGGCCGGCATACCGCCAGGGGCCGCTGGGGCGGGGGGCCGTGCTGTAGGAGATGTGTTCGGGCACCCCGCCGGCAGCGTAGAGCAGGTAGTAGGCATCCTTGGGGGATTTCATCAGCCACGGGCCCTCCACATAGCTGTCTTGGTACGTCTTGCCTTGCTCGCGCTCGCTCATGGCGGGCGAGCCAAAGGAGGCCTCGGTCATGGGCAGCATGGCCGGCTGGCCCGAGTAAGACACCATGTCGGCGTTCAGCTTGAGGTAGTAGACACGGGGGTTGCCCCACATCAGCCATGCCTGGCCATCGTCGTCGATCATCACCGTGGGGTCGATGTGATCCCACTTGCCGTCGTCGTAGAGTGGTTTTCCGATGGCATCGCGGAAGGGGCCTGTGGGCGTATCGCTGACGGCCACGCCGATGGCCATGCCGCCAGAGAGCTTGGAGTGTGCACAGATGTACCAGTAGAACTGGCCATTGCGCTCGATGCACTGCGATGCCCAGGCACGGTCGTCGGCCCAGCTAAAGGACTCGAGTGCCAGCGGCGAGCCGTGGTCTACCCAGTTCACCATGTCCTCCGTGCTATAGACGCGCCACTCCTGCATCCAGAAGAAGTCGGCACGGTCTTCGTCGTGACCTGTGTAAACGTACAGGCGGTCGCCCGCCACGAGGGGGGCGGGGTCGCTGGTGTAGCATGTCTGCACAAAGGGGTTGTTGCCCGTGAGGGCCGGCTTCGGGGCGGGCTGCTGTGCAGCGGTGCCCATGGTTGCCATCAAGAGGACGGCTGATAGATAATGTTTCATATTCCTTGGGGTTTGTTATTAAGCCGGTGGCATTCTCTCTACTTCGACAGGCTGACCACCAGTTTCTTGCCTCTGTAGGTCACCGTCTGCTGGTGGCCGTCGGGCAGCGCTATGCAGAAGGTGCGACTCTGGGCCATCTGTGGGTAGCTGCCCTCGCGACGGCCAATGGTGAGCCGCTGCCGACTGTCGTCCCAGGTGAAGGCGATGCGCGAGCACTGGCCCTTCTCGTAGGCGCGGGTGGTGCCATCGTCTTCGTAGAGGGTGAAGGCGGCATCGCTGCCCGGATAGATGCTGACGGCCAGTGTGTCGTTGGGCCCGTCGGCGACGTGCTGTTTGTGGCCGACGGCCAGCGGAACGATGCTGCCTGCACGGGCGAAGACGGGTATGAAGCTGGCAGCCTGGGTGGTGACGGTCTGACCGCCGTCGTAGTGGCGGGCGGTGTGCAGCTCGTACCATCCGCCCTTGTTGCGCGGCAGATAGGTGGGCCACTCTGTGACGCCTGCCTCGACAACGGGACTGACCAGCAGTGAGCGGCCAAACATGTACTCGTACTTTTGCTGTAAAGCTTCGGCGTCGAAGGCAAAGTCGAACACGAGCGGGCGCATGAGGGTGCTGCCCTCGAAGCTGACGGCAGCTGCATTGCTATAGATGTAGGGCAAGAGCTGGTAACGCGTCTGCAGGCACTGGGCGAAGGCTTTGCGGAAAGCCTCGCCATAGTTCCACGGCTCGGTGTTGCTCATATAGCCATGCACGCGCATCAGGGGCAGATAGACGCTGGTCTGCACCCAGCGCAAGAGTCGGTCGTGGTAGGCTGTGTCGGCATATTGGTTGGCAGGACGGAAGAAGCCGCCTGCATCGTATGTCCACCAGGGCACGCCGGTGGCCTGGAGCGCCAGCCCGGCAGTAATCTGTCGGCGGAGGGTCTCCCAGTCGTTGCCCACGTCGCCGCTCCACAGAGCGGCGCCATAGCGCTGAATGCCGGGGAAGCCGCAGCGGGTGAGGATGAAGCCTCTGCCACCGCCCTCACCTTGGGGGAGGGAACGAAGCCCCTCGTACACCGTCTTGCAGACCAGCAGGGGATAGACATTGCGCACCTGCTCGCCGCTCCAGCGACCACCGTTGACACGGCGACCGGCCAGGTCGTCATTCTCAGGTTCGGTGGCATCCTGCCACCAGGCATCGATGCCCAGCGGGACAAGGCGCTGCGAGAAGTTGCGCCAGTAGGCAGCTGCGGCGGCGGGGTTGAAGAAGTCTATCCAGTCGGTGCCTGGTATGTAGTAACCATCGGAAAGCATCTGGCGACCCACCTCTGAGTTCTTGTCAATCTTCGACCACACGGAGACCATCAGCCGCATGTCCATCTGGTGCAGCGAGTCGGTCATGGCCTTGGGGGCTGGATAGTTTGCCTCGTCGAAGCGCATGGAGTTCCAACCGTAGCGCCCCCAGTACTGCCAGTCCTGCACCAGCACGTCGACGGGCAGCTGCTCGCTGCGGAAGCGATGGGCGGTCTGCATGATTTCCTGCTGCGAGTGGAAACGCTCACGGCAATGGATGTAGCCCAGCATCCACTGGGGCAACAGCGGCGAGGGGCCAGTGAGAGTGCGATAGGTGGCGATTATGTCATCGGCAGCGCTCGGACCTTGGGACGCTTCGCTCTGCGAAGAACCGACGAAGACGGTATAGTCGACCGACGTGGCTACAGGCGAACGCAAGGTGCTCTCGTCGCGCACCTTATCATAATATAGCACGGGGTGGTCGTCCTTGGTAAGCTCGGCGGTAACGGTGTGACGGCCTGCCTGAAGACTGACAATGGCCGAGGCCGTGGGCGGCAGCCAGAGATTCTGCATCTCAATGACTGGCTGGCCGTCGATGCAGAGGTTGTGGCGACGAGCCATCTTCTGGCCGACATCGAGCAGCAGGCTGTAGTCGGCGGTCTCGGGCACATCGATGGTGGCCTGGAACAGGTGGCGCTGACGCACCTCGCGCTTACCACCCTCGGTAGAGGTTACGTTGACCACTTCTTGGGGTTGAGGGTTAAGGGTTGAGAGTTGAGGGTTAAGGGTTGAGAGTTGAGGGTTAAGAGTTGAGAGTTGAGGGTTGAGAGAGATGCTGTGTTCGCAGGGGTTGAACTCTGTGAGGCCGTAGTTGTTCCACAGCACGCCATAGCCCTTGCTCGACAGCATCATGGGCACGCTTATTTGGGTGTTCACCTGAGTAAGACGGCGCGACAGGCCACGGATATTGGTGTAGCCATCCTGAAACTGACCCAGACCGAAGAGGCACTCGTCCTTGGGCGAGGCAAAGCGCAGCGTGGCTACCCCACCCTGCAGCTCGTGGGCGGTGGCGGTGAACACCACACGGCCACTCTTGTCCTTGACGCTGACCAACTGGCGTGCGTTATCGACATCAACGCTGATGTCGGCGTCGGCCACCTCGTCGGTCTTCACATAGACCCAGTCTGGCAGGTCGCTCTCTGCAACTTGTTCCTGATACTGAATGCGCACGGCATTGCGGGCCACGGTACGCACGGTGAGCGTACCCTTGCCAAAAGGCACCTGACGCGCCACGGCCGAAAGGCTGAACAACAGAACGAGCAGACAACTTAGCTTTCTCATATCACACATATCTACTTCATTATCACCTTACTGCTCACACGGCCGTCGGCCTGCACTGTCTTTTTGACATAGGGGCCATGAGCATGGGGCCGCACCTGCTGGCCCGCCATATTATAATAATAGGTATGCGAAGCAGCAGTCTGCCCTTCGATATCCTTAACTGCCGAGAGGTCGCCCAAGCGACGCAGCGATGCCTGCCCAATGACCAAGTCGGCCCAGGGGGCATCGGCAGTGTAGAACGTAACAACATAGCGGCCCTTGTCCACGATGTCGAAGTCGAACTTCTCGAGTGTTACACCAGAGAACTCATTGGAGGCGGTGTTGCCCACATTGGCCGTCGGCGTGAAAGTGTAGGAAGCCACGGCTTTTCCGTCGGCAGTCTCTATGGCCACGGTGACGGGCGAGAAGTCGGGCTGGTTCCAGTTAGCCACACGGCACAGCAGCTGGTAGTTGCCAGGATAGAGCATCATCGTGGTCTGTGTCGACTTGTCGGCATAGCGGGCATAGCCAGCATGGGCATCGCCAGTGACATTGCGGGTGTAGAGCCCCCACTCAAAGTCGCGCTTCGAGGCAGTGAAGTGGAACACACGGCTGCCCGACGAATAACCTGAAGAGTAGCCCACACGCTTCTCGTTGCCATCGCCCGTAGCCCACCATTCGGGTACGCTGCCCTCGACGGTGAACGACTTGTGAATGAGATAGCTCGAGGGCGGCTCTTCTACGCTAATTGTCAGCGAGCTGCTGCCCGTGCGTCCCTCGTTGTCGGTAACAACGGCCTTGATGGTGTGTGTGCCTTTGTCAAGGTCGCTGAGCACGTAGGTATAGGGAGTCTTTGTGAACTCAGCCAGCAGTTTGGCGCCATCATAGAAAGCCACCTTAGCCACCTGTCCGTCAGGATCGGAGGCAGTGGCACGCAGCGTGATGGCAGGCACCTCAGAGGCACCACCAAAGGTGACATATTGCAGGCCGTCTTGCGGAGCGGTGAAGCGCACGGTGGGATCTTTCAGCTCGAGCGAGTAGCGCTTGCAGAACTTCCATATCTCATCGCCTGTGAGCACGCCATAGTCGTTGGAAATCCAGTGGCCCTTGTCGGCCATCTCCATCAGCACTACCTCAACGCCCTGATTGCCTGGCCCCCAGGTATGACGCGTGATGTGTGGAGCACCACGATAGTTCTTCACCACAGTGGCTTTGGTGGGACAACCGTTATGGCTTATCCAGGCATTAAGTGCACCCTGCACGCCACCGAAGTTCACCACATCATCGCCTGTGCCATGGGTGTGGATGATGGGAATGGGACGCACGCTGGCATTGGCCGTGGTGCCGCCCATAGGATAGCCGCTGATAGGGGCGAAGGCCGCAATCTTATCGGGCATGCGGTTCATGGCATGATAAGTGAACATGCCGCCCATGGAGAAGCCTGACAGATAGACGCGATTGGGGTCGATCTTGTACTTGCTTACCATCTCGTCGATGAGTGCCTTCATAAAGTTGATGTCGCGATCGCCGCCAATGTCCCATCCATGGTCTATGCCGTTGGGAAAGACGGTGACGAACTTGGCCGTGTCGGCCACGGTCTCAATCTTCAGCATGCCCTTCTGGTAGTTGGCATCCTGGTTCATGCCGTGGCAGGAGATGAGCAGCGGACGCTGTTCGCCCAGGTTCTTTGGCACATAGACGACATAGTTGCGCACGGTGCCGTTGACGGTGATGTTCTCAGCCATTACGGGCGCCTTGACCAGGGCCAGCAATGCCGTAAGGTAGAGTATTCTCTTCATCATAGTATCGTTGATTGTTTGTTGTTATTTGCCAAGGACAATGTTGATGATGCCAGTAACGTCGGACACATTGACGGTGCCGTCGCCGTTGACATCGGCAGCAGCGGCATTGAAACCGTCGGGCGTGCGACCCAGGATATGGTTGATGGTGCAGGTGACATCGGTCACGTTGACGACGCCATTGCCGTCGGCATCGCCAGCCAATGCGACGTCGAAGGGCGTCAGATGGGCCGACAGCAACTTGATGCTGCTGCTCCAGTCTACCTTCAGGGCATTCAGGTGAACGAAGTCGTCCACGCGGTCGGCACCATTGGTATCTGGCATGGTGCGCAAGTCTTCAAGCGGAATGACAATGGCCTGCAAGGTGCTGTCCCAGTAGGGGTCGCTACTGTTGAACGATACGACAATCTGCTTCCACGGGCCGTGGTCTACCAGGCGGTTGGCCAAGATGCGCAATCCGCTGCCCGAGCCTCGCAGCACCAGTTTGTCATACTGGCTGATGTCGGCAAAGTGATTATACTCCACGCCTACGAAGCCTGCAACGGCACCGCCACCGCCCACGTTGACGCCCATCTGCCAGTCTACGCTGACAGGCGTGTCGAGTGGCTGGGCATCGGCTCCCGAGCCATCCCACGCGCGGAACATCGTGGCTGTCAAGGGAATCCATCCGGCGGGGGCTTCGAAGTCATCGATATTGACGGCGCTGACAATGCTGTTCAGCACACGTTCAGAGCGCACAGGAAAGTACTGTGTGAGCAGGCGATTGCGCTCGGTCATATAGGTATTGTCTACGGTATAGAGCTTGCCGGCCGACTGCCAACGGTGCACGTCGCGCCGATAGTCGCCCCAGCGTGCCGCCTCGGCATAGACGGCAGCATGGATGGTGTTGAAGAGACTGTCCCAGACGGCCACCACCGACTCCTGCCCCAGCAGTCCGTCAGGTGCCAGCACCTCCTTGGCACGGCGCAGATAACGGCGTGCAAACTGGGGGTTGAGCAGCAAGTTCTGGAAGATGCCCGTGGGATAGGCATTGCCATTGTTCTTGCCAAAGACGTTCTCGTTGTTGTTCTCCAAGATAATCTCGCTGTCCCAGCAGAGGAAACGGAAGCCCTCGCTGTCGGTGCCGCGGCGCCGCACAGCATACCAGTTGTGATGGTCCCAGTCGGTATTGCCTCCATACTGGTTGATGAGCATATAGTCGATGAACTGGCTTATGTCGAGCAGCGTGTCCAGCTTCTGATAGTAAGCATCATCGTAGGCCCGCGCAGCCGTCTCCACCATCTCGTTCCAGGCGGTCAGGTCGCCCTCGCTGGCTTCTATATGGTTGCCGCCGTCCTCCTCTATCTTCACCACGTCGATGTCGCTCTTCTTGCCGCCGAGATGGTTCTTGCCAAACTGGTCGTCCACACGCTCGGCAATATTGTAGAGTCCCCAGTACATGCCGTTGAGAAACAGGTTGACGTAGAGTGCATTCACTGCCGTGTGGCCCATCTTACGCTGCATGCGGCGCGACCACACGTCGCGGGTGTACTGTGCCTTTTCGCGGTTGCCCTCAGACCAGTGCTGCCAGGTGTTGCCGAAGTGGCAGCGCAGCACCAGCTGGTCGAACTTGTCGGGTTCGTCATCGCCGAAGAGCGGATACTTCAGCGACTTGGGGCCATACTGCTCCTTGAACACCAGCCGGAAGGAGTGCTTGGGATTCTTCTCTGCCAGACGGCCATGGCCACCATGCAGGCGCAGACCACAGGTAGTGGAGAAGTTGAGAGTTGAGAGTTGAGGGTTGAGGGTTGAGAGTTGAGGGGTGAGGGTTGAGGGTTGAGAGTTGAGGGTTGAGGGTTGAGGGGTGAGAGTTGAGGGTTGAGGGGTGAGAGTTGAGAGTTGAGGGTTGAGAGTTGAGAGTTGAGGGTTGAGAGTTGAAAGTTGAGAGTTGAGGGTTGAGGTGAACATCTCAATGCTGGCGGGACGTGTCCATCCGTGGCCGGTATTGTCGCCTACCGGTGGGCCAGTGAAGATGTAGATGCCACCGCGGTCGGGATCGTTCTCGTGACTGAAGAGATTGTCCTTATCGGTGACAATAGAGAGGACAGGCAACGACTGTAGCCCCTCTGCAATCTTTTGGCGCAGCGTGGCATTGCCTGTCATCTCAGGGTCCATCTCGTAGTCGGCTTTTGCCGTGCCCTGTATTTCGGTATAACTACCCCACGTGGTGGGATAGCCTACGGGCGTGTTGCTCTGCTGCAACACATCGTCGACAAACAGATAGGTGGCGGTGACGGGCATGGTCACGCGCCCCGTGTCGGCCACGACAGCTGCACGCACGATGGTGGTGCCGCTCACGCTGATGGGCTTGTTATATTTCGGACTGGTGGTGACAGGCTCGCTGCCATCGAGGGTATAGCGAATGGTCAGGCCAGCGGGCAGCTCGCCCTGCACACTGACAATCTGCAGCTCGAACGGACTGTCGTAGAAGCCGTGTGGCTGGCTGAACTCCAGCAACTGAGCATGGCTGCCCAGAGGCAACAGGGCGGCCAGAAGGAGCTTTAAAGCATTTTTAATCATGGTTTAATCATTGATTAAATGGTATTCGAAGCGGTCTATGTCGATGTAGCCGCCACTGCGTTTGGTGGCATAGTTGAAGATGGCAAACTTCGTGCCCATGAAGAAGCGGCGATAGTCGAACTGCATGCGATAGTCCTTGGTGCCTATCTGCTGCCACTCCTTGCCGTCGAGGCTATAGTAGAAGTTGGCAGCATCGTTATGGCCAGGCTGGAAGTCACCCGTTACTTTCAGGTATATCCAGGTGAGCTTGGGGTTTAGAGCGACGGTCTCAATGACTTTCTCCTCTACGTTGGTGACCGCCTTCTCGCGGTCGGAGAGGCTCACCTTCTGCTCACTCATCTCAAGCACGAGCTTCTTGCCCTGCTTTTTGACAGTGAGCACGCCTGAGTCGCCGTTGAAGGCAGCCAGACCGGCACAGTCGCCGTCCTTCATCTTGCTTACCTTCATCAAAATGTCACCGCTGCATGTAGGACCCTCCATACGTTGTGTCAGCGTGTTGGGAGCCAGATATAAATTAGGTACAACACGCGAGGTCTTCAGACGCAGGGCGCCAGGGTAGTCAGTCAGGCTCCAGGCTTCGTCGATGGGATTGTGGTTCCACTGCCAGTGGAGTCCCAGTTTCACAGAGTAGAAATAATCGCTCTTCACGATGGCGGTATGAGGCTCACCGCTCTTCAGCGGGCGCATCGTTGCAGGCACCTTGCCGTTCTCGTCGCCCAACATGGGCCAGCCGTCAATCCAGCGCACGGGCGACAGCGTCAGCACTCGGCCCACGCCACCACGATCCTGGAACATGATGCCATACCAGTCGCCATCCTCGGTGTCGACAATAGTGCCTTGTGCCAGATAGGAGAAACCGCCGAAGTCGCTCTCCAGTATGACATGCTTCTCCCACGTGCCGTTAAGGTCCTTGGTGCGATAGCACACCTCGCGGCGATGACGGCCTGGTGCATAGACATGGCTGATGAGCAGGGCGTAGTAGGTGCCACGATGCTTGATGACGCGCGTGCCCTCAAGAAGTCCGGGCTCGTCGGCCTCGCGTTCGAAGTAGTGGCGGTCGGTGCCATCAACCACGCTCTTCAGGTCGCGCGACAGCTGGCACATCTGGCCCGTGCCATAAAAGACGTAGGGCGTACCATCGTCGTCGAAGAACAGGGTGGCATCGTGGAAGTGGCGCAGACGCGAGTGGATGGTCCAAGGGCCTTCGGCCTTTGGTGCCTTGCAGATGTAGGTCTGCCCCATGGGGCCGCCCTCGTTGGGAGCAAAGAGTGCCCAGAACTGGCCATCGTGATACTTCAGCGACGTGGCCCACTGCCCGCGGCCATAGACGGTACCCTCTTGCAGGTCGTACTTGGGCGAGTCGGTCAGACGGTCGAACACGTAGCCCACGGTCTGCCAGTTCTTCAGGTCTTTCGACTGCATGATGGGCGCACCAGGCATGAGGTGCATGGTGGTGCTGACCATGTAGAACGTGTCGCCGACACGAATAACGTCGGGGTCGGGCACGTCGGCCCAAAGCATAGGGTTCTGAATATCGTCGGCCAAGGCACGAACACCTGTCAGACAACAGAGCAGGAGTGGCAATAGCAATCGTTTCATATCTTGGTGTTTGCTGATTATTTGTTCTGGTGCAAAGGTAGCAAAAAAGAGCGTAGGCCATGCTATCGAAACGTTTCATAACGTTGCTCCTATGTAGCAAAGGCTGATTTAACAGGCTACAAACCGGCATGTCGAAGGAAAAAGATGAGCCGGCAGTCACACCGCTCAGTGGGTGTGGCTACCGGCTTGGTAGGAAAGGTTCCCCCGCTCCAACACCTCGCGGGGGAACCAGAGATAAGTCAGAGATTACTTGCGGATTACCTTCTCGGTGCGCACGGTGCCGTCGGACATGTGCTTCTTCACAATCACGATGCCCTTGTTGGCGGTGCTCATGCGGCGGCCGTCCATGCTGTAAAGCTCGATGGCGCGAACCGTTGCTGTCTGGGCAGCAGTGCCCTCAACACCCAGCTCGAAGTGCTCTTCGTAGGCCTGAGCATAGTTGAAGCCGGCAACAGGAGCAGTCATCTTCAGACGAACGTCGTTAAGGAAGGTGTGAGACGAAGGACCGCCATTGGCGCCAATGGTCAGGATGCCGTCGGTCACCACGATGCCCTCGATAGCAAGGTTGAGCGTGGGGAATGCCTGGCCAATGTTCACGACATCGGTCTTGCCGGCAAACTGCTCTTCCTCACCCTCCTCAACGTATGGAGTATCAGAAGTCTTGGCAAAGATGAAGCTGCCCTCAAGATTACCTTCGTTGTCGCCACTGCCCTCGCGCTCGCCGAAGCCCATCTGGATGGTGTAGATACCAGCAGGCAGGTCGGAGATAGTCTGCTCTACGCGATAGCTGCTGCCCCAAGTCTGGAACGAGCAATCTTCGGCAATGCCCTCGATGTTGTAAGGCTGACCCCAGCCAACAGACAGACCAGGACGGCTGTAGCCATCGGGAACGGTCCAGCCAGGAACGCTCTCGTCGGTGAAGTTCATATTGGGCTCCTGCTTGTAGATGTTGGGGTTCTTCACGAATACGGTCATATCGTACTCAGGAGCAGTCTCCTCAAGCGTGCTCTCGTCGATGGTAGCTGCAAACATGGTGTTGTTGGGATCCTTCAGCTTGCCATAGACCTCAGTCGTGGCGCGCACCTTCATCTTCTCAGCCAGGTGGTCGTCATCGGTCAGGGCGTTGGCGGCAGCCACGATCAGAGGATCGTCGTCAGCCACACCCAGTGCCTTAAGGTCTTCAGCACCGAGGCGCAGGCGCTCAACGAGCACAGCCACACCAGTGCCCTTGCCATTGTTATAGCCACCAACGAACGAGGGACCTTCGGTGAAGAGCAGGCTCGTGGTGTTGGCAATCTCAGTCAGCTCGGCCACGGCAACAGTCAGGGCAGCGTCGTCCTTCAGCACGTCGTAGCTATACTGCAGCTGCCATACCGGCTCGACCTCTACTTCGGGGTCTTCGCTTGGCTCGGCAACGTTCACCCACTCAGAGGTACCGTTGTACTTGGCAACGATCTCAACCAGCTGGCCGTAAAGCTCGGTATTGGCAAACTTGTTCTCACGGTTCTGACGAACAACGTCGATAGCCTTCTTCACCTGGGTATCATAGTTGTCGCACAGTGCGCGGTGATCCTTCACAGCCTGCGATACAGCGTCGAGTGCAGCAGCAGCGTCCTTATAGGCAGAGGGAGCGGTGTAGCCATCCTTCTCGGCCTCATACTTGGCGATAGCAGCCACCAGAGCGTCATAGGCCTCGCCGTTGTAGCGCTCGTCGGCATTCTCGTCGCGAGTGGTCTTGGCGTTCTCCAGAGCAGCGTTCAGCAGCTGGGTCTCCTCCAGGCCAACCTGGTTGGGCATATACATCACACGCACATTAGCAAGGATGACACCATTCTGCCAGTCGTTCTCAGTGTCAGTACCATTAGCATCCTTGGCAACAGTCCAGCGCATGATGTAGCGGCCAGTCTCTGCAGGGATGAAGTTCTTCTCGAACTTGGTAGAACCGTTAACAGCGTTGCGCTGCTCGTTCATGTTGGGGTTGTTCTCAACCACCTCGCGCATCACCTCTTCGCCATTGGCGTCGATAATGGTGAACTTAGTGTAGGCACCGGCAGAAGCCCAGCGGCAGGTATTGAACGTAACCTTGTACTTCTTGCCAGCCTCGAGCTGGAGCACGTGTTCCTCGTCGAGAGTACCATACTCACAATAATATGTACGCATGTAGAGACCATTGACGAAGTCGCCGCCAGCAGCGAACTGCATCACACGGGCACCACTGCCATAGTTGTTGCCAGGAGTGCGCTCCTCGCCGCCATCGGCCACGAGCAGGAAACCCTCGGGCACGCCACCATTTGCACACTCGGTGAAGTAACGGAGAGGCAGCACTTCCTCAGCCACGTCGTTGGGATCGTATTCCACCTTACCGACATTCACGGTGATGGTATAGTCGCCAAACACCTCGTCGGCCAGGCGCAGCTTGGGATAGATATGGGTAACATTGATGACATACTCGCCAGTGGCCAGGTCGGCATCACCATCGCGGGTAAGAGTAATCTCCTCGGCAAAGCCGGTAGCAGGAGTAATGGTCATGGCCTTGCCATTGAAGGTAGCCTTCAGAGCCTCGCAATCAACGTCCTTGTCGAACACGAGCTTGAACTCCTTGATGCTGTTGGGCAGGTTGAACGAACCGTCCTCAGGATCGGCCTTCAGCACGGTAGGAGTAACGAAGTCGTAGGGATAGCCGTCGGGATTCTCAATCTCAGGATCGAGCGAAGCCTCAACGTCAGAGAAGTTGTTCACGTCGCCGCCAGGGCCGCTGGTATAGGTCAGATGGAAGGCGGCATCGCTGGGATTGTTGAACGAAACGACCACCTGGTCGCCGTCGTCAACAGGCTCGGCGAGGAAGATGTAGAAACGACCATCGGCAAAGCCCTCTACAGAGTACAGCTCGACCTTCTGGCCATTCACCTCGACAGTAGCGCAATCCAGAGGATACATCAAGCGGGGCTTGCCACCGGCCTTGACGAGTTCGGGCAGGTTGGTGTCGAAACCAAAGTCGACGAGCACAACGTCGTTAGAGAACTGAGCGGTAGTGCCATACTTATAGACCTCGAACTTGATGTTGTCGAAGTAGTAGTTGTTGGCCTCTGCAAAAGCATTCAGGTTGAAAGCCACCGAGAGGAACTGCTTCGCGTCGGTAGACTGCTGTGCAGTCACCTCGCCCTCCTTGGTGAAGGTCTGCCAGTCTGGCGTGAAGGCGACATTGCCAAACAGGTCGTAGTGGATGTAGTCGCTGGGTTCGGCATGAGCCTGTGTCTCGGTTGCAGCCTGCTGATCGGCTCTGTAGTCGAACGACACGCGATACTTAGTGCCAGCGGGCACGGGCTCGTTGAAGCGGAACCAGAACTGGTTGTCCCAGTTGTTGGCGGTCTTGTCGCCAGTAGCAACCTGAATGCCACGGCTGCCATTGACACCCACGCCATCGGTGATCACAGAGCTTACAACTTTGTCGGCATCATCGCCATAGTTCACTTTGGTGAAGAACGAGCTAACGTCGTCGCCTTCCATGTCGCTGTTGTTGATCAGGTTGGTCCAGCCTACCTGCTGAGCCTTGCCCTGGCGCTCCACCTCCATGCTGAGGATGGTGACGTTGGCCCAGTTGGCACCCTTGATGGCGTGCAGGTGGGCATAGCCCTTATCCTTCACCATCTGCTTCAGGTCGACAGTATAGATGGTCTCGCCCTCGTTCTCGCCAGCCTCGCTGCTGAAGTACTTGGCCGACCAGCCACCCTTGGTGTTGTCGATGAGGTGAGACTGTGCCTCGTCGGCATTCCACTGACCCTCGTCGATGTCGCGGTTGAAGAGGAAACGCGGTGTTCCTTCGGTAGCCACCACAATCAGCTTGGCATAAAGACTCAGGTCGGCGTAGTTCTTGACATCGGTATCGCCATAGACGTTACCGTTGGGCTCGCCTACAACCCACAGGCACGTGGCGTCGCCAGTAGACTGCGCGTCAGCGCCCCAGCCGTCCCAAGTGCAGAAAGGCACCTCCTGCAAGGAAATGCGCTCACCTGCACTCATGGTCGTCACACCCAGCATTACCAATGCCAGGGTGAGAAACATGCGGAAAGATTTTCTCATGTGCATAAAAGTTTAAGTTAATAATATGGTTAGAATGTTTTTACGCTTGCTTTTCGTTAGAATCGCAGTGCAAAGATAGAAACCTTCGCGCAAACGGGCTTTATCGTTTGTTTCATTGTGTTTCGTTTTTGTTGAAACACGCGAAAAAAGGCGGATATGCCAGCGTAGGCACCATTTACGAAACAATTTGGCGGCCATCCTCAAAAGAGAATGACCGCCAAAGGAAAACTTGTGTTTATAATGGTATCGATGATTTACTTCACCATCACCTTCTTGCCGTTGATGATGTAGAGACCCTTCTGAGCCTTTGCAACACGCTGGCCAGCCATGTTGAAGATGCCCTCGGTCTGCTCGGCAGCCTTCACCTCCTTGATGCCCACGGGATCGAGCGATGCCTTGTAGAGCAGCATGTCGGTCACAACGACACCGGCACCCCAGCCCTGCTTCTTGATGCAGTGCAGACGGGCGAAGCCATAGTCGTCGACAATCTTCGTCAGATCGATGGTGTAGGTCTTGCCTTCGATGGTCTGGTAAGCCTCAGTTGCCCAGGTGTTGCTGTTGTTGGGGTTGATGTCGAGCATTTTCGACTCTTCCTTTGTGGCAGCACACTGACCATTGGCCTCTAAGCGGTTCATGCAGAAACGGGGCAGAATATCGGTGGCAACCGTGACAATCAGTTTGTCGTAGGCTTTCAGGTCGGCCCATTTCAGCTCGCTCACGTTGCCGTCGCCGTAAGGCAGATCGCTGGCAGCCAGCAGCACACAGGGAGCACCTGCAACAGCTGTGCCTTCGCCCGGCTCGTCGAGTGAAGCATACTGCATGAACATGTCGGCGGTGAGGTTCGAATAACCGTCAGCTAATGCCAAGCCCGCAACAGCCTCGTTCAGGGCGGTGGTGGCGGCTGTCAAGCTTGCTTCGGTAGCATCGGCATCGGCCAGGGCAGCCTGGGCGTTGGCGATGGCCGTCTGCAGGGCGGCATAGCTGGCCTCGGTCTTGCCGACGGCGGTCTGCAGCTTAGCCTGAGCAATGGCGTTGGTCAGCACTTCCCTGGGGATAGCTAAGGGGTCAGAAGGCTTCACATACTTGATAGAAGCGATGGTGCCGGCGGCACTGCCCCAGCCAGCCTTGATGGCGTTCACGTGGACATAAGCCAGGTCGGTGAGGTCTACCTCGGCCTTGCCCTCAGCGTCGAGGGTGGGGTTCTTCTCTACCAGGGGACCGTTGTTGCTCTCCTGACGGTTCATGAGCACGCGCAGCTGCATGCCGGCGGTACCCTCAATGATGAGCTTCGAAGCACCAGTCAGGTCGGCGTAGGTCAGATAGTCAACAGTACTGGTGCCGCAAACCATGCCACCGGCATTCACCGTGACATCATTGCCGATGTTGAAATCGACAGTTGCAGAACCAGTGGCTGAAGCGTCGGCTCCGTAGCCATCCCACGTCTTGAACATGTCGGCGGTCAGAGCCACCTCTTCATCTTGAGCATTCACGCTCACTGCGCTCGACAGGCAAAGAGCCATGAGGCAGAACAGTTTGGTAAAATTCTTCATAGAATCGTTGTTTTAAATGAGTTAATAAATAGGATAAAAAATTCTGGGTGCAAAGTTACAACAGATTCAAGATACACGCTTATTCTTTTGAATCGCTTGCTTTTCTTTTTGTTTCACCCTCATAAAAATGCAACAAAAACAGGAGTTCAGCCCCCTGAACTCCTGCACTTCCAAACTTCAGAACTCCCGTACTCCTGCACTTCACTTCTTCCCTTCCGCGTATTCTGACGGTGCCACGCCGAAGTGCTTGCGGAAGATGGTGGAGAAGTGTGCCAGGTTGGAGAATCCCACGGTGTAGGCCACCTGCGTGACATTGATCTTCTGCTCCTTCAGCAGGCGTGCGGCCTGTTCCAGTCGGATGTTGCGAATGAACTCGCTGGTAGAGATGCCTGTCAGCTCCTTCATCTTGCGGTGCAGCTGTGCACGGCTGATGCCCACCTCCTGTGTGAGCATGTCTACGTTGAAGTCGCTGTTAGAGAGGTTCTTGTTCACGGCTTTCATGATGCGCTCCATGAGCAGCTCGTCGTTGCCCTTCACCTCGCGCTGCTCCACCTTGTCGCTCTGCTGCTGTGCACCTGAGTACTTGCCCTTCAGCCGCAGGCGGTTGTGAATGAGGTTCTCTATGTTCATGTGCAGCTCCTCCATGTCGAAGGGCTTTGCCAGGAAGGCGTCGGCACCGCGTTCCAGGCCCTCCAGGCGATTGCCTACATCGGCCTTCGAGGTGAGCATGATGACGGGAATGTGCGAGATGTTCATGTTGGTCTTTATCATTCGCAGCATGGTGAATCCGTCCATCTCGGGCATCATCACGTCGCTCACCACCACATCGTACTGGTTGTCGCCGCGGGCATGGCCCTCGGTAGCCCTGGCGAGCAGCTCCTTGAGGCCCTCCTTGCCGTTAGAACAGATGGTGAACTTGTAGTACTGCCCCAGCTCGGCGGCTATGTAGTGGCCTATCTCCATGTCGTCGTCGACGATGAGCACACGGTGACGGCTGGAGCCCGACGTGCCTGCTGTAGCCAGCTTGGCCGCTTCCGCCTGTTTCTCTATCTCCTCTGGCCTCAGATGGCTGTTGCCGAGCAGCAGTCCTACGGTGAAGACAGAGCCTCGCTGACCGTCGGTGCGGTTGTGGGCCTCGATGGAGCCATGGTGCATGTCGACGATCATCTTGCAGAGGTTCAGCCCGATGCCCGTTCCGTCGATGTGCATGCGGCGCGAGTTGCCACCCTGATAGAAGCGCTCGAAGATGCGGCGCAGGTTGTCGCCGTCGAGTCCCACGCCGTTGTCAACGACCTGCAGGCGTGCCTGCTGATCGTCGTGCTCCAGTCGTATGACCACCTCGCCCCCTTCGTAGCTGTACTTGAAGGCGTTCGAAAGCAGGTTGGTGACAACCTTGTCGAACTGGTTGCGGTCTATCCACACCATCAGCTCGTCGCAGTCGGCAGTAAAGTCGAAACGTATGTTGCGCTCCTTGGCGTTGTACTCGAACATCTTGCTGACGCCCTTGATGAAGGCCACCAGCTCGGTTTCCTGGCAGTGCAGGTGCATCTGCTGCTTGTCTATCTTGCGCACGTCGAGTATCTGGTTGACCAGGTTGAGTATGCGCTGCGCATTGTGGCCAATGGTGTCGATGTCGCGCTGGGCGTCGGCATTGTCCTGCCCGATGTGTCGCTTCAGGTTGTTCAGCGGACTCATGATGAGTGTCAGCGGCGAGCGGATGTCATGTGTGGCATTGATGAGGAACTTCATCTTCTCCTCGTTCATCTCGTCGTTGGCGCGCTTGCGATAGGTGCTCAGCACATAGTAGCCCAGTGCCAGCGCTATGAGCAGATAGATGAAATAGGCCGTGAGCGAGCGATACCACGGGGCGCGTATGGTCACGACGACGGTCTTCTCGGGTGTCACGCCGTCGCCCTGTATGCCCTTGACCACTATGCGGTAGGTGCCGGGCTGCAAGTGGCCCAGCGTGAACTCGTTCTGCCCCTCGGGGTTACGAATCCACTCGCCGCCATTGATGCTGTATTCGAGCATGATGTTGGAGGGGTCGTCGAAGTTGAACTGCGAGAAGGCCAGCGTCACGGTGTGGTCGAGATAGCTCAGCGTGAAGTAGCTGCTCTCGCTGACGGCACGGTCGGTCACCTCTACGCCGTTGAGCACGGTGCCCATCTTCACATACTGGTCGCCCACGCGGAAGCCCGACAGCTGCAGCGAGTCGAGCGTGCGGCGGCTCTCCTTGACATTGCTGGGCAGGAAGGTGGTCAGGCCGTCGTTATGGCAGAAGTATATCAGGTCGTCGTCGGTGTGCATGCCCACGCCATAGAGATACTCCTTCTGTGCGAGTCCGTTGCCGGCAACATGGCCCACGAAGGCGTGGTTGCTGAGCTGATACTGCCAGATGCCCATCGAGGTAGAGCACCACAGGTCGCCGTCGTTGGCCTGCACTATGTAGCTCACCACCTTGTTCTGCAGTTGCTCGCTGCCGGGGAAGCGCTCCACCTGGCGTGTCTGGCGGTCGTACAGGTAGAGGCCCTGCTCTGTGCCAATGGCTATGCAGCCCTTCAGCTGTCGGCCGTCGGCCAGCTGTCCGCTGCGCAGCTCACACACGTCGAAGCACACCACGCTATTGAGCAACTGGCCCCAACCCTGCGAACGGAAGCTGTCTGAAGACGGGTCGTAGCACGACACACCCGAGGCAGTGGCCATCCAGATGAGACCACGCTGGTCGCACGTCAGGCCCATCAACCAGTTGTTGCACAGGCGTCCCTTCTTCGGGTCGTCCTTCTCGTAGAAGTTATGGTTGAGGAGCGAACCTGTCTGCGGGTCGTAGACACAGAAGCCCTTGGCGAAGGTCGATATGTATATGCGTCCCTGCTTGTCGCTGGTCATGTCGTTGAACTTGTCGCAGTCGAACGTGACGCGCAGCTGCGAGCCGCCCGTCGTGGGGTCGTAGCTGAAGAGTCCGTCGTCGGTGCCTATCCAGTAGCGGCGCAGCTTGTCGCGGAAGATGAGCTCCACGCCGTCGGGAGCCTGCGGGTGGGCCACCACGCGACCCTTGGCATTGAAGCCATAGACACCCACACCCTGCACCGTGCACCACACCATGCCGCCGTCGCCCTCGCACACGGAGCTGATGGTGCTGCCCAGGCTGATGCCCTGGTCGTCGAAGCTCCAGTTGGCAAACTGCACCGGTCGCTGTGGCAACATGAGCAGACCCTTGCGATGGCAACCCAGCCACAGGTTGCCGTGGCGGTCGAACATCAGGGCGCTAACCTTGACCGTGGCCAGGTCAATGCCGTAGGCACTGGCCTCGACGCGCTCCAGGCGCTGGCCGTTCAGGCGGTAGAGACCGTGGCCTCGCGTACCTATATATATATTGCCATGGCTGTCCTCGACCATGCGGGTATAGATGGCATCCTTGCTCGAAGCCACACTCATGTCGACATCTGACGCCACAAACTTGCCACCGCTAAACACCTGCAGGCCATGCGTGCAGAGCACCAGCAGCTCGCCGTCGCGCTCGATGAAAGCCTGCGGATTGCCCTTGGGCGAGGCAAACTTCTGTATCTTGTTGCCGTCGCGCATATAGATGGCGTCGTCGAAGCCGCTCTTCCAGATGCGGCCACGCGAGTCTTCGTAGAGACGGCTGAAATACTTGTCGGTGTCTATCCGTGAGAACTGCCGCAGCTGGTCGTCGGGCGAGGCCAACAGGAAGGAGCCGTAGCCCGCCGTGCCAACGAGCAGCGAACCGTCGCGGCGCTGCAACAGACTGCTGACGCGCGGCATGATGCCCTCAGGAAAGCGATAGTGGCGGAAGATGTCACGCTGGGGGTCGAAGCAGTCGAGTCCCTTGTTGGTGCCCACCCAGAGGTTGCCGCTGCGGTCGCACAGCATCGTCACCACCACGTTGGCGCACAGCGTGGTGCTGTCGGCATCGTCGTGGAGGAAGGTCTGGAAGCGGTAGCCATCGAAGCGGTTCAGGCCGTAGTCGGTGGAAATCCATAGCGAGCCGAACCGATCTTGGGTAATGTCGGAGATGAGACTGCTTGAAAAGCGGTCGGACGGATAGAAATGTCCGGTCTGAGCCAGCGTGTATCCATGCAGCAGGAGACAACAGACAAAAAAGGTTAAAAAGCGTTTCATAGTTATGGTAAAGTTATTAAAAACTGCGGCAAAGATACAACTTTATGGCGAAATACTAAAGACTTTCGCGTCTTATTTGTTTTTCTTTTTGTCTCAATGTCTCAAAGCGGCGCAAAACATGCGACAAACTAACCACTAACACGCCGAAAAGCGACACAAGGAAAATGAGACATGGGCACGTCGTGAGCGGCCTGCATCGGGCAGCGTCCAAATGATTAAACGCTATTACAGACGCTTTGGAACGGTATTACAGATGCTTTG
>ERZ842401.403-NODE-403-length-62139-cov-11.063430_pt1 | contig 62139 bp, 60 predicted proteins | sample MGYA00521270_ERZ842401 | MGnify/ENA primary metagenome ERZ842401 (study PRJEB31892, sample SAMEA3878208) | bioreactor metagenome | biome: Moose rumen | place: Sweden | collected 2011-10 | study: EMG produced TPA metagenomics assembly of the PRJEB12797 data set...
CAGCTGTCATTCTCAGTGAAATTGGTGACATTTCACGTTTCCCTGATCCAAAACAGCTGACTGCATTTGCAGGCCTTGATCCTGTTCTTAAGCAATCAGGAATGAACAAAGGTCTTGGTTATCACATGTCAAAACGTGGTTCCCCGTATCTTCGCCGTGCCCTGTGGCTTGCCGCAAACAGCATCAAAAAATGGGACCCTTCTTTTGCCTATGCTTATCAGAAAAAAATTGATTCTGGCAAGAACAAAAGTCAGGCTCTCGGTTTTATTTCTCATAAACTTCTCAATGTTGTTTTCACTGTTCTTAAAAACAATATTGATTACGTTCCTATTTTTCCTCCTGATGTTGACGTCTCAAAACTTGCTGAAAAAACAATTAAATCTCTATCACCTAATTGACATTTCATAGCAGGTCTTAAAAATGATGAAATGTCGGAAGACAGTATAACGTAATTTTCAGAGAAAAAAAAGGATGCAATTGTTATTTTTCATCAGAATAAAGAGACTTTTTTCCTTGCATATTCCCCATCATGCATTATAATAAAGAAGATTACACGTAGAGAGGTACTATATGTGGAACTATAGTTTTGTCCTCCCCGACTTTATCATTCTCTCCCTGTTTCTTGTTTACTTCTTTTTACAGCCCAGGCTTTCCACCAAACTGAACAAGTCGTTTTTCAGCATTCTTGTCACGGATTTTTTAGTCATACTTACTGATGCCCTTGCCTCAATGAGTCTTGAGAACGCCCAGTACTTTTCACCTTTTGCCCTTCGTTCTATAAACGTGCTCTACTTCATGCTTTTTAACTTCAGGACATTCTGCTTCTTTTCCTTTACTGAAAACTGCATAGGGCGCAGAAACTCCAGTACTAAATTCCAGCCCCTTTTTAGGAGTCTGGTTTTTATGCTCGCGGAAGCAATTGCCCTGGCAAATCTCTTTACCGACACTCTGTTCAGCATTTCGCCAGAAGGGCTTTATGCCCGGGGGGCCCTTTACAATTCTATCTATGTCTGCGGGCTCTATTACCTTGCCGTTTCCTTTATCGAACTCTTTTTTTATCAGAAGGAACTGCGCTATGGCTCCATGTATGCGGCAGTAACCTACAATCTGGTGCTGCTTGTGGGCTATTTTGTCCGCAATCTCTTTCCCCACTATCTTATAATGAACCTTTTTTCTCTGGCGGCAATAATCATCATCTACCTGTCCTACGAAAATCCTGCCATATATCTTGCGGGAAAAACCAATGCCTTCAATAAGAAAGCCCTGCTTCTGCTTTTGGAAGAACTCCATGATGAAAAAAAGCCCCTCGTCATAGGATTTGTGATTCACAATTACAACGAACTGAGAGAAATCTACAGCGGCCTACAGATGGACAAAGGCATTACCCTCATCGGTCAGTACCTTGCACGGCACTATCCCCGGCTGTACCGCTTTTACCTCCATGACGGCCGCTTTGTTCTCATTGGACGGGATAACAGCCAGACAGAAAGCATCTGTCAGAAAATAAGGAAACGATTCACCCAAGGATGGAAGGCTGGAAGCGATGTAGATTTGTATCTGGAGGCAGGATTTGTGCAGCTGGACAGGGAAGTTCGCATTGAAAACTCCGAGCAAATCCTAAACGGCTTACTGACTGCATTCAAGGAAGTGAGCACTCTGGAAAAAGCGCATGTGGTCATCGGCTCAGATACCATTAAAATCATTGAACAGAACACACTGGTTAAGCGGGCGGTAGAACATGCCGTGGAGCAAAATGCCGTAGAAATGTTCCTCCAGCCGCTGATTGACGCAAAGACCCATGAACTAGTAGGAGCAGAAGCCCTCGCCCGCATAAGAAATGACAATGGAGAACTGATTCCGCCCGTACAGTTCATACCCATAGCAGAAAAAAACGGAAGAATCAACCAATTGGGTGAACAGATGTTTGAAAAAGCCTGTGAGTTCATCCACTCCCACAACATAGAAAAAATGGGTATTCAGTGGATAAACGTAAACCTGTCTCCCGTTCAGTTTCTGCGTCGGGATTTGAACACCCGCTTTGAAGAAATCCTCAGGAAATACCAGGTGGAGGCAGAAAAAATTCATCTGGAAATCACCGAAGAATCTATGATTGACTATGCCCTGCTGCAAAAGCAGATTCAGACCATGAAGGAAACAGGATTCCAGTTTGTGCTTGATGATTACGGAAGCGGTTACTCCAACGTGAGCCGCCTAAAACGGTGCCCCTTTATCAATGTCAAGTTGGACATGGAAATCGTCTGGGATTACTTTAAGGAGCAGGACAAGATACTTCCCACTATGGTGCAGACATTCAAGCAGATGCATTTTACCGTAACGGCAGAAGGTGTGGAAACGCTGGAAATGGCAGACGCAATGAAGGAAATTGGCTGCGACTACCTGCAGGGCTACTATTTTTCAAAGCCGCTTCCCGCCAGCGAATTCGTCCAGAAATATTCCACGGCACTATAAAGGCTCACTTTCCCTTTGAACCGCCATGGGGATGAGCCTTGTTGTACATTTCTATCATGTGCTCGGTGGTGACATGGGTATAGCGTTGCGTGGTGGAAATGCTGGCATGTCCCAAAAGTTCCTGTACCATGCGCACATCTGCCCCGCCTGTGAGCATCGCTGTAGCAAAAGTGTGGCGAAAGGCATGGGGTGACACATGGTGATTCGTTCCCTCCACGCCAGAATACCTGGCTATGATGTAGGCAATGCCGCGCACCGTAAGACGCTTTCCCTGCTGATTGACAAACAAGGCTTTTTCAGTGTCGGCTTCTCCAAAGCGTTTCCGACGGTCAGCAAGATAGGCTGTAAGCGCATTCTGGGCATCTGACTCAAAATAGACGCGGCGGTCTTTTTTTCCCTTTCCCGTTACAATCACGCTGGAATAGTCGCCGGAAAAATCGGACACTTTGAGCGAGGCCATTTCGCTGACACGGCAACCGCTTGAATAGAGCATTTCAAAAAGTGCACGGTCACGCTTTTCCCAAAGCAATTCCTTGGTTGAAGGCGCGGCACAGAGCTTATCCACCTCCGCCCCAGTCATAAAGCGGGGAAGACGCTTGGGATTTTTTACGGTTTTGAGTTCCAGTGCAGGATTGATTTTTATGTAGCCTGCTTTGCGTGCATAGGCAAAAAGTCCGCGGACGCTGGCAATAAAGCGGTTTATGGAGGCAGAAGCCCTTTTTTGTCTGGAAAGTACACCGATGCAGAGGCGCAACTGATCGGTGGTAAAGGCAGTCATATCACTCTGCCCACCGATATGCTCCATGCCCATAAACTGCCCCAAATCGTTTCGGTAGCCGGCCACGGTATTTTCAGACATCCCCCGCACTGACCCCAGATAGAGCAGGAATTCGTCCACCGCTTCAGAGACTGTCATTATTCCTCAGGCAGTTTTTCCACCGCATCTTCCGCAGAGTGCAGGTAATCACAGTCAGGATTGATGCAGGACTTGTAAGTACCGTTCTTTTTGTCGAACTTTTCCACCAGGAACCAGCCGCATTTGGGGCAGTATTGATTTTCCAGCGGCTTAAAGTGAGAGATGAAATTACACTTGGGGTAGTTCGTACAGCCAAAGAATGACTTTCCCCGTCCCTTGGTCTTTCTCTCCACGATTTCGCCGTCACACCCCTCCACCGGACATTTTGCAAGGGGAATTGACTTGGTGTTATGGCACTCAGGGAATCCAGAACATGCCAGAAAGAAACCAAAGCGTCCGAGTTTTTTAAGCATGGGTTTGCCACATTTTTCACAGACCTTGTCAGTTTCCTCGTCCAAAAATCCCTTGACGCTTTCCTGATTTGCATCCACTTCATCCACACGTTTTTTAAATGGCATGTAGAAGTCACCGATAAAATTATTCCAGACAATTTTATCCTGCTCCACATCGTCCAGTTTGTTTTCTACATCGGCGGTAAAATGCTCGTTAATTACATCGGGAAAGGCTTCCACAAGAATTTTGCAAATCATTCTGCCCAACTGTGTGGGAACAAGCTGTTTGTTGCTCCGCTGTACATAGTAGCGGTCAAGCAAAACAGAAATAATGGGCGCATAGGTAGAAGGACGACCGATGCCTTTTTCTTCCAGCGTACGAACAATTGAAGCATCCGTATAGCGGGCAGGTCCCTGGGTAAAATGCTGCTCCGGGTAGAATGTATGGGCAGCATCCAGCACCTCGTCTTTTTTGAGCGCAGGAATTGAACCCGTTACCTCTTCCTTTGAAGAAAGCAGTTTGATTACATTATAGAAGCCCTTTTCTACCAGTTTGCTTGCTGAAGTCCTAAAAAGCGCATCTCCCGCCGTAATGTCAACACTGGTGGTGCGGGTCTTTGCATTTCCCATCTGGCAGGAAACAAATTTTTCCCAAATCAGCGTATAGAGGCGCAACTGGTCGCGGGTAAGGTATTCCTTTACGCTGTCTGGCGTGTAAGAGGTATAGGTAGGACGGATACATTCATGGGCATCCTGTGCACCTTTTCCCACTGCGTATTCAATAGGCTTTTCTGGCAGGTCAGCGGGATAGTTTTTTCCAATCCATTCACGCACTTCGTCCAATGCGGTCTGGGCGATACGAACTGAATCAGTACGCATATAGGTAATAAGACCGACACGGTTTGCTCCCATCTGAATGCCTTCATAAAGTTGCTGGGCAATCTGCATAGTCTTGCGGGAAGTAAAGCCCAGACGGTTTGCCGCCGCCTGCTGCATTTTTGACGTGGTAAAAGGCGGTTTGGGACGAACAGTCTTTTCAGTAGCCTTAACCTCGCTTACCTTACATTCCGAATTCTGGATTTCCTTTATGATATCATGTACCGCCGCTTCGCTTTTCAGGTCAGTTTTTGCGCCTTTGTACTGTACCAATTGGGCCGTAAAGGTTGACTTGCCTTTTGAAAAGTCTGCCTCCAGCGTCCAGTATTCATCGGGAATAAAATTCTCAACTTCCTCTTCCCGCTCGCAAATAAGGCGCAGGGCTACAGACTGAACGCGTCCTGCAGAAAGGCCATTCTTTACTTTTTTCCAGAGAAGCGGACTTAAATTGTAGCCCACGAGGCGGTCAAGCACACGACGAGCCTTTTGGGCATTCACCTTGCTTTCGTCAATAGTTCCGGGATGCAGGACTGCTTCTTTGATGGCAACGGGTGTAATTTCATTAAAGACAATGCGCTTAATCTCTGCGTCAGTCTTGTCTTTAAGCGCGTTGTTCAAGTGCCAGGCAATGGCCTCTCCTTCACGGTCGTTATCAGATGCCAGCAGGACATTGGTACTTTTTTTTGCGTCCTTCTGCAATTCCTTGAGCAGTTTAGCCCGTCCCCGCACCGTAATGTATTCCGGCTGAAAATGATCCTCAATATTGATTGCCATGCGGCTTTTGGGTAAATCAATCAGATGCCCCATGGATGCCTTGACGGTATATCCCGGCCCAAGATATTTTTCAATCGTTGTTGCCTTTGCCGGAGATTCCACAATAACAAGCGTCTGTTTTTTGTTTTCAGTCTTTGACTTTGCCATATATATTTCCTTATTTTCTTCCATTATAAATATGAAATTTGATTTAATGCAATAGGATTGAGAAAAAAAATACCGACACGAGAACACTATCTACCTCATCATGTTTTTATAAATAATACTTATGCCAGGTGCATATCAAGCCACATTTTTTCCGCACCTTTATCACACTCTTTCAGGCTAGATTTATTATCAAGCATATCACCACAAAGCAGATTGAAGTTTTCCAACTCTCATTCGCCATTTGAAAGCACTATTAACGAAAGAAGAATCTTTGCCTGCGCTATGGCAACGGAATTTATATCTGCGCTAAATAAATACGTTTCAATAATTTCTTTGTAGGATAAAGAATTTTTGACTTGGAATAATCCAGTCCATGAAGTTTCAAATATACGGACACACAGAGTTTTTGCAGACCAGCCGTATCTGGAGATATATTTATAAGTTCACGACCAATTCTTTTGCTTTCATCGAGTATGATTTTCTATGACACTTCCCTCAAAACTTTTTCAGCATATATCGTTTCATATATTGCGCATGCCATCTCGTATCCCAATACGGGAGGAACGGCATTTCCTACTTGTGTGAATTGGCGCGCCATTGGACCTGTGAAAACATAGTCATCAGGGAAGGTCTGCAATCTTGCACATTCCCGCACAGTCATTGTCCGAGGAATAAACGGATGTAGGTGTGAACGCCCGCCGCCGCCTGTACCACCCGCAATTATTGTTTTTGATGGAGCAAGTGGATTAAGCCTATCTACTCTCCCAAGTTTATCACGCTGCCCGAATGCAAGAATCATGTAACGCATTATGGATTCGGCTTTGTGATTTCGAGGAATATTGCTTTCTGTTGTCAGAATAGGAGTGTTAAGGACACATCCTGATGGAAGTTGCGTTTTTATTTTTTTAGGAAAGAAGAAATTTCCTTTCCTACTTCCGACAATGATTGTTCGCATCCGTTTCTGAGGAACTCCAAAATCAGCCGCATTCACAACCGCTGGAGTCGCCACAGAATATCCCGCACTTTGAAGAATTTCACAAGCTCTGCTTGCCTGTTCGCCGCCGTCAATTGTCAAAAGTCCATCCACATTTTCAATCAAAAATGTTTCTGGCATAAAATGTGTTATGACATTTATATAGCAAAAGAGAAGATTGCCGTATTTTTCATGATTAAAACCAGTCCGTTTGAAATTCTCACCGTTCTTTGAAAAGCGTTGGTTTGCCGCAATGCTGAATGATTGACACGGAGGTCCTCCATGAAATACACCGGGAAAGTTTTTTTGTAGCCCCTCAGATTCAAGACGAGCTATGACAGCATCATAATCCTGCATGTTGCCTGAAAAATCTGGCGGTCCCAAAACTCTCTTCGCACCATTTGTGCGGAGTGTATTGCAGAACATCTCATTTATCTCAACATCAAACAGTGTATCAAATCCTGCATACTTAAATCCCAAATCAAGTCCACCCGCTCCCGAAAAAAAACTCACGCATGGGATATGAGGGGCTACCGTTTTTCTCTCATTTACGGGAATAAAATCTGGAAACGAAAAATCACTTAGTTTTGCCTCATCGAAATATACGAGAGAGTTATAGTCAAATCCATTCTTTTTTAGAACATCTTCAAAAGGAATTTCCTTACTCAATGAAAAATCAAGAAGCTCTTTCTGTTTTTTGAATGTCAGTCGATCCATCAAGCAATCTCCCTTTTTGCAAGTTCGTATACATCCCGAGCCATTTTCTTTGATGAAAAATCGGCTATATCCCATTCTGTCAATTTGATTTTATAGAAAATATGGATACTTCTGTGGCAAGTCGGACACAGAGGCTTCAAATCGTCAAGTGTTGTCGTCGTTCCATTACTGTTAAGGGTCGCGGAAAGCGGCAGAATATGATGCAGTTCCAGAATATTTGAGTCTATAAGCCACGGATATTTTTCGACAGGGTGCAGTCCGCAGATATCACAGATAAAGACTGGATTAATCTTAAAATACCTATTTCTGAGCAAAGGACTTCTTTCAATTTTCTGATGAGAATCAAACGCTTTGCGTCCTTCTTGGACTGCAAATTCTGAAACGACCCTATCTCGAAGTTTTATATCGAGATTTTGCATTTGTGCATAGTTTTTGAGCGAAGCAAGCCGTAAAAATTCTCTGTTTGAGTCTGATTCCCGCATACCTGCAATAAAAGGAATTGTAGCACTTAGCACTGTGTCAAAATCGCTTGTATCCAAATACAAGTGCCTATCAAACCAGCGTATATACGAAACTTGTCCCATAAAAACAAGCATTTCCCGCACCTGTCTCTCTTCATCACCAATCGGCACTCGAGAAGTCCTGATCAAGTTTTTGTAATGAGAAAGTTCTTCCAGCCCAGTACAATCATTCCCAATTACATAAGAAAATACATCGTCCAAAGATACAGGTGATTCTCGTCGTGCAATAAGAAACTTTAGAATCGCAATAAAGGGAAATGTCGGAGAAATTTCTGAATTGTATTCCTCAAAAGCCGGATATGGATATTGAAAATGAGAAAAAACAAAATTCAAATATTCATCGGGCGAAAAAGGATTTTTTCCCGCAAGATTTTGGCAAAGTTCGGTTATGATAAGACGATTCTTAAATTTCGTTGCAAGCATTGAGCATTGAAAAACTCTTGCATAATTTCTCCATACTTTATAATGACTTGGAGAAAAAGGCAGTCCTGTGTTCATTTCAAGAGGCTGGCGAATCAAATCATCCTTTGCATCGAGTGCAAGCCCATCCAAAGACTTTAAGACTTTCGCAATGGCACAAATATTTTCAAATTGAAAATATGATAATCTACCTTGATCCCATCTCCATCTCATTTTGAGCACTCCTTATTCATAGTACCGTAAAAATCATAAATTGAAAATTGTTCAAAATTTGAAAGAAACGCATACGGAACATTTGCAGACAAACCATATGAACGGATTCGAAATGCAACCTCTTTTTCCGTAAAAATATTGACGTCAAGAGACTTTGCATCTAAGAATGCCTTTATGTTCAAACCATTCTTCAATATGTAGTCAGGGCGGGTATGTACAGAATCTATTGATTTTAATTTTTGTTTCAAGTCGGTGTCTAAAACGTGTTCTTGGAAAACTTGTGAAGTGTCCTGAACATTCCAGCCGAATATTTCATGCAGTTCGTTGAGCCAAGAGCGATTGGCTTCTTCACTGATATTCTTTCGATTCTGCTTCTGAAGTGAAGTATTATAGCGGTCAATGAGATTTTTTGGCTGATTTTTAGCATTCTCTTTTGTCAATTTTCCACCCCAGCAACACTGTATCATAAATCTACAAAAATTTATAGCCTATTTAAAAAAATAAAAAAACACTTGTAGTTGATACGCCATTTCTCCCCATTAAAACAAGTCTCCCTGTCCGTCATTGCGCTTGCAGAAAACGGTACCCGGTGCACTTGCCCGACACTGCTTGTAGTCTGCGTAAGAGGCAATAACTGGCGCACCATCTTCGCGATACTTTTGTACGGACTGCCGCAATTTGTGAGCCACTTTTTTTCCTAAAGCGGCTTGACTCTTGAGATTTTGCACATTCATCTGCTCCACGCGCTCCGCATCCTTGGAAAAACACTCCTCGTGAAGCATCACGTCGCGGCCATAGGCAAGGGCATAGTCAGCAGTAATAAGTGCCCCACTTCCCGCAGGAGCCTGTGCCACTAGGGTAACAGGAGAAAGGGCGGCAATAATGCGGTTCCGCTGTACAAAACGAAAGGCTTGAGCAGGAGTTCCCGGACGATATTCACTCAAAAGCAAGCCGCCCTTGTCCAGTATGCGGCCGGCAAGTTTTGTATGTGCAAGGGGCGTAATCGTATCGATGCCACTGGGTAAGACTGCCGCTGTCTGGCCGCTTGCAGTCAAAAGGCTTCCCTTATGGGCATGACTGTCGATGCCGTAGGCAAGTCCGCTCACCACGGTACAGCCATCCTCTGCCGCATCCCGAGCAAAATTTTCGCTTGCCTTGCGGGCACCTGCCGTAGCCCGCCGTGTTCCCACCAGTGACAGGCAGGGTTCTTTGAGGCAGGAAAGGTCGCCACGGTAAAAAAGCATGTAAGGCGGGTCTGTCATTTCGGTAAGCATGGCAGGAAAATCTTCAGAATCCCAAGCCGTCCACTGGATGCCCAAAGCGAAAAGCAATTTTTCTGCAAGTTCTGCCTTTTTCAGGCTGTCACTACCCTTCCAAAAGGCTCTTTTTATGTCTCGCTGAATGATTTTTACAATGTCGGCAAGAGAAAGAGACGCAAGCTGTCCGCTTCCTTCAAGGGAAGTCTGCAAGAGTGTCTTTTCTTTGGTGGTCAAAAAACTTACGTCCGAAAGCATCAGACGCAAGAGCAGGTCATCATTGCGCATCGGCTGCCGACTCACCTTACACGCTAGCGGTTATTGTAGGCGGCATCAAGCACGGTCTTTTTGTTCTGCTCAGCCAAAGCCCTTTTCTTTTCATCTTTTGTCTGGCTGATGATTCTGTCGTACAAATCCGCCGCCTTGTCAAAATCGTAGTTCAGGTAGTAGGCTTCGGCAAGGCGGAACATTGCGTCCGTGTTGCGTTTTTCTATGTTAAGAAAACGTTCCAGATAGGGTATGCCTTTTTCTACCTCGCCCATCTCATAGATATAGATGATGGCAAGCCCGTACAGGGCGCGTCCATAGCGTTCATCCAGTTCGATGGCCCGGCGATAGGCACTTTCTGCAAGACGCAGATAATTGTAGCGCTGGGAAGTTGTTGCACCCGTTGCCTCAAAATCAAGGGAAGCCTTTGCCATGTAGCCCGCACAGACACCGACCCAATAGAAAAGGTTCTGATTATCCGGATAAAGTTCAATCGCTTTTTGAAAGCATTTTAAAGCCTCGCCATACATTTTGGAGTCCAGATAGCGCGTTCCCAGCATCTTGTACCAAATGCCAATCTGCCCCTGAGCCAGCTGCATGTCATATACCCTGTCCTGGTATTTTTTGATTGCCTCCTGCAATTCTTCCTTGGTAGTAGGACTGCCTACGCCCTCCTCCAGTTTTTGCATTCGGATTATGGTCTTTGATGATTTTGAGCAGCCGCACAACATGAGCACGGCAAAAATAACCATACAAATACTTTTCCGTGTTTTAGTCATTTTTATCCCCCTTATGACCCGGAAAATAACTCTTGTGTCCAGCCCGCAACTGACTGTCGTCCACATGAGTATAAATTGTCGTTGTAGCCAAATCTGCATGACCGAGCAATTCCTGCACGGAACGCAAATCCACCCCGCCTGCAAGCAGATGCGTTGCAAAAGAGTGTCGGAGCGTGTGCACTTTTGCCGTCACCCCGCTCAAAGCCTCCAAATCCTGAAAGCGTTTCCAAATTCCCTTGCGGCTCATCGGCTCGCCTCTATAGTTTACGAAGACTTCTGTAACCGCTTTTTTTCCCACCAAAGACGGCCGCACTTCGTTTATATACAATGCCAGTTTTTCTTTGGCAACTTCTCCAAAGGGCACCATGCGCTCCTTGTCTCCCTTGCCATGAACAATCAGAAGCCTTTCCTGCAAATGCACATGCTCAGTCAAAAGCGTAGCCGCCTCGCTGATACGCAGGCCACAGGAATAAATCAATTCAAAAAGTGCCCTGTCCCGAATCCCCAATGGCTTACTCACATCAATTGCCCCTAGCAAGGCATCCACTTGAGCAGGCGTAAGCACCTTTGGCAAGGCACGGGCAATTTTAGGCTTATCAATTTCCTTGGCAACATTTTCCGCCCAGATTTTTTCCCGAACCAAAAATGAGCCGAGAGCCCGCAAGCCCGCAATATCCTTGGCCACCGTCAACGCATCGCAGCCCTGCTCCTTTCGCCACACGACAAAATACAGCAGATTCTGACTGGTAATGTCCCGAAGTTTTATTTCTTCTTTCACACACCAGTCCAGAAAGACTTTTGCCGATTCCTCGTATGTCCGTGCAGAAAGTTCTGCAAGCCGCTCCACAGTCACCAAGTCAGTGTAAAACTGTGTGAGCAGCGATTGAAGCGTCATTTCTTAAAACTGATTGTGCGCGGAAGACCGTCCAGATTACGCCAGCATGCCGGTTTTTCCAGATTGCCATCATTCTTAAAGCCTGCCGGAGGACGAATGCCGCTGCCACTATGCACCATGTCTCTGCCAAGGCTTGTTTTTTTGACCGCCGCAGCAGGCTCAGCCTTTTTTGCTGCTGTTGCCGCAGGACTAGCTGAAGCAGGAGCAACAAATTCGCCACCCATGTTGTCAAATTCAGCCTGCTTGAAGTTGCCAAAAGATGTTTTTGGATTCAGAATGTTCTCAAAGTCATCCAGACCAACCACATTATCTTCAGAATCTTCTTCTTCCACTGCTTCGTCAACAGGTTCTTCTTCAACGACCGTCTCTGCAACTTCTTTATTGTGGTCAAAGCCAGTGGCAATAACCGTAACGCTTACCTTGTCGCCCATGTCGGGGTCAATAACTTGCCCCCAGAATACGTTTACGTTGGGGTCAGCACTGGCCGTTACAATCTTTGCAATTTCATCAGTCTCAGACAAGGCCAAATCATCACCAGAACAGATGTTGATAAGAATGTTCTTTGCGCCGTCAATATGAGAGTCTTCCAGCAGCTTGTTGTTGATTGCATTGGTTGCCGCATCCACCGCACGGTTGTCACCTTCGCCCAGACCTACGCCAAGAATTGCATCTCCCTGCCCCTTCATGGCGGTAGTTACATCAGCAAAGTCTGTATTTACATCACCGGCACGGGTGATAATGCTTGAGATGCCCTGTACTCCCTGACGCAGAATATCATCCGCCACCAGGAATGCCTGACGAATCGGAAGTTTTTTGTCTACGATTTTAAGCAATTGCTGGTTGGGAATAACAATCAGAGAGTCCACTTCATCATGCAGTTTCTTTATGCCGTCTTCCGCCTGCTGCATACGGACTCGACCTTCAAAGTCAAAGGGAGTCGTAACAACACCAACCGTCAGCGCACCCAGTTCACGGGCAATTTTTGCAACAACAGGAGCCGACCCCGTTCCCGTACCGCCACCCATACCGGCAGTTACAAAAACCATGTTTGCGCCTTTTAGAATATTTTTGATGGTTTCCACATCTTCCTGAGCAGCCTGTTCGCCAACTGCCGGCCTACCACCAGACCCCAGTCCGCCCGTAACTTTCTGACCAATCTGAATGCGGTTTGGTGCCTTTGAGTGGCTTAAAGCCTGCAAGTCGGTATTCAGAACGATAAAATCAACGTTCTGCATTTTTGCGTCAATCATGCGGTTTACCGCATTGCTTCCGCCACCGCCACAACCAATCACCTTGATAATCGTAGGACTGGCACTGTTCAGTGCATTTCCAGAATTATTTTCAACTTTGAACTCTAACATAGTTCCTCCCACCCACACATTTTTTAGAAATCCCCATTTCTATCTGTGCTTTTGCCACGTTTTTACTTAGAAAAACGATTTTTTTATTTTTTGCCACAGACTCTCGCCGTGGTCTTCTTTTTCCGCATCCCGTGATTTCCGTTCCTTTTTTGTTTTTCCCGGAATCAGGTTTTTGTTCGCCACCACAAGGCCCACCGCCGTTGCATACTCTGCAAGACGATAATCCTCGCCGATGCCACCAAATTTTTCAGGAATGCCGATGCGCACCGATGACGTACCGAAGACACTTTCCGCAAGCTCAACAGCACCTTCCATCTGCGCTCCGCCACCGGTAAGAATGATGCTGCCAGAAAGAGACTGGACGTTGGTTCGACGCATAATCTCATCCTTAACCATCATAAAGATTTCTTCCATACGGGGCTGAATAATCTGGCACAGTTCAACCCTGCTGGACTGGTCAGGCGCACGACCTGCCACTCCAGGAATCAAGACTTCTTCATCAGTATCATGGGCAAGGGGATACCAGCAGCAACCATGCTCCACCTTAATTTTTTCTGCCGTAGAAGACGACACGCCTTTTACAATTGAAATATCATTGGTAACAAGGTTTCCGCCCACCTGAATTGACGTAGTAAAAATCGGCGCATCATTGATAATCACCAGCACATCTGTTGTGCCGCCGCCTAAATCAATCAAGATGGAGCCAAGTTCCCGCTCATCGTTATTCATCACCGCCTTGGTACAGGCAAGGGTTTTCAGCATCACCTGATCGAGCTGATAGCCTGCACGGTTTACACACTGAGTTATTGTCTGAATGGCGGTACGGGAAGCCGTCACCACATGCACTTCCGCTTCAAGACGGACTGCAATCATATGAATCGGGTCTTTATAGCCGCCTGTTCCGTCCACGATATATTCTCGGGGAATGACATGGAGCATCTGCCTGTCCATGGGAATTTGGACTGCATTTGCCGCTTCCAGCACTCTGTCTACGTCTGACTGCGTAATCTCACGGTTATTCCTGCCACGAGCAGTTACCGCCACCATGCCCTTGGTGTTCATGCTCTCCACCTGGGCACCGCCAATCCCCGTCACGCAAGAAATGATTTCATAGCCGGCACGCTGTTCAAGTTCTTCAATCACCTGCTTAATGCAGTCCATTGTTGCTTCAATATTGATGATTTTTCCATTGCGCAGGCCAGAAGACACTTTTTTGGCAACGCCGATAATCTCAACATTGCCATCGGTAACCTCCCCGATTACTGCGCGTATAAAACTTGTACCGACATCAAGACCTACAATTATGTTAGTCAAGGTTCACTCCTTTTTCATTCTGACGGTTGTAGTATACCACAGAACCATAACGAAGGTCGATAACTGAAACGTCATTCTCCAAGGTATTTACCACGTCTATCGTTATCATCATATACTGTAATGTTTTTTCATTCAACTGGCGGTCAACATAGACTTTCGTCTTGCTGTGCAAGGGATAGAGCACAAGTTCATAGTTTCCGTACTGCTTCTGCACCACATGAATTTCTGAAATGCCCGCAAAATAATTCTGCGGAAGTTCGCGGATACTCGCAATCTGCTCCATAAGCGCATGATATTTTGCCGGAAGTCTCATTCCCTCAGGAATATTCTCCACGGGAATGCCAGAAATCAGGGGAAGTGAAAGAGCCGCTGTTTTTGCAGAAGGCGGAAAGAGGATTCCGTTTTTATCAACCATCACGGGAACGGTACGTCCGTTCTGCAGCACACACACCATAGCAACTGGCACGCGTTCTTTTACCGTCAGGATAACACGATCAGGAAAACGCTTTACCACATCCACACTTTCCACTCCAGTAAGCGTAGAAAGCAGCGTACAGGCATCATTTTTCTTAAAGTGAATCCAGTTTCGACTGCTCATGGGAGAAAGCGCCCGGTTCATTTCAGCCTCAGTGTAACCGTCAAGACCACGCCAGGTAACCTTTACCGGATTCAGACAAGGCACAACGAAAAGGTAGATGACTGCTTCCGAGAGCAAGAGGACACACAAAACCACCAGAATAATCTTAATGAAGACTGTTTTTGCGTCTCCCTTTGAGTCATTGCGTTCTACAGTCTCGTAATCTTCAAAACCGTGAAAACTGATGTCACTCATAAACCACATCTCCCATCGTATAAGAACTATTTTCTACTATTTCCAAATTTTCAAGGCGAGAGGCATTTATTATAAAGCCGCACATTGCCAGGGTAAAAATAATTGACGAACCGCCAGAAGAAAAGAAAGGCAGCGGTATACCCGTACTGGGAAGCACTCCGCCAACAACGGCAATATTCGCCAGCGACTGAGCCACGATACAGGTTGTAAAACCAAAAGTCGAAATCGCTCCAAAGCGATCAGAACAGGTTACCGCACAGTAAAAGCCCCGCCAGGCAAACAAGACAAGTATGGCAAGATAAAGCACCACTCCCAACAGCCCCATGGCCTCCACCCAGCCGGCAAAAACATAGTCACTCTGCACTTCAGGAATACTGTTGATGCGGGTCAAGCCAGTTCCCAGCCCCTGTCCCCAAAAGCCGCCCGCCGTAATTGCCCGATGAGCGGCCATTGTCTGGTAGTTAAAGGTCTGTGCATAACTCTCCGGGCGTATAAAACCCAAAAGGCGGGCCACACGAAAAGGATTCAGCAGAATCATAAGGCAGGCAGCCGGAATGGCAAGGCAGGAAAAAGGAATGAACCAGGACAACTTTGCGCCACTCACAAAGAAAACCACCAGCCCAAGCAAAAACACGAACATGCCGGTAGAAAAGTCCTGCTGGGCAAAAACAATGCCGGAAAAGAGAATCAGCCCGAAAAATGCAGGGAAGACCGTTTTTTCTTCTTCAAGCACAATGCGTTCCTGCTTGTCAAAAAAATTGGCAAGAAAGAGAACCAGCGCAAACTTAACGGTTTCCGATGGCTGAAAGGTGGAAAAATAGGGAATTTTAATCCAGCGGCGTGCTCCATTGCGTTCCACGCCGATTCCCGGAATAAAGGTCAGCAGACACAAAAAGAGAGACCCCAGCACAATTATGGGAAGCAGTTTACGGAGTGCCTCCAGTTTGAGCGACGCAAGGAAGAACAAAACGACAAAACCCACTGCGGAACTGACAAGCTGCCGCTCCACAAAATGCATGGGATTACCAAACTGACGCTGACCATAGCGACTGGAACAGAAATACAAGGTGACAATACCGATTCCCCACAGCAACATGGTAAGTACAATCAGAGAAGTATCGGCTTTTTTGTATTTTTCAATGGGACGCTCTGCAAAAAAACTGAATCGGCTCACGGTCTTGCCCCCTCTGCATCACACAAAAGCGGCACCAGTCGGTTAAGTCCTATGCCATTGGACGCTTTTAAAAGTACAAAATCTCCGTCAGAAGCGAAGGCTCGTATTTTTTCCGCTATCTGCTCAATCGCCTTATCATCGTGAGATGCAATATATTCAATCTTATCTGCAATTTTTTCCGCACTTTTGCAGGCCGTCTTCATTTCTTCGCCCACAAAAATAACCTTATCCACGTCAGATTCAGCCACAAGCGCACCAATGCTCCCATGGGCAGATTCTGATTCATCTCCCAGTTCAAGCATGTCACCCAAGACAAAAATTTTCTTTCCGCTCACTGGCAAATCGGCACAGAATTCCACGGCCTTTGTCATTGAGTCAGGATTTGCGTTGTAACAGTCTTCCAGAATATTCAGGCGGCCTTTTATCAGATGGCTACGGGCACCCAGAGGCTGCACGCTTTCAATCCCCGCCTTAATCTGTTCGGGAGTCAAGCCAAGTTCGCGGGCAAGTGCTACCGCACCCAGTGCATTTGAAAAATTATATGCTCCCGGCAAGTGCAAGTGCATTTCTACGCCATCCACGCTAAAGACCGTGCCTTCAAGTCCCTCATCACGCAGAAAAACAGTACCGCTCTCCGCCACGTCCTTGCCATAGCGCACAACCTTTCCTTTCAGACCTTCTGCCAAAAAGTCTGCAAAATCGTCAGCGGCGGGAATTACAGCCACGCCATTTTCCTTTACATAGGTAAAGACCTTTTTCTTTTCTTCTGCAATAGCCTGACGGGAACCGAGAATACCGATGTGGGCCCTACCAATATTCGTCACAATGCAATAATTTGGTTTGAGAACCGCTGCAATTTCAGCAATTTCATCACGGCGATTCATCCCCATTTCAAACAAGCCCAGTTCATGCTCAGCACGGATTTCAAATACAGAAAGAGGTAAGCCCGTCTCTGAGTTCAAATTTCCTTTATTTGAGATGACCCTGTACTTTTGGCTCAAGACTGCCGCGGCAATTTCTTTTGTCGTTGTCTTTCCACTAGAACCAGTCACTGCACAAGGAATAAGCCGGGGAAAGCATTCCACATATGCGGCGGCAGCATCTTGCAAGGCGTGCAGGGTATTTTTCACCGTGACAAAGGCAACAGAAGGGTAATCTGCCGCCATTTTTTCATACAGACCCGTATCTTTATCGTAATGAGCCTTGCAAACAAAGACAAGTGAAGCACCTTTTTCAAGCCCCTGGGGAATGTAGCGGTGTCCGTCCTGATTTTCACCAATCAAAGGCACAAAAAGCGAGCCCGGCACAACGGCACGACTATCAGTCACAACGCTCGTAAAGCAGATATCATGCACTTTTTTTGCACTGCCAACAAGGCTTCCTTGTACCGCATGAATCAGTTTTTCGCCTGACAAAAGAGAACCATTCACTTTTTTAACCGCCGCTCCTTTTTTTACATCGCTCATTTTACATTGCCTTTGATTTCCACACGGACTATCTCATCCGTGTCAGCCTTGTGCATTCCCAGTTCATGTTCCGCAATCTGTTCAATGCGGTCTGAACTCGAAAGCACACTTATCTCAGAAATCAATTCTTTATTTTTTTCAATCAGTTCCACCTGCTTTAACTCCAAAGCACGGACTTCTGACTTTAGTCTTGCATACATATGCGCCTGAAACACGTAGAGAAAAAGCAGCAGGGGAATCAGTGCAGACGCAAGAATCATAAGAAAGCGATTCTTAAAATTGCGAAACTTCAGTTTATTCATAGTCCCCCACACCTAGCCTATGCATTTCAGTTGCATTACGCAGTTTACGAACCACCCGCAGTTTTGCACTTCTGCTCGGAGCATTCTCCTCTATCTCCGCCTGCGTCGGTTCCACAGGTTTTCTTGTCAAAATTTCCGCGCAGGGATTTCCTCCACAGGTACAGGCCGCCTGTTCAGGAGGACACACACAGTATTTGCCAAGATTCCTAAAAAATTTTTTAACAATGCGATCCTCAAGGGAATGAAAGGTTATCACGCCCATCTTTCCGCCATTCTGAAGCACATTAAAAGCATCATACAGTGCAAGCGGCAAACGTCTCAGCTCACTGTTCACCGCAATCCGCAGAGCCTGAAAAGTCCTTGTAGCAGGATGAATGTTCCCGTGACGATAATTCGCCGGAACCGCAGACCAGACGATTTCCGCAAGAGCCCTGGATGAGGCAATCCTACTTGATTTTCTTGCCTCAATAATCGCCCTGGCAATACGCCGGCTGTATTTTTCATCGCTGTACAAATAAATCATGTTCGCCAGCTCATCTTCACGGCAATCATTCACGATATCCGCGGCACTTTCGCCACTTTCAGCGTTTAAGCGCATGTCCAGCGGCTCATCATATCGAAAAGAAAATCCCCTCCCGGACTTCTCATAATGATACACACTGATGCCCAAATCAAACAAAATCAGATTGGGGCGTTCTGCATCTGCTGGAAAGGAATGATAAAAATCATTGAACCAGCCGTTAAAAAAATGCATGCGGTCGCCGTAAACAGCAAGCCGTTCCCTCGCACGAGCCTGAATTGTCTTATCAGCATCCAGACCGATTATACGCAGGTGAGGAAAATGAGACAGAAAGGCATTTGAATGACCACCTTCTCCCAAAGTCGAGTCAATCATCAGCGCATTATCTTCAAATTCTTCCCCAACAGGACTTAAATAATGCAAACATTCCTGCAGGAGTACCGGAGTATGAACGATTTCCACACCACTCCCCTCACACCAGTTTTTTTACCGGTTAAAAGTTGATGCCCGTCAGCATTTCTGCCGCTGCGGAAACATCAGGCTCAAATTCTTCAACATTCTTGCGGTATTCTTCAGCATCCCAAAGTTCCACATACTTATCCACACCGATAATAACGCATTCTTTGTTCAGCCCCGCATATTCACGGAGAATTTGAGGAACAGAAATTCGACCAGCCTTGTCAAACTCCACCACTTGTGCCATACCCAGCAGCCGGTCACGCAACATGCGTCCCTGCCGGGAAAAAAGTGACGTATTTTCCATCAGCTTAGTCTTGAGTTCCGTCCAATATGCAGGAGTGTAGAGCCAGAGTGCCTTATCCAGCGACTTGGCAATGATGAGACTATCTTGTGTCAGCGCAGACCGCAATTTGGACGGAAACATAATTCTCCCTTTTTCGTCCAGGGTATTGCGGTACTCACCGATTAACAGTTCCATACCACTATTTTCCACTTACTCCCACTTTTTCCCACTTAATTACATTTTACCCGCAAATTTGATAAAGTCAAGCACTTTTTGCACCGATAATTAAAAAATTATGATAAACACGTACAACGAATCCGATTTGCACCGCAGCCTCAAAAAACTGTATGCGCTTGAATACAATGGAAAGACCGAAGTGCCTGTTGAAAACTGGATTTGCGATATCGTAAGCAAAAGCGGCGACATAATAGAGATTCAGACAGCAAACATTTCAAAACTCACAGAAAAAACACGCGCCCTGCTTTCAGCCGGAAAAAAAGTAAGGATCGTCCACCCCATCATTACTGAAAAATATATAGAAACGTACGCTCCAAATGGAGACATGCTGAGCCGACGGAAAAGCCCTGCTTCACAGACAATCTATGCCATTCTAAGAAACTTGACTGGTATTTACCCACTGCTTTTAGAAAAAGATTTTGCCCTGGAAGTCCTTTACGTATCCGTCACCGAAGAGCGAAGAAAGACCTCCACCCCTGTTCAGTTGGTCAACAAAAGCCGACGCTTCCTGAAAGACTGGATTCCCCAAGAAAAGAAACTGGAAAAGATTTTAAGAAAAGAATGTTACAAAACAAAAGAGGACTACGCCGCCCTCATTCCACTCACCCTAGAGGACAAGTTCACTATCCCCGACTTACAGAAAGCGATTTTTGCAAAAGACTGGGGAAAAGACCTAAGTAAATCAAACCGCGCAAAAGCTGCCTCCCAGGCCCGCCTGCTCGTCTGGCTTTTTACCCGCATGAATATTATAGAAGAATGTGGCAAACAATCCCGCAGCAAAGTCTACCGAATCAAGCACGCGGGCTAAAAAGCGTGACATGCAAGCATAGCAGGTGCGTTTGCTTGCACGAAGTCTGCTGTCTAGTTAAAAAACGCCATGGAGGGCGTTTTTTAACTACCAATCATCTCTCATATCGTCTTCATCACGATTTTCGATGTCGTACAAGTCTGTAACGGCACGTAAATCATCAAAGTAGACATAGTAAGTGCCACGGGCAAGCATGGGGTTACAGTCAATTCTGAAGCCAACAATGCGCAAGCCCGGCTTAGAACCATTGTATGCACTCTGCTGAATAATGCCATGCTCTCCATCGGGAGTCGGCGGAACAGCAACAGTCATACGTTTCCAACCCGTAAAGCCAAGAGACCCCATGTAGAGCTCAAAGTTATGTCCGTAATAGTCCTGTACCAGCAAAGTCAACTGATGATCCATGTTACGTCCGACAACCCAGACAGAAACCGTCTTGGTAACACCTTCGATAGGAATCGGGCGGGCTGAACGGATAAAGAAAGAGTTCACGCCACGGCGGAAAAATTCAACCTTTACGCCCAGAACCCTCGTGTCCGGCGCATCGGCATCATCCTTTACAGGCTCTTTTGCAGCAGGTCCGCCATCATGCAGACGGGCAGTAATCATACCATAATCAGGAGAAATCGTCGCATTCCATGAACCTTCAAGTTCAAAGCGGTCTACAGAAACTTCACGCAGAGACTGAGCAGCAGAATCATTACCGATAACAGTAGGATCTGGTTCAGCAAGACTGGTATTGCCCGTACTCTGAGCACTTGATGAATTCTGTGCAAAAAGCAGTCCGCCTGCGGCTAAAGCCAAAAATGTTACAAGAATCTTTTTCATATTACTTACCATCCTGAGTTACATTGCTACTTGAGCCAGAAGAGGCAGAATCACCAAAGTTGACGTTCTGGAGCTCGTAACCGTCAAATACCGTGCTCAACGTATTTGTCGTATATTTGAGCTGATCAAAGAAGATATTGAATTTATCAACGTATTCATCGGGATCCGTGCGAATTCTAAAGCCGACAAAGGTCATCGTCTTAGGACCAGAGCGCAGTCTTGAACGCTGACGCAAATAAGAGGGCACCGTTACGATGATGTTTTTCCAGCCGTTGAAAGCCAGATTTCCTGCGGGCAAGGTATACACACGACCGTCTGCATCGCGAACAAGAAGGTCAATAAAGTACATATAGTTTGCACCCCAAACCCAGAAATCAATCTGCGTTACATTTCCCTTAAAGGGAATCTCATATGCCTTACCGTCTTTTTCTGGATAAAATTCAAACCAGTTCTCACCCTTTCTCTTGAAAGCGATTTCCGAACCAAGCACTTTCGGCTGTGCATCCGGATCATCATTCAGAATGCGCAGAGAATTCGGCTGACCGTCAAAATAATCCAGCTTGGGATAGCCGTTGTCGCTGTCAACAAACGCACTCGCCTGAACATTCCATGTCCACTCATAATCGCCCTTATTGTCAAACGTATCAACAATAAATGTCTCGATGGCTCTGCTACTCGGTTGTGCGACTGCAGGCAAGCAGAACGCAGCTGCCAGAGCAAAACGTATAAAGACTGTTACGCCCTTTTTCATTCGATTCTCCTTCATGTTGCAATTTCTGACATTCAGCCAGAAACACCCTTTTGTTTATCGGTTGAAGCAGTTAAAAACATTACTAAATTCTTTTTTCATTATATTTCTAGCAACAATCTTTGTCAAACCATTTTCTTATCATTTAATGGAAATTCGTGCTTGATTTTATCAGAAAACGGACTTAACATAGAATATAGACAAAATCGTTCTAAAACCTTTACGAACATAGATTGAACAAAAGGAGTTTCTATGACGAGTTACAAAGAATTGGGCTTGGTGAACACAAAAGAACTGTTCGCAAAAGCAATGAAAGGCGGATACGCAGTTCCAGCGTACAACTTCAACAACATGGAACAGTTGCAGGCAATCATCCAGGCTTGCGTTGAGACAAAGTCACCAGTCATCCTGCAGGTTTCTTCAGGCGCACGCAAATACGCGAACAAAAACCTTCTGAAGAACATGGCTCGCGGTGCCGTAGAATATGCACACGAACTGGGGTACGATATTCCTATCGTCCTGCACCTTGACCACGGCAATTCTTTTGAATTGTGTAAGGACTGCATCGACACGGGATTCTCCTCAGTTATGATTGACGGTTCTGCCCTCCCCTATGACGAGAACGTTGCCCTCACCAAACAGGTCTGCGACTACGCCCATGCACAGAAAGACTACGTTACCGTAGAAGGCGAACTGGGGGTTCTGGGTGGCGTAGAAGACGACGTTTCCGCAGAAGAAAGCAAATACACCAAGCCGGAGGAAGTACAGGACTTCGTCGCAAAGACAGGCGTAGACTCACTGGCAATTTCCATCGGAACCAGCCACGGCCGCTGCAAATTCACACCGGAGCAGTGTACCCGCAACGCAGACGGCATTCTGATTCCGCCACCACTGGCATTCGACGTTCTGGAAGCAGTAGAAAAGAAGCTGCCGGGCTTCCCCATTGTTCTTCACGGCTCATCTTCAATTCCGATTGAATATGTAAAGCAGATTGAAAAATACGGCGGAAAAGTACCGGATTCTGTCGGCATTCCTGAAGAACAGTTGCGAAAGGCAGCAAAATCAGCAGTCTGCAAAATCAACATCGACTCAGACGGACGCATGGCCATGACCGCCGCAATCCGCAAGGTTTTCGCTGAGGAACCGTCAGAATTTGACCCGCGCAAATACCTCGGTCCTGCACGCGAAGAATTGAAGAAAATGTACGCCCGCAAGAACATTGAAGTTCTCGGTTCAGCAGGCAAAGCATAATCTTTCTGAACGACTTATCAGAATGCAGCGGGGATTAGGATGCCAGGGATTCTTCCATAAATTTCCCCTGTCCACCCCATGCATTCTGAAAAAAAATCTAGTTGCGGACTATCAGTTCATCACGCAGTTTAAACACAAGACGGGAACGAAAGGCACACAGTGCCACATAGGCAAGGGCTGCCAGTCCCCACAAAACCAGCGGAAAGGCAAAGTGCCAGAGCGTTTCAATCAAGGCAGGAAGCAGCACTTCTACAAGCACGACAAAAACCGAGATGCACAGTTCCCTGCCCTTTCCTGAAATCACGGTAAACAAAGTTTTTACTTCACTTGCAATGGCGACTGTCATCAGCAGATAGAGCACCGGCTTTACAAACAGATAGAAAAAAGGCAGCGGAAGCGCATTTGCAAAAATCTCCGCAGGAAGATATACTGCATAAAAGGGAAGCATAAAAAGTGCGAATGATGAAATTCTATCCCGCCATGCATCCCGCGAGACAAAAAGAAAGACAAGATAGACAATCAGAGGAAAGAGAGCGCAAACAAAGAGATTCTCAAGATAGTAATATAAGAAAAAAGTGCCGTCATAGGGCGAGCGAAACATAAAAAATCCGCGAAAGGCACAAATAAGGGCGGCAAGAGCAAAAGCACACAGGGAAACCAAGAGACGGGAACGAAGTTCATTGCGGCGCGGAAGTACATAATAGAAAAAAGAAAACGGAAACAAAAGCAAAGTAAACAAAAACATACCGTAAGATATCACGAAAAGACGCGGGATGTAAAGTTATCTACTAGACACAATACGCCAATTTCTGATAACATATAGAACACGCTTTGAATAGTGTTTTCAGGCATAAAAGCCTGCGGGTACAGAGTATCCGACAAACACAAGGAGGATAGTTGGCAGATAAAGGATTGCGGGTTAATGAACAAATCCGCGTACGCGAGGTTCGGTTGATTGACGAAGAGGGCGGAAGAACAGGGATTGTTCCCACTCGTGAAGCTCTGGAGTTGGCAAAGGAAAGAGACCTGGATCTTGTGGAAGTTTCCCCAAACGCTAATCCACCCGTTTGTAAAATATTGGACTATGGCAAGTATCGGTTTGAGCAGGAAAAAAGGCTCCGTGATTCCCGCAGAAACCAGAAAGCCCTTAAAAACAAGGAAATCCGTATGCAGCCGAAAATCGGCTCGGGCGACCTTGATACTAAGGCAAAGCATGTTCAGGAATTCTTGGACGAGGGCAACAAGGTAAAGGTTACGATTCGTTTCCGCGGTCGTGAACTTGCGCATACGGAACTCGGTTACGATGTACTGGACGAAGTACTAAAGCGCCTGAAAGAGGGTTCTTTTGCCGTGGAAAAGCCAGCCGCAATGGAAGGTCGGTTTATGTCCATGACATTGAACTCAAAAGTCAAACAGGGCGAAAAAAAGGAATGAGGTAATTATATGCCTAAGATGAAGACAAAGAAAGCCAGCGCAAAACGCTTTACACTGACGGGCACTGGCAAAGTGAAGTACAAGAAGATGAATCTTCGTCATATCCTGACAAAGAAATCTTCCAAGAGAAAGATGCACCTTCGTGGCGCAGGTATCCTTTCAGAAGACTCTGCGGCAAGAATCCGCAAGCAGCAGCTTCCCTATGGTTAATGAGGAGTAAAAGATGTCTAGAGCAATAGATGGAACAAAACGCAATAACCGCCGTTCAAAAATTCTGAAGCTCGCAAAGGGCTTTACAGGACGTCGCGGAACAAACTACAAGGCTGCAAAAGACGCAGTTGTAAAGGCTCTCCGCCATGCATATGTTGACCGCCGCGACCGCAAGGGTGATTTCCGCCAGTTGTGGATTGCTCGTATCAACGCAGCAGTTCGTGACGAAGGCCTGTCTTACTCACGCTTTATCGATGGTCTTACAAAGGCTGGTGTAATCATCAACCGCAAGGCACTGTCAAACATGGCTATTGAAGACCCCGTGGCATTCAAGGCTGTTGTTGACGTAGCCAAGAACGCTCTGAAAGCATAAGAAGGTTCAGGATGATTTCACTCGATCAAGTTCTGTTGTTGCAACAAAAAGTAGAAAGCGCTGTGGCTAAGATTGCTGAATTACACCAGTCAGTCGCACAGAAGGAAGCAGAGAATGCTGCTTTACGTAGCAAATGCGTAGAGCTCACAAACGCACTTTCTGCCAAAACGGAGCAGTTTTCTTCTTTTCAGAGCGACCAGAACAAAATTGAAGAAGGCATCCTGAAAGCACTTGAACGCCTGAACGCCGTAGAAAGCACTGTCCTTTCCGTTGCGGCTCAGGCAAATCAATCTGCACAGCAGACACAGCCAACTGCCAGCCAGCCTGCGTTTGCACAGACTCCTGCAACAGAGACCGCACCTGCAGCAGATGGAGGACTTTCCACTGCAAGCAAAGCCTCCCTCCCCCAGCAGGAAACAGAAGCAGAGCCGGAGCCGCCTGTCTCTCCAGACATGACGGTAGAGCAGGCAATGCAGATTCCAGAAACAGGCTTTTCCGCTCCTGAAGAAAACGCCGCTTCAGAAGCAGGCCTTTCTTTTGATGAAGGCAGTTCCATTGATCCCGACATTTCATTTGACGACGCAAGCCCTTCTCCTAATCAGGCAAACAATACACAGGGACAATTTGATATTTTCTAATTCTAAGGAGCAGATCAGATGGGTTCATTACAGATTGATGTACTTGGCGCATCCTTTGCAATTCAGGCAAATGAAGACAGCGCATATCTGAAAAAACTGCTCGACTATTACAAGCGCATTGCCGAACAAATTGAGGAAAGTGGCTCGCTGCAGAATTCACTGCAAGTTGCCATTCTGACAGGCATTACACTCTGCGATGAACTTTACAAGGAAAAATCAAAAAAGCAGCAGATTGCCCAGCAACTCACCAGCGATGATGACAGCGAAGCGGAGCGGCTGACAATTGAAATGATTAAAAAAATAGACCGGGCTTTAGGCTGATGTTTTCCGTCTGGATTGATGCAGATTCCTGCCCGAAACAAGTCCGCACATTTGTCCTGACCGCTACCCGCAAGCATTCAGTTCCCCTCTATCTAGTGGCAAACAGACTCATCCCCCTTTCATCTGACTCAGATGCTTCCACCGATGAGCAAAATAAGCATGTCCATATGATTGTGTGCGAACAAACCGCACAAGCCGCCGACCAATATATTTTTTCCCATTGCGAACATGATGACATAGTAATCACCCGCGACATCCCCTTTGCCGCCAGCCTTGTGGAAAAAGGAATTCTCGTTATGAATGACAGGGGAAATGTTTTTACCAAGGAGAACATCGGCGAACGTTTAAGCGAGCGGAACTTTATGATGAACCTTGAGGCAATCGGACTGGGAAGCAAAAAGAAAAAATCAGACTACGGGAAAAAAGAATTCGACAAATTCTGCCGGGCCTTTGACAAAGATTTTATGCAAAAAGTAACAAACTGGCAGTACAGAATGCCTACACCGTCTCGCGAGCAGAATTGATTGCAAGAATGCGTTCTTTAACCTGCATAAAGGCGAGTACAACTTCCGGATCGAACTGAGAGCCTGAAAGATTCTGAATCTCCATGAACGTATCATCCATAGACCAGGCTTCTTTGTAAACTCGCTTGTGGCTCAACGCATCGAATACATCAGCAAGGGCGACAATGCGGGCTGAAAGAGGAATTTCCTCACCTTTAAGCGGCGTGCCCTTGGGTACCGGTGTCTCAATAACATACTGAGAATAATCAAAATGACCAGGATAGCCTTTATCACTTCCATCCCACCATTCATGATGATAGAGACAGACATCACGAGCCATTTCATCCAAAGGAGATTCCGGCTCCGTAAACAAAAGGGCGCCAATACAAGTATGCCCCATCATAATGGCACGTTCTTCCTCAGTAAAGCGGGGCGTTACCTTTTTAAGGATTTTATCTGAAACACCGACCTTTCCCAAGTCATGGCATTTAGCCGCGATTTTGAGCATATCACGGAAACGCTGCTGTTCCTGATTGGGAACATTGTGATTCAAGGCCCAGCGGTCATAAATTTCCAGGGCAAAGTCCGATACACGCTCAACATGAGCACCCGTTTCACGGGGATCTCTGAACTCAGCCATACGCTGCATGCGCTTAATCATGTTGTTGGTAAGGTAGGCATGCTCAAGAGCCTGGGTTGCATTGGAAGCAAAGTGCGTTATGTAGAGTTCTGCATCCTTGTCAAAAGCAACGACATTGCCATCCTCATCCTGTGCATTGATTACCTGCAAAACGCCCAGAACGCGTCCATTTGCCATTCTAAGGGGCAAGGTAAGCATGGAACGGGTACGGTAGCCCGTCGTTATGTCTGTTGATTTATTAAAATGAAAGGATGAATTCTCAGGAATCTGATAGGCATCTGGAATATTGATTATCTCTCCGCGAACAACACAGGCACCGGCAATAGTATTTTCTGTGATAGGAAAAGAGAAGGCAACATAGGGAAGCTTGTCACCGGAAGACATCTTCCTTAACTGCGTGTCATTCTGCGCATATTTAATCTTTAGGTTGTCACCTTCAATGACATAGATGGAACCAGCGTCAGCACGAACAATACCGCGGGCTTCAGTAAGAAGACGCTCCAAAAGAACATCAACATCCTGTATCTCATTGAGGAGTTTTTCGGTTTCGATAATTGCCTGAAGTTTCTGCTCACGGTCAGATCGTTTCATACTTTATACCTAACGTGCTATCATTTTACTGTAAATAAAACAATTAGTCCAATGATTTTTCAAGATTTTTCGTTTTTTTATTGTATTTTTTTAGTAAAGAAAAATAAAGGGGTCCGGCTCCCCCCGCCTTGTCTGGCAAAATATGGGCTCCATAGGTTGTTTTTTCATAGGCTGGCAAAGCTTCCGCCGAAAGACCGCACCAGGGCGCACAGTCAGAAGAAATAGCCGGCTCGCAGACTGTTGCATCCGTAATTTTTTTTGCAAGGCGGGCGACAACCATATCATTTTCATCAGGAGAAAGGGCGCAGGTAGAATACACAAGATAGCCGCCGGGAGAAAGCATGCGCCATGCAGAAGAAAGCAGTGCCCATTGCGACATAGAAAGCGTTTTTATTCTGGAGGGAGTCCATTCCGCAAGATATTTGGAATCGGCAAGCACGTGCCTCTCAGAAGAACAGGGGGCATCCAGCAAAATCGCGTCGAAACATGCTGTCTGAGAAAGACACATCTTTGCACCGTCATGGCAGGCAATGGTTACCCTTGAGCGTTTTTCGGCGGAAAGGCAGGAATCACATACTTTTACAAGGCGATTTTTTCTATCAGGAGACCGCTCATTGGAAAGGAGTTCGGCATCTGCATTCATACACGAAGCGAGCACCAATGTCTTCCCTCCTGGAGCCGCGCAAAGGTCAAGGATATGACGGGCATTTGACAGCGGCAAGGTAAGCGCGGCACGGACGCTGCCTGAATCAAGATAATAAGACTCAGACCCACCCGCTTTCCAGGCAAGGTAATCAGGTTCACTTTGCAATGCGGCCTTGAGCCCTATCCAGCGTTCTCCAAACAAGTCTGAGTAATACTGTTCAAAGCCTGCCGCACCAAGGCATTTTGTTTTTTTTTGAGACTGCTTCATTTATAAAAACTCATGCCCTCATCATAGGCTGCTTTAAAGGCATCCTGGTCAAAAGCAGGAAGATTTGCAGAAATCATCACACGATAAGAAGGAGCGGACGACTTTCGTGCAGTCTCATCCTCGGACTTCTCCATTTTTTCCAGATTCAACAAACCCGCCTTTACTTTATAGGCAATAACACGACAGACAGAATCCTGAATTTTTTGGGCAAAGTCCTCATCCACCGCAGCCTTAGCGAGCAAAGTTCCTGCCACCTGACCAAAAGTCTTTTCGCTGAGCATGATACAGTTAACGCCTGCATCAATGGCAGCCACGACCGCTACATCTGGTGGATACCCGTTATCCGCAAGGGCACCCATAAAAATGTCATCAGAAAAAATCAGTCCGCTTCCGCATTTTCTGGCAGCCTCTATCCAGTAGGGAGAAAAACAGGCGGGCATGGCGGTTTCTTCCTGTACAAGACCATTTACGTCTCTTACTTGGGCTATGATGTGACTCATCAAAAGGGCAGAAGATGCAGAAGCAAGGCATGAAAAAGGAGTAAGATAGGTTTCTACCTCATCCTGCTGCATATCAATTCTGGGAAGACCAGTATGAGGGTCGGTATTATTGTTGCCGGGAAAATGTTTAATGACCGTGGCAATTCCATGTTTTTCATAGGCGGCAATTTCTGCGGCGCAATAAGAAAGCACCTGTTCCAAAGAGCCAAAACTGCGGGTATCCAAAAAGTCTCGGTTGGCATCCGTTTCCACTTCCACCACCGGAGCCAGATTCATTTGGATGCCAAGACAGGACAATTGCCTTGCCTGTGCAGCATATAAAGCATAGGCTTGCTCGGGAGAAAACCATTCCGCCACTTTTTTTTGCGACACCAGATTGCTTGTAATCTTTCGCAGACGGTTTACATAGCCGCCTTCCTGATCAATTGCCACATAGGGTGGAAGATTATGATGCGCCTGATAAAACCTGCGGATGGAAGCAATGTAGGCGGCAATCTGCGTCGGGCTTTCACTGATGTTATACGAAAAAAGCAGACAGCCCCCGGGAAGGAGAGCCTCACCTTCTTCCCGATTGCCAGTCAGCGCACCTGTTTTTTCTACAGGAATAAAATTTCTGTCACCCTCAACATTTACCAGAAAAAGTTGTGCTATCTTCTGGTCATCAGGCAAGGCTGCCGCAAAGTCTGCTATCGCCTGCCTTCTTGCCTTTTCGTCACGCTCCTGTTCTAAGCGAGCCAGTGCTTCCGGGTCAGTTTTTTTGCAGGAGAAAAAAAGGATACTGCTTGAAAAAAACAAGGCCAACAGCAAAAAGACCGCCGGCAGAAAAGACAGTATACGGCTCATCCCAACAAAACCGATGTAAACCAGGGAATATAGGTTATCAAAAGCAGCACCACAAACTGTACAAGCAGGAAGGGAACAATGCCTTTAATGACTTTTGGCAGGGGCTTTCCAAAGGTGTAGGACGAAATAAACAAGTCCATGCCAACCGGCGGAGTCAAAAATCCGATGGAAAGATTCATCAGGAAGATGACGCCAGCATGGAAAGGAGATATGCCAAAATATTCAGTAATAGGAAGCAAAAGCGGAGACACAATCAAGATTGCGCTGAACATGTCCATCAGGCAACCTACAATCAGCAGTACGATATTCATCAAGATGAGGAATACGTACTTATTGGTGACCATGGCTGTAATGGCATCCGTAACGACAACCGGAATATTTGCGTCCAGAATGTAATAGGAAATGCCAGAAGCTGCTCCCAAAATGAAGAGAACACCACCAGAAATCGGAATGCTTTCTGCAATCACTTCCAGAGACTGCTTGAAATTGTAGTCACGGCGGATAACCGTTGAAAGCAGATAGGCATAGAAAACGGCAAAGGCAGAAGTCTCAAACAAATCAAAGACACCCATGAAGTAGAAGATGATGATAAAGAGGGGCATCAAAAGTTCGGGAATGCTGTTTACGATAGCCTTTCCAATGGCAGGAAGTGAAAAAGGAGCACGGTCTTTCTGATTGTCATATACAATACCCATGACAATCATTGCAATCATCATAATGATTCCTGGAATAAGGGCAGCCTTAAAGAGGGCAATAACATCTCCATTAAGGAAAAAGATGTTTGTCGTACCGTACATGATGATTGCGGCACTGGGTGGAAAAAGCAGGCCAATTGCACCGCTGGAAGTAATCAAGGCTTCAGCCCGCTCCTTTTCATAGCCAGAACCCGTCAGAACGACAGAAAGCAGAGAACCGAGAGCAAGAATCGTAACGCCTGAGACACCAGAGAAGGTACTGAAGAAAGTCATAACAAGAACGGCCGCAATGACCGTACCGCCTCTGAACCAGCCAAACAAAGCCTTGAACAACTCGACATAACGCTGTCCTGCACTACACTTTGCAAGTATATAGCCTGCGATAGTAAAGAGGGGGATTGCAGCGATATTGCGGTCGGTGAACATACGGTAGGTTTCCAGAGGAATCTGGTCTGTGTAGCCGCCGTTCATTGAAAGAAGGATGAAGGCAACACCAGCAAGAACCACAAAGAGAGGCATGCCCAAAAATGCGAGCACTACAAAAAAGAGGATGAAAAGCACAAGGCACTTGCCCGCAATGAAGTTCCAGCCGTTAAAAATTGCATAGAGGGCGGGAACATTTTCCACGCCAAAAAGATAATACAAGATACCGGTGATAGAACCCATGGAAAGCAGGATTCCAATAATGGCACCTATGATTGTTGAAAGCAATTTTTCCTTCTTGCACCCGACCATGCAGAGCATAAGGGCATAGCAGAGGGGAAGAAAAATAAAAACAATTTTTACGGGAACACCCCAAACCGACATATTGAACTGACCGGGGTTTATCAACTGACAGACAGCGTTAAAAAACAACATGGTGAGCACAAAGACAATGGCACCATTTACAATTGCGTCCGTCACCTTGCGGATGTTTGGCGGAAGTTTACCGGAAAATGAAGCAAGACTTAAATGCCTGTCCTCACGCCATGTGATGACACCAGCCATGCTGGCAAAGAGAAAAACCAGCTGGGCAATGCCATATTCGGAGCCCGGCACCTGAACGGAGGTGATTTTCTGTACCGCATAAAAAATCAGCGGAAGAAAAGTCAGCAGACCGACAAAAATTACTTCAAGTGTGTCTTCAATTTTCCGTAACATGACTTACTCACCCCGATGTTTTTTGAGCAAAGCAACAACTTCGTCGTAGAATTTCTGATCCATAACGCCAGTTTTTGCAAGGAAATGTGAATCATGGCGCATTGATGCTTCCAGTACATCCCGTTCCTCGGGAGTGACATCAACAACGGTTGCACCAGCCTTGCGAAGCAAATCAAGATATTCATCATCTGACTTTGCAGTAGCAGCACGAAGTTTTTTCTGCGCATCCTCAAATGCGGCAATCAACTTGGGGCGGTCTTCTGCGGGGATTGCATTCCATGACTTTTCTGAAACGATGAAGGCAACCATGATACAAGTAAAAGGCACATTCAGAATGTAAGGAACTGCCTTGTAGTACTGAGCCGCATAGCCGTACATGGGAATGGTATAGAAACCTTCTACACCGCCCGGACTTTTCATGCTGGAAAGCATTTTGCTTGACGGAACATCCATGGTAGTATAGCCCGCCATTTTGTATGCATCGGTCAAGGCAGAAACACCCATGCCGCTTACACAGAGACGGAGTTTTTTGAGTTCTTCAGGAGTGCGTACCGGAGACTTGGTAAAATAATATGCCCAACCGATGGGGAAGTAGCCCAAAAGCACCTGACCTTTCTTTGCAAATTCCTTTGAGACCTGAGGCTTGAAGTGCTCATACACAAGGTCAACTTCTTCCTGATTGCGGAAAAGGAAGGGAACGGAAAGGGTAAGGATGTGGGCATCAGGAGCCATAGAAGCCATGCCCAAATTCGTAAAGATACCGCCGTCAATAGGAGCCTTCTGACCAGGGCGGACAGAATTGAGCTTTTGGATAACGCCGTCTTCACCGCCAAGTGCGCTGGTGCTGATAAACTGCATGGAGACACGGCCATTTGTCAACTTTGACCATTCCTGTGCAAGGCGTTTTGCCTCAATTTCCCATGCTGAGCGAGCAGGGGCGATAGAAGCAATCTTGAGAGTCTGCGCAAAAGTAAAGGCAGCCATACCAATCAAAAGTACTGATAATAAAAGTTTCTTCATTCGTTTCTCCTCTATGAAGTTGTCATGCAACGGGAAATAAAGACCCGTTACCACTGAACAAAATAATCTGATTTATGAGCCTGCAGCCACCGCGCTTTGTTCTGCGAAATGGTGGTCATCAGACGGGCTGACGGATTATCATCGGGGTTGATGGCAAGAGCCTTTTCCAATGCTTCGTCAAAGCCTTTTTCATCACCGTTAGGAAGACAAACAGCCTGGGCATACGTTACATAAAGGCCGGGTGTTTTACCGCCAGAAACACGCAGCTCTTCTTCATAGCACTGCATGCCCCGCTCCGGGTCGCCTCCAAAATCGCCGGGAGCAACCATGTAGAAATTAAAGAGTACATCCCAAATGGCACCGTTATTGTAATCAGGGTTGATTTGGGCAGCCCGCTCCAAAATGGCAACGGCGGCACCCAGGCTTGCAATTAAATCTGGATTCAAAATGTCCAGACTGAAGGCGGCCAGCCAGCCAGCACCACACCAATAGGCGGCATCCACATCATTTTTGTCCATTTTTGCAACGGCCGCCTTGATTTTTTCCTCGTCACCACTGAACATGGCCTCTCGAAAGCCCTTGTGGCGGCCGTCAAGGAAATCAAGCTCCATGTCACGGCCACGGAGATAATGCAGTTTTGCGCGCTCATATTCAGCATTCTGCTTGTCAAACTCAGCAACCGTCAGGGATTCTGCAGGAGTCTGCACAAAGGCATTTGCATACATCACGTTGAGGGAGCCGGTCATCATCAAAAGCCCCAGATGGTCAGGATTCTGCTTTTGCAAAATCTCGTACATCTTGAGCACTGTGGGGAAGAAATCGCCCACCAGAATAACATCAGTTTCGCCGGTAAGGGCAAGCATGGGATCGTTGGCTGACGCTTTTTTAGAAATTGCCTTTCCATTTTTTTTGTAGCCGGAAAGAGAATTGCCAATTGCATTCGTCACACAGGATGAAAGCAAAAAGACAGCCGAACAAACGGTAACTAACAATGCTAATTTTTTGCTGATACACATCATTTTTTCATTGTATAGTTTTTTTTTTGTTTACACAAGACACCAAGGTATTTATACTATTATTATATGAAGAAACTGACTGTTATTACAGGTGCAAGTTCAGGACTGGGAGCAGAATTCGCCCGCCAAATCTATGCATCCCTATCAGAAAAAGACAATCCTCAGGAAATCTGGCTGATTGCCCGCAGCAAGGAAAACCTTGAGACGGTGGCAAAAGAACTGACCGGAAAAGATATAGGCATACGGACTGTTTCCCTGGACATAAGCGGCAGAGATGGAGTGCACAGGCTGCAGGAAATACTTGAAAGAGAAAGCCATGAGGAAGCCTTTACCATCGACCTGCTGGTGAACAATGCGGGATTCGGCACCTACGGGCCTTTTGCGGAAACCGATATTGAGCGGGAAATGCAGATGGTTGATTTGAACTGCACGACATTGACGGGAGTCTGCGGGGTCTCCCTGCCCTACCTGGCACGGGGAAGCCGCATAATCAACACGGCAAGCCTTGCAGCCTTTCTTCCCCTGGGAAACTTTGCCGTCTATGCGGCCACAAAAGCCTACGCCCTTTCATTCAGCATTGCATTGGCAGCGGAATTAAAAGATGGGGGTATCAGCGTTTGCGCCCTCTGTCCCGGAAGCGTGAGCACCAATTTTGCAAACGTGGCAAGTAACGGCAAGCGAAAAGAAGTGCTGCATGGGAAAAATCCTGTAAAAGTGGTAAGACACTGCCTGAAAGCAAGCCGCCGAGGAAAGAAAACCGCGCTCTGGGCGATAAAATGGCGTTTTACCGCCTTTATGAGCCGCTTTATCGGGCGGTATGCGGGGGCTCGCTACACCTATCTCTATGCCAAACGTCCCCACTAAATCTTTCTCAGCGTATCAATGGGCTTTTCCCTGCCGGCTCGAATTGCAGGAATTGCACTTACCAGGAGAGAAAGAATCAGCGTGCCGCTTCCAATAATAATCAATTGTTCCAGTGGAATGGCCAGGGGAATCTTTTGCAGATAAAAGGCCGGATCAAGAAGATGAATCTGAGTAAAGTCTGCAAGAGAACCAGTCGTAAGCAAACAGCAAGCCTGTGCGATTGCGTTCAGCATTCCCTCGATGAGGGAGATAATGCGGTCAAAATTAACGGCACACAGAAGCCCCAGGGGAATGCCGGCTAGCACGCCGATGGCTCCCGTTACGAGACCTGTGACCAAAAATGCAAAACTTATGCCTTCTGATGAGCCTCCGAGACTTTTTAGGATGGCAATTTCCTTGCGCCGCTCCATGACCAGCATGACAAGGGCACTGGAAATATTCACTGACGCAACCAGCACAATCAGCAGCATGATAAAAAGAAGCATAATCTGAGTGGAGGAAAAATTTTCAAACTGAGCAGAATTCAGTTCATTCCACAAATAGACCCGCGTATACTGAGGAACTTGATTTTCCACACGCAACTGCACCTGTCCCAGCGAGACAAAATCGAATGCATCAGCCGTTTCCAGGGCAACATGAATTTCGCTGGACTGGACAGGCAAAAGGGAAAAGCCTGCGGAAAGGGGAATAAAGACCCAGAGGGCATCCAGTTCCTGATAGCCGCAGGATATGACGGCAGAAACCTTGCAGGGGGTAATTTTAGGAAGGATCTTTCCGTTGGCAAGACGGCGGGCGGTAATAAGGCGGAAGGTGTCTCCAGCGGTAAGTTCCAGCATTTCCGCGAGTTTTTTCCCGATGACCGCGCTGTTTTTCTGCTCCAGAGAAGGATTTCCAGAAAGGACTTCAAACAATGAGGAAAAGGCAGGATTTTTTGTGAAGATATCACTTTCTACCGCGCGGATGGTTGCGCCAGTCCGTCCATTTTTGCCCGCCGCAAGTCCTACGCCTTGAATTTCAGGGTAAGACTGAGTAACGCCTTCTACCGAAAGCAGTTTTTCTGAAAATGCAAGCAAATGTTCTTCGTCCTGAGCCTCGTCCGCAAAGGGATAGAGGACACAGTTGATGTGGGAACTGGAAAGACCGATGATGCGGTTGGTGATGCCCTGAATCATTCCATTGGAAACCGTAAGCACCATGACAAGAGGCACCAGACTGATACCGATGCAGATACAGGCTCCCACAAGACTACGGCGGGCATTTGATTTTTTGCCCGTGCGGGGGAGAAGCAGTCTGCTTGCAAACAAGAAGGATGAGCCGGTTTTCATGAGACTGTGCACTCCTCCAGCCGCCCCTGGGAGATGGCGTAGCAGACATCGCCTTTTTTTGCCAGTGCCATGTCGTGGGTAACGAGAATCAGTGTTTTATTGTATTTGTCTGCCATGGAAAAAAGCAGGTCGCCAATCATAACTGCATTGGCGGGGTCAAGGTTGCCTGTGGGCTCATCGGCAAGGATAATCTGGGGGTCATTTATGAGGGAACGGGCTACTGCCACCCGCTGACGCTCACCGCCCGAAAGCTGGCTGGGCAGATGCTCCATGCGGTCAGACAAGCCTACGTCCTTGAGCAGGGCGATTGCCTTTTCGCGGGCTTCTTTTTTGGGACAGCCTGCCATGTATGCGGGAAGAAAGACATTTTCCACTGCCGTAAAGTCTTTAAGCAGATAGTGAAATTGAAAAATCAGTCCGAGAAAGCGTAAGCGGTATTCAGTCAGTTCATCTTCGCCCAGAGCGGAGACTTCAAAATCCCCTACCCGCACCATTCCTGATGTGGCAGAATCGAGGCCGCCTATGATATTCAGTAATGTACTCTTTCCACTTCCACTTTCGCCTACAATCACGGTCTTTGTACCGGCTTCAATTTCCAACTGCAGGTCTTTGAGGATTGTCAGTCGTTCGCTGTCAGTCTTATAGGTTTTTTCCAGATTTGAAATGGTCACAATCTTACTCATCGCGCAGCACCTCCGCTACAGTCATTTTTAACACGCCCCTGCTCGCCACCCATGAGGCCAGCAAAGATGAAAAGACACCGAAAATCATAATCACCAGCACTTCACCTGGAATAATCCGAGGAGGAATATTTCCGTAAATCATATACATGGGATTCTCACGCAGATAGCGGGCATTTTCGGGAGAGATAATCATATAGCACAAATACTGCCCGTAATACACGAGTTTTGACATAATCGTAAAGATTCGGGACATCTGCACGCTTAAAAGCAGGCCCAGGGCAAGCCCCGGAATGGCACCGATAACGCCAACCAAAAATCCCTGCACTACAAAAATAGATTGAATCAGCGAGGCTTTTCCGCCAAAGGCGCTGAGCACGGAGATTTCTTCCCGCCTTTCATAGACCATACGCCTCATGCCGTTAAAGATATTGATGCCCACCACCACAAAAATCAAAAATACCAGCAGCATGAGCATGTTTTTTTCAACCCTGAGCGCACCAAAGAAAGAACGGTTGTAGTCCTTCCAGGATTCTGCGCGGGCTTGGGGAAAAACTTCCTGAATACGGGAAATGGCAAGGGCGTCATCAGCGGTATCATGCAGTTTTACACCATAGCGCAGGACGGCTTTTTCGCCAAAATGTTTTCGGGCTCCTTCCAGACTGATAAAGGCATAGGCCGCATTAATGTCTGCATAGCCGGTATGAAATATGCCGGTAACGGTAAAGGTGCGGTCAGAAGAAATGAGGTCAACATCGTTTCCGCCAGAAAGGGCAAAAAGGTTGACTTTTGTGCCGACAAAAATCCTCAGGCTGTTTGCCAGCCCGCTTCCGATGACAATGCTGTCGTCAGAAGAAAGGTCAAAACGACCACGAACAATGTGCAGCTGCTCGCGGAAGCCTTGATCAAGAGCAAGCTGGTCTTTGCTCACGCCACGGATAAGGGCAGCTCCCTGCTTTTCAGACTCCCCTACCACAAGACTTTGTGCCTCGTAAAAGGGCGTGGCGGAAAGGATTTCAGGCTCAGCCTCGCAAAAGCGCTCAAATGAAAGGGGGTCAACTGATTCCACCCGCACATGATATGAGGAGATTTCCATAATTGCATCAATGAAACTCAACTGAAAGCCGTTCATAACGCTGATAACGGTAATCAAGGTCATCACGCCAAAGCAGATGCCCAGGGAAGCAAGAAAGGATGTAACAGCAGAACGTCCCTTGCGGTCAACGCGGGAGAAACGGCGGGAAACAAAGAGTACCCAGCGGAATGCTGACAGGAAGCTGTTCTTCAAAAGACTCGCCTCCTCAGTTCCATGCCGTTTACAGAAACAATTTCCAGCCGTTTTGCATTGTTTTCATAGCGGGCAAGTACGGTAAAGCCATCGTCAAAGTACATAGTCTCATTATACACATTTTCGCTTTCGTAAACAGTATGTATGCGCAGTTCTCCGTTCTCATAGTAGAAGTAATCAGGATTTCTGCCGATTCCAGTGTAATCATAGACCCGTCTGACCTGATTTTCTTCGATTTTTTGCCTACCAGTTGTCGTTTTGCTGTAGTAATAGGTGATGACCCTTTCTTCCGTAATACGCTTTTCGTCATCGTATGACCAGAAATTCGTCCGATCCTTTATCAATTTTGCTTCAGAGGCAGGCTGACCTTCTTTTTTCTGCTTTTCCTCTGGCTTTTCATAATGCGCCGCTTCCAATGTGACCACTAAGCCCCGCTCATCGTAGGTGGTGACACTGTGCTTATTACCGCTGGCGACATCTTCAGTCATCTGGTAGGGAAGAATGGCATCTCCATTATAGGCATAAACCCGAGAAGAAAGCAGTTGCAGGCTTCTGGCAGAGGAACCAACCATAAAGCGTTCTTTTTTTACCATGCGATTGTGCTCGTCATAAAAACAACGGATGGTGAGGCCGTCGGCACTGTCAATAAGCGTTTTGAGTCCGTCTTTTTCCCGCACGGCCAACTGCTCCACGCCATAGGAAAAACGGCGGATTCTGCCGGAACTGTCGGTAAAAGTTCTTTCCACTGCTTCTTCATTTTTTTCATCCTGACCTTCCACAATGCCGCCTTCGTCGCGGTTGTCCATTTGAGAAAGCATTTGTTCCGCCACGTCAAAAGGCTCCGGCTCCTGCTGATTTAATGAGCGCATCTTTATCGCCAGCAGCGCTGAATCAAGCCAGTCAGCGGAAAGCCCCTGCTCCTGAGAGTCCATGCCAAATAAATCAGCGGCAGAAAAGGTAGAGTCCAGCACTCCCAGTTTTTCAGGACAAAGGTATTCGATAAAGGAAAGTGGATATGCACGGTAACTTCGCCAGACTGGCAGGGCAAAGAGCTGGGCGGCTGGACGAGTCAGTGCAATGAGGGGGGCTTCAGCAGGCAAGGGGGAAACGCCCCGCAAACAAAGCCGTGTAAGCTCAAAGAAAAGATCCTGCACGGGATTTTCTGCAAAGGAGGCAGCAGAAAGCATGAGAAAAAAACTACAAACGATAAGCCATTTTTTTATCTGTGCCATTGGTGACATCTATACCGTCTGTTTTTCTTTTCAGCCTAAAAATTCGTCAGTATAGGAAAGCGGATCAAAGAGCCGAATGTCATCATAGCTTTCACCCGTGCAGACAAAGGCCACCGGGATGCCGAACTCCTTGCCCACCGCAAAGGCCACACCACCTTTTGCCGTAGAATCATACTTGGTGAGCACGACGGCATCTACTCCCACTGCCTCATGGAATACTTCTGCCTGTCTGACGGCATTCTGTCCTGTGGTGGCGTCGATGACAAGCAGTTTCTTGTAGCAGCCTGCATCTGCCTTTTGCGATGCAATGCGGTCAATCTTCTGCAGTTCACGCACGAGGTTGTCCTTGTTGTGCAGGCGGCCGGCGGTGTCAGCCAGAACCAGTGCGCCGCCTTTTGCCCGGGCGGCATCTGCGGCATCAAAGACAACTGCGGAAGGGTCACTGCCATGCTGATGACTTACAACGCGGATTCCCAGCCGCTGGCCATGCATTTCCAGCTGTTCTTCAGCCGCCGCACGGAAGGTATCTGCTGCGGCCAGAATAACGTTACCTGACTTTGCAAAATACTTGGCAAGTTTTGCGGCGGTGGTTGTCTTACCTACTCCATTTACCCCCAGCAGCATATAGATGCTGGTCTTGCCTTTTTCCGGCACAAGAGAAAGAGCCTTTGCAAAGCCCAAGAGCATGTTCTTGAGCTCGGCACGGATATCCTTTTCTTCGGTGAGATGCTTTTCCTTGCAGATTTTCTGCAGGTCTTCCGTCAACTGAAAGGCTGTTTTTGCGCCGATGTCCCCTTCTACCAGCGCATCGGTCAAATCATCAAAAAATTCCGTGCTTACTGTTTTTCCGCCAAAAAGATTCTTCAGTTTTTCTGCAAAAGATAGTTTCGCCATAGTCTATTCCTCTTATTTCACGTCCTCTTTTATTTCCGCTTGTCCAGCAGGTTCTTCAGCGGTCTTTTCTGCCTCAGGTGAAGCAGTTTCTTTTTCCCCAGTGCCCTTTATTTCCTCAGAGACTTCAATTTCCTCAGTTTCCGTGGGCAGGGAAAAATCGCGCTTATCCACCGTAGCCGTTGCAGGCAGAACTTGATTTGCCGCAACCAGATAGCGCACCAGTTCATAGACAAACCAGACTCCACAGGCAATGGAAATGCCGGCAGTTACATTGCTGGCTATGCTCCATCGGTGAGCCTCGTCGTAATCAACACGCCCCAAATTGTATGCCTTGGTGGCAGCGGTACTGTTTCCCATGACGTAGAAGGTAAAGGGCATGGAAAGGATGAGTGCCGTATAGGAAGTATACAGCCAGCGTCGTCTTTTATCAATGTTTTGGGCACGGTCAAAGGGCTTTACGTTCACCTTTAGGTTTACGCCGTCCAAAGCCTTATCGTCAGGAATGTAGAAAAAAGCACTTTTTGCATCTTCCCCTGTTCCAGTAGTATAGATACCCAAAACGGCCTTTCCATTTACGGTGATGGGAGCCGCAGAATTGACGGAATCAACGGCATGGGAGTCCAGTCCCTTTGCATGAAAGACACCGTCGCCCAGCGTCTTGAGGCGAAGATTAAGGAGGCCGGTAAAGGCCGGAGACAGTGAAATTTTGATGGTATAGCGTTCGTTTCCTTCAAATTTGTAGGTAAAGGAAGCAGTATCGTAGCCTTTTGCCGACACGCTGATAGTATGTATGGAAGCGTCCACCTGTAAGTCCGTGGGGATTTTTGAATATACCAGCCCGTCCAGGGTAAGATGCGCTTTTTCGGCAATTTCCTCAGGCAAAATCTCAAAGCGAAGCTGTACCGGAAGGCTGTTCGCAATCACGGGCACCAGTTGCTGCACAATTCGATCCGCCAAATTCATCTGGTCGCCTATGGTTCCCACTTCCGTAACCGTTCCTGCTCGTTTTGCCCCAGGATAGATGTACAAATCCGTTGTCACGGCTACATATTCTCCATAGATTCTTATGCTTCCTGCAAGCAGACCGTTGATTTTTGCCGCCGCAATTTCTTTTTCATATGTCCGACTGGTAATGCCGTCTTTTTCGGCTGCCTCGCTGGGAGAAAAAAGCGCGGAGGAATCATTTTTGTACACTGCTACGGTTTCATTCTGGGGCGGCGAATCTTCATCATCGTCCATAAAAAATGGAAAGGGAAAATGCCTGCGTTCTTCATGCTTTTCTTCTATTTTTTCGCCCCGGGCAATGGCGGTCTCCCGCTTGATTTTTGGGGCAAAATCCGCCTTTTCTTTTTCCGTTTTTTCTAGGTTTTCGTCTATTTTCTTCTGAAGCTCATCTATTTTTTTTTGGGAGGCTTCCAGTTCTTTTGTCAGTTTTTTGGGGCTGAGGGTGTTTACGACAAGGGCATCTCTGGACTGATATTCCTTTGCAAGCTGCAAAAACAAGGAAAGCCGCTCCGTCTGCAGGCTGTCGAGTCTTCTGTCCAGCACTTCCTGACTGGGAAGCACACGGGTACCCTCAATGGCAATCTGTTCCAGAATTAACTGAGGAAGAACGGAGGCAAACTGCTCCACGGAGAGACCTCGCTTACCTTTTTGAGAGAAGGAGTATTTTTGGGCGGCAAGCACCCAGTTCGTTTTTTTTTCCGTGGTATCGGCCGCAAAAAGAGAAGTCCCGGCAAAAAGCGTAAAAAACAGGATGAGGAAAATATGCGAATGTCTTCTAAAAAAACAGGCTTTCATAAACGTTTAGGGCTTCTTCTATAATGCATGAAAAATCAGCAAAAAACAAGACTATCAGACATGGCGACGGATTCCGTCAAAAGCAACGTTCCAGAGGAAGAGCCCGGTGGGAGGAGCCGTGGGGCCGGTGCTTTTTCGGTCACGGCTTTCCAATGCACGTCTAAAATCTTCTGCCGACCTGCCCTCTTTTTCAAAGAAAATCAGCGTACCGGTAAGGCTTCGTACCATTTTCCAGAGGAATGCGTTTGCCGTAATCTCAAAGACAATTTTATCTCCGTCGGGGTAAAAAACGGCATTTTCCAGATAGCGGCAGGTAGACTTGCTTGCGTCTCCCGCAGCGGCAAAGGTTGCACAGTCAATTTCGCCCCGCAGACAGGAAGCCATCTCGTTGAGCAGACGGAGATTCGGCTGATGATGAATCTGCCAGACATAGCGGGTTTCGGTGGCAAGGGGACTTTTTCCACAATAGATGAAATAGCGGTAGGTTCGGCTTGTCGCGCTAAAACGGGCATTAAAATCCTCATCCACCTGACGGGCATCGTTTATGCGGATATCCTGAGGCAAGAATGAGTTGAGGGCATAGACATATTTTTCAACGGGAATGGATGCAATGGGAGAAAAAAAATTTGCCGCCTGAGCGGAGGCATGAACGCCGCTGTCCGTGCGTCCGCTTCCATACAGGGTAACCGGCTGCTTATGCACTTTTTCCAGTGCGGACTCAATTTCCCCCTGCACAGTACGGACGGCCGTTCCCCTGTCCGCCTTGTCCTGACGCTGCCAGCCGCAAAAATCCGTTCCATCATAGGAAAGGGTAAGCAGAATATTGCGTCTGTCACTCATCATCGTCATCACTGGGCACAAAGCCTATGTCCGTTGCCTCTGCCAAGGCTTCGGTAATTTTATCGTACAAGTCGCGGGATTTTTCCAAAAGCGGTCCTGGCTTTGACTTGGATGACTTTCCCAGACCAAAGCCACGGGCAATCGAGCGCTTGCACTCATCCAGTTTTTTTAGGCGTGCCTGCATGTCTTCTTTCTGACCGTACTTGTATTCCAAGAGTCCCAGTTCATAAATCAATCCGTCATAGCCGTAGTTCTTGTCGGTATCAGGCCCAAGATTATTGACCACGCTGAAGGTCTCCACCCGTGCCATTTCGTTTATCATTGTCTGGTCATAGAAAAAAAGTGCCTTGCGGTAAAAGACCTGGGCAAGATAGTCATAATTGTGACCGGGTACAGCATCATTTAAATCATTGCAGAGCCAGGCAAGGCGCAGGGAAATAATCGCCCGCTTTACCGTGGGAGCCAGAGCCAGGTCAACTTTGTCATAGGAAAGCAAGGCCAAAAAATGCATGGCAGCACCATCCAGCAGGGAACGTTCTTTTGTAAGCTGATAATAGGGAAAGACATTGTTTACGATTTTCTTGCGTTCTTCTATGCCGCCTTTTAGGGCATCAATGCTCTTGCTGTCAGTGATTTCCTTAAAATCGTTCCAGAAAAAAGCGACATGGCATTTGGGACAGGCTCCTACCGTGTAGATGAGGGGGTAGACCATGCCGTACTTTGCGGAAGGCTCATACTTGCGGTGCAGTTCATCGGTCAGTTCGCCTGCAATCATACGGCCACTGCCCGAAAGCATTTCCTCATGGTTAAAATCTCGCTGGCACAAGGGACAGCGCACTTTTGTCTTTGACCAATAGGAAATCTTAGGCTTTTTGTCTTCACCAGCGCTTTTTTTTGACAGGTTTGCGTACATCAGTCAGCCTCCCCTTCTTTTTTTTCTATGACAACAAATGCCGTCGCATATTCTTTTTCATGGCTCAGCGAAAGATGCACCTTACATGCGCCCACCCGCTGAGCAAGTACTTTTTCAGTCGCCTCTCCAAAGGCAAAAGAAGGTTTTCCTTCTTCATTCTTTATGACCCAAAAATCCTTTAAGGTCAATCCGACAAATCCCGTTCCCAGTGCCTTTGCAAAGGCTTCTTTTGCTGCAAAACGGGAGGCATAATGCTGGCAGGCAACCGATGGATTTTTGTCAAAGGAGCCGGTAAAGTATTCTTCCACTGCAAAAAAACGGGAAATCAAGGCATCATTTTGAAGCCAGCGTTCAAAACGAGAGACTTTTGCAATGTCAGTACCAATGCCATATATCATTCCTCATCTTCCACGGGAGATTCCCGCCCATCCTCTTCTGTTGGTTTTCGCTTTACCGTAATCTTGATGCGCTTTGGCGTTTCATCCAAGGCAACAGTGCCGTTGGGCAGATTGAATAGCAGCGGAACTTCATGGGTTCCCTCAGATGAAATATTCCTGCAGTCAGCCAAAATGGTAGAAATGCGCGGCTTATAGGCCTCCAGGGCAAGAACAGGCCCGCGCAGAGACAGCAGTACCGTGTGGCCGGAACCTGTCGGCTCAAATTCAGCATGCAAGCCCGAAAGGTTTACGGGAGCGGCCTCAAAACGCTTTACCATGAGTTTGGGCGTAACCTTTGCCGTAAGCGTCACCATCGTTCCGTCCGCAAGATGCAGCAGGCGGCCGGGACTTTCTACCTGGGCAGTCAATTCCGTATCGCCTGAAATGCCGGTGAGCGAAACCATTCTTGTCTGCAGACGCGTACAGTTATTCACCATGGTACGGGGGCCGGTAACACGCACTTCAGGCGGACTGATTTCCACCGACTTTAATTCATAGCCATGGGCAGGCTCCCCGGAAAAAAGCGGATTCACCGGCACAAAGGCTGATATCTGCTCTTCAATTTTGAGGGTAATGTGCTCCGGACTCACCTTGAGTTCCATCGTATCAAAAAGCATAGCATCCTTGCTCAAAGTCAACTGAACGGGTACCAGGGCTTCTCCCTCATGGGAAATGTAGTCAAGGTCAATAAAAGCGGTAAAATCATTTTCATGCAGGGTGGAAATGTGCTCAGGCTTTCCCCTCACCGTTATGCGGACATTTTGGGGATAGGAACTTGCCGCCACCATGCCATTTTTTTCCTCAACCCGCAGGGGAACAGAAAAAGTCTTTCTGTCCAGCGTTGAAAAGAGGAAAAAAAGGTAGAGGAAGAGCGCCGCTACAAAGCAGATGACTTTTGCAAGCCAGTTTTCGCGGATTTTTTCAAAGGCTTGTCTTGCTTTCATTTATCGTATCCTCTATGGTGTATTGGTCAGGGGTGAGTTCCAGAAGGTTTTCCAGAATCTTTGTCAGTTGCTCAGTCGTCAGGTCATAGTGCAGTTTGGAATCATAGGCAAGGCTCATGGCGCCAGACTCTTCGGAAACCACGAGCACAACGGAATCAGATACTTCGCTCAATCCCAGAGCAGCCCGGTGACGGGTTCCAAAGGTCTTCTTGATGTCGTACTGTTCTGAAAGCGGCAAAAAGCATCCTGCGGAAACGACCTTGCCGTTCTGAATAAAACATGCGCCGTCATGCAGGGGCGTGTCATGTCCAAAAATCGTAACCAGCAGGGCTGAAGACAAGTCCGCATTGATTCTCGTTCCCGTGTCCAGAATGTCGTCCATTTTTGTGTGGCGCATAAAGACCGCCAGCATGCCTCTCCTTTGCTTGGAAAGGATTTCTGCCGCAATGATAACCGAATCCACGTAGGTATGGCGGGAACGGTTGCCAAAGGTAAACCATTCGCTCTGCCCAAGCTTGAGGAAAATCTTGCGGATTTCGGGCTGGAAGACGATGGCAAAACAGACGACCAGGGCAGGCGCAATCATATTCAGCACCCACCGCAACATGGACAGATCCAAAAGCAAGGCAATTGCATAGGCAAAGGCAACAATGACCGCTGCCTTGATAATCTGCAGAGCATTTGTCTTTATGACCAGTTGATACGCCTTGTAGAGGATAAAAGCCATAATGGCAATATCCAGAATCGGACGAATATAATTGTACAATGTTACGATATTGTCGAATGCACCCACGTTCCTGTCCTCGTTCCGCCCGCGCTTTAGGCAAGTCTACCCATTATACTCTATTTCCGATAAAACCGCCATAGCATCAACGGTTTCTTTTACATCATGCACACGAAGCAGGGAAGCACCATGCAAAACCGAAAGCACGTTAGCCACAAGCGTGCCGCTCATCCTGTCGTTCACATTCCGCCCCGTAATCTCACCGATAAGCGTCTTGCGGGAAAGCGCCATGAGCACAGGATAGGCTCCGCCACAGAGAGAACCGCAGCGACGGATAAGCGTAGCGTTTGCCGCCCGGTCTTTTCCAAAACCTATTCCCGGATCCAAAATGATGCGGTCAGCGGAAATGCCGCAAGCAAGCGCATAGGAAACCCGCTCCTCAAGAAAGGCATTCACTTCCCCAAAGACATCATGGTAGGCTGTGTTCTGCTGCATGGTGGAGGGAAGCCCGCGCTTGTGCATGAGTACGACCCCAATGCCCGACTGTGCCGCAAAACGCCCCAGTTCAGCGTCATCCTCCAGAGCAGACACATCGTTCAGCATATCCGCGCCTGCTTCCACCGCCGCCTGCATGACGCTTTTTTTTCGCGTATCGACAGAAATGACAATGTCGCTGTGGCGGCGGATTTCCTGAATGACAGGCACAATGCGGCGGATTTCTTCTTCCGCGTCTACGTAATCTGAACCGGGACGGGTGGATTCTCCGCCTAAGTCAATGATATCGGCACCCTCGTCAATGAGACGCAAGGCACGTTCTTCCGTTCCCCTGCTTTCCTTCCAAAAGGAATCTGGCGTAGCGTTTACAATCCCCATCACAAAGGCGGGACGGTCTGTCTTTATTGTCTTACCGGCAAGGGAAAGGGATTTCATTTTACACTCCCCTTGCAAGCAGTTTTTTTGCCGCTTCTGCAAGATCGCGGGGACTCATGTGGGCATCCTCGCAAATTTCACTTCGCGTACCCTGCGGATAGAAGACATCGGGAAATGCCTTTACAGCAACATGAGGCAAGCCATGGCTGAGGAGCAGGTTCTGTATGTACTGACCAACACCACCAGTCACCACTCCGTCTTCTGCAATCACAATGGCCTTGTATCCCTTAGCCCGCTCCACCAGCAAGTCTTCATCCAGCGGCTTTATGAACCGCAAGGAATAGATGTCTCCATAAATTTCTTCCATGGCAAGAGAGCGTACCGCCTGCACGGTCTCGCCGTAAAAACCGCCAGTCGTCACAAAGAGCAGATTTTTTTCCACGCCTTCCGCTGCCAGAGCCGGCACAAGATGCTCCGCCGGCACAAGGATTCCCCTGCCTTCTTCCACAGCAGAAGCAAAGGCTTCATTTTCGGAAGGACAGGACATTTTGGGATAGCGGATTGCCACCGGCCTTTTTGCCTCCACAGCCCATGCAAGGCAAAGTTCCAGGTCTCTTGCCGTAGCAGGCGCAAGCAGAGTCAGATTGGGCACCGGACGAAGCAGGGCAATATCAAAAAGCCCCTGATGAGTCTCACCGTCATTGGGCACCACACCCGCACGGTCAAGGCAGAGCACCACACCACGGGAAGACAAGGTTACGTCGTGAATAATCTGGTCAACTGCCCGCTGCAGGAAGGTGGAATAAATGGCCACCACGGGAACCATGCCGCCCGCCGCCAGTCCACCCGCAAAGGTAACGGCATGTTCTTCGGCGATACCCACATCAAAAAAACGGTCGGGATAGCGGCGGGAAAAAGCATCCAGTCCCGTTCCCTTTGCCATTGCGGCCGTAATCGCCACGATATGCTGATTTTTTTCCGCCAGGGCAATCAGATAGCGGCTGAAACATTCGGTAAAACTCAGCGTATCAAATTTTTCAAAGGTGCCGTCTGAAATCTGAAAGGGACCAATGCCATGGAAGGTGGCGGGATCGTTTTCCGCAGGAGAGTAGCCCTTGCCTTTTATCGTGCGCACATGAACAACCACCGGCTTGGGAAGATTCCGTACCCGCAGGAAGACCTCTTCCAGTTCCGTAATATTGTGACCGTCCAGGGGACCTACATATTCAAAGCCCAAGTCAGAAAAAAAGTTATTGGAAAGCAAGAAACCTTTCAGTGCCCGCTTAAAGCGACTGATGAATTTTCCCAGATGCCGCTCAGAATTGGGAATTGCATCAACCACATGGTCAATGCGCGTGCGGAAGGACTGGTAGGTGCTCGTCATGGTAAGGCGACTCAGATAGCGGGAAAGGGAGCCGTTGTTGGGGCTGATGGACATCTGATTGTCATTCAGCACCACAATCAGATTTTTGGAAAGCTGACCTGCATGGCACAAAGCCTCAAAAGCCATGCCGCCAGTAAGGGCACCGTCACCGATAACTGCCACCACCTTGCCATTTTTATGCCGCAGATTCCATGCCATGAGCAGGCCCAGAGCCTGAGAGACGGAGGCAGAGGAATGTCCGTTATCAAAAAAATCATGGGGACTTTCCTGAGTGCGGGTAAAACCGGAGATGCCGCCATGTTTTCTAAGTGTGCCAAACTGCTGGTAGCGCCCAGTAAGCAATTTATGGGTATAGCACTGATGGCTGACATCAAAAACAATGGCATCCTCCGGGCTGGAGAATACACGATGCAGGGCAATGGTCAGTTCCACCACGCCAAGATTGCTTGCAAGATGACCGCCATTTTCTGCAACGGTATGAAGAATTTTCCTTCTGATTTCCTCAGAAAGTTCGGCAAGCTGAGACTCTGGTATCTGTTTTAAATCTTTTGGCGAATGAATAGAAGAAAGAACCGTAGTATCACCCTCCGAAAAAAAAGACCGCGCAGTACAATTACTCTCGCGGTCTTTCAAAATATGCTTTGTACGCTCGTAAGAGTGTTAGCGGCTCTTATGACGATTGCGTCTAAGCATCTTCTTTCGCTTGTGCGTGGCCATCTTCTGGCGCTTTCTTTTCTTTCCACAGGGCACGACGGGCACTCCTTAGTAAAAAATGTGTATTTATTATATCAATTAACGCACTTTCGTCAAGTGACATCATTGAATCCACTATTGTTTTTCGATTCTATACTGAACTTTTTCGTTGAACAACTGGCTTGCCGCAAGGGAGACCACTTTTCCGTCATTTGCCTCGATAGAGGGGTCTTCAATCTTGGACATCTGGAATGCACGGCGGCTTGCGGCTACCGTAATTTCATACACGTTGCCAGAAAATTTAACCAATGCTTCAAGGGGGAAAATCATTCAAATCACCTCGTATATTCTGATATTATATATGAAAAGATTACGCTCTGTCAAATGGGAAAGCCAGATTTTTTCCACTTTTGTAAAAGTTGGCTTTATGGTAGACTAAGGCATGAGCCGCAATTCCTCTTGCCAGGCACTTGTCCTCGCCACCCGTCTTCAGGGAGAAAACAACCGCTCCGTCACCCTGCTGACCCCAGAGGAGGGGCTTATCTATGCAACACTCTTTGGCGGCCCTAAAAGCAAGCTGCGCTCCTTGGTCAGTCCCTTTAACCGGGGAAAAATCTGGCTCTACAGCGATGAGGCAAAGCAGACCCGCAAAATCACTGACTTTGACGTGTCTCACTATCACCTTTCCTTTCGGGAAAACCTTTTTAAGACCTGGGCGGCATCCCTTGCGGCAGAAATCGTCAGCAAGACAAAATGCGCCGGCTCCCCCGCCCCCTGCTGGACGCTGGTCAACGGGCTTTTTGACGGCATGGAACTGACCGATGAACATGCCAGCCGTCTGGGGCTGATTCGGTTTTTGTGGCGCTATCTGGGAGTATTGGGGATTCGCCCCCAGACCAGAACCTGTCTCGGCTGTGGAAAATCATTTTTAAGCGGCAGTCTGACGGAAAAATCCTATCAGGCGGCCTATGAAGTCAGCGAAAACGGCTTTATCTGTGATGAATGTAGCGAAATTCTTTCGCGTCCTTTTGTGCTGGGAAGGAAGGCACTCACCTATCTGGAAGCCGTGAGCGATTTATCCCCCCGCGACGTGAGGGCAATTCCCGTAGACGCGGAAACAATGACAGAAATGAAGGAACTCTGCTTTTACCTGATTGAGAACGCCTGTGGCTCAAAGTTACAGTCTCTGGAATCGGGCATGGGAATACTCTAGGCTTGGAAGAAAAAAAGGTGCGGAAAAAAAGAAACCTTACCAAGGTTGCGTTTTTTCTGCGTTTTTTAAAGTAGCGTATTAGCAAAAAATGGGTTATAATGACAGGTGATTATGAGAGCAACCGATATCATTATGAAGAAACGCGGAACGAGAGGAAGCAGCGAGAGCACTACCCTGAGCCGCGAAGAAATTACCTTCCTCATCAAAGGCTATGTTTCAGGCGAGATTCCCGACTATCAGATTTCATCATGGCTCATGGCAGTCTATTTTAACGGCATGACCTTTGAGGAAACAGGAGTGCTGACAGACTGCATGCTGCATTCTGGAGACGTAATTGCACTGCATGGAAAGGACGGCCTTACCGGTCCATTTATCGACAAGCATTCCACTGGCGGTGTAGGCGACAAGATTTCCCTGCCCCTTGCCCCCATCGTAGCCTCCTGCGGCATACAGGATCCCATGATGAGCGGCCGTGCTTTAGGACACACAGGCGGTACGCTGGACAAGCTGGAATCAATTACCGGCTACAACGTAAACCTCACGCCAGACCAGTTCAGGAAAATCATGGCGGAAAACGGCTTTGCCATGATGGGGCAGACCCCCGCAATTGCCCCTGCCGACAAAAAAATGTACGCCCTGCGGGATGTAACCGGCACCGTGGAATCAGTTCCCCTGATTACCGCTTCCATCCTTTCCAAAAAAGTGGCAGAAGGAGCGGACGGTCTGGTATTTGACGTAAAGTGCGGTTCAGGCGCATTTATGAAGACCCTGGAAGATGCGGAAGCCCTTGCCACCAGCCTTGTAAAAACCGCCGCCGCCATGGGAAAGAAGGCCAGTGCCCTCATTACAAACATGAACACTCCCCTTGGCGTAATGGTAGGAAATTTTCTTGAGATTGAAGAGACCATTTTGTGCCTGCAGGGAAAAGGTCCAGCCGATGTAATGGAACTGACCTATGCGCTGGGAGCCCAAATGCTCATGCTGGGAGGAAAGGCAAAAGACAGGACAGACGGCATTGCCCAATGCAAAAAAGCCCTTGAAAGCGGTGAAGCATTGCGCCGCTTCCTTAAAAACGTGGAGCAGCAGGGAGGAAATCCCGATCTACTGCTTTCTGAAGTGGGAAAGCGACGCTCAAAATTCCACACGCAGATTACAGCAGAAAAAGACGGCTATCTGCACCTTGACGCATATAAGACTGGACTTGCCGGCGTATACCTTGGCGTAGGACGCAACAAGACAAGCGAAGCCGTTTGCCCTGACGCCGGATGTGTCCTTCACAAAAAAACGGGCGACAAAGTGGCAAGGGGAGATGTGATTCTAGACCTTTATGGCAAGGACGAAGCCTGTCTCGCTCCTGCAAGCAAGCTACTCAAAGAAGAAGCGATTTTCTATTCAGATGATGCGCCTGCAAAAGAACCGCTCATCTACAAGGAAATCCTCTGATGAAAGTCTGGAACAAAAAGCCTGTCACTCGTGAGCAGACCAAGGAACTGCATGACAAATATGGCGTAGATGCGCTCACTGCGTCCATTCTGATTCGCCGCGGCATAAACTCAGGAGAAGACATACAGTATTTTCTGGAAGACGACAAACGCTTTCTGCACAATCCCTTTCTCTTTGCAAACATGGAGGATGCGGTAGACCGTATTCTGCAGGCGCGGGACGAAGGCGAAAAAGTGCTTATCTTTGGCGACCGTGACGTAGACGGAGTGACCAGTACAACCGTACTCTACGACTCCTTTACTTCGCTGGGAATCGACACCCAATGGAAACTGCCAGGAGGAAACGATGCCTATGGATTGAACAAAGCCGCCATTGATGCCTTTGCCGCTGACTACGGAACGCTGATTGTTACGGTTGACTGCGGCATTTCCAATATCGAAGAAATTGCCTACGCCTCTTCTCTGGGCATTGACGTTATTGTGCTTGACCACCACAATCCGCCGGAAAGTCTTCCCTCGCCAGCCATCATTGTGGACGCAAAATGCCAGGATGCGGGCTATCCCTTTCCTGACATTTCAGGTTGCGCCGTTGCCTTTAAGACAGCCAGTGCATTGCGTTTTGCCCAGAGCGAACTCTACAAGCAGGAAATCTGCCTGCTTACGGTGCGCCCGGTAAACGAAGCTTATACGATTAGCTGCATGAAAGTGCAGAACCTCGTGCAAAAGGCTGAGTTGGAAGAAACGATTATTCCCGGTACTATTCCCATCAGCAAAACCCGCCTGGTGGATTTTTTGCGGGGACAGCAGATTTTTGTGTGGGACGGGGCACAGACTGAGCGCATGCTGGCGGACATATTCGGAAAAGGCGTTGCCTTTAACCTCATGGACATTCGGCCAGAAATCGCAAAACTCATTCCGTCAGTGGCAAAGCTTTCTCTCGTGCGGCTAAAAACCCTTTCCAAAATCGCCCGCTATAATCCTGCCAAGGCAAGCGAAATTGAAGGATTTTACAATATTTTTGTCACCTACATGAACAGGCAGCTGGCTTCTCAGTTTCCGCAAAACGCCCTGGCAGAAGAAAAGGAATTGCAGTTGGTCGCCCTTGCAGCCCTTGCAGATGTAATGCCTCTCAAAAACGAAAATCGTATTTTCCTCCACCATGGGCTTGCCTCCATCAACGGGGGAAAAGTCCGCCCGGGGCTTTTGGAACTTCTCTCTCATCAGGGCATGCTGGGTAAGCGCATTACCAGCACCGATTTGTCATGGTCAGTCGTGCCAGTATTGAATGCCGCAGGAAGACTAGGACAGCCTGAACTGGCAGCGGAATTATTTATGGAAGAAAACGCCGCCCGCAGAGATGCCCTTGCCGCTCAAATCGTAGAACTGAACAATCAGAGAAAGCAATTGGGTGCAGAAGCCTTTGGCTATGCCATGGAAAATGCGGAAAAAAGCCTTTCCAAACATGCGGGAAAACTCTGCGTTGTGATTGACGAGCGCATTCACCGGGGCATATCGGGTCTGGTGGCAGGAAAACTGTGCAGTCAATACAATGTGCCTGCCCTTGTGGCAACCGTGGTAGACGACACCGTTATCGGCTCCATGCGCAGCTGCCGCGGCTATGACGTAACAAAATTCCTGAACAAAATGGACGAACTCTTCTTAAACCACGGCGGACACAATTCCGCGGCAGGATTCAGTCTCAAAAAAGAAAGGCTTGGAGACTTCACCCACGAACTGGAATTGCTGGCTCCAACCATTGAACTTCAGCCCGACACAAGCGAATCCATTGACGTAGATGCGGAACTTCCCCCGCCCTACCTAAAGCCTGACGTACTGAATATCGTAGATACTTTTGAACCCTATGGCGAAGAAAACCGGCCGCTTACCTTTATGTCTCAGTCGCTTAAAATTGCCGACGCTCAATTGATGGGCAAAAGCGAACGCATGCACTTGAAACTCACTCTGGACGCGGGAGACCACAAATGGCCGGCACTCTTCTGGGGCGAAGGCGAACGTTTAGGGCGGGATTTTGTCAAAGGCGATTATGTGGACGTGCTCTACGAAATCAACCGCAATCTCTTTAATGGCGTGGAAACACCCCAGATGATTCTAAAGGACGTGCGGAAAAGTCAGTGCTAGAAAAATCTCTGCCAAAGCAGAAAAAAGTGCGTTTACAAATTTCAATTTTTTGCTATAATCAGTGCCGCTATGAAAGGATTTTTTGCACTCGCTTTTTTCTTCTGCATGGTGCTGGGCCTCAACGCTGAAATCGGCCGCTGGCAGACAAAGGACTACGCTTTAAGCATTCAGTATAACAAGACCCTACAGCCCGGAGACGCAGTTTTTGCCCGCCTCATCTTAAAGCCACGGGTAAAAAAAATTCGGAAACTCACTGGCACTTCCACCGGCAGCCTGCAACTTTTTACCAGACCTGCTGACGGAAGCGAAGCAAAATCCATCGGAAAGGCCGACCTCTATATCATCAACAAAAGCACAGACGCAAAAGTTCTTGCAAAAAACGATGTGCTGCTGGCAGGCATTCCCCTTTCGTCCTACTGCAAGACTGGCGACTACGAACTTAAAGTGATTTTCTCTGCATTCGGACAGCCTGAATATGAATTTTCAGTGCCTGTCACGGTAATAGAAAAAGAATTTGTCTCAGAAACAATTCCCCTCAATGCCTCCAACACAGCAATCAAAACAAATACTTCCAACACAAGGGTAAAGCAAATCAACCGGCTGAATGCCATTCTGGAAGCAAACAATATGAATCATGTCTTTACTGACGCGGCATTCACTCCGCCAAATCCCGCTACGCGCCGCACCTCTTTTTTTGCTGACCGACGGATATACGCCTACAGCAACGGAAAATCTTCCACAAGCCTGCACTACGGCATTGACTACGGCATTCCAACAGGAAGTAAAGTGTGCTCCTGCGCTCCGGGAAAAGTCGTAATGGCAGAAGACCGCATTTCCACTGGCTGGAGCATCTGCATTGAACACCTTCCGGGACTCTATAGCCTCTACTATCACATGAGCGAACTGAAAGTGGCGGAAGGACAGATGGTAAAGCAGGGAGACTTAATCGGACTTTCTGGAGCCACTGGTCTTGCAACAGGTCCTCACCTGCACTGGGAAATCCGCCTGCACATGGCGGCCGTAAGTCCTGACTTCTTTACAGGCGACTTTACCTTTGCAGACACTCAGGAAAGCAAAACCTACCGCTAAGATTACAGACTTTCCATACCTACATTGAGCCGCAAATCATCCTGATACCAGTCAATAATCAGAGAAAAGAGGGTATCCTTGTAGCCGGGGCACTGGGCAAGGATTTTCCAAACGGAACCGGTTACCAGTTCATTTTGCGGCACTTCATCCAGCGCAACCCAGGAATTTTTGTAGAGGATAAAAAATGATGTGGCAGCGGTAAGTTTTTCGCCGCTCTCACTGTCATAGGACTGAGCCTTGATTTTTAGCTGGCGGCCGACATTTTTCAATTCATCAAAATTAATCGTAATGTCGTCCTTTCCTATGGCAAAACTCTGCCACACGACATAGGGACCCGCCGCCACTTTTACACGATAGCGGCCAGGCTTTACGAAGACTTTTTTTGCCGCATACTTTTTGGGCGCATTCTGTACCGCCTGTCTTTTACTGTCTGATTCGGTTTTTGAAAAAATGCGGCGGCTGTTGGGCACTTCCGGGATATGCTTTCCGTCATCCACAAAGAAAAATGCCCGGGCCGGCAGGTCGCTGTTGACGCTAGCCGTGGCGGGGAGCGTCATGGTCACCGTCACAGCGGAATACCAGTGCCTGAGCAGGGTCGCATAAAAATAACTTTCCTTCCACGCATACCAGGAGCCAGCCACAAGCAGCACTACCCCCGCAAGAGCAAGAAAGACATTACGCAGGGTCTGCTTTTTCTGGCTAAAGACCGGCACCGCAAACTGCCGCTTTGTCAGCACGCACTGGGCAAGGGCAAGGCGAATGGCATGAGTGTCAAAGCGGGAAAGATATTTTTTTACAATGGCAATAATGGGGTCAACAGTCTGATAGCGATGGTCTGGATTCGCCTTGAGCATTTTGTGAATCATGGCACAAATGGGTCGGGGAATAGAACGGTCAATTTTACGGGGATCAACATAGCGTCCTTTTTTTATATCCGCCAGATTCTCCGCAGACAGTTTGGAGCCAAAGGGCTTTGTGCCCGTCATCATCTCATAGAGCATGACACCCATGGAATAAATGTCCGCCCGCTTGTCTACTGAGCGGGAATCTGAAATCTGTTCAGGAGACATATAGGCGGGCGTGCCCAAGGTAACCCCTGTTTTGGTCAAGGTATCGTCAGTGGTATCATTTTCACTGTCACCGCGCAGGTCATCGCCCTTCTCACTCGATGCAATGCCAAAGTCAGCCAGTTTTACCTCGGCGCGGCGGGAGATTAAAATGTTTGCGGGCTTGATGTCACGATGGACAATTCCCTTGGCGTGGGCATATTTTAGCGCATAGCAGGCATCCAAAAACACGAGCAGTGACACTTCCGTTCCCAAAGCGACTTGTTTTTCTATAACATCGCCCAAGTTCATGCCGTCCACATATTCTTCAACAATAAAATGCGCATTGTCTTCAATAAAGTAATCATACAAATGGACAATATACGGACTCTGCAAGTCCAAAAGTATCTGCGCTTCCCGTTTAAAGCGTTCCCGCACTGTGGGATTACGGCGGATAATCAGTTTTTTAAGGATAACCAAACGCTTTAGCGTAGGATGCACGGCCTTGTAGACTGCCCCCATGCCGCCTTCGGCCACAAGCCCCATGATGCGATATTTTCCAATACAGACTGGCTTTCCTTCTGTCATACCTACCTCAAGCGTATCATATCTGTCTCTGGATTAAAAGCCCTTTCCGTCTGGACTACCGCCACCTGCTCATGCAAGGGATTATGAATCTGTATGAGTTTTCCCTGCTGGCGAAGGGCATACACTTCCCGCACTGGTCTGTGACCCGAAATCCAAACCGCTTTTTCCGCGTCTTCCTTTCCCAAGAGTTCAATAAGATTTTCCTGAACGCTCCCCTCATCCGCCTCATCATTGGCCGTCCAGGTGAGTCCCTGTATAAGGTCAGGATTTTTATCGCAGGAAATCATTTTTTCCCTCGGATAGGCGTGTTTTGGCTCTGCATGACTCAGCACGCAATGGGGAAAAACCGCACACAAGGGTAAGGCATGCTCCCACAGGCTTATCACATGCAAGAGTGCGTCTCCATAATGGCTGGCCATAAAATCGTAGACCATATTGCCTTCATCGGCAAATTTGCGGAAAGGAAAGTTGCCCCCACCGCCCTCATTCAGAATGTTTTCGTGATTTCCTTTGAGAAAATGAAAGTAGTCCGGAAAGGCATTCTTTACCCGCAGAACCATCTGAAACAAGGTCAGGTTTTCCTTCATCTCAGCAATCATTGCTTCACTTTCGTCATTTCCACGCAGATATTCTTCCCAGGCTGAAATCCAGCGCATCATTCCCCGCTTTTCAGAATGAAACAAATCTCCCAGGCAGACAAGGCGCAAAGTTCCCCGGGACAGCCCGTCCAGCACCCTTCCTTCTAAAGGAAGAGCAAGCTGCCACAAGGGTCTTTCAAGCAGATGCAGAAAAAAATCACAGCGGGCATGCAAGTCTGGCACCACAATCAGCGGGAGGGGGGACAGGGCAGTAAAATCCAAGAGGCCACCGCCCTTTTCCCCATCATCCGTCTTTTGCGGAGGACGATAGGAAGATGACTCGTGCTCCAGCACCGTAATGGCTTCATCGGTAAGCACCAGTAACCCATCGTGTTCTGGAAGAGACTGAGCCGCATAGATTTTTTTTAAGTCTGAAAGCAAATCGGTCATCGCGCTATGCTTGTCCAAGGCATGTATAGGGCATCAACTCATAACCAGACTGGCAGTGCCGACAGTTATCTTGTCACCCGCGTTCAGCTTGATGTATTTATCATCAGGGATGCGCCTGCCGTTTAAGAAGGTTCCGTTTGTGCTGCCATCATCCCGCAAAAAATAAGCATCGCGGATTTTCTGAATGACCGCATGATGGCGGCTCACCAGTTTATTGTCCACCACCACATCACAGGACGATTCCCGACCGATGGTAATTTTTGCCGCCAGCGTGATTTTCTGCTTATTAAATATCAGATAGGAAACCTGGCTTCCTTCGGCAATTTTTTCCAGATGCTGTCCAAGTACGCTTGAAGAAATAATCGTCGTATCTTTCATGCTCCCTCCTGGAGATTCTAGAAATTTTCCAGCTCCTGCAAATCAAGCAGATTCAGGCTGGAGGCAAATATTTTAGCACAACTTATCTCATAGTCTGCCCATTTTGAAGGTGTATGGGATTTAAAAAAGAGCACGCCACCCTTTGGCGCATCGGCATTACCGATAAGGCAATGCAAGGCCGAGCAGATTTTCCGCTGATGCATGGCAAGAGCAAAATCACCATTATCTTCAGGAATTTCATTGGGAAAATCAAGGCAGAGAAAACCGTCCGTCATCAGTTTTTTCATGCTGTCAGACCGCATGTAGGCTGCTTCTTCATATTCGCTGCGGTCAATACCCACGTAAAAGATACGGTGCATATCTTCACCCGCATATACCGCAATACCGTCCGCCGCATAGGTTCCCAGCATGTGACGCATTATGTTCATAATGGCACCGTGAGGGTCTTCCCCCAGTTGCTGCAGATAGGTGGAAACAAATTTCAATTCCTGAATCTCGCGTCCTTCAGTTTTCTTGCCTTCATTCTTTGCCGTCTGAGCGTCAGCATAAGCCTGTGCATGCAAATCATCCCGAAAGAAAACATAACGGTCTCGTCCCTTATCCTTTGCACGGTAGAGACAGAAATCAGCCTTACGGAAAAGTTCATCATATGACGTTCCGTTTGTTGGACACACTGCCGCACCAATTGAACAGGTCAAGTTTACGCCTTCAAAATTCCCCTTAAACTCTTTCTTTATATGTACCAAAATGGCACGAAGCATGCCGCGCAAGACCTGCACATTGTCTACGTTATTCAAGAGCAGCATGAACTCATCGCCGCCAAAGCGTCCTACCACACCATCGCCACCCACGACATCTTTAATAATGGCAGCGGCACGAGCAAGCACCCGGTCACCCGCCAAATGTCCGTACTGGTCGTTCACTGGCTTAAAGTGGTCAAGGTCTACGATAACCAGTGCAAAAGAGTCCGTCAGTTTTGCCTTAAAACGCTGCTCAATGTATGCCGTTATCGTCTTTTTGTTGTAGACTTGGGTAAGCGCATCCAGCTGCAATTCGTCCATCAGGTTGTGGGCATGGTGAATCTGCTTGACTTCCTCATCGGTCAAAATATGCCCCAGCATGTAGGTTTCTGGATTTCCCTTATGCAGACCTTCATGGCGGGTTCCCACAAAGCGCAGTTTTTCCGTTACCGAGCCACCAGTACGAAGAGAACTGTTCATCTTAATCGTGAAATTGGAGGGAAAGAGGCCGATGTCATTTTCCAGCATCTCCAAGGCAGAAATATCTGTCTCAGGAAGCAAATGCTCGCTTATGACTAGGTTCTTCCAGTCCGCAAATTTCATCTCATAGATTGTCGTTTCCAGCCCCTGGCTGTAATGATTGATTTTAAAGATACCGTCTGACTTTCTGTAGGAAAAAAGATAGGTGTTTGTAAGCCCCAGTGCCGTACGAATCATGCCGTTTTCTTCCGCGGCAAGACGGGCAAACTCAATCGCTTCGTAAATGTCAAAGAGCCGGATACGCGCCGCATACTTTCCCTTTACGTTGCGCACCGTCACAAAGTTATAGCAATAGTCTCCTGTATTCCTGAGCAGATGAAAAATCTCTGAACGATTGTCGCTCTTATCATAGGTGCCGTTTACCAAGTCTATAAATTTCTGACGCTCATCTGGATGGACAAAATCAACAATATGCTCACATTGAAAATCAAAATAAGTGAAGAAATCTTTTGTGGTTTCTTCTTCTACGATATGGAGATTTTTATCCAAAAGGGCACTACGATTTTTTACAGTAAGTGTCATATTATAGAGTATAATGCATATGTAGGAAAAAAACAAAGATTTTTTTATTTTTCTTCTTTTTTTTCAATATTATTTTAATAAAAAAAACTCCAGCCCCTTGCAAGAGACTGGAGTCTGCTAGTAAGCAGCAATGAAACTATGCGTTTTTCGCAGCGGCGCGGCGGTCGTTGTGGCGCATCTTCAAGATAACACCTTCAACCACCAGGAAGACTGCAAGCACTGCCATGCTGAGTGCAAAAATCAACTGGAACCAGTTGCCCCAGTGGAAAGCACCAGCGGCACCAGCGACCATGGCAGAAATCTTTACGATAACCGTGCGCAACAACTGAGTAAGCGTTGCAACCAGCATGAATGCTGACGGGAAAATAAACATCCTATTGTTCTTTCCAATATCACTTATCCATGCCGCAACAGCCATCAATGCAATGCCTGCCAAAAGCTGGTTTGCAGAACCAAAGAGACCCCAAATCTGGCTCAGGCTCAATCCACCCAGAACACAACCGACAACAACCATCAGCAGCGTGCCGAAGAGAGGATGTGCCAGAAGTTTGCGGACACCAGAAGCGTCCTTGTATGTCTTTTCCTCATCCTTCAAAAAGAGTTCGCTAAACATAAAGCGAGAAAGACGTGTAGCAGAGTCAAGAGAAGTCAGTGCAAAGACAGAAACTGCCAGCGTAAGCAGGGCATAGATTGCGTTATTTTTGTCTGCAAAGCCGAACATTTTTGCGATGCCAGAAGCAAATGCTACCGGCGGCGCACCCTTGAAGGCTCCGTCAACAATGTATTCCTTGGAAACCATACCAACGGCAACCAGAGAAATAATGCCCAGGGCTGATTCAATCAGCATGGAACCGTAACCGATTGCCTTTGCATGCTTTTCGTTATCAAGCTGCTTTGAAGTCGTACCGGTTGCAATCAATGAGTGAAAACCAGAACAGGCACCACAGGCAACCGTGATAAAAAGCGCCGGGAACAGGGGGCCGATTTTTGTGCTCCATCCGGTAAATGCAGGAAGATGGAATTCAGCGTTTCCCGTAACGGCACTCACCACAATACCAACCAGAGCCAAAGCCATCATACCGTAAAGAAGGAATGAAGACAAATAGTCACGGGGCTGGAGCAAAATCCAAACCGGCACAAGCGAAGCGATTGCAATATATGCACCGATAAAGATAATCCATGCCGTGCGGCTCATGGCAAGACCAAAGTTCAGGCCAAGCACAACGGCAAGAACAATGCCAACCAAACCGATAATGGTGGCAGGCAGGGTCTTTACGCCGCATCGGTTGGTCAAAATGCCATACACGACAGCCAGAATGATAAAGAGAACGGAAATCATTGCCGTTGTCTGGCTTCCAGTGGGGTTCTTGACGATACCAAATGCGCCGTCAGCAGTAAAGAATGTGCCGGCAACGACGTTTACGAAGGAAGCGATAACCAGAATCAGAACAAGCAAAGCAAAAATGATAAAGAGTTTCTTTGCGCGGGGGCTGATAGAAGCCTTGATGATTTCACCGACAGACTTACCTTCATTGCGGGCAGAAGCAAAGAGAGAGCCAAAGTCCTGCAGGCCGCCAAAGAAAATGCCGCCGATAACACACCACAGAAAAACCGGTACCCAGCCGAATACCGCAGCCTGAATCGGGCCGTTAATAGGACCTGCACCAGCGATTGATGAAAAGTGATGCCCCATCAAGACTGCCGGTTTTGCAGTAACATAGTCCACTCCGTCTGCAAATTCCTCAGCAGGCGTCTTTTTGCCGGGATCAATTCCCCATTGCTTTGCCAGCCAGGAGCCATAGAAAACATAGCCGATGAAAAGCAGAGCGATTGCAGCAAGAATGATTAATAATGCTGTCATCTGTTTTCCTCCTTAAAGAAAACGTTTTTTTATAGATTGCCAATGAGTTTCTGCAAGTCCTTGCCAAAGCGGTTGTATGCCAGCCGACCCGTAGAAGTCTCATAGGCCAATGCCCTAAAATTGCTCCAGCCGTAGAGGCTGAATTTATATGATTTGGAATGTTTTGTTTTTTTTATTTTGCCAAAGACATCATCATCAATCTTGTCCGCAAGAACAATCAGCGTTACATCGGAATTGCGGTGCCCCATGTAGGGCTTTACGCGTGAAAGACCCTCTCCCCATGCCGCCTCATCCAGTTCCCCAAGTCGGTCACTGGTAAGCAGGGATTCTTCGGCAAAAAATACGTATTCGTTGGAATCTATGTCTGCAATGTGGGCAGATTTTACAAGAAAGTACTGCTGGCCGTGAGCATGAAATTCTGCCTCAGCGGCAAAAGGAGCACGCACGCCATCAGTCTTGATGGTATAGTATCGCTCAAAGGAATGAAGTAATTTTTGTAAGGCACCGTCACCTTTCATAACACTTCATTTTATGCAGTATTTATAAAGTGGTCAAGTGCATAAGGAAAAGTCTCATGGCAAACGCATTATAATCCATTCACAAGTAAGACAAAAAGGGCACAGGCGAATGAGTTCCAACAAAAACAGACTACCGCCTGAAGTTCCGCCTGCGGAAGCTTCCGAACCCGTC
>ERZ842401.404-NODE-404-length-62081-cov-17.548270_pt1 | contig 62081 bp, 60 predicted proteins | sample MGYA00521270_ERZ842401 | MGnify/ENA primary metagenome ERZ842401 (study PRJEB31892, sample SAMEA3878208) | bioreactor metagenome | biome: Moose rumen | place: Sweden | collected 2011-10 | study: EMG produced TPA metagenomics assembly of the PRJEB12797 data set...
GGTTCAGGAAGTTGAGCGTGAAGTAGGCGCTGTGGCGGTCGGTGACGGCAACCATTCTCTCAAGTGAGTTTCCGAAGCGGCTCTCCAGTTCCTTGTGCGAGCGTCCGCTCCCATGGAACAGGAGCGTGAAATAGACGGTCTGCGCAATCCATGCCCAGTCAAGCTTCTTGTTGCAGTAGAGTCCCGATTCATCAAAGCCTACGACTGCAGACTTCATGATGCATTCCTTTAACTTCTCTATGGCAGGTGCGGCATTCTTCTTGGCCTCATTAACCCAGTTCACAAACGAGCCTTGGCTGATTTCCAGACCGAACACCTCCATGAAGAAGTTCTCTATACGGCCGTAGGGCAGGAACATCACCACGCTCAGATAGACGACCAGCGACTTGACGGTAGCATCATATACCACGGCATTGGAACCGCGCTTGCGGGGAGCATGAGACTGGATGCGCTCACCGCACTGCTTGCAGACTGTGATGTAGTGGCGGTTCTCCTTCACGACGGGCTTCAGCTCTGGAATGGACACGACCTGTGTCACATAATCCAGTATGCGCTCGCAGTCCTCCAGCGAGGCACCGCACTTGGTGCAGTAGTTGGCCGCTATGTCCTCAGTCTCATCGGGGGTCTGTGTCATCTTCAACGTACTTCCCTCATGCCCCTGCTGTCCGCCAGGCTTCCTGCCTGTCGGCTTACGGAGTGTTCTGGTACGGCGGATGGCTTCTGCTTTCATGCTTTCCTTAGAGGGAGGAGTGCTGCTGTTGCCGGAGTTCTTATCCGGAGCCTCGTACTTGGCAAGTTTCGCTTCTAACTCTTTTATACGCTTGTCACGCCTTCGTAAGTCAGCGTTGAGTCTGTCTATATTGCGGTTCAACTGGCATATATCAGCATGCTGCGAGTCTATCGTCTCGCGCATCAACCGCATCTCCTCCGCCATGGTCTGCAGTGCCTCCGATATGTCCGTAACCTTCTGATTCACAGGTACAAAGGTACGAAAAATATCTCAGACTGCCAAATCTTTTTGCAACTATTTTAGAGATAAATCATTAAAAATCAGATGGTTGCAAATTCAGCCGCATGGGAGATTTTGATGCAAATGAAAAACAATACCACCAAACAAGAATACAGTCAAACGGAGTCTCAGGTAGCTTCGCTAATGAGATGTGGACATAATCGCTGAATAGTTACGTAGTGAGACACATGAGTAAATAATTGTTAAATATTACAAACAAAAAAACAATGAACCGATAAATCATTTATCTTTGCTGCGATTTTATGTCTAACAAAAAAAGAGAAAGTATGAAAAAGGTATTTATTTTGGCACTAACTGCCGCCACTATTAGTTTTTCAAGTTGTGGAAATAACACTGCACCAAAAGCTGACGCAGTAGATTCTACTGAGATTGCCGACAGCATTTCTGCCATTGCAGAAGAGGCAAGTTCTGCCGCAGATGCCGCAATCAATGAGCTCACATCAAAATTGGATGCTAAAGATGCAAGTGCGTTCCAAGCTGCTCTTGAGGCTGCCAAGGCTAAGGTAGAGGAATTTGTTGCAAAGAATCCAGAAGCTGCAAAGGAGTATCTTACAAAAGTTCAGACGTTCCTTACAGAGAATGCTGACAAGATTAAGACCGCTATCGGTGACAATGCAGCTGTAAATACTGCTATTGGAGCGTTGACCGCAGCACCAGTAGACGACATCATCAACAATTTCTCCAGTAAACTGACTGAGGGAAAAGAAGCAGGAACTGAAGCTGTCAACGACGCAAAGGAGAAGCTCGACAAGGCAGCTGATGCTATAAAGGATGCTCCAGAGGCTGCAAAAGACGCAGCGAACAAAGCTGTTGAAGACGCAAAGAACAAGGCTAACGAGAAAGCAAACGAGGCAATTAAGGGAGCAAAGGACAAAGCTTCTGAGTCAATAGACAAGGCTGCTTCTGACGTAAAGGGTAAGTTAGGATTGTAATAGCTGATTAAGAATTACCATATAAAGTTTATATAAAAAGAAAGATGGGATACAGAGATAAATCTCTGTATCCCATCTTTCTTTTTTAGAATATATTAATCAAATCTATATATTTGTCTCCATTTAATCACATTTCACCGAATCCTGTCTGCCGACTTTACCAACTGCTCATCGTGGCGCACTCCCTTATATGCTAACCAAAACAATATCGCAGAGATAAAAGGAAAAACTGTAGTCAGGTTCTTATTGTATTCTCCAATATCGCTTAAGCTTGTGTACATAAACACAACATGCAGTATCATCCATATAAGAATGAGTGCTATGCTGATACTGCACAAGCGCATTTGCAACGGACGGTTCTTGTAAAGAAATACTGTCACTAACGCAATGATACCAGACAGAGCCAGAGTCACAAACAAAGGACAATATGCAAAGTTATATACGCCATCATAATCAACCAACGCTAAATTATACAGCACAGGACTGACACCCATGCCCTTCAGCTCGAAACTTCCTAATGGCAAGAACAAACAGACAAGATTAAGTATTGCCCCAAGCAAGAGATAAAGAGATTGTTTGCGCTGTATCATCAGAACTCTTCCTGTGTTTCTTTTGACGGGTCACGCCAGTATATATTATCATCAACAAACTCTTGTGTGGCGAGAAGTGTCGGCTTTGGAAGCTTCTCGTAATATCTTGAGATCTCAATCTGCTCACGATTCTCAAATACTTCTTCCAAAGAGTCATTGTATGAAGCGAACTCTGCAAGCTTCTTGCTCAAATCCTGCTTTATCTCAACAGATATCTGATTGGCACGCTTTGCTATTATAACAACACTCTCATAAATGTTGTTAGACTCCTCACATAGTGACATGATGTCACGGGTAACTGTATTTACCGGTGCTTTTGATTTCTTGTAATCCATATATTTAATTTGTCTATATTTTATTATTCGCTATCGGTTTTTGTGTAAACCTTACATTTCTCTATATATTTCTCTGCTGTTGAACGTTCTTTTGAGTCAGGATATTCATTTATAAAGCCATGACACTCCTCTTCGGCATCCTGATAACGTTCCAGTTTCTTAGAGTCCACACTCATCTGAGCCAACTCAAATTTACTCTTCATCAACAAAATAGCAAAGTCCTCACGTAAACTACTATATGGGTAGTCATTCAAGGCGTTTTGAGCTGTGATGATACATGCCTCATAATTATTTCCACCACTTGTGCAGTTTCCAAAATAGGAGCCAAGGTTATAATATAGCTTGGCTGAGAGAAACTCCTTGCGCACTAATTTGTCTTGTAACTCAAACATGCGCTGCTCTGCCGTTCCTCTCAACTTCCCGTCGGGATAAAGGTCCAAATACTCCTGAAAGGCAGAAATAGCAGCGACCGTGGGTGTCTGATCCAATCGCGGCTCTGGAGTTCCCATGTAAAGACTCTGACCTGTATAGAAGGAAGCCATGTCTGCATAATATCCACGTGGATAAGACTGCACATACTTCCGGAAGGTCTCTGCGGCACTCTCATAGTCCTTCAATCCATACTCAGACATTGCCAACATGTATAGACACTCCTGTGCGTTTTCCGTGCCTTTTTGTATTGTCACCAATTCCTGCAACAATGTCACAGCATTTGTGTACTTTCCCTTAGCAAAGCATTCTTTTGCGTACTCGTATTTGTATTTATAGTCAGAAGACTTATATACACGATTAAATTCCTGAGCACAACTGCTCAAGAGAATTACTCCAAATACCGCAACAAGAATAGAATTTCTCATCTGAATCTTTTTGAACTGCAAAAGTACACATAATTAAATAAATACACAAGGCACATGCCGATTTTTTAGCTAAAAAAACAATAAATAATACAAAAAAGCAACTTAAAACGGCTTTATAAAAAGATAATAGACATTTTATCGGAAGAAAAACGATTTGTCTCCCACTGCCTTACTTTAGAAAAACACGGCAGTGAGAGACTGTGTATTGGATTAAAGATTATCTTTGATAGCCTTGATCAGTTCTTGATACTCCGCATCAGTTAGGTAAACCTTACCAGGATTCATCTGGAAAGTGCCGCCATAGTCTGGACCATCCACATATTTAGGAGCCAGGTGGAAATGCAGATGCGAGAGCTTGTCGCTATATGCTCCATAGTTAATCTTCTCTGGATTAAACGCCTTCTGCATTGCGCGTGTGACTCTTGCGACATCAGACATAAAAGCGTTACGGTCATCGTCGGACAGTTCATTAAGGTCATTCACATGGTCACGGTACGCAACGAGGCAACGACCGCGATAAGTTTGCTCCTTAAACAAGAAAGCACGTGATACAGAAAGTTCGCAAATCTCAATCATCAGGTCATGTAAGGTCTGATTGTTTGTGCAATACAAGCACTCTTTTGGATCACTTTTCATAATAGTTACTATTTTTTATATGGGTTAAATATTGTACATATATCATTAATACTCAGACCAAGCCTTTATGTCTATGTCGTCAAGCGACATGGTGCAGAAAGCATTAATAAAGGCTGAGGCAAGGCGGCTATTCGTAATCAAAGGTATATTAAGGTCAATAGCAGCACGGCGTACTTTATAACCATTGGACAGCTCATGCTGAGTCAGGTTTTTCGGAATATTAACGACCATATCTATTTCCCTTTTATGCAACAAGTCAAGTGCCTGCGGTTGTTGACCTTCGTCTGAAGGCCAATGCACCAAAGTGTTTGTAACACCATTCTCCATGAGATATTTTGAGGTTCCGCCTGTAGCATATATCCTATAGCCGTTTGCGACAAGCATCTTTGCGGCATCCAACATCTCTGCTTTCTGTTTCGCGCCACCAGTAGACAACAAGATACTACCAGGAACTCTTTGCCCTTTATCATTAATACGGTTTGGAATTCTATGTCCAACAGAAAGCATTGACTTTAATAACGCGCAGCTTGTATCATCGCCAAGACATCCTACTTCTCCTGTAGATGCCATATCGACACCAAGCACGGGGTCAGCTTTCTGAAGTCGGTTAAATGAGAATTGAGATGCCTTGATTCCGACATAGTCAAGGTCAAAAAGATTCTTATGCGGCTTCTCTACCTCCACCCCAAGCATCACTTTAGTGGCAATATCTATAAGATTAAGTTTCAGCACTTTAGAAACGAATGGAAAAGAACGACTTGCCCTCAGGTTACACTCTATAACCAATATGTCATTATCGCGAGCCATATATTGAATATTGAACGGTCCGTTAATATGTAGAGCTTTAGCAATCTGTCTGCTCGTCCGCTTAATACGTCTTACCGTCTCAACATAAATTTTCTGAGGAGGAAACTGAATGGTGGCATCACCAGAATGTACTCCAGCAAACTCAATATGCTCACTGATAGCATAAGCAAGTATATCACCATCATGCGCCACAGCATCCATCTCAATCTCCTTAGCATGCTCTATAAACTTAGAGACAACCACCGGGTGATCCTCACTTACATTTGCAGCTAACTGCAAGAAACGGGCAAGCTCATCTTCGTTGGAGCACACATTCATTGCCGCACCAGATAAAACATACGAAGGACGCACCAAGACAGGGAAACCAACACGCTCGACAAAGGCATTAATATCGTCCATGCTGGTAAGAGCACGCCACTCAGGCTGGTTAACGCCAAGCTCCGTAAGCATTTGTGAGAATTTTGCACGGTCTTCCGCGTTGTCAATATCCTTTGCTGATGTTCCAAGTATCCTCACATTCTGTTCATCAAGATAAACAGCCAGATTATTAGGTATCTGTCCACCAGTAGAAACAATAACTCCATGAGGTTGCTCAAAGTCAATGATATCCATGACTCTTTCAAAAGTTAGCTCATCAAAATACAAGCGGTCACACATGTCATAATCTGTTGACACCGTCTCGGGGTTATAGTTTATCATTACCGCACGGAATTCTTGTGCACGAATGGTTTTCAGAGCCTGAACACCACACCAGTCAAACTCCACACTTGATCCAATGCGATAGGCTCCAGAACCAAGAACTATAATGCTCTTTTTGTCATTCTCAAACTTTATATCGCTATTCACGCCAGAATATGTGACATACAGATAATTTGTCTGTGCGGGATATTCTGCCGCCATGGTGTCAATCTGCTTAACCACGGGGAGTATGCCAAGTTTTTTGCGCAAATTACGTACTACCAATAATGCCTTATGCATATTACCGTACTCTTGCTCTAACCCTACCGCACGAGCAATCTGGAAGTCGGTAAAGCCGTAGATTTTCGCTGTTCGCAACAACTCTTTGTCAATTTGAGGAATGCCATCCTCTACATTAGAGCATTTAACCTTACGGAGTGTCTCATCAATATCAATTATATGCTTTAACTTCAACAGAAACCACTTGTCTATCTTTGTAAGATCATGTATGCGGTCAATTGTGTATTCTGGCAAATGCATTGCTTTCGAGATAACAAAAATACGATTATCAGTCGGTTTACGCAAAGCGGCTTGTATATCTGGAATAACGAGTTCCTTATTTTCCACAAAGCCATGCATACCTTGCCCTATCATGCGAAGACCTTTCTGTATAGCCTCCTCAAAATTACGTCCTATAGCCATGACCTCGCCCACAGACTTCATAGAAGAGCCCAAAGCTTTGTCTACTCCATGGAATTTTGACAGATCCCAGCGTGGTATCTTACATACCACATAGTCCAATGCCGGCTCAAAGAATGCGCTTGTAGTCTTTGTGACAGAGTTATTCAGCTCGAATAGTCCATATCCCATACCCAGCTTAGCAGCGACAAAAGCCAACGGATACCCCGTAGCTTTTGATGCGAGTGCAGATGAGCGGCTGAGACGTGCGTTTACTTCAATGACACGATAGTCCTCACTTTGCGGATCAAAGGCATATTGTACGTTACATTCTCCAACAATTCCTATATGACGGATTATCTTAATCGCAAGAGCCCGTAACTTGTGATATTCAGAGTTTGAAAGGGTTTGCGATGGTGCAATGACAATAGACTCTCCCGTATGAATGCCAAGAGGGTCAAAATTCTCCATGTTACATACGGTAATACAATTATCGTACCTATCTCTTACCACCTCATACTCTATTTCCTTCCATCCTTTCAAGCTTTTCTCAACCAACACCTGAGGAGAGAAAGAAAAAGCTTTCTCGGCTAACTTGTTTAACTCCTTCTCATTATCGCAGAAGCCTGAGCCTAATCCACCTAATGCGTAGGCGGCACGTATAATGACAGGATAACCCAACGTCGCAGCTGCCTTCCGAGTCTGCTCTATCGTCTCACACGCCTCACTTTTTATGGTCTTCACACCTATCTCGTTCAGACGCTCCACGAACAGCTCACGGTCTTCCGTGTCCATGATTGCCTGAACAGGAGTACCCAATACTTTGACACCATACTTGTCAAGTATGCCATTTTTATAAAGCTCAACACCACAATTTAGTGCTGTCTGCCCTCCAAAAGCAAGTAATATACCGTCAGGACGCTCTTTCTGTATTACCCTTTCAACAAAATATGGTTGTACGGGAAGGAAATATATTTGGTCAGCGACACCTTCAGATGTTTGCACTGTAGCAATATTAGGATTGATAAGGACGGTTTCAACACCTTCCTCCCTCAATGCCTTCAACGCCTGAGAGCCAGAATAATCAAACTCACCAGCTTCGCCAATCTTCAACGCTCCACTACCAAGAAGCAGGACTTTCTTTATATTGTCGTATTTCATTGTCTTTCAATAAAGGTATTATTATAATGCTGCTATAAATCTATCAAAAATAAATTCAGTATCAACTGGACCAGAACACGCTTCTGGATGAAATTGCGAGGAGAACCAAGGATTTTCCTTATGGCGTATACCCTCATTGGAGCCATCGTTCATATTCACAAACAACTCCTCCCAATCGTGTCCTAATGTCTTTGCATCAACAGCATATCCATGATTTTGACTTGTGATATAACATTTATCGGTACCAACCATTCGTACAGGTTGATTGTGCGAGCGATGTCCGTATTTCAACTTATAAATATTAGCGCCGCCGGCTTTTGCAAGCAACTGGTTACCCATACAGATGCCACATATAGGTTTTCGACTTCGTGTCATCTGCTTACGGATAACAGACACTGCCGCCTCGCACATGTCAGGATCTCCCGGACCATTAGCAAGAAACAAGCCGTCAAAGTCCATATCTGTATAATCGTAATTCCACGGCACTCTTACGACCTCAACACCCCTATTAATCAGGCAACGTATAATATTAGCTTTTACGCCACAGTCGACCAAGACAACTTTTCGTCCTACACCTTCATTATATTTTATAATATCATTACACGACACTCTGTCAACCCAATTTATAGAACTGTAGTCCAAAGCCGTCGTGTCATTTTTTTCGTCTATGCCTTCATAATGCAAATGTCCCATCATAACACCATTCTCACGAAGTAACTTTGTAAGTTCACGTGTGTCTATACCTGTTATTCCCGGCACATGTTCTCTTTTCAGCCATTCATCCAAACTCTCACAAGCATTCCAATGCGAGTATTGCTCACTGTAGTCGCTCACTACAATAGCTGTAGCATGAATTTTGTCACTCTCCATAAATGTAGGCAAGCCGTTTGGCTCAAAAGTAAATGGGGGCACACCATAATTACCTATCAGAGGATAGGTAAGAACCATTATCTGCCCTGCGTATGATGGATCTGTCAGAGACTCTGGATACCCCATCATTGCCGTATTGAAAACAACCTCTCCCCTTACGGGCTTTTCATACCCGAAGGAATATCCATAGAACGTAGTTCCGTCGTTCAATTCTAATGTTACTTTCCTCATGAATTATATATTATTGTGTTCGTGATTATTGTAATATATAGCCTCTTTCTACTTTATTTGTCCAATAGAATTGCAAAAAAGAGGCGGAGCCGCAAAAACGGTCCGCCATTTCATTATTCAACAGTAACTGATTTTGCCAAATTCCTGGGCTGGTCGACATCCTTGCCTTTGCAAACGGCGATATGATATGCGAGAAGCTGCAATGGTATAGTGGCAACCAATGGCTCAAGACACTCAAGGACATCCGGCAACTCAATAATCTCATCGGCAATCTTGGATATTGTCTGGTCACCTTCTGTAACAAGGGCGATAACCCTACCCTTACGTGCCTTTATCTCCTGAATGTTTGACAACACTTTCTCATACATGCCATTATGTGTCGCAATGACAACGACTGGCATATCGGAATCGATCAGTGCAATCGGTCCATGTTTCATTTCCGCGGCAGGATAGCCTTCCGCATGAATATAACTTATTTCTTTCAGTTTAAGGGCTCCCTCCAATGCGACCGGATAACTAAAGCCACGTCCAAGATATAAGAAATTGCGAGCATACGTGAATGTACGTGCAAGGTCGGCAACCTTTTCATTCGTCTTAAGTACCATCTTTATCTTATCAGGTATTTCACTTAATCCTTTCACAATACGAAGGTATTCAGTCCTGTCTACCGTACCCTTAGCATCAGCTAAAGCCAAAGCGAACATAAGTAGAACTGTCACCTGACCTGTAAATGCCTTCGTTGACGCCACACCAATCTCTGGTCCAACATGGATATAGGTTCCTGTGTCTGTAGCACGAGGAATACTTGAGCCTATCGCATTACAAATACCGTAGATAAAAGCACCCTTGCTCTTTGCAAGCTGAACGGCGGCCAAGGTGTCAGCTGTCTCACCACTTTGTGAAATGGCTATGACAACATCATCCTTCGTCACCACAGGATTACGATATCTGAATTCTGAGGCATACTCAACCTCAACAGGCACACGGCATAGAGTCTCTATAATTTGTTTGCCTATAAGCCCTGCGTGCCAGCTCGTTCCACAAGCTACAATAAGGACACGCTTTGCGTTTAAGAGTTGCCGCCGATAGTCTATCATTGCGGATAATGTGACATGGTCGGCTTCTACATTAATGCGTCCACGCATACATGTTGTGAGACATTCCGGCTGTTCAAAAATCTCTTTCAACATAAAATGCTGATAGCCGCCTTTTTCAATCTGCCCCAGATTAATATCAACTGTTTTTACCTCCAGCTCCTGTTTCTCATTAAGAATACTGACTACTTTCAGCTCCTCTCCAAGACGTATAACAGCAATATTACCATCATCAAGATATACGACTTTATCAGTATACTCAATTATAGGGCTTGCGTCAGAGCCAAGGAAGAACTCATCCTCACCAATACCGACAACCAACGGACTTTGTTTGCGAGCAGCGATGATCTGTCGAGGATCCCTCTTGTCAAGTACAGCTATCGCATATGCCCCTATCACCTGATGTAAAGAAACCTGAACAGCGGTGAGCAGGTCAAGATTCTTCTTGTTTTGAACATACTCTATAAGCTGTATTAGAACCTCAGTGTCTGTGTCTGAGCGGAAAACCACGCCTTTTGAAATAAGGTTTTTCTTGATATCGGAATAGTTCTCAATAATACCATTATGAATAATAGCCAGATTACGAGACTCCGAGTAATGTGGGTGCGCATTCAATGAAGATGGCTCACCATGGGTAGCCCAACGAGTATGAGCAATACCCACACTACCGGAAATGTCTTTATCCGTACAAAATGTTTCCAAATCGGAAACTTTACCTTTTGTCTTATATACGTTTAACCCATTCTCTTTATTCAAAAGAGCAACACCTGCGCTATCATACCCACGGTACTCCAAGCGTTTCAAGCCTTTGATGAGAATCGGATATGCGTCTCTTTTACCTATATAGCCTACGATTCCGCACATATTATTCTTATTCTACTGTGTTTGTGTGTGTTATTTGTGTACTCTTAGTTCCTCAGAACATTTACGAGCAGAGAGGCAATGGAAGTCACGATACCGATAACCGAGAACCATATTGTTGTTGAGCTACCTATACCAGAATTCTTCTTCTGGACATTGTTTGGCTCAATGTATATAACATCATTCTGTTGCAGATAATAATATGGTGAGTTAATGATATTGGCATCATTCAGATTAAGACGTATAGAGTGCTTCTGCCCTGACTCATCCTCACGAATGAGAAGCACATTGTCACGACGACCATAGATACTCAAGTCTCCACCCGAGGCGATTGCCTCTATAATGCTCATCTTCTCGTATGGCACAGGAACTATCTTAGAGCCGATAGAGCCAATCAGTGTAACATGATAGCTTGACATGCGAACCGTGACAATTGGATTCTCTGTCGCGGCAACATATGGTAACACGCGCTGACGAATACGCTCCTCACATTCACTTTTTGTCAATCCCTGTACGTGTATCTTTCCTATTACCGGGAAATTAATAAAGCCGTCATTATCTACAAGATATCCCTGCAGAGAGCCACCTGAGGAATTCAGCTCACCAGAGGTACCGACAGCTCTTGAGACCGTGAGGTTGAATGGGGCTGATACTCTTGGATCTGTAGTCAGAACGGTAATTGTCAACATATCTTTAGGCATAATTTTGGCATCAAACAACCCACGTGACGGAGCCAAACTAATCGTGTCAATATTCTGGAAATAAGCCACTTGCTTGCTACTTGAGCAGCTACCCATAAATAAAATCATAGCAACCATCGCTACGACAGATAAAAGTAATTTCTTCATTTTTATTGCGCAATAATATTAAACTTCTGCAAAAGTACGACTATTTTTCGATATGTACAAGAGATTTTTTGAAAAAAATATAAGTATAAATAATGAAATGAGGGATTACGAATCCTTTAACAGACCATAACCCCTCCACCAAATCAAATTATTAAGACAGTTTTATTCCCACATAACATGTAGGCTCATTAATACTACCTCAAGTCATTAATAGAACTTGAAATAGTTGCGCGCATTATAGTATGAAATGTCCTCAACCATCCTTGACAATGAATCCATGTCATTAGGCAGGAGTCCTCTCTCAACATCATTGCCAAGCAAGTTGCAAAGCAAACGGCGGAAATACTCATGACGCGGATAGCTCAAGAAAGAGCGGCTGTCAGTAAGCATACCGACAAAGCGGCTGAGCAAACCTAATACTGACAACGCGTTCATCTGGCGGGTCATACCGTCAAGCTGATCATTGAACCACCAGCCTGAGCCGAACTGAATCTTGCCAGGACAGCTACCGTCTTGGAAGTTGCCAAGCATTGTAGCTATAACCTCGTTGGCACAAGGATTCAAGGTGTAAAGGATTGTGCGTGTGAGTTTTCCCTCAACATTCAGTTCATTGAGGAAATGACTCATTGCCTTAGCGGTAGTAAACTCTCCAATAGAGTCAAAACCTGTGTCAGGTCCTAATTTATTGTACATTAATGTATTGTTGTCACGGATAGCACCATAATGATACTGCTGAGTCCAATTAGCGGCATAGTCTTGCTCAGCACATACACGCAGGAACGCATGTTTATACTGGCGGATTTCAAGTTCTGAGAGCTGTTGTCCGCGCAGAGCTTTCTCAAAGATTATCTCAATCTGGGAGTCAGTATATGGCTCATCATAGAACTCCTCAATACCATGGTCAGACAAGCGACAGCCATTCTCATGGAAGAAGTCATGACGTTTCTGTAAAGCATCAACCATATCGGCGAACTTGCTGATTTCCACACCACTAACCTCTGAGAGCTGTTTTACATAGTCTGCGAACTCAGGCTTCTCGATATTCATGGCTTTGTCTGGTCGCCAAGCTGGTATCATCTTAATTTCAAAGCCACTTTCTTTTGTCTGTTTATGGAATCTGAGGTCGTCTACCGGATCATCTGTTGTACAAACACACTCCACATTATAACGACGCATGAAGCCACGTGCGGTATACTCAGGTTGCTGAAGCTTCTCGTTACACTCATCAAAAATCTCACGGGCTGTCTTTGGACTAAGTAGTTTCTCAATACCAAACGCTGTTTTCAACTCCAGGTGAGTCCAGTGGTAAAGTGGGTTACGGAAGGTATAAGGAACCGTTTCTGCCCATTTCTCAAATTTCTCCCAGTCGGTAGTATCTTTTCCTGTACAATAGCGCTCGTCCACGCCATTTGTACGCATAGCGCGCCATTTATAATGGTCTCCTCCAAGCCATAGCTCTGTGATACTCTTAAACTTATGGTCTGTTGCGACCATTTCAGGGATTAAATGACAGTGATAATCGATAATCGGCATCTTAGCCGCATGATTGTGGAAAAGATCCTGTGCTGTTTTAGTATCCAACAGGAAGTTTTCATCCATAAATTGTTTCATTGCTTATAAGGTTTTTAAGTTGAAAGTTTTTGCAAATATACGAATAAATTTTGGAAGTAAATGATTTTTAAACTATATTTGCACTAAAAATTTGCGCGATCTTAATTCCAAAAGGCAAAAAACAGTTCTATATGCAATACACAAGTAATAGAATCAACACTTCAGGAGTCAACAGAACTGATAAGGTTTTGCTGATTTATACAGGCGGAACCATTGGTATGGGACAAAACAACAAGACTGGCGCACTTGAGCCATTGGACTTCAATCAGTTTCTTAAGAACCTACCGGAAATACAACAGCTTAACACAGAAGTGGAGTCATATCAGTTTACGCCACCGATAGACTCGTCCGACATGACTCCTGAACTATGGGCACATATCGCCAGAATTATAATGGAGAGATACCAAGAATATGATGGTTTTGTGGTGTTACACGGTACTGACACGATGGCATATACCGCCTCTGCCCTATCCTTCATGCTTGAGAACCTGACGAAACCTGTCATTCTAACGGGAAGCCAGCTTCCAATACGGCAATTGCGTACGGACGGCAAGGAAAACCTCATGACAAGTATTGAGTTGGCGGCAGCACACCATCCCGACGGAACACCTATAGTACCCGAGGTTTGCATATATTTCAGCGGTAAACTTCTTAGGGGGAACCGCTCAACCAAACAAAACGCTGATGGTTTTAACGCCTTCGACACGTTTAATTATCCTCACCTTTGCGATGCCGGTGTCAATTTCACCTTCCATGAGCACCATATCCTTCATCCCGATTTTCAAAAGCCTGTAACACCTCACTTCTCGCTTGATACGAATGTAATAGTATTCTCATTGTTTCCTGGCATTGAGCAGAATATCGTCAAACATGTTTTCGAGGCGCCAGAGCTACGCTCAATCGTGATGCGCTCATACGGCTCGGGAAATGCTCCACAAAAAGCCTGGTTGATTAATTTAATAAAGGAGGCGAGCAATCGTGGAGTCATTGTCGTAAACATCAGCCAATGTGTGTCTGGCAATGTTGAGATGTCACGCTATGACACTGGCTATCAGTTAAAAGACGCTGGCGTGATAAGCGGCTACGACAGTACTGTTGAGGCTGCCGTAACAAAACTCATGCATCTTCAAGCTCGTTATAGTGATAGTGGCATGATTCGCAGACTAATGAATCACAACATAGCCGGAGAAATCAGTATATAAAAAAAGAGAAAGCCGTATTCTTTCTCTCTTTCCGATGAGGTGCCTGGCGGATTCGAACCGCCGTAGACGGTTTTGCAGACCGTTGACTAAGCCACTCATCCAAGGCACCAATTTCATTTAGCGGTTGCAAAGTTAATGTTTTTCTCCGTATCCGCCAAATTTTTCAACTTATTTTTATTGGAAACTTTCTTTTTTCCCACATTAACACGAACAGGAACATTCTATTTTCCCTTTTGACCGCAAACCGCCCTGCCCTTTCTTACCTGCTGGCGAAAAGCACATCCCTCACATCCTGCACACGGATCATTGTTTGCTCGCACAATAGTCTTGTAAATCCTAAAACCCGCATAGGACACAGCTATTCCCAGAACAATATATATAATAATGTATTGCATTAGAAATCATACGGGATTATCACGAGGGTCATCACGGAAAAGATCGTCGGCTGCAATAAGCTCATCATCGTCAAACCATTGGACAAGCTTGGCATGCGCCTTTTCCTTCACGTCGTCACCAACATCTCCCCACACTTTTCGTAGTACGAAAATCAAGACCGCGAGGTCATCACCCAACCCTGCTATTGGAATAGCGTCAGGCACGACATCAATAGGCGTGATCAAATAGCCTAATGCACCAATGATGATTGCTTTTTCCTTCATTGACACACGATCACTCTCCAATGTATAGTACAACAGCAAAGCAGCATAGACAAGCTTTGCTCCCGCACGTTTGGCTATACGCCCTATTTTCTCCATGAAAGCACTTGGAGTAAACAAATCCTTGTATTGAATAAAATCAGGTAGTTCCATACATAATACTTTTATTTGTGAGCATCTCCGTTTTCTTTTGCCTATGCTTTATGATAAGCAAGAATATCCTCTACATACTGCCGCACATTGGCATTACGCTTGTTAAGCTTTTCAATACGCATTTTGAGCAACATCTTTCTAAGGAACGTATAAGCGCCCCATAGGAATAATCCCGCCAATATCGCGAGCAACATCGTCCACTGACCAAACGGCATCTTATTTACAGGATAGAGAAAGGCAAGGACTACTATAGGTATAATGATTATTATACCACCTATCGTATAACGGCTCCGCTCCGTACCCTCACTGTCTAATATCGCCTGATAGTCAAAAAGATAGTCCTCCAGCTCATCCTTGGTGATCTTATATCTCTCAACATTAGGGAAATCCGGGCGGTCGCCGTAATTCTCAATGATGCGCTTCACACGATGCTCGTAATCATCAAGGAGCGAGTCCATCATCTCTTTGCTCATGTGAAATGGATTTGTATTTACCATCGCTTACGTGTTATTTAATTCGTTAAAAAAGAAGCAGCGACCCTATAAGCCGGGTTCTGTTTTTTCAGCCTGCCATCTATCTAATCCGGAAGTCACCCTCCGGCTCAAGCGTTCTACCCTCCATCGCTGGGATATCGGGCGGGCAACCCTCATGCGATGGTTTACATGAACTTGCAGCCTCCAGCCGGCACAGCCCGCTGATCACCCAGCGGCTGGTGGTCTCTTACACCACCTTCTCACCCTTACCCAAAGGGCGGTTATTTTCTTCTGCCGTCACCTACTGTCACCAATAGCTTCTATTTTCGGAAGTGGAGCGCCCTGTGCTGCCCGGACTTTCCTCTCGCCACCTGCCACAAGAATGCGTCAGGAAGCCAGCGGCAGAGCCGGATCACTGCTTCAAGGCTGCAAAGTTACGAAAAGTCGAGAGCAAAACAAAGAAAATCATTTCTTTTTTTGCCGAGACGTAGTAACTTCGCCATATTAATGGCAAAGTTAAGAAAAATAATTGAAAAATGAAAATTGAAAATTGAAAAAAATGGCAAATGACACATCTACGCCCTTTAGATGTAATCTCTACCCCTCGTACATGACACTTTTTCTATTGATGTGTCCCGCGTCACATTGTCCCATCGTCCCATTAAGCATGTGCAGGATGAGGGATTATGGTAGATTATATGGTTACTATATATATTATAAATAATATATATAGTAAAACTTTTCTCTCTCTATTTTTGCTATTATGGAAGTTACCTTAATGGGACGATGGGACGATGGGACGATGGGACGTGTGGCGCAATTGGTGGAAAACTATATGGATAAGCATGGGAGATGACAGTATGCACAATCTGTTTTGAGCTGTATAAAAAACTTAAATTGCCAAATAATGCGTTTAAGAGCCGTTAATATGGCAATTTATAGTGTTAAATTGGGATAAAGAAAACCGACAAAATGGCAGATTAACAATTTTTGCGTCTATATTTGCAATCGTTTTTTCAAACAAAGCTCAAAGAGATAAAAAACAAAGAGAGTAAAATAATTATGAAAATGAAAAATCTATCAAAGTTTTTGCTGGTTTCGGCATGTGTGACCGCACTGGCATTCTCGGCAGGAGCATTCCTAAAGGTAAATGCCACATCCGCCGAAGCACCAGTTTCAGGACAACCCGTTGACTTGACCTACGCGGCAGAGAAAGCTCTTCCCTCCGTTGTTCACATCAAATATGTACAAAACTCCAAGGTCAAGACCGTAGAAGTGCAAGAGGATCCCTTCGGTGGATTCTTCTCTGATCCGTTCGGATTCTTCGGCAATCCTGGCGGAGGAAGTCAGAGACGTCAGGTGCAGACACCAAAGAGAGAGGCTACCGGTAGTGGTGTCATCATCTCAGTCGACGGTTATATCGTAACTAATAACCACGTTGTTGAGGGTGCCGACGAGCTTACGGTAACGTTGAATGACAACCGTGAGTTCTCCGCTCGAATAGTAGGCAACGACAAGACTACCGATTTGGCACTTATCAAGATTGACGGCAAGAACCTGCCTGCCATAACTATCGCAAACAGCGATGACGTGAAGGTTGGAGAATGGGTCTTGGCAGTTGGCAACCCTCTGGGTCTTAACAATACTGTCACCGCAGGTATCATCAGTGCCAAGGCACGTACGTTAGGTGCTAACGGTGTTGAGTCCTTCATACAAACCGACGCTGCCATCAATGCAGGAAACTCTGGCGGCGCGCTCGTAAACACCCGTGGTGAATTGGTTGGCATCAACGCCATGCTGACATCTCCTACAGGCAGCAACATCGGCTACGGATTTGCCATCCCGACAACTATAATGAATAAAGTTGTTGACGACATCAAGACCTATGGAACAGTACAACGCGCTATGATTGGTATTAGTGGACAAGATGTCAAGAACTATGTTGACGTACAGAAAGAACAGGGCAAGGAAGTAGACCTCGGCACCATGGAGGGTATATATGTTGGTGAAGTCGTTGAAAATGGAGCCGCTGAGGACGCAGGCATAAAGAAGGGTGACGTCATTGTGGCCATCGACGGTCAAAACGTAACAAAGTTCGGTGAGTTGCAAGGCGTCGTCGCAAAGAAACGTCCAGGTGACAAAGTCAATATTACATACCTGCGCGACAAACGTAAGCATACCGCCACCATTACCTTAAAGAACGAGCAAGGCAACACTAAGGTTGTCAAGAATGCTGACCTTGACGTTCTTGGCGGCAACTTCCGCGAGATTACCAAGCAACAGAAAGAACAGCTCAACATCAGCTACGGTCTTGAGGTTACGAAGGTTAATAACGGAGCGTTAAAGGAGGCTGGAATCAACAGAGGCTTCATAATACAAAAGATCAACGATGAGCCGATAAAGACAATAGACCAGCTACAGAAAGCCGTAAAGACGGCATCAACAAGTAAGACACCTGTTTTGTACATAGAAGGTATCTATCCTACCGGCAAGAAAAGTTATTTTGCCGTTCCGTTGAGCGACTAAAACAATGATTATAAGCAATTTAGAAGACATATTCTAAAGTATAAATATTATTACGCAAAAGGCTTCTTTAAGGAGCCTTTTGTTATTAATAATCACACATTTTTTTGTAACAGACCAAATATTCGAGGTAAAATTTGCATAAGAAAACAAAAATCCGTACATTTGCACTTGCTTAAAAAACATCATATAGAATAATGAGACAACTTAAGATAACAAAATCTATTACAAATCGAGAGAGTGCCTCTCTTGACAAGTATTTGCAAGAAATCGGACACGAGGAGCTAATCACTGTTGAAGAGGAAGTTGAGCTTGCCCAACGCATAAAAAAGGGTGACCGAAGCGCTTTGGAGAAGCTTACAAAGGCAAACTTGAGATTTGTTGTCTCTGTTGCCAAGCAATACCAGAACCAAGGATTGAGTCTTCCTGATCTAATCAACGAAGGGAATCTTGGTCTCATAAAGGCGGCTGAGAAATTTGACGAGACACGTGGGTTCAAATTCATCTCTTATGCCGTCTGGTGGATCCGCCAGAGTATTCTCCAAGCAATCGCCGAGCAAAGCCGTATTGTCCGCCTTCCACTCAATCAAGTTGGGTCGGTAAACAAAATCACCCGTGCATATAACAAGTTTGAGCAGGAGCATGAGCGCAGACCAAGCGTCAACGAAATCGCCGACAAGGTAGATTTGCCAGAAGACAAGATTGCCGACGCGATAAAAGTCAATACCCATCATGTTTCTGTCGATGCGCCATTCGCTGATGGAGAAGACAATAGCCTGCTTGACATCCTTCCCAACGACAATTCACCAATGGCTGACAAAGAGTTGGTGAAAGAGAGTCTGCGTGAAGAGATAAACCGCGCCCTACTCTCTCTCAGTGAACGTGAGCGCAACATCATAGAGGCTTTCTTTGGTATCAACCAGCATGAGATGACACTTGAGGAGATAGGAGACAAATACGGACTGACACGAGAGCGTGTCCGGCAGATAAAGGAAAAGGCAATACGCCGTCTTCGCCATAACACTAAGAACAAATTGCTTAAGACATATCTTGGAGAATAGGTATTATAAATAAATTTTGAAGGTAATAAGATTAAGAATGAATAGACCCAACAATAGAACAAGACTTAAAGGAATAGGATTATGCTTATTTCTTAGTCTCTTGTCTTGGATGCAGGCATGTCCCGTATCAGCCAAGGATGGGGATAGCCATAAAGTAGACAAAATCTACATGTTCGGTTTTGCCGCATCCTTCACAGACTCATTAGTATACTTTACCGAGATTCAGACTGTCAGAGGTGCCTATATAACGAACAAGAAAGATTTCCTTGTAAACCGTGAGGAGTATTCCAATCAGCTTCGCAACTATCTCAGGACTAAAGGAAACCAGCATCCCACATGTGTCACAATATATGGGACGAACTTGAAAGCGGTGGCAAAAGAATATGTTAAGTTAAAAGAAAAGTATACCAAGAAAGCAAAAGGTAACTTTATATTGAAAGACATAGAGAGCAACTCTTTTCAGTACAAACCTGTCGAGCCGGAAGAGGGCGTGGTAATAGTAGACTCAAAAGAGGCAGAGAAAGCCGCTCGTGAAGCTAAAAAAGAGGGAAAGAATATAAACAGAGGACCCAAGCCTCCAAAGGAAGGAGTTTCTGGTGACCAGCATTAATCATTTCGTTGTCGCAGATCACAACATCTGTATTACTTTTCAGGATTCCCGTATAAACAATATGGGGCTTCTGCGCTCGTTCGAGCCGTTCATGGTAAAGGATAATAATGATAAGAAACTATTCTTCCGACTGACAATTGACGATACCATCCGCCCAGTGGAGAAGTCACGCAGAGAGAGAATCCGTACCTTTGACACAGGGAATGGAGATACTATTGTAGATAGAATCGATGACGGTGGCTACCAATATATCATCAAAGACCTTAAAGGTGGGGAATGCGCCCTTGTCATTACTAACAAAGATTTCTCTGATTGCCGATGTGCGTTAAACGGAAACTACGACATGCGGTGCTTCGGACTAAATAACGCATTGATGCTTGTCTTTGCTTTCGCGGGAAGTCGCCAACAGACACTTCTTGTACATGCCTCTCTGGTAAGGAATAATAACTATGGATATGCGTTTATCGCAAAGAGTGGTACGGGGAAAAGCACACAGGTAAGTATGTGGCTTAGGTACATCCCGGGATGCGACCTGATGAATGACGATAATCCCATTATACGCATAATTGACGGTCAGCCATATATATATGGAAGTCCTTGGAGCGGCAAGACTCCATGCTACCGTAATGTGAAAGCACGCCTCGGTGCCATTACACGCATTGACCGCGCACAAGAGAACTCCATAGAGCAACTACCTCCAATAGAGGCATTTGCCTCTTTCCTACCCTCGTGTTCCTCTATGAAATGGGATAATGAGATTTATAATGCGATTTGTGATACCATCACAAAAGTTATAGAAACAACGAATATCTATACATTACATTGCCTTCCAGATAGAGAATCTGCAATTTTATGTCACAAAGAGATATCAAAATAAACGAGATACAGTTCCCAAATGCGGAGTTCCTGCCAAAGGTGGTAGAGATGCTTAATGAAGGGCATACTGTAACCTTGCGTCTCAGAGGATTCTCTATGCGTCCGTTTCTTGAAGACAATCGTGACAAGGCATTACTCACAAAACCGGTAAACCCACAGATAAATGCTCCGGTACTGGCTGAAATCTCACCTGGACATTTCGTGTTGCATCGTATTATTGACATTCAAGGCGACAATGTCACTTTACGAGGTGATGGCAACCTCGCATGTGAGAGATGCAAGAAGGAAGACATTGTGGGAGACATCATAGGTTTTTATCGGAAAGGCAGGAACACACTTGACCGGATTGATGGAAAGAAATGGAAAATATATTCATGGTGGTGGACTCGCTTGTATCCTGCCAGAAGATATTTACTGGCATTCTATCGTAGGATATGGATTCCCATTTTTGGTGTCATCTGATTATTAAAACAACAATAAAGCATTCAAAATACTATATCAACAATGAAAGCAAAACCAGGATTCAAACTTCGCGAAGTGTGCGGAGAACAGATTATCGTAGCTGAAGGAAAGGAGAATATTGATTTCAGCAATATCATCAGTATGAATGAGAGCTCAGCATATCTTTGGGAAAGAATACAAGATAAGGATTTTACCATTGACGACCTCGCCAATCTGCTCCTTGAACAATATGAGGTTGATGAGGAGACGGCAAAGAAAGATGTCACTACTCTTGCCGCACAATGGGGGAAAGCTGGTATTATCGAAGGAAACGACATACCTCAGATTGACGTTACTTTTGCAAAACCAGCCTTTCAAGACAGCCCGGATGCGACAGACAATAGTTCCAAGAAAGGCAAGAAAGGATTCTTCTCGAAGCTTCTGAAGAGATAACATATTACTTTACCCCAACTTCTTCAGGAGATTTGTCTATAGTAATAAACTACACATCATATTCAAGAATGGAAGAATTACTTAAATATTTCCCAAAATTATCTGAGAAACAACAACGGCAATATGCGGCGTTGTATGATTTGTATCAGGATTGGAATGCAAAGATTAACGTTATCTCAAGAAAAGACATAGAGAACTTGTACGAGCATCATGTGTTACATTCTCTTGCAATAGCAAAAGCCCTGAACTTCAGTGACGGCACGAAGATACTCGACTTTGGTACTGGCGGTGGCTTTCCAGGCATACCGCTGGCGATAATGTTTCCCAATGTCCAGTTTAAGTTGATTGATGGAACAGGCAAGAAAATACTTGTTGCAAATGAAGTGGCTAAATCAATCGGCCTTGAGAACATTACCGCTGAGCATATAAGAGGTGAGGAGGAGAATGGCAAATACGACTTCATCGTAAGCCGTGCCGTTATGCCCCTACCCGATTTAGTTAAAATCGTGCGCAAAAACATCTCCAACAAACATCATAACGCAATGCTCAACGGAATTCTCGTTCTAAAAGGCGGTAATGTTGACAGCGAGATACACCCTTTCCGAAAGAATGTTGAGGTGTTAAAAATCAAAAACTGGTTCAAGGAAGAATGGTTTGATGAAAAGAATGTTATTTATTTACCTATATAGAAATCATGAGTAATATTAATATAAAATGTTTCTCTTGCAACATGCTACAAGAAAATTGTTATGTTGTAAGCGACGACACTAAAGAATGTGTTATCATCGATTGTGGAGCTTATTATGATGAAGAGGGAAAGGCAATCGTTGATTATATAAATTCCAATGGGCTTCACCCTGTGCATCTTCTTGTTACCCACGGACATATTGATCACAACTTTGGCAATCATATTGTTTTTAAAGCTTTCGGCTTAAGACCTGAAGTGTCCGGGCAAGACGAAGACTATATCATTAACTTAAGCGAGCAGGCAGAAAGAATCTTCCACATCTCATTCGACATAGAGCCTGTGTCGCCAATAAAGATTTTTAAGGAAAACGAGACAATCACATTTGGCAACCACAAGCTAAAAATATTAGAGACACCTGGACACTCGCGGGGAAGCGTGTGCTTTTATGAGGAAGATGAGCATGTGCTATTTACAGGTGACACACTTTTCCGCAACTCCATTGGCAGGACTGATCTTGGAGGTGGCTCAATGATGCAAATCATACAAAGCTTGCGCTTCCTTGCGCAATTACCAGATGACACTGAGGTCTATCCCGGTCATGGAGCGAAGACGACAATAGGTTTCGAGCTTGAGCATAATCCATATATGGAAAGATAACAATATGAAGGCAGAGAAAATCATACTCGGCATTGACCCTGGAACGAACGTAATGGGGTACGGCATTATTCGCGTTGTCGGCAACAAGGCGGAATTGGTCGTGATGGGTGTGATTGACATGCGTAAGGAAAATGACCCGTATCTTCGCTTAGGACGTATCTTTGAGAGGGTTACAGGTATCATAAAGGAATATCTGCCTGATGAAATGGCTATCGAGGCTCCATTTTTCGGGAAAAACGTACAATCAATGCTAAAGCTCGGACGCGCTCAAGGCGTAGCCATTGCCGCGGCAATAGAAAGAGACATTCCAATTCACGAATATGCTCCATTGAAAATAAAAATGGCTATTACCGGCAATGGCGGAGCATCAAAGGAACAGGTTGCAGGAATGTTAAAACGGCTCTTGAATATCAATGATAACGACATGCCGAAGTTCATGGACGCAACTGATGCGTTAGGTGCCGCCTATTGCCACTTCATGCAGATGGGGCGTCCTGAGAGTGACAAACATTTCAGTAGTTGGAAAGATTTTGTAAACAAGAATCAAAGAAGAGTCAGTAAAGTGCAATAATAAAATTTGTGGCAGCTAAAATCAAAATATAACTGCCCCATAAACAATTAATTAGAAGATGCAGAGGACTATACATATAGAAAATGGAATATGCAAGCTGCCAAAATGGAGAATGGCTGAGCCTGTCAACTTCTCCGCATACGACGGTGAGCATCTTGCCATTATTGGTCCTAACGGCGGAGGTAAATCCATGTTTTTAGACATGATGGTAGGTAGGCATCCTATGTTCCCTGACATGATAGGATACGACTTCTCGCCTAACAAGAGTAGCCTTGCGTCGGATAACATCAAATACATTACCTTCCGCGATACATACGGAGGTGACAACGACCGTACGTACTTCTTACAACAGAGATGGAACCAGATGGAAATAGATATGGAGACGCCGACTGCCGGAGAGAAATTGGAAGAGGCTTTCCTTATGTATGGCGAAGACACTCCAAGCAGGAGAGAGCTCCAAAGAAGTATTTACAAATTATTCAACATGGAGCACCTTCTTGACAAATACATTATTCTCTTGTCAAGTGGTGAGCTCAGGAAGCTTAAACTGGCATCAACACTTTTTGCGGCTCCACGAATACTTATAATAGACAACCCATTTATTGGTCTTGACTCAGAAACAAGAGAACAGCTATCCGAGCTCTTACGCTCAATAGCAAAAAGAGGCTGTCTGGAGAATACGCTCGAGAAACACGACAACACACCATCGCTGAGGATTCAAATCATTTTGGTGTTGTCAAGAACTGACGATATACCTGACTTCATTACCCATGTTGTCGAGGTCAAGGATATGAAGGTGACATACAAGAAAGAAATGAAGGATTATCTTGCCACAAGACCTTCATCTAACAGACACATATTGTCACGCCAGATGGGAAAGGAAATCCTACAGCTGCCATATTCCGACAAGGAATATCATACTCAAGAGATCATAAACATGCGAAACGTGAATATAAGATATGGCAAACGCACTATATTGAAAGACTTAAACTGGATTGTCAGAAACGGTGAGCGATGGGCATTAAGCGGACAGAACGGTGCCGGAAAAAGTACTTTACTGAGTCTTGTATGCGCCGACAATCCACAAAGCTACGCATGCGACATCACACTTTTCGACCAGCAACGGGGTACTGGCGAGACCATCTGGGACATAAAGAGACATATTGGATATGTATCGCCTGAGATGCATCGCTCATATCAGCGCAATATTCCAGCCATACGTATTGTGGCAAGTGGTCTTAAAGACTCCATAGGACTATATGTAAAACCATCGGATGATGATTTTGTAAAATGCAGGTTCTGGATGAAAGTCTTTGGCATAGAAGGTAAAGAAAGCACATCGTTCCTGGAACTGTCAAGTGGCGAGCAACGCCTGGTTCTACTTGCCCGCGCTTTCGTAAAAGACCCGGAGCTGCTCATACTTGATGAGCCTCTCCACGGATTGGATGATGCCAACAGGCAACTGGTTAAAGACGTAATAAACGTATTTTGCCAAAGAAAGAATAAAACTATGATTATGGTGACACATTATCAAAAGGAATTGCCTGAATGCATTGACCATAGTCTTTTTCTACAGAGACATGCATGAATAAAATTAATCGTAAGAGAATTATAAACGTCTAAAATAAACAAACCATAAATATCAAATTGCAAATGAAAAAGATTTTAATTTTATTAATGATGGCATCAATAACGATGACCAGTCAGGCACAAGAGGTTTTCAAGGTTATCTATGAAAGTAGTAACAAAACTCTCAATGACCCGAAAGAAGATGTAAATGTGAGGAAAATAGCATTGTTCAAAGTTGATGCTCTAACCTATCTTAACACTAAGGCTTTGGAAGAGATGGGTGATTCCACACGTGACATTACCACTGAGGTCATGGCACGGCTTATCGCACAACGTGATAGTCAGGCTTATTATATGTACGACTATGTCAATTTGCTTATGACTGAGTTCGCACGCGCTAACAACAAAAAGGAAAAGAGCAACATTATTAAACTCTTTCATGACACAAGCATAACCAATCCTTTGTACAATGAGCCAGACAGAAATCTGGTTATGGCATACGCCAACCGTGAAGACTTTCTCACTCAGTTCTCATTAGACACAGATTGGATTAAAGCCTGTGCTGAAGTACGAAGGAAACTAAGAGAAAGACAATAGTATTATACAGTAATGATTCTGTGCTCTTGTGTGGAAACACAATTTTTTTTTAAAAAAAGCACAAAAAGTTTTGGTATTTAGAAAAAATATCATAACTTTGCAATCGTTATCCTGAAAACAATCTTTTTACCTTAAAAGAACTAATACCTATTGAAGATTGAAGCGATCGCCTGCGAAGGTCATCGCTTTGTTTTTTATAGGGAGTTCTTATATTACGCAACCTTTATTGTTAAATACACATAAATTTGAGTGGGAATATTCATTGCCTATAAACTTTTTGCGTACTTTTGCATCGAAGAAAGAAAACTTTATTAAAAGAATAAAATTAATTTGTAAAGTATATACAAAATGAAAAAGATTTTAATGATAGTAATGCTGTTTGTAGGTGTAGCCTCAGTTGCATCCGCGCAGGCAGAAATCAGATTCGACAAGCTTACCCATAATTTTGGGACATTCCCCGAGAGTAATGCTACGAGGGAAGCGACATTCACATTTACCAATACAGGCAATCAACCATTAGTGATAAACCAAGTAGTAGCAAGCTGTGGATGTACGGTGCCATCATACGACAAGAAGCCTATTGCTCCTGGTCAGAAGGGTACTATTGACATAAAATACAACGGAAAGGGAAAGTTCCCCGGTCATTTCAAGAAAAGCATTACCGTACGCTCAAATGCCAAGACTGAGATGGTACGGTTATATATAGAAGGAGAGATGACGGAGTAAAGGTCATCTGCTCCTCCACAAGACCATAACTTTGCGCTGGATAGCTATGTAGTTTACAATAGTTACCAGCGCAAATAGTATTATACCGAATATTATGGCAGGCATCATGGAACCGTCCTGCATCTGCGGATATAATGAATAGATAATATCCATATAATAGTTGCGCACCATGTAAAGGGCCACCCATGCTATTACCAGAACGGAAAGATTCAATATCACGGTGAGAGTCTGGTATGGCAATGCCACTCTCGATGGCCTATATCCAATAAGCAATAGATTTTGGAGCTTTGAGGAGTTTTTCTGCACCAAAAGATAAATACTCAACATAAGGATATAGAAGCTTAAAATAGAGATAACCAAACCAATGAGCATCACAAGTGTAACCACCATTCTCAAGAAATAGGTTGTCTTCTCCGCGTCAAGCTTTTCATCGTCCATCTCGTACTCCCGATTTTCAAGAAACTTGCCTATCCGCTCGTCCGCAGGGTTCGTTACCTCCACTATAAGACGGTTGGGAGCCGCTTCACCATCAGGAGCATAATAATTGTTTGCCCATTTCATGAATGAGTCAGGAACCATTATCTCACTCATCCTACTTGAAAAGCCAATAACACGCCCTTTAAAATCATCCTGCTTTCCATTACCTCTGATATTTAGGTTGAAATCAATCATCCCCATCAAGCCTTCGCTGATTTTAGGTAATGAACGACTCTGTGCAAAACCAAAGTTATACATACTTATATATGTTCGGGGAAGAATGATTGGAACCTCCTTGCTACCTTCCGTGAATATCCAATCGGTCTTTGGCACGTCAATAAACTCATCTGGTATACTCTGAAGGAATATCTCAGAGTTCAAGATGTTATTGCCGTCAACTCCCATCTGTGCGGTAACTTTGAAATCATTGCCGGTAAAGGCTCCGACCTTCTTAATAAAATCCTGATGTGTAACCTCAGCGATATTGTATTTTGAGAAAGAGGAAGACCGTCCTGATATTGTTGTTCCCGCTCCTATCTTTTTGCTTATGATAAGATAATCCGATTTCATAAAGCTATCCTCGGCTGTAAATACGGGCACAACATCGCGATAGAACTGTATGCCGAGAAGGACGATGAACATTCCAAAGAGATTAGCAAAGAAGAAACCGATAAATTGTGGGATGCTTATATGTTGTCTGAGTAATTTCCAAATAAGTGACATTGTATGAATCCTTTTATGTGGGAATAATAAGAATAATATTCTGAAATTATAATTTTAGCACTTCATTATATTGCAAATCCATGTGTTTGCCGATACTTGTCACGATGACTCCGGCACCTTGAGCAGACGCCTCCTCCATCATCATCTGTCCCATAATATTGGCATTGGTATCGTCAAGATGACTTATTGGCTCGTCAACGAGTAGGAAATCAAAAGGCTGAGCCAAAGCACGTATCATAGCAACACGCTGCTGCTGTCCAAAGGACATTCGCCCTACAAGAGCATCTGTTTTGTCAGAAATACCAAGCCTTTCAAACCATGATAATATCTGTTCACGGGTCTTATGGGATGTAAGCCTGTTCTTTATATCGACATTCTCGTATGCTGTCAGCTCTGGAAAAAGACGGAGTTCCTGAAACAGGTGACTTATCTTATACTGGCGTATGTCAATCCAATCACGCACTTTTAAGCGTCGCGTGTCTGTATCGTCAAAAAGGATTGTGCCTGAATAATCATTACGGTAACCTATCACATAACTACAAAAGGTACTTTTGCCCTGACCGGAGTCGGCTTCCACAAGATACAATTGTCCTTTTTCAAATGTCACCTCCTCTCTCCACACTTCAGACTCCAAATCGTCACGTTGTGCGAAAACCTGTGGTAACACATTCCTGAATAAAATCTTTTCCATTGAGAATTTATTATTCTTTCTTATCGTTTGAGACACCATTGGTAAACATGAGGTAGCTCACATCACCAAAAAGAGGTTTCATTAGTCCTTTTAGCGTACTGATAATCTGTTGCTTATCGCCATCTACAGCTGAAAGATTAATGACAAGACATGTGGTCTTACCTTTCATCAGCTGCTGTATGCTATCAGGTAGCAGTTGGGAGGCTGTGCCGAGTTTACGTTTGCCAAGCTCCTCAAGACTCTCTTTATCCAATGAGCTCATGTCTGACGTCAAGTCTGCAGCCCATCCCATTTGAAGATCATCACCACCTTCTGGTATTGTAAGGAGAAGCTCCCCATTAACTTGTTCTACGAATTTATCTATATCAACCTTTACCCCCATCCCAGTAAGCAAAGCTCGCAACTCCTTGTTTTGCTTCAATGTCGGCAACAATTTTGTTCCATCGGTATTTATCAATAGCGAAAAGAGAGCCGTCGTCGGTATGTTTCTAAGATACTTGCCCTCAATGGGATTCAGTCGCTTCTGGTAATCATGCAAAGCCGCGTCAATTTGCTTGTCAAAAGAGAAGACATCACTACATTCTACGGAGAGACAATTCTTGACAGATTTAATCTCTGCGGCAATAAGAACTTGAGACGGATCTGTATCAGCAGGAGCTCCCAACGTAAATAAAGATATGAATTTCTCGGGTAACGCTGATGCCTGAGCCACCATTGCCACGCCACCTCCTGTTTGCTCTAAACGATCATAGATTGGGGTTCCGACTATACCTTCTTCCGCATTGAGATTTTTCATTATCTGCCGCATCAGTTCTGTTTGTCCAGCACCGACTGACGGTCCCATGACTTGTATGGTATTCTTATCAAAACCAGCTACCCATACTTTGTTCAAAACCGTAAAGTACTTTCCACGTTGCTGCTTAAGCTTCTGGCAATAGCCTTTTTCAGACATTTTGTCAAAAGTGTTCCGCAAGTCATCTTCATCATTGACTTTCGCCACCAAACCTAAAGAGCCATCTGCCGCCTCAAAGAGAAGTACTCTCTGAGTAATATCAATTCCGCAATCAGAAGCGTCACTGATATGAAAAAGAGCCTTCATAAGACTCGCATTTGACATTACCGCCCCGCCTTTAGCCTCTTCATTAGCCTTGGCAAGGTCAACAGAGATCAACGCGGTACTGTTCTCTGGCACTGCGTTTAGATAGTCATTATTAGAACACGACGTGAAGAAACATGAGAAAATAAATAGTGGAAGGAGAAACATAAGGAGTCTACGCGCCAAGTTTGCCATCATCATAGCGTAAAGACCTGCGGTCTCCGTACGCAATCGACTGGAGCCGAGAGAAACAGACTCATAACCGTTTGCCATAGCAATTCTGACTTCATCAATAGAGAAATCACCCTCAGGTCCTACAAGAACCGTAACATCTTTTATATCAGAAGGTGATGAGATTTCTGAAAAGAAATCCTTACGCTCTATCTCATCATAACAATGGCAAATATATTTCTTACCTTTTTGCGGGCTCTTTATGAACTCTTTAAAAGGGACAAGAGGGTTTACTCTTGGGCGCCAGGCTTTACGACTCTGCTTTATCGCGGAGTTGACAATTTTGTCAAGCCTTACGGTACGCATGAATCTGCGTTCGGAAAACTGACAGCACACGAAACTAAGCTCATCGAAGCCTACTTCTGTCGCCTTCTCTGTCATCCACTCAATACGTCCCATATCTTTCGTCGGAGCTATTACGAGATGGAGATGACCATTCCAGGTACGCTCCTGGGGTAATCTCTCCTTAATCTCATACATACAACGCTTTGTTGCCGCCAGAGTTACTTCTGCCCGATAAAAGACACCCTCGCCGTCCATAAGAAAGAACTCATCACCATCTTTAAGTCGCAGGACCCTAAGAGCATGCATAGCTTCGTCTAACGGCAACTCATTTTTATTTTCCGCACCGGGAACATAGAAAAACCTACTTTCTTTCATTCTTTCATTAATTTACCGTATACTCTTCCTGCGATTTTTCTCATCGCGCAGATATGACGCCATCTCATACTCTTCGTTTTCTATGGCTTTCTCTAAAGCCTCGTCAAGCATAACATCACTTATTGAGTTGATAGGGATTGCCATACCACGACTATTTTCCTGATAAGCCACACTCTGTCTGTTCATCAAACGCTCTTCAATATATAATGGCATTCGACTGATATATGACAATAGAATCGCATCACTTGAACGGATAGAAATCATTTCATAAGTAATATTATTGAGAAGAACTGTCTTATATTCACCATCAACGATGTCGGAGATTAGCACCTCATAGTCATTAATAGTCCCACTTGCCTTCAGTATTTTACATAACACCTCTGGAAGAAGAACGTCTCTGATTGGCGTGTGCCCCAACCGAATCCCGAACTGATACTCCATCTGACTGTCACAGACAATGGCAATCTGCCGAGTCATTGCGACATCCGTAAGGATTATCAGGCCAAGCTTCTCTCCGCCTACAATCTCTGTAATACCTTTAAATACTAAGCGTATTTTGTTCATGAAAACATTTTTACTTCGAGACCGTAGAATCCTCTCCTGGTTTGAACATTATCGCAAAAGCAACACCCACAACAAGGGCAAAGCCTGCGAATATAAACCAGCATGACTGCCAATCGCCAACGAGATATCCATTATCATTCCATGAGCAGAAATGATTGACAATCTCACCGGCGGCAAGAGTTCCGACAGTGGCGCCAAGACCATTCGTCATCAGCATGAACAGACCTTGGGCAGACGCTTTTATAGACGGGTCACATTCACGGTCTACGAACATGGCTCCGGAGACATTAAAGAAGTCGAAAGCCACGCCATATACTATGCAAGAAAGTATGAAGAGTAACACACCTGGCATCGCGGGATTACCGATACCGAAGAAGCCGAAACGGAACACCCATGCAAACATCGACATAAGCATTACACCCTTTATGCCATAACGACGAAGGAAGAATGGAATCATAAGTATGCACAAAGCCTCACTAACCTGAGAGATAGATGTAAGCAGGGTCGCATTATTAGCGGCGAACGAGGTGGCTATGGCCGGGTCAAGGCTTCCCTTGAAACTCGTGATGAACGGTCCGGCATAGCCGTTAGTGACCTGTAATGACATACCTAACAATGCGGAGAAAATAAAGAACATTGCCATCTTCTTTGTCTTGAAGAGCTTGAAAGCATTCAAACCGAATGTCTCAGCAAGTGAAGTGGCAGGCTTTTTCTCAAGCTTACATTGTGGAAGTGTCAACGAATAGATAAACAATACCATACTTAACAGTCCAGACACAAAGAACTGCATATATGTGTACTGGAACTTGTGGGCATTTTCAGACAAAGTAAAGAAGAAACCATTGTCGTAGGTTGCGCAATTCACGAACCACATTGTGGCAATAAATCCGACAGTACCTAAGACGCGTATTGGCGGGAAGTCCTTTACGGTGTCCAAACCATTATTTTTCAGAATAGTGAAAGCTGTAGTATTGGTAAGAGCCAAGGTAGGCATATAAAACGCTACACTTAACGTATACATCGCTATGAAAAGTGATTTGTTTGGAAGCTCATTGCCAAATCCCGCTGAGTAGCCCATAAACCAGCAACCCATCATTGCGGCTCCAGCCACCAAATGGCATAGACCCAGCAATCTTTGCGGCTGAATATATTTATCAGCTACTATACCCATAATTGTCGGCATGAAAATAGATACGATTCCTTGTATGGCATAAAACCACGAGATTTGAGAGCCAAGTCCTGCGGTTCCCAGATAATTACCCATACAAGTAAGATAAGCACCCCAAACGGCAAACTCCAAGAAGTTCATCACCGATAAAAGTATTTTCAGATTCATAACTCTTTTATTTTAATGGTTTGAATATTTATTTGTCGACAAAGATAATCAATAAACCTCAAACCACCACATTTTTTTTTAATTATTTCCGCTGATAACTGAATTTTTGATGGCATAAAAAAATTGATTGTCTCACGACAACCAATCTTTATTAACCTTAATAATCTAATACCATGAAAAACACGATGCAAAGTTATGCATTTATTTTTGTCCCCGCAAACTAATTGTGTACGCAAACAGTTCTTTATAACATTAATTAAACATTGCACCATTCCATTTAAACTTTTTTTGCAACAGAATGGTATTTAAGAGTCTTTTATCATCATCCGACATTAATGGAATAGAATAGCTTGCTGCTACCGAATACTCTGATTTGGAGAGAGAAAGCCTGATCATCTTTGGTTCCAGCAATGCTTTTGCATCAATAAACATATCCTCTTCCATCGAGTCTGGCTTACAGATAAGATCATCTTCTTTAATTTCCGGTAAAAGATTTTGTAACTTATTCCAATGGAAGTCATAAAATGCGATTGTGCTTTCCGCCGCTGGTGCGAGATAAGTATGCACAACGCAGATAACAGAGTCTCGCTCACGTGGCAATATCTTCATTTCCAGCTGAGAAGACGCCGTCAGACGCAACCAGAGAAAATCATGGCTACAATCATAAATAAAAGTGGAATCGTTTAAGGAATTAAGCAATCCCTTAAACTCTCCCACTCCATTATCAGCATTGAGGTCGCCCCTCATATATTCGGACAACTCAATGCGCATGCTCTTATTTAATAAAGGTATGATGCTGTCTGGCATTTCCTGCCATAGATTGCATAATTGCTGGGCTTTCATCGTGACGGATGCGAGCAGTATGCAACCAAGCATCATAAACCTTTTTAAATCCATCGCCATCAATCCTCCTCAACGGCTGCCTGAGCAGCTGCAAGACGTGCTATAGGAACACGGAAAGGTGAGCAAGAAGCATAGTTCAGACCTATCTTGGCACAGAACTTGACGCTTGAAGGTTCACCGCCATGCTCACCACATATACCAGTGCGGAGATTTGGTCGGACAGCCCTACCCTTCTCAACAGCCATCTTCACGAGTTGTCCTACACCTTTCTGGTCGAGAACCTGGAATGGATCGACCTTCAAGATCTTCTTCTCGAGATAGACGGGCAGGAACGAAGCGATGTCGTCGCGCGAATAACCGAAGGTCATCTGCGTCAGGTCGTTGGTACCGAACGAGAAGTACTCTGCCTGCTCAGCGATGCGGTCGGCGGTGAGGGCAGCACGCGGAATCTCAATCATCGTACCGATCTCGAACTTGATCTCAACACCATATTCGGCAAACACTTCCTTCGAAACCTTCTCGATGATGGCCTTCTGCTGCTCGAGCTCGTGGAGCGTACCAATCAGCGGAACCATAATCTCGGGCTGAGGATCCTTGCCTCCCTTCTTCAACTCGCAAGCAGCACTGAGGATGGCTCGAGTTTGCATAGCGGTGATTTCGGGGAAGGTGATGCCCAGACGGCATCCACGATGTCCGAGCATAGGATTGTTCTCAGCAAGAGAATCAACGCGACGCTTGATGGTCTCTACGCTCACACCCATCTCCTTAGCCATAGTCTCCTGTCCTGCAAGATCATGCGGAACGAACTCATGGAGCGGCGGATCAAGCAGACGGATATTGACAGGACATCCGTCCATAGCCTCAAGAATACCCTTGAAGTCTGCCTTCTGATAAGGAAGGAGCTTGGCGAGAGCTTTCTCACGTCCTTCTGCGGAATCAGCAAGGATCATCTCACGCATGGCGATAATCTTCTTATCCTCAAAGAACATGTGCTCGGTACGTGTAAGACCGATACCTTTTGCACCAAAGGCACGAGCGACCTCCGCGTCATGTGGCGTGTCTGCATTAGTACGAACCTGCAACTTCGTATATTTGTCACAGAGATCCATCAGTTCCTTAAAGTCACCGCTAAGTTCGGCAGCCTTAGTTGGAACCTCACCTGCATAAACCTGTCCAGTAGTACCATTCAACGAAATATAGTCACCCTCCTTAAATACCTTGCCGTCAATCTCAACGGTCTTGGAGTGATAGTCTACATTAAGCGCGCCGACACCACTGACGCAGCACTTACCCATACCACGGGCAACAACGGCAGCGTGTGAGGTCATACCGCCACGGGCGGTGAGAATACCTTCTGCGGCAGCCATACCAGCGAGGTCTTCTGGTGAGGTCTCAATACGTACAAGCACTACTTTTTTCTTGCCCTCTTCATGCCAAACCTTGGCATCGTCGGCATGGAACACGATTTGTCCGCATGCGGCACCAGGAGATGCAGGAAGACCCTGTGCGATAACCTTTGCGTTTGCAAGGGCAACCTTGTCGAATACCGGATGGAGAAGCTCATCAAGCTTGTTTGGCTCACAACGCATGATGGCAGTCTTCTCGTCAATCATTCCCTCATGAAGCAGGTCAATGGCGATTTTCACCATGGCTGCGCCAGTACGCTTGCCGTTACGTGTCTGGAGGAACCAAAGTTTTCCTTCCTGAACCGTGAACTCCATGTCCTGCATGTCATGATAATGATTCTCCAGTTTCTCCTGGATGGAGTTCAGCTGAGCGTAAATCTCCGGCATAGCCTCTTCCATAGATGGATATTTTGCGACGCGCTCCTCTTCCGTAATACCGGCGCGCTCTGCCCATCGCTGTGACCCCAGCTTTGTAATCTGCTGCGGAGTGCGGATTCCGGCAACGACGTCCTCACCCTGAGCATTGACAAGATACTCACCGTTGAAAATGTTCTCACCATTGGCAGCATCGCGACTGAAGCAGACACCTGTAGCTGATGTGTCACCCATGTTTCCAAATACCATAGCCATGACGCTGACAGCTGTTCCCCACTCGTCGGGAATACCTTCCATCTTACGGTAAAGAATAGCACGCTCGTTCATCCATGAGCGGAACACCGCACAGATTGCTCCCCAAAGCTGTTCGATAGGATCTGTCGGGAAGTCTTTGCCAGTACGCTCCTTTATTGCGTTCTTGAACAGTTTGACAAGTTTCTTGAGGTCGTCTACAGAAAGGTCTTTGTCGAGCACCACTCCACTTTCCTTCTTTACGCTCTCGATAATCTCCTCAAACGGGTCAATGTCTTCTTTGTTTACAGGCTTCATCTCCAACACCACGTCACCGTACATCTGAACGAAGCGGCGATAGCTGTCGTATACGAAGTGTGGGTTCTGGGTCTTGGCAACCATTCCCTCAGCCACCTCATCATTAAGACCGAGGTTGAGGATGGTGTCCATCATACCAGGCATGGATGCGCGGGCACCGGAACGCACGCTTACCAGCAATGGGTTCTTCGGGTCTCCGAACTTGGAGTCCATCAAATCCTCAATGTGCTTTACGGCTGCCATAACGTCATCGTTCAGGATTTCCATAATCTTCTCCTGCCCTACCTCATAATACTCATTGCAGCAGTCTGTTGTGATAGTGAAACCTGGAGGAACCGGGACACCGATATGGTTCATCTCAGCAAGGTTAGCGCCCTTGCCACCAAGTTCCTCTCGCATCTTTGCATTTCCCTCAGCCTTTCCGTTGCCGAAGGTGTAAACTCTTTTTTGGCTCATAATTTTGATTAGTATAATAAAATTTTCAATTCTCTCAAATGCGTTTTCCGCACAATTCGAACTTTATTGTGCAAAGTTATTAAAATTCTTGGAACCATGCAAATATTTAATTATTTTTTGCTTGCAATTAATATCGATGAGCGTAATGAGCGTAAGATTGTCTTCCCTGAATATAGTTGACTCCCTTTAAAGTTATACACATAAATCTTGCATATAGTACATGTGTCATCTACGAAGGGTAGAGATTACATCTAAGGCGCGCAGATGTGTCGTTTACTCTATAAAATGACGTCAACTGCCCTACACTTAAGAAATAAAAATACATAAAAGATGAAAGATTCTCAGATATTTGCATTATCTTTGCACTATGATTTCCAAAAGCAGGATAAAACTGATACATTCACTTGAGCAGAAGAAGTTCAGGAAAAAAGAAGGACTTTTCGTCGCGGAAGGTCCAAAAATTGTCAGTGACCTGTTATACTCCGGCTTCAAACCAAGATTGCTCGCTGGCTTGCACGACTATCTCAAAAAAAACAGAGCGTACATAGGTAATGACCGCACCACTCTCAACGACATCAACACCGGCGATACAGAGATATATGACATCGACGAGGAGACACTTCACAAGATAAGTTTTCTGCAAACGCCACAACAAATCTTAGGCGTATTTGAGATTCCACCATCCAGTCAGAAAAGACTGACGCCGCCGACAGAGGATTTGTCATTAGTCCTTGACGGTGTCCAGGATCCGGGGAATTTAGGAACAATCATAAGGATTGCAGACTGGTTCGGTATCGATTATGTCTTTTGCTCGCCTGACACAGCCGATGCCTACAATCCAAAAGTGGTACAAGCCACAATGGGAAGCATAGCCCGCGTGAGAGTCGTATATACCGATTTAAATGACTTAATCGACCAATTACCGACAGACTTCCCTGTCTACGGAACGTTTCTTGACGGTGACAACATTTATCAGAAAGAACTATCTGGCAACGGACTTATCGTGATGGGAAACGAAGGCAATGGCATATCTCAAGCGTTACGCAAGAAGATTAACAATAAACTACTGATACCCAGTTACAAACAGAATACTGCCGAAAGCTTAAACGTAGCTATAGCAACAGCTATTACATGTGCAGAATTCAGAAGAAGAAGATTATGAGACAAAGACTATTATTCATCGACCGCGACGGCACAATTATAGAAGAGCCTGCCGACGAGCAGATTGACTCATTTGAGAAGCTGACATTTGTCAAAGGGGCAATCACAAACCTGGCATTCATCGCCAAAAACCTGGACTTCAAGCTTATCATGGTAAGCAACCAGGACGGGCTTGGAACCGAAGCTTTCCCTGAGCACACATTTTGGCCTGTACACAACTTTATTTTACAGACATTGGAGGGGGAAGGTGTCATCTTTGACGCACAGCACATTGACCCGCATTTCCCGGAAGACAACCACCCTGACAGGAAACCGGGAACAGGGATGTTGAAGGAATATTTCGACGAAGACAAATACGACCTCGACAACAGCTATGTCATAGGTGACAGGGAAACTGACCGCAAGCTGGCTGAGAATCTTGGTTGCAAGGCACTTATACTCAACGATGAGGGTATGTCATGGGACAAGATCTCTGAGCTGTTGTTCGCCGGAGAGAGACATGCTGAGGTGAGACGGACAACCAAGGAAACCGATATTTTCGTAAGCATCGACCTTGACGGCACTGGCAAGTGCGACATTGCCACAGGGTTAGGATTCTTCGACCACATGCTTGAACAAATAGGCAAACACGGCATGATAGACCTTACGATACATACGAAAGGAGACTTGCACGTTGACGAGCACCACACAATAGAGGACACTGCCATAGCTCTTGGCGAATGTATCGGCATCGCTTTAGGAAATAAACGTGGCATAGAACGCTATGGCTATACCCTTCCGATGGACGATTGTCTCTGTTCTGTCGCACTTGACTTCGGAGGACGCCCATGGCTGGTTTGGGACGCCGAGTTCCGCCGCGAGAAAATCGGCGAGATGCCGACCGAGATGTTCTTACATTTCTTCAAGAGCTTGTCTGACGCGGCAAAGATGAACCTAAACATCAAAGCTGAGGGTGACAATGAGCATCACAAGATAGAAGGAATATTCAAAGCTCTTGCCCGTAGCCTCAAGATGGCTGTGAGGCGCGACATTTATCACTACGAGTTGCCTTCAACAAAAGGAATGCTATAATTAATATATAGTAGAGAAATAAAACAAAAAGACTGAGTAATAATACAAATAATAATATGAAACCGATTTTCATTGCTGGGCCATGTGTAATCGAATCCGCTGAACTGCTCGACATTGTGGCAAAGGAGCTTGTAAGGATAAACGAAGAGTTAGATGTAGACATAATCTTCAAGGCTTCTTTCGACAAAGCCAACCGCACGTCGATACAATCCTTCCGTGGACCTGGACTGGAGAAGGGACTTCAAATGCTGGCTGACATCAAGGAACGATATGGTCTCAGGATTCTTACCGACATACATGAGAGCTGTCAGGCTGCTCCTGTTGGAGAGATTGTAGACGTCATACAGATCCCCGCTTTCCTTTGCCGTCAAACCGACCTGTTAGTGGCTGCTGCCCGCACTGGTAAAACCGTCAACATAAAAAAAGCACAGTTCCTCAGCGGTAACGACATGAGATACCCTGTAGAGAAAGCGAAAGATGCCGGTGCGAAAGATGTATGGCTTACGGAACGTGGCAACAGTTTTGGATATAACAATTTAGTTGTGGACTTCAGAAATATTGACGACATGCGCCAGTTTGTCCCCACGGTAATCATGGACTGTACACATAGTGTGCAACGCCCTGGAGCCGGCGGAGGAAAAACCAGCGGTGACCGCAAATTCGTTCCGGCAATGGCAATGGCAGCTAAGGCTTTCGGAGCCACTGGATATTTCTTTGAGGTACACCCCACCCCAGACAAAGGTCTGAGTGATGCGGCAAACATGCTGGAATTAAACAAGTTAGAGTCAGTAATTAAAGAATTGTTATCATAAAGGAACATCAATGAAACAAGCAAGACAATACGCCATTCAATGTATTCAAGACGAAGCACAAGCGGTCTTGGAATTAATACCACAATTGGATGAGAACTTCGACAAAGCCGTGGAACTAATGTATAACTGCCACGGTAAGGTAATTGTAACCGGTGTTGGCAAGAGCGGACATATCGGAGCGAAGATTGCCGCCACGCTCTCGTCAACGGGAACACCGGCATTCTTCATCAATCCCTTAGATGTTTTCCATGGAGACTTAGGCGTTATCACCCAAGATGATGTTGTCTTGGCATTAAGCAATTCCGGACAGACCGACGAGCTGCTTCGTTTCATACCAATGGTTCTACACATGAAAGTGCCTCTCATTGGCATGAGTGGGAACCCGCATTCTCTCCTCGCGAAATACTCTGACGTGCATATCAAAGTAAAAGTTGAGAAAGAAGCCTGCCCTCTCAACCTTGCACCAACAAGCAGCACAACCGCCGCATTGGTAATCGGTGACGCCTTGGCTATTGCGTTGATGCAGGAAAGAAACTTCAAACCTCGTGACTTCGCACAATTCCATCCTGGTGGTGAGTTAGGTAAACGGCTGCTGACAACCGCGGCTGACGTGATGCGGTCTGATGAGCTGCCAGTCATACCAAAGGAAATGCACCTTGGAGAGGCTATCATCCATGTGAGCAAAGGCAAACTCGGTTTAGGAGTATCATTGGAGAATGGACAGGTATGTGGTCTTATCACCGATGGCGACATACGCCGAGCCATGGAGAAGTGGCAGGAGAAATTCTTCGACAAGACCGTCAATGACATTATGACTCTTAATCCTAAGACCGTCTTCCCGTCGACAAAGATTACGGAGATACAACGCATCATGCACCGATACAAGATACATACGGTTCTTGTGGTTGACAAAGATAAGCATTTGCTTGGTATCGTTGACCATTATTCATGTATGATATAATGATATGATTATGATTGGAAGTCACGAAAGGAAACTTAAAACAATAGCCTTCCTTTGCCTCTATCTTATGACAATGGCAGTACGGCCTGCTGATGCACAGACGGCCGATTCCATTATCGTTAACCAGCTCCGAGAAGAAGGCATTACTTTCTCCAACAACAACTCCGTGACATTACTGATGAATGGTCAGGAGAAATTCGATGACCTGTTCAAAGCCATAAAACAAGCAAAGAGTAGTATTCACTTGGAGTACTTTAACTTTCGCAATGACTCCATCGCAAACCTTCTCTTTGACTTACTGGCTGAGAAAGCCAAGGAAGGGGTTGAAATCCGTGCGCTTTTTGATGGATTTGGTAATACGTCCAACAACCAGCCTTTGAAAAAAAAGCATATTAAAAAGATACGTGACAATGGCATAGAGATACAAGAATTCAACCCTGTCCGATTCCCGTGGATAGATGACATATTCAATCGCGATCACCGCAAAATAGTTATAATAGACGGTCAGATTGCCTACACTGGGGGTATGAACGTTGCTGACTATTACATCAACGGTACAGAGGTCGTAGGCGAATGGCATGACATGCACTGCCGCATTGAAGGCGATGAGGTAAACTCGCTCCAGAGAATATTTTTGAGGATGTGGAACAAGGTCAGCAAGCAGAACGTCAGTGGTGCAAAATACTATCGTGGAAGCGGACAGACAGAGTCTCTTTTCACAGAGTTGAAACCAGACACGACCATAACAGCCGGTAAAAAGATGGTTGGAATAATCAACCGCGAGCCACATAAATCAAACAAAATCATCAGAAAGTTTTATCTTAATGCCATCAACGACGCCAAAGACAGTATAAAAATTATAAACCCATACTTCACTCTAAGCGGTCCACTGAAAAAAGCTTTGAGAAAAGCTGCCAAGAGAGGCGTGAAGGTTGAGATCATGCTATCTGTAAAAAGCGACATACCCTTAACACCTGACTGTGGATTCTATAACGCCCACAAGCTAATGAAACACGGTTGTAAGATATGGCTGTACGAGCCCGGATTCCATCATACAAAGATCATCATGGTAGACGGCAGATTCTGCACGGTAGGTAGTGCGAACCTCAATGCCCGTAGCCTGCGTTTTGACTATGAGGAGAATGCTGTTATCATTGACCAACACACGACACGCGAGCTTGATAATCTTTTCGAGCATGAAAAAAAGGATAGTTTTGTTCTTACAGAAAAGAAATGGAAAGAATGGCGCTCTCCATGGCAACGGTTTAGAGGATGGTTTGCCCATCTCCTGTCAGCATGGCTTTAGGGATTAATGTGTTTATATCTGACTGATATCAACATATCCTTGCATGACGGCATATATTGTCAAGGCTGAGACACTTCTTAGTCCCAACTTGTCCATAATGTTCTTACGGTGAGTGACAACTGTCGTCAAAGCGATATTAAGACGGTCGGCAATCTCCTTGTTAATGAATCCATGCACTATCAACGACAACACTTCTATCTCCCTGTCCGTCAAGACATTGTTTGTTGAAGACAATGACGCTGGTGGGATTTTTCCATTTCGCCCATGCCCTTGATGAACCATCATCAATAAAGACTTCACAAGAGTCTCTTCAGGCACGTTGATACAAAGGCTATGGAATCCACTTAGTTGCGAATTAGGATCTGACGATGTTGTCAAGACAATGGTCTTGCGCCTCTGCTCACTAAAGAAAATGCGGTTTTCCAAGACTATTGAGATAGATACAAAATAGTGGAAATAATGCTGACCGGCATCTTCCATAGCCCGAAATGACTCGTATGAGTTGAATGTTACAATCTGAGCAATAGGCGCCACCATCTGCAACAACTGTTTCAGACCAATTGCAGCCAGGGTATTAAAGTCAATAATAGCCAGCTGCGGTACATCGTGCATTCTGTTATCACTCATCACTTACCTCAAGTAGCTCCTTTATTTCCTTATCTGTTTCTGTCAACTTATTTTTACATAACTTTATAAGATTCTGTGCCACTTTCAGTTGCTCTATCATCTTGTCGATATCAAGTTCTCCTTTTTCCATTTTATCGACAATCTCCTCTAATTGCTGAAGAGCTTTCTCATATTTGAAATTCTTTTCCATCATTCTATTTGCATTATGCTTATTATGACTTCTGATTATATTACAACAGATTTTATACTTCCGTACCCAAGGCGGGTTTCTATCTCATCACCTTTTAGCAAATCTTCAGAACGCCGCACCACCTTACCATTGCACAACGTCAGGCTATATCCTTGTTTTAAGAGTCTCTCAGGATTCAATATTTTCATGCGTTGCTCCAATAATGACAGGCGATGATTCTCTTGCATCATTCTCCTCTCAACAAGAGGAACAATCTTTCGCTCCACCGCTTCTATATTATAAGCCGCTTCCCGCAAAGAAATCTGTATGTTTGAGCTTAAACGCTGCATTATACGGTCCAGCTTACTAAAATGCCTGTCTTTAACAAGCGAGAATTGTAATGGTACGTTTCTTGCGATTCCATCTAAACGCGTCTTCTCATACTCCATCCTGATCGAGACTACTTTTATCAACCTCTTTTTAGCATCTTCTATCCTACGAAGAGTCACCAAGTTATGATTAATAAGGAATGCGGCGGCGGCAGTAGGTGTCTTAACTCTTGTGTGTGAGATAATATCAAGGATACTTTCATCACGGTCATGACCTATTCCTGTCAGGACTGGTATAGGAAAGTTTGCTACATTCTCAGCCAATGTCAATGTGTCAAACCCACTCAAGTCAGCCGTCGCGCCACCACCACGAATAATAACCACGACATCAAAATCATTGATACGGTCATTGATACGGTCAAGTGCCTCTACCACACTTTGCTCCACCTGTTCACCTTGCATTACTGCCTCAAAAAGCTCAGTATGGAAAACCAAGCCATACTCATTTTCCGCAAGTTGATTGCAAAAGTCACCATATCCTGCAGCTGTAGGTGATGAGATGACCGCAATATTCTGGGCGAATGACGGGACAACCAATTCTTTCTGCAAATCAAATACTCCCTCTTCTTTCAGTTGCCTGATAATTTCCATCCGTTTTTTCGCCATGTCACCTAAAGTAAACTCAGGATTTATGTCTGTAACAATCCACGAGAACCCATAGGCTTCATGAAATTGCGGGAATACTTTTAGCAACACACGCATTCCAGCAGACATCTGCTGATGTGTCACGCGCTCAAAATGAGGACGGATAAGCATCCAGGTATTACGCCAGCATTTTGCAGAGGCCCGAGCGACGAGTGCGGATGACACATTTGCATCTGTCTGTATCAACTCCATATAGCAATGTCCCCTACTCTCCCTGAGTTCAGACAGCTCTGCCTCAACCCAATACTCGCGGTTCAGCTCTATCTCTATGACTTCCCGAACAATCGAGTTCAACTCATATAATGTCAGAATCTTTTCCATTATATATTTCCTCTAATAGTCTGATCGGCTCATTTGTTATTTGTGTATGCTCTCCAGAAATCAGGAATACCATATCCGAATACATTGTCAGGTGTTTTGTAATTATCACCAGAACGACGAACAATATCTATTATCTCTTTTGCTGTCTTCCCAGGGAAAGCCTGCCAAAGACAGGCAACCATACCTGCTATGGTGGGACAAGAGAATGACGTACCGTTTGCTTTGGTCAGCTTACCGGTACCATCCACAACAGCAGTATTACTTCCCATTGCCATAACATCAGGCTTTACTCGTCCGTCGAAAGATGGTCCGATACTACTGAATGCAGTATTTAAGCAGGCCGAATCCACGGCTCCGACGGTTAATATCTCCACAGCATCACCGGGAAAATTAATTTTCTTCCACGTACCACGGCCTGCATTTCCCGCACTATTCACATGTACTATGCCCTTACAACATAGCATTGATGCCGCGCGTGAAATCAATGCCGTGCGCCCATCTTGCTCATAATAACGGTGACTCGTTGACTTGTCATCAAACTCATAATATCCCAATGAACTGGAAATGACATCTGCGCCAACGCTATCGGCAAACTCAGCGGCCGCAACCCAATAGTCTTCCTCTACAAGGCTCTCTGAATGGTCATCCTCGCTTCTTAGAAGCCAGTACGAAGCATCTGGAGCCGTTCCGACCATGACATGTGGGACCTTCATTGCCATACATGAAAGCACTGAAGTCCCATGATCCACCTCCGCAAATGGTTGATGCAATCCAGTTGCCACAAAATCACGGACTCCCAAAATGTTTATATCTTGCATCGATGGTATACGGTCAGCATTCATAAATCCACCATCAATGATTGCGATAACGACACCCTTCCCCGTGAAACCTGCGGCATGAAGGCTGTCACCTTTAAGCATTGATATCTGACGTTGAGCGGCACCATAATACCCTGGCATGACCGTATCTGTCTTCGTCAGAGACTGTACCATGGGACGTAACGATACCTTAGCCGCACGTTCTGTCCACACTTTCTCTACATCACTAACGCATTCCAAGGTGTTAAGTCTCTCCACAATATCTGAATCATTGGAACTGACAACGACTGAATTGTTCCATTTACTTTTGCTCACAACTTTAACACCCGTGTGCTCTATCAGCTTTATGTATTCTTGGGAAACAGGTACATCTGTCTCATCAATAGCCAAGCCTTGCCGTTTTCTACGCTCAATGGACTTTTCAGACAAATATGACTCCGGATGTCTCAACAACTTCCCCACATTTTGCTTGTCAGTCAACTTAACTCTATACAGACAACGCTTTGTTTCTTGTTGAGCATAGCCATTAATTGAAATAAGACAGAAAAAGATAAAAATAAACCTGTACATCACCAACTAAAATATTAATAATGTGCAAAAGTATATCTAAATAATTGAATAACCAAAAAATAATTGTACTTTTGCAATCTAATTATGGATAAAAAACAAGCCACTTTAGAATTAGGGACAAGACCTGTAGGCAAATTACTGGTCCAATATGCCACGCCTGCAATTATTGCCATGACCGCATCAAGCCTATACAATATCATTGACCGTGCTTTCATCGGTCAGATAGTAGGACCTGAGGCGATAGCTGGTCTCGGCATTACATTCCCGTTTATGAATCTCAGTGGAGCATTTGGAGCAGCCGTAGGAGTTGGAGCATCGACATGTATTTCTGTCAGACTCGGACAAAAGGACTATGACAGAGCCGAGCTTTTATTAGGTAATACCGTCACTTTGAACATCATCATCGGATTCCTGTTTATGGTAATATGCCTGATATTCCTCGACCCTATCCTACTTTTCTTCGGTGCGAGTGACGTGACGCTACCATATGCCAGGGAGTTCATGCAAGTAATTCTCTTAGGAAATATGGTGACACACATGTACTTTGGCATGAACGCGGTACTAAGGGCAGCCGGCAAACCCCGCCATGCAATGTATGCCACATTGTTTACCGTATTATGCAACATAATACTCGTCATTGCGTTCGTATGGTGGTTCCGATGGGGCATCCGTGGTGCCGCATTAGCAACGATAACCTCCCAAATCCTTGCCTTATGCTGGCAGATGTTTATCTTTTCCAACAAAAAAGAAATCCTTCACCTCAAACGCGGCATCTATGGCTTAAAGTTCCAGTTGGTTAAGAATATCATCTCCATTGGCATCTCCCCTTTCCTTATGAACGCCACCTCGTGTGTCATAGTGATTTTCATGAACAACCAGTTTGTGCGATATGGAGGCGACATGGCTGTCGGTGCATATTCGATAGCCAACTCAGTTGTTATGGTATTCTTTATGTTTGTTATTGGAATCACCCAAGGTATGCAGCCAATAGTAGGCTATAATTATGGTGCGGAGAAATACGACCGTATGATGCGATGCCTGTGGCTTGCCATCGCTTCCGCAACGACTATCTTACTCATAGGCTGGGGATTGTCAATGCTTTTCCCAAAAGAAATAGCCCGTATATTCACCAAAGACGAGACTCTGTTAGGATTAGCAGCACGTGGCATACGCATAGACATGCTGGTGTTCTTTGTTGTTGGTTCTCAAGCTGTTATCACCAACTTCTTCCAATGCATAGGAAAAGTGAAGATTTCAATATTCCTTTCACTATCTCGCCAACTATTTATGCTTTTGCCACTGGCATATATCTTACCATATTTCTGGCAACTGGACGGAGTATGGTATTCCATGCCAATCAGTGACTTTTTGTCGTCGATAACTACACTTCCCATATTATTCTGGAATATCAGGAATTTCAAAACAAAGGAAAGGAAAGTATGAAGAAAATAATTATCAATATTGGCAGACAACTTGGAAGTGGCGGAAGAATCATCGCCAAAGACCTTGCGGAAGAATTCAATTGCAAGTTTTACGACAAAGAGATTTTGAACCTCGCAGCCAAGGAAAGTGGGTTTTCAGAAAAATTCTTTGAGCAAAACGATGAGAGCAAAGGATTCTTCAGGTCACTTGTACACATGCAGATACCTTATCTCACCAATAATGTATTCTACCATAACGACTTCTCACAAGAAGGATTGTTCAAGTTTCAAAGTGACGCGATAAGGAAAGCCGCAAGTCATGAGTCTTGCGTCTTTGTTGGTCGATGTGCCGACTACATCCTACGTGACTATGACAATGTTATTAATATTTTCATCACCGCCAAACTTGAATGGCGAATGGAACAGGTTATGAGACGCCACTCATGCGACAAGACCACAGCAGAGAAGATTATCAAAAATGAAGAAAGCAGTCGGGCTTCATACTATAATTATTACACTGGTAAGCAATGGGGTGACAGTACATCATACGACTTGTGTGTAAGGTCTGATCTTTTAGGTTTGAAAGAAACTGAGAAATATATCGCACTATATATAAGGAAGTATTTTGATATACCTTGAAGTTATATTTTTCGATTAAGACAATAAATCGGTCAATTCAAAAGTTATCATATAATAAATAGTAATTACTAAACAAAATATACAGCAAATATGAAAACAATTGTTATCACAGGTGGCGCAGGTTTCATCGGAAGCCACGTTGTACGTCTTTTTGTAAACAAATATCCTGAATATCATATCATCAATCTCGACAAACTGACATACGCCGGTAACTTAGCTAACCTGAAAGATGTTGAGGACAAGCCAAATTATGAGTTTGTGAAAATGGACATCTGCGACTTTGACGCATTCTATAAGCTAATGCAAGAAAAGAAAGTAGATGGTATAATACACCTTGCCGCTGAGTCACACGTAGACCGCTCCATAAAAGATCCATTTACTTTTGCGAAAACCAATGTAATGGGAACACTATCGCTATTGCAGGCCGCAAAACTTTATTGGGAAAGTCTACCTGAGAAATATGAGAACAAGCGTTTCTACCATATCTCAACTGACGAAGTATATGGTGCCTTGGAACTAACTCACCCAGAAGGAGTACAGCCACCATTCACAACAACGGCATCTTCTTCTAACCATCACCTTGCCTATGGTGACAAATTCTTCCTTGAGAGCACGAAGTATAACCCACACTCACCATACTCTGCGGCCAAAGCATCCAGCGATCACTTTGTTCGAGCTTACCATGACACCTATGGCATGCCGGTCATTGTCACCAACTGCTCAAACAATTATGGACCGTATCAGTTCCCGGAAAAGCTGATACCTTTGTTCATCAACAACATACGAAACCGAAAGCCTTTACCTGTTTACGGAAAAGGAGAGAATGTACGCGACTGGCTTTTCGTCGAGGATCATGCCCGTGCCATTGACCTGATCTTCCATAATGGCAAAATTGCCGAGACTTATAACATCGGAGGGTTTAATGAATGGAAGAATATTGATATAATAAAAGTGGTTATCAATACCGTTGACCGCTTATTAGGACGTAAGGAAGGCGAAGACTTAGACCTCATTACTTTTGTAACAGACCGTGCCGGTCACGACCTGCGTTATGCCATAGACTCCTCAAAGCTCCAACGCGAGCTGGGCTGGGAGCCAAGTCTCCAGTTCGAGGAGGGTATTGAGAAAACTGTCCGTTGGTATCTTGACAACCAAGAATGGCTTGACAATGTCACAAGTGGTGACTATCAGAAGTACTACGACAACATGTATGGCAACAGGGGCTAAGCTATTGTGATTGTCTACGCAAGCAAGTCCTTCATATACAATAAGCAGAATAATAATGGATGATTTAACAAAAGAATTACAATCGTTCCTTGTTCGTCTTCATTACGACCCTGAATGCATATCCCACAAGGTTGAGCATTACCTTGAGCATCTTATGCATTTACTGGCTGTTGATGATGAAAGGGCTATCCTCTGCTATTTTGGTATTCTTGGGCATGAGCAAGTCTCGCTTTCTGACCTTGCCTGCGAAAGACATCTGTCACCGGAGACAATGATAGACAATATTGATAAAAACCTCCACAAGCTTGCTATCACACCTGAATGGCAGATGCTAAAACAAGTAATAGAAAAATGAATACAAAAAAATGGGAAATCATTGAGCTTCCGAAAATAGCTGACCCACGAGGTAACTTGACCGTATCGGAACAGATGAAGAACATACCCTTTGACATTACACGTGTATACTGGACCTACGACATCCCCGCAGGAGAGAGCCGTGGCGGACACGCACATAGGACTTGCGAGGAGTTTATCGTTGCTGTCAGCGGTTCATTTGACGTGACTTTAGATAATGGAAAAGAAAAGAAGGTATTCCATCTTAATCATCCATATCAGGGATTATATGTCGGTACTGGAGTGTGGCGCACGTTAGACGATTTCTCAAGCAGCGCCGTATGCTTAGTCCTTGCCTCAGAGCTCTTCGATGAGGAGGAATATATTTACGACTATAATGAATTTAAAGAGTTCGTAAAGGATGTTTGAGATCAGGAGATACAGACCTAATCTTGAGAAGGAATGGAACGCCTACGTTGCCAAGGCACGTAATGCCACATTTCTTTTCAACAGGAGTTATATGGATTATCATTCAGACCGCTTTGAAGATTATTCCATCATGCTCTATAAGAACGGACACCTGCATTCCATTCTTCCTGCCCATATTAAAGAATCTGTCTTATATTCACATTTCGGACTGACATACGGGGGGCTTCTAATGGACATCAATGTAACGGCGGCCGATACTGTACAATTATTCAAAGAGCTGAACGTATATTTAAAGAATGCCGGAATTACAAAAGTGGTATATCGCCCTGTACCGTATATATATCATCAAATACCTGCCGAGGAAGACCTTTACGCAATATTCTGGCACTGCAACGCAAGACTCCTTTACAGGAATATCGGGACAACAATATTCATGCGACAAAATCTCCGTTGGCGAAAAGACCACAGAAGACGACTAAAGAACGCACAGTCGCAAGGTATAAGAGTTGAGAGAGACTCCAGTATTGAGGATTTCTGGAAGGTTCTTGAAGACAATCTTATGAAAAAGTTCTGTGCAAGACCGGTACATACTAAAGAAGAGATGCTATTATTAAAGTCGCGTTTTCCCAATGAGATCATACAATACAACGCATACCTTAATGAACAGATTATTGGAGGTATTACATTTTACATAATGCCTAATGTCATACACGGACAGTACAGCTCAACTAATGACTTAGGAAAGCAATATGGTGCTATGGAAGCCATCTATGAGCAGGTGATGTATCATGACTATACCGACTATACATATCTGGACTTCGGCAGCTCAACAGAAGAGAACGGTAGTATTATCAATGAAGGTCTTATAGCACACAAGGAAGGATATGGCGGGAGAGCTGTCTGCTACGACACATACGAATGGTTAATACCATAGCTGGGATTCCACCAACCGCCTCTCCGCCCACAACCATAACAAATATCAATTTATATGACATTACGAGAATTTATAAAATATTGGCTACCCTATGGCATTGAGAACAAGTTGCGTCACCAGCGTGACAAAAGACAAGGATTACTGCCATTGGACGGATATCTAGAATACATAGACAGTGGACAATCTACTGAGTTCTCTGATGTCCCATATAAATACCGTTCCATCATTACCGTACACGGATATGGATATAGTGGCTCCGGAGCGGTAATCGACCTGCTAAGGGAGTTCAGTAACGTAAGGACACTGGCTGGCAACGAACCGCAATTCAACAAATTGAAAGTAGAAGAAGATCTATCTGAGATTGACTTCCCACAAGTGGCTGGAGGCTTATTTGACTTGGAGCATTATATCAATTCCAGAAACATCTTTCTCAACGATGCCGTGATGAACCGTTTCGTCAGGATGATAAGTCATTCTGACATCTATTACAGATTCCCGGAGACAAGACCTGCGGTGTTCAAATTCATGCACCACTTAATAAATTTCACTCTCCCACACTTGAAAGAGAAATACTATAATGGTCCTCAGAGTGAATTGACTGTTAAAGGGTCGGATATATATACCCTGAAGCATTTATCCTTGAAAGAATACAGAAACATTTGCAGGCTGTTTATTCGCGAGCTTTTCAACAGTATTCCGCCTATTGAGGGAAAAGACACATTGGTTCTTGACGGATTCCTTTGTGACTTGGAATACGACAACAAACGGTATCAAGAGTTTGTTCCTGGTATTAAGACGATTGTGGTCTATAGGGACCCGAGAGACATCTATGCCTTTGCCATCGACAAAAAGATAGAATGGATACCTTGGGATGCTGATACTTTTATAGAATGGATAAAGTTGTCAACTGAGCGTTTCGACATACATAGCAGCGACTTTCTGGTTATCAGATTTGAAGATCTGGTAATGCAATATCAACATACCCGTGATACGCTTATCGGCTATTTAGGCTTGGAACCGGGTATGCAATGTAAGAATAAGATGTATTTTGACCCTGCCATTTCAGCTAAGAACATCGGTATCTGGAAGAACAGTAGAGTCAACAAGGGAGATTTCGATAAAATTCATAATAATCTTCCTGAATTATGCTATGATAAATAGCAGTAAAAAGAGTAGACAATGAGCAGTAGTACTGACGAGAAGCGAAGTTACAGAAACGGATTGAAATTTACCTCAATCTTCGGAGGGGTGCAATTCGTACAGGTACTTGTCTCACTTATACGATCCAAATTCGTTGCCGTATTGCTTGGACCTGGCGGAATGGGCATCTTCGGGCTACTCTCATCTGCAATACAATTCATTACGTCTATTTGCAATTTAGGACTCACGCAAACCGGTGTGCGCGACATCTCCATAGCATACGAGGAAGGCGACAATGAGAAATTTAGCCGCACTGTATCTATTTTTCAACGCTTGATAGTATTCTCCGGACTGTTTGGGACTATCCTTTGTCTTTTTCTCTCACCACTATTAAGTCTGTTAAGTTTTGGAAATTATGAATACACCTGGGCTTTTATACTCCTTTCTTGCACACTTCTAATGATACAGATGACAAATGGAAAGGTCGTACTTCTACAAAGCACAAAGAACATGAAACGTATGGCATACGCCAGTCTCTATAGCAGCATATTGGGATTGGTACTTACCATACCACTTTATTACCTTTTTGGCACTGACGGTATTGTGCCTGCCATGATCATCACTGCTATCTCTGGTCTTATATTGTACAATTGGATTGCGAGAAATATTAAATACGATAAGATTCCACTGAAGAACAAGGAGGCATTTAAAGAGGGGAATATACTTATAAAGTTGGGATTATTCATAACATTACAGGGCTTTTTCTCCCGACTTGCCACTTACCTTATAAATATCTACATAGGACACGCTGGAAGTATTGACGACGTCGGTCTATACAATTCTGCCCTGTTCATTATTGACGCGGCTGCCGGCATGGTTTATGCCGCCATCAACTCTGAATATTATCCTCGTTTATCCTCATGTTCCAATGATAACAATAAATTCACAAAAACGATAAATCAGCAAATCCATATAGCAATGGTCTTCCTGGGACCAATCCTGGCATTATTCTCACTCTTCTGCGAACTGGCAACAATCATTTTCCTGTCATCTAAGTTCCTTGATGCCACCATGATGATGCGTATAGCTATATTTGGAACCTTCTTCCGCGGTCCTGCCCTATGCTATGCATATACTTTTCTCTCAAAGGGAGATACAAAAGCATACTGGCTGAATGAATTAGCCACAATGGTTGTGAGACTTTCCCTCCATATTATCGGCTACAAATTGTGGGGAGTAACAGGTCTTGGAATCGCATATATGGCTACTTATGTTTTCTACTTCCTACAATCGGCTATTGTATGCAGGGTTCTATACAAGTACCATTTCGATTTTGAGCTGTTGCGCGTAATGATCCCACAATTACTAATCGGATGTTGTATTTTCGTAATATCAGAATATAGTGGTTATATTTTCAAATACACTGTTGGCATACTATTAGTAACACTTAGTGTCTTGTTGGTTTTCAAGGCTATGCGCGAGAAACTATCGAAAAGGATATAAGGAAACATATTGTTATATCCTTTTCGATGTGAATCTGCTATAAACGATTACCTTCCTTTGGGAAAATAACCGTAGGGGTAAATGTCTTTGCCTCCTCGAAATCCATAAGTGCGTATGAGATAACAATAACTACATCACCTGGGATGACCTTACGCGCCGCAGCACCATTAAGGCACAGACAGCCACTGCCTCTCTCGCCCTTGATAACATAGGTCTCAAAGCGTTCACCATTGTTATTGTTAAGTACCTGAACCTTCTCTCCCTCAATGAGATTGGCTGCTTCCATCAAGTCTTCATCAATAGTAATACTACCCATATAATGAAGATTTGCCTCAGTTACAGTAACACAATGCAACTTGCTCTTTAAAACTTCTATCATCATATTTCTATCCTTTATACTTTATATGGTCTATAAGCCGAATCGGTGTCTTACCGCAATATACCGTGATACAACCAACTACGTATGGACTGTCATCCCACGTCGACACGGGCTGTAACGTATTGCCGTCAACAATCTCAAAGTATTCCACATCCAGACCCTCGACTGAGTTTATGTCTTTAACGACTCGGTCATGGGTTTCTTGAACGGTATGCCCCTTAGCATACAACACACTGTCACTTAAAGCTTTATATATCGCTGGAGCTATAGCACGCTCGTCTTTCGACAAAAGAGTATTACGACTACTCTTTGCCAGTCCATCCGCATCCCTGACAATAGGACACTCTACTATCTGGATGTCAGCACCCATATAGCCCACAAGCTGTTTGATAACGGCAATTTGCTGCCAATCTTTTTCACCAAAATACGCGCGAGTAGGTTTTACGATATAAAACAAACGGCTCACAACCTGACATACCCCATTGAAATGACCAGGACGCTTCGCTCCTTCCATAACCGTTGACACTGGAGGGAACTCAAACTTACGGTTGTCCGGCACAGGATACATCTCATCTACCGAAGGAGCAAACACATAGTCCGCTCCTACTTTCTCAAGCAAGGCACAGTCAGCATCCAGCGTACGGGGATAGCGTGCGAGGTCGTCTGAGTCATTAAATTGCGTGGGATTAAGAAACACCGACACAACAGTAACACTATTATCTTTTACACTGCGCTCTACAAGTGAGGCATGACCTTCATGAAGAGCCCCCATTGTTGGAACCAGACCAATGCTCTTACCTTCCTTTCTTAAAGGAAAAAGCTCATTCTGGAGATCAACAATACGATTGAATATTTTCATATACTATATATTTTCGGGCTGCAAAGTAACAACTTTTTTATTAAAAAGACAAGAATAACATTAAAAATATGACAAATTGGTGTTTTTTTTAGGAAAAATCAAGTGTAGAGATGATTGATTTTCAAGTTTTTTTCGTACCTTTGCATGTTGTTTACAGGCGTTGACCGCACAACATAACACTAATTAAAAAGAGAATGGGAAAGAAAGTATTATTTATCAATCAGGAAATTATTCCTTATGTTCCAGATTCAGAAATGTCTTTAATGGGAAGTCTGATTCCACAAAAAATGCAGGAAACAGGCTTTGAGATTCGTACTTTCATGCCAAAGTGGGGAACCATCAACGAACGCCGCGGACAACTGCATGAAGTAATACGTCTCTCTGGTATGAACCTGATTATTGATGATACCGACCATCCTTTGATTATCAAAGTGGCATCAATCCCACAGTCACGAATTCAGGTATATTTCATTGACAATGAGGATTATTTCCAAAAACGCAAGACAACCGTTGACGAGTTAGGTGACGAATATCCCGACAATGGTGAGCGGGCAATATTCTTCGCCAGAGGTGTTCTTGAGACCGTGAAGAAACTACGTTGGACCCCAGACATAATCCATTGTCAGGGATGGATGAGTGCTGTTATACCATTCTATGTTAAGACCGCATATCACGACGAGCCTCAATTTGCGAACACAAAAGTGATTACATCATTGTTCTGCGAACAACCTAAAGGTGATTTTGGCACAAAGTTTAAGCAATGTATTGAGTTTCGTGAAGGAAAGATCGAGCTCTTGAGCAAATACAAGGAGAACTTTGATTATATCGAACTCGGAAAATTCGCAATAGACTATTCCGATGCCATAATAGAGACAAGCAAGAAGGTCAATACAGACTTGATAAATTACTCCAAAGAAATTAAAAAGCCTATATTGAAACACCCGTCAAAGGATAAGATTACTGAAAAATATACAGATTTCTACAATCGTATTTTAGAAGGATAACTAACGTATGAGAATAAAATTATTCGCTGCAGGACTGGCATTTCTTACAATTGCTTTTGCCTCATGTGATGAGTCAACCGACACTATCGGTTCTTCCTTAATAAGCAATGTTGACAATCTGGATGTATCTACCGACACATTCAATGTTACAAGCAAGACCATAATTGCCGACTCCGTTCTCTCAAGAAGTATTATTGGATATCTTGGCAGAGTCATGGATCCGGAAACGGGAGACATAATTACCGGCGATGTGATGGTACAGCTTCATGCTATGGAGAACTATAGCATCATATCAGAAGACAGTATTATCAGCAGATTAGACGGAAAGGTCATTGCTGACTCCTGCAAACTGTCTATCATCTACAATAGTTTTTACGGAGACTCGCTCAGCCAAATGAAACTGAACGTTTACGAGATGGCTAAACCTTTCGAGGAAGGCACAGAGTTCTATTCCAACTATGACCCTGTTAAAGAGGGATATATTCGTGTCGGAGAAGGAGCCGTCAACCAAAGCCGCTCATATACACTTGCCGACAACAACTATACGATAGCTGAAAGGTCTGCGTCAAGTTATCAGCCAAAAATAACCATTAACCTGAACGACCCGTATACCGACCTTCAAGGAAACACATACAATAACTACGGCACATATTTATTGAGGCAATATTTTTCTAATCCCTCAAACTTCAAAAACCAGTATCTTTTCACACATCAGGTTATTCCGGGATTTTACTTTAAGATGACTGGCGGGTTAGGGTCAATGGCTCAAATAACAACAGCACAACTCTCCCTATGGTTCCGAGTAGAGAAAAATGACTCCATACTTAAATATGTCACGTCGTTCACCGGTACGGAAGAGGTGCTTCAGACTACCAACTTTACTAACGACAAGGCTCTTCTTAAACAGATGGCAGAGGACAACAGCTGCACGTATTTAAAGACACCTGCCGGACTGTTTACAGAAGTGACACTACCTGTAGACGAGATAATGTCCGGGCACCAGAACGACTCCGTGAATTCTGCCAGGATAGAGATTCCACGCGTCAACAATACATACAGCACTAACTATTCCTTTGATATCCCTCCCACAATACTTATGATACCGAAGGATAGCCTGCACTCATTCTTTGCCCAAAGTAAGATTGCCGATTACAGAACTTCTTTCCTCGCATCTTATTCGAGCAGTACAAATAAATACGTGTTCTATAATATCTCAGGACTCATCAACAAGATGTATAAATCAAAGCAAAACGGTGGTGAGAACTGGAACAAGGCGGTATTGATACCTGTATCTACAGAATATTCAACAACCTCAAGCAACAGTAGTGTATTGTCAAAAGTAACACACGACATGTCACTGACAAGCACCAAACTTGTAGGAGGCAGTTTAAATCCTGATAAGCTTAAAATAAGTATTGTATACGGTAAGTTCAATGGCAGATAACTATTTAGAACGCCACTTTGAAGAATATGAAAGGCGGAAACAGATTTGGCTTCGAAAGAAAAAGAACATGTCTTCAATAAAAAACATGTCTTCAATAAGGTCACACAATATTGAGAAGCCTGAAGACGAGGCTTTATAAAGAATGCTATGCCAAAGAGAAACACGTTATTTCACTTTTTGGCACAGCATTTGCATATATATAACTAATTGCATATTAGTAGAAAGATTAAAAGTAAAATTTATAGGAGGATGACATTAATGAGCCATTTTTCACCCAAAGTATCAGAAATACTCTCATTCAGTAAAGAAGAAGCTGAAAGGCTGGCAAGCACATTTGTAGGCCCGGAGCATCTCTTATTGGGTATACTTAGAGAAAAGAGTGGTCCTGTGAAAGAAATGATGGACACCATGAACGTTAACGTGGAGTCTATTAAATATGAGCTGGAACAAAGAATACGCCAACAAGACAACGGCAGACTGATATTCTCTTCTGACTTGCTGTTGAACGAGAAAGCCAACAATATTCTCAGGTTGGCAGTCTTAGAGGCACGGTTGCAAAAAATGCCTATGGTGGAGATACAACACCTTTTGCTGGCAATATTGCATGACAATGTAAACAACGGTGCCAAAGATGTTCTTGAGAAAAATGACTTGACATACGATACCGTATCTGGTGTCTTGCTGCCAAAAGCAAATGCCACAAACGGTATAGGTATGACTGATGAGGAGGATGAGGAAGAGAGCTCTATGGTTAATTCACAGCAACAAAGCCAATCCACATCCTCAAAGACTCGTACCAAGACGAAATCAAAGACTCCAGTTCTTGATAATTTCAGCAAAGACCTCACCCTGGCTGCCACCGAGGGTAAGCTTGACCCTGTTGTAGGACGTGAGAAAGAAATCATGAGGGTGTGTGAGATCCTTGGCAGACGCAAGAAAAACAACCCGATTCTTATCGGTGAGCCTGGCGTCGGAAAGAGTGCCATAGTAGAAGGATTGGCACAGATGATTGTGAGACATCATACGTCACCGGTGTTATTCAATAAAAGAGTGGTGAACCTTGATATGACAGCTGTTGTAGCAGGCACAAAATACCGTGGTCAGTTTGAGGAGCGTATACGTGCGCTCATCAACGAGCTTGAGAATAATCCCGATATAATAGTCTTCATTGATGAGATTCATACCATTATCGGGGCCGGCTCCACTCCTGGTTCCATGGATGCTGCCAATATCCTTAAACCGGCACTGGCTCGCGGTACCATACAATGCATTGGTGCAACGACGTTAAGTGAATACCGCAACTCCATTGAGAAAGACGGAGCTCTGGAACGCCGCTTCCAGAAAGTCCTGGTTGAGCCGTCTTCACAGGAGGAGACATTACAGATTCTTACAAATATCAAGGAACGGTATGAAGACCACCATCATGTCACATATACTGACGAGGCTCTGCTTGCCTGTGTCAAATTGACAGAGAGATACGTAAACGACCGTTTCTTCCCAGACAAAGCTATTGATGCCATGGACGAGGTTGGCTCACGAACGCACCTGCTCCATGCTGAGGTTCCAAAAGAGATTATTGAAAAGGAAAAGGAACTGGAATCTGTCAAGCAGAAGAAGAATGACGCGGTAAGCAATCAGAACTTTGAGCTTGCGGCAAGTTACCGTGACCGTCAGGCATCCCTTGAGAAGGAAATCAAGGAGATGAATGAAAAATGGACGAACTGCAATAGCAATGACCGTCAGGTTATCACCGAGGAGCATGTCGCAGAGGTCGTCTCCATGATGACCGGTGTGCCCGTACAACGCATGAACCAGTCTGAGGGTATCCGCTTAAAAGGTATGTCTGAAAACCTAAAGCGGGAGGTAATAGCACAAGACAAGGCGATAGAAAAGATGGTTAAGGCCATTCAGCGAAACCGCATCGGACTAAAGGATCCCAACCACCCCATCGGCGCATTCATGTTCCTTGGTCCTACCGGTGTAGGCAAGACCTATCTTGCAAAGAAATTAGCAGAGTTCATGTTCGGCTCTCAAGATGCATTGATACGTGTCGACATGAGTGAATACACTGAGAACTTCAATGTGTCAAGGCTGATTGGAGCGCCTCCGGGATATGTAGGATATGAAGAGGGCGGACAACTCACAGAGAAGGTTCGCCGCCACCCCTACTCCATCGTACTGCTGGATGAGATAGAAAAGGCACATGGCAACGTCTTCAACCTCTTATTACAGGTATTAGACGAAGGAAGACTGACCGATGGCAACGGAAGACTCATTGACTTCAGGAATACTGTCGTCATCATGACATCAAATGCAGGCACACGACAGCTGAAAGAGTTCGGACATGGTGTCGGCTTCAACGCCGGGCGCTTCAACGCATTCTCACATGACGAGAAGGATAAAGAATATGCGCGGTCAATCATACAAAAAAGCCTCTCAAAGCAGTTCTCACCGGAGTTCCTCAACCGCCTTGATGAGATTATCACATTCGACCAACTGGACCTCAATGCCATTAAGAGCATTATTGACATTGAGCTGCGGGGATTAGAGTCCAGAATCAGCCAGTTGGGATATAAGATAGAGCTCTCTGACGCAGCTAAAGAGTTCGTCGCCACAAAGGGATATGACGTGCAGTTTGGCGCACGACCATTGAAAAGGGCTATCCAAACATACATCGAAGATGGTGTCTCTGAGATGATTCTTAATGAAGAGATCTCACAAGGCTCTACAATATATATAGACAAAGAACCTGAAAAAGAGAGTCTGACATTTAACGCAAAAGCATAATGGCGGCAAAGCATTGATACAGACACGGAAAGCATTGATGTAGACACGGCAAAGCATTGATATAGATTTCCGATAGCTATGCTCTAATAAAAAAGTTGTTACAAGATTTCAGAAAGTTGTTACAAGTTTTCTGGAAGTTGTAACAACTTTCATTCAGAAGCTATGCTTTCTGCCAACAAAGCTATGTCGCTCTCGCCACAGAGCGGCATCTCAATGTTTGATAAAGCGTACTAAATAAGCTATCTGCTAAAAACTAATTTCTAAAAAAAGTATTTTTGCGTCACGCGTCACACTTCCGTGATGATATTACTATTGATAAACACCTGACTACAAGGCACTTAGAAAGCGACTCATATTACACTATTACCCACAAAACTGCGTCTGAGATTGTCATTGCGTCGCATTTGCGACACACATGTGACGCAAATGCGATGGAAAAGCAATAAAAATTATGCAATATTACAGGCTAAAAGCCACAACAACTGCAACAGAATCCCTGTAAACAGGGCTTTCAGGCATAAAAAACAGACAAGTAGGTCTGTGACACAAATGTGACGGAAAGCTCATTTCACCTCTTTGATTTGTCTGTAAGCACATGGTCTTGCATAAGAATGCCAACTTAAAACAGGCTTATTATCAACGGCTTCCGTCTACTCTACCGTCACAAATCTCTTGAAAAAAGCGTGACGCGTGACGCAAAAATACTTTTTTTAGAAATTAGTTTTTAGCAAACGCTACATTTTCCGTTTCCGTAACATATTGGACACTTTCTTTTTTGTGGCGTATAACTATTGAAACATCAGCCGTAAGGCTGCCGTAAAGAGAATAAGGAATGCCTGTGATAGCAAATATGAGATCATCAAGTACCCATGATGACGTCCAGTAATGGTAAAGCGTACTTTGGAACTTTATCTTAAGAGGCATGGATTACGACCTTGACGCGGCTGATGCGACGCTCCTCTATACCTACTATCTCAAATGAATAGTTTTTATAGTCAATCTTCTCATGCATACTGAGGAAGTCACCCTTGATCTCCAACAGTAAGCCGGCAAGCGTGTCTGCCTCACCCTCTACCTCGGCAAACTCATCATCGTCGATATTTAATATGCGGCAGAAATCAGTCATGAGAGTCTTGCCCTCAAAAATATATGTATTGTAGTTCAGTTTTGAATATGTCCTCTCCTCCTCGTCATACTCATCATTAATCTCACCCACAATCTCCTCAAGAATATCCTCAAGAGTAACCAAACCGCTTGTGCCTCCAAACTCATCTACCACAATAGCAATATGAACTTTGTTCTCTTGAAACTCACGAAGAAGGTCATCAATCTTCTTTGTCTCTGGAACAAAGTAAGGAGGACGTATAAGACTCTGCCAACGGAAGCTGGACGGTTTGGAGATATGAGGCAGAAGATCCTTTATATACAACACTCCTCTGATGTTGTCATCATTATCTTGATATACAGGTATGCGTGAATAATTGTTTTCCACGATACACTGTAATACCTCATTAAAAGGACAACTGATATCCAAAGCCACAATATCCTTACGCGGAGTCATCACCTCTTTTGCCGTCTCGTCACCAAAGCGGATAATACCTTGAAGCATACTCTGCTCATCCTTTATCTCTTCCTTGTCCGTAAGCTCCAATGCTTGTTCCAGATCATCAACACTCAATTGCCGATTCTCCCTTTGCACCACTTTCTCCGCAATGTTTCCGCTACGCAAAAGGATATTCTCCAAAGGCCAGAACAATCTTCTAAGAAACATTATACCCCCCGACGTCCTTCTGCAGAATTGCAATGGATTCTGCCTACTAAGGACCTTTGGCATGATTTCCCCGAAAAGCAATAAAAGGAAAGTAAGGATAACCGTTATAAAGAGGAATTCCACCCATCCTTCCTTAAACTTTATCAGTGAGTGAAATATAAAGTTACATAACATTATGATTGTCACATTCACAAAGTTATTTGTAATCAATATGGTTGCCAATGTCCGCTCACTGCTGTCCCTAAGGATTTCAATACGCTTGTCTGCCATGTTCCTGTCAGGCTCAAGCTCATTGACATCATTAGGAGTAAGACTGAAAAAAGCTATCTCTGACCCACTTGCGAACCCAGAGACAAACAAGAGGACAACAGCAAGGACAATTGCAATAACTACTCCTAAGGTAAGTGGTTGAAACGCCACCAGTGAAGACACGTCAGGTAATTGTTCCATCAGAATGGCATATCAGTTTGATTATTCACAGGTGGCTCTGATGCCATATTCGCAGGTTGTGGTGTCGGCTCAGCTTTTTTAGGAGACAACAACTCCATATTGTCAGCATATATCTCGGTTACATAACGGCGCATACCTTTATTATCATCATAGGTACGATATCTGATCCGTCCTTCGATATACAATTTATCCCCCTTATGAACATATTTGTCAACTATCTTGGCAAGCGAGCGAAAGAAAACCACAGTATGCCAATCAGTATGCTCTGGCACCTGAGTACCATTAGGAAGAATATATCCACGCTCTGTCGTAGCCAAACTCACTTGAGCTACAGCCTGGTCCTGATCATAATACCTTACATCAGGCTCCCTTCCCACATTTCCGATAAGCATGACCTTGTTCATAACCTACTTCCACATACCTAAATATTTGAACTTGAAATTCTTTCCCTTAGAAGAGGGGAACTGGCTGCGGGAATCTACCCTACCTCTGAGATGGTCAACAATCCTATTGTAACAATCCTGACCTGAGCGGGCCTTACAACGTGCCACAAAATGAGTGTCGCGATATTCGTATTTGCCAGTTGCCGGTATTAACACAACACGCTTGAAATCGAGCGCTCCCTCATACCACCCCGGCTGCTCTTCCGTAAGGCGCAAGACTACCGGATTATTATCAATACGCATAGATGACTCAGCAGAAGGTGTGCGCAATGCTTTCTTTTGCTTGAAATCCATCATTGTGGCAGCTTCTGTCTTAATAATAATAAAGTATACTCTTGTACGAACTTTATAGCGTTTCGGGTAAAAGACATCACTGGCAACATAATCCCGAATATCCGCCTCCATCTCCGCATTCATCCCAATTTCTGGAATAGAACTAAGAAAATCCAATGCGTCATCGACATTATGAACTAATGTCTCATTATCAAAATATCTTAAATATAAATTCATTTAAATAGTATGTTTCTCTAAAAAAGAGCGGAAAACGGGACTCGGACCCGCGACCCCAACCTTGGCAAGGTTGTGC